>JFJP01037046.1_pt1 | contig 66529 bp, 51 predicted proteins | sample 431651 | NCBI WGS metagenome assembly JFJP01 (sample SAMN02602958, study PRJNA72255) | Microbial mat metagenome, whole genome shotgun sequencing project. | biome: fresh water; feature: sink hole; material: water; isolation source: purple microbial (photo- and chemosynthetic) mats found in... | reverse complement strand
TTTTACAGCTTTGTAGCTGGTGCTGCATCGCTATTTGGCGGCAAGGCGCGAAAGTGGGTCAGGGGCAGGCAGGGCTGGCGCAGGAGGCTGAGAACCTTTAGCAAGGATGGAAAGAGAGTGGTCTGGATGCATTGCGCATCACTCGGTGAATTCGAGCAGGGCCGGCCGGTGATAGAAAAGATCAGGAGAGAGCAGCCCGAGTGGAAAGTGGTGCTCACCTTCTTCTCCCCTTCAGGGTATGAGGTCAGGAAGGACTATCAGGGAGCAGACGTGATAATGTATCTCCCATCCGATATCCCGGTCAATGTCAGGTATTTCCTTGACAGAACGGAACCCGACCTTGTGCTGATTGTGAAATACGAGTTCTGGTACAACTACCTGAGTGAACTGAAGAGGAGGAATATTCCGACTTATCTGGTATCAGGGATTTTCAGACCCACCCAGTATTTCTTTAAATGGTACGGGCAGCTTGCCAGGGAGATGTTCTCTGTCTTTACCCACATATTTGTCCAGGATGAGCAGTCGGGCCGTCTCCTTAAGGGAATCGGCTTTGAAAGGTACAGTGTCACCGGCGATACCCGTTTTGACAGGGTGAGCCAGATAGTCGCCGTGGGAGGCTGATGAGGATATTATTATAAGGTATATCAATGAGCACCCCGATGCAATGAGATGGATCATTGCTCCTCACGAGATTGATGAGGCTCATCTTCAGCGTATTGAGAAGAGGATTATTCCCGGGTCCGTTCGTTACTCCTCTTTTGACGGCAGAGAGAACGGAACCAGGGTGATGCTGATAGACAACATCGGAATGCTCTCATCGGTCTACCGTTACGCGGCTATTGCAGCCGTAGGTGGTGGCTTCGGCAAAGGGATACATAACATTCTGGAGCCTGCATGCTGGGGTATCCCTGTCCTGTTCGGCCCGAACCACAGTAAGTTCCGGGAGGCAGCTGATCTTACCGAAAGGGGGGGAGCCCTCACATTTGACAGTTTTGAGACTTTTTCGGGAGCTGTTAATAAATATCTTGCTGACAATGCGGCACTTACTGCGGCAGGAGCAGCCAGTGCATCTTATATTGCTGAAAATAAAGGAGCTACGGATAGTGTGTATGAAGAAATATTCAAGAATCAGCTGATTGATAACTTATTGAAAACGCGTTAAAAAGTTGTTCATAATTACGAAATATCAACTCCAACTATGTGTGACCGTAAATGTAATTTAACCCTCTCCCTTAAAGGAGTCGGGCTTTGATCTTAAATAACTGAAATACAATATATTAAAATCAATAACAACCATAAACTTTCTAACTCAACTCAAATTATGCGAAAACTAAAGTTTACATTCATTCTGTTGTCTCTGCTCCTGGGGTCAGCTGCCCTTATGGCCCAGGTGACAACTTCAACTCTCAGTGGCAAGATTACGGAGACCGACGGTCAGCCGTTGCCGGGTGCCACAATAGTTGCAACCCACGTGCCTTCCGGTACCGTTTATGGTGCCGCGTCAAATACCCAGGGTTTGTTTACAATCCAGGGTATGCGTCCCGGAGGCCCTTATACGGTCAATGTAACTTTCATCGGCTACTCAACCCAGAGTTACACTGAGATTAACCTGTTGCTCGGAGAAAATACAACCCTGAACTCGACCATGGAACCAACCTTGACCGTGATGACAGAGGTTACCGTTATTGGTTACGCGACATCAAAATTCAATACCACGCAAACCGGTGCAGTGACGAATATCTCAAATACCCAGATAGCTAATTTGCCGTCAGTGAATCGCAGCATTACAGACGTTACCCGCCTTTCGCCCTATGGAGGCAACGGGATGACCTTTGTCGGCTCAGATGGTCGTACGGCTAACTTTACAGTGGATGGAGCCAACTTCAACAACAACTTCGGTTTGAGTTCTGCCCTGCCCGGCGGAGGCAACCCTATTTCTATCGAAGCCATCCAGGAATTACAGGTTGTAATCGCTCCCTATGATGTTCGTCAGACCAACTTTATAGGTGGTGGTGTAAACGCTATTACAAAATCCGGTACAAATACCTTTAAGGCCAGCGCCTATACTTACCACAGAAATGAAAACATGCGCGGTGATGCTGTCAATGGCAGGCAAATCACAGGTGCACGTGAGGTTGACCGCCATACAACTTATGGTCTTACTTTTGGAGGACCTATTATCAAAAACAAATTGTTCTTATTTGTAAACGGAGAAATGGCTAAAATACCAACCGTTGTCAATCGTTGGAGAGCTTCAACGGATGGTGTTGCCGATGCCGACAATTATATTTCCCGCACAACAGTTAGCGATCTTCAGGAAGTTTCTGATTATGTTGAAAGCAGGTATGGCTATGAAACAGGATCGTTTACAAATTTCCCTGCTGACGAGAACAACTACAAACTTCTGGCGCGTTTGGACTGGAATATCACAGACAAACATAATCTGGCCTTGCGTTATAACTACACAAAAAACCTTAACTGGAGCTCTCCAAATGCTTCATCGATGGACGGAGGTACCCGTATGTCCGAAGCGAGAATGTCACAAGCCTCAATGTCGTATGTAAACTCGATGTATTCTATGAACAATCTTGTTCATTCATTCTCTTTTGACCTGAACAGCCGATTGTCCGATAACTTATCCAACCAGTTTCTGGCAACATTCTCAAAACTTGACGATGTCCGCGGATCCACTTCCGATGCATTCCCTTTCATCGATATTCTGAAAGACGGACAATCCTATTTGTCTCTGGGATATGAACTTTTTACATGGAACAATGCTGTTCACAACAACGTGTTGAATATCAAGGACGAACTGACACGCTATTTGGGCAACCATAAAATTGTAGGTGGAATAGCTTACGAATATAAGATGGCAGATAATGCCTATATGCGTAACGGTACAGGATACTATCGCTACTCAAGTCTTGACGACTTCTTAAACGAAGGGACACCTGAAATCGTAAACTTAACTTATGGTTACGACGGAGAGAGCAATCCTGCAGCCCGCATAAGAACAAACAAGATTGGAGTTTACGGGCAAGATGACTGGAGAGTTACTTCAAATTTCAAACTTTCGTACGGACTTCGTATCGATGGGCTTTTCTTCGATAATGATGATTTGATAACAAACAAAGCTATTCTTGACCTTGATTATTCAGGTCGTCATATCAATACAGGAGAATGGCCTGCAGCAAATCTCATAATCTCTCCCCGCATAGGTTTTGCGTGGGATACATTTGGCGATAAGAGCCTGAAAGTTCGTGGAGGTACCGGTCTTTTCGCCGGTAATTTACCGCTTGTATTCTTCACCAATATGCCTACCAACGGTGGAATGGTACAGTACCAGGCACAGATAAATGCAGCGAACGCAGCAACAAGAGGTTTCACAATGGATGAATTTGCCGGCGGTCTTGTAACTGATGCTGACGGAAATGCCAGTATTGCTGCACTTTATGATAAGTTAACATCATTGGGATATCCTTCAACGATTTCTCCTGAAGATGGGACAGTTCCTTCTGCTATTGCGGCTGTAGATCCGAATTTCAAGATGCCGCAAGTATGGAAAACGTCACTTGCTGTTGACTACACACTTAACACATCCTTCCCGTTATCTGTAACGGTAGAAGGAATTTACAACAAAACAGTCAACGGTGTTACTATTTCTGACTGGAGTATTCCAAATGTTGGTGGTTTCGCCCGTTTCAACGGTGTTGACAATCGTCCGATTTATCCTGCCGGTTATCGTACCAACACAAAAGCCTTTGTGCTGGAAAACACACGTCTCGGTTATGGCTGGTCAGGCAACATTACTCTCAATGCTCAGCCGGCAGAATGGCTAAGCGTGCTGGCTGCCTATACACACATTGTTTCCAAGGATGTAACAGGTATGCCGGGATCCAATGCAGAATCTGCATTTACATACGTGCCCACGGTGGAAGGCCCCAACTTCATCAGATTGCACAATTCCCAATACACCACACCCGATCGTCTGGTGGCCTCGCTTACTGCCAACGATAACAGCGGTAATCACTACAGCTTTATCTATGAAGCATGGCTTGGTGGAGCTACGTACTCGTACATGATGGTTAATGATATCAACAGTGACGGTTACAACTACGATGCAATCTATATTCCCACCGACGCTGATGTGGAAAGCAATCAATTCAGGTTTGTTTCGGCTGACGACAAAACCCGCTTTATGGACTATGTTCATGCCACCAGTTATCTGAAAGATCACCAGGGCGAATATGCAGAGCCCTATAGCGCTTACTCTCCCTGGGTTCATCGCATCGACTTTGGCTACAAACACGATTTTGTTTTTAATGCAGGCAAAGACAAACACAGGCTGCAACTCAGCCTCGATCTCAAAAATGTATTGAACTTTTTTAATTCCGACTGGGGTGTCGCCAAATATCTGAATCCGTCAATCGGTTCGGAAGCTCGTATCCTCAAATATGAAGGTGTGGATGCTGAAGGTGTGGCTACATTCTCCACACCCTCTTCAATCAATGGTGATACCCAGACATTCACGCCAAGCTACTCATTGGGCCAGTGCTGGTATGCTTTGGTCGGTATCAAATATATTTTCAACTAATAAAAAGTAAAGGCAATATGAAATTGAAATACTTTTTCCCATTATTCCTCGCGGCAGTTACCCTGATGGTAAGCTGTGACGAAGAATTCTCGGTGACGTTGCTTGATGAAATTCAGGTATCGTCATCTTACGTATCTATCCCGGTAGCGGGTGGTTCTACATCCATTACTGTTAAAGCTAATGATAGCTGGACAGTAGAGAACAGTATAGAATGGCTGACTATCTCTTCTACCACTGGCAGTGCCGGTGAATCATCGCTTACGTTTTCAGCTGAATCTACCCTGGATGGTCGTACCGGAGAGGTAACGATTCAATGTGGAGACAAAACCCAGAGAGTAAACGTCATCCAGGGCCTGGCAACAATTGAAACTGCCACCTGCGCGGATGTAATTGCCGGACCAAACGACAAGACCTATCAGGTAACCGGGGTTTGTACAGCAATAACCAACACAACTTACGGTAACTGGTACCTGGAGGACGCAACAGGTTCTATCTATATCTATGGTACTCTTGATGCGAAGGGTGGTACGAAAAACTTCTTAAGTCTGGGACTTGAGGTGGGTGATGAAGTAACTGTTCAGGGACCAAAAACTACCTACGGAACAACGGTTGAACTGGTAAATGTAACGGTTATCACAATCAACAAATCACTGATCAAAGTTGATTCTGTTGATAACGCAGTGCTTCCGTTCGAAGGTGGTGAATTTATTGCATACCTTACCTGCAAAGGACAAGGCGTATCGGTAGAAATTCCTGAAGATGCCGAATCATGGTTGTCAATTTCCTCCATCCAATCAGAAGGCACGTCTGCTGTTGTGACATTCAGGGCCGCTGCCAATGAAGGCGGAGACCGCGGAACCACAATCACATTCCATACCACTGACGGGACTAAGGACTATACTTCACAAACCTCACTTACCCAAAAAGGAGCGATTGTAAATGCATCTGTTGCCGAGTTTCTTGCGGCTCCAGTCGGCAGTATACAATATCGTTTGAAAGGTGTTATTACCAGTATTTCCGATGCTGCAACCGGCAAATTAAACATTAGAGATTTCTCCGGTGAAGTATATGTTTATAAAATTGCTGATTTTGCCACAAAAGGCCTGAAAGTAGGTGACATTATTACAATTGTCGGAGCACGTGCTGCATATAATGGATCTCCACAGGTAAGTGGCTCAGTTCTGGAAAGCTCTATTCCTGTAACAGCGGCAACGGTTGCCGAGGTGCTGCTTAAACCTGACGATCCAAATACATACTTTATGGTAACCGGTGTAATTACATCGATTACCAATGATACATATGGTAATCTTTATTTGAAAGACGGCGACAGTGAGATCTACGTGTATGGATGTTATCCGGGTTATGGTGCAACAGGCGACTTCAGAAAATACCTGATAGCTGACAAAGGCATTAAAGTGGGAGACCAACTGACGGTTATTTCACCGAAGGGCTCTTATGCCGGATCACCGCAGCTTTCAAATAGTATTTATTTCAGCCACGTAAGTGCGAAGTAAATAATACGAAATTTTATACGATAAGTAATGTGACACGCAGCATAAGTTGCGTGACAGATAACAAAAAGAGGCTGCCTCAGCGAGGCAGCTTTCTTTTTTATCAGCGTGCCGGGCGTGATAAATGGCCGGAGGTCAGGTTGGCGGGCATGAAGAGCAGTTTGCCAAACATGGACAGATGGCATCCACAAAGTTCATAAAAGTTCATATGTATGTTGATAAAAGAGAACTTTTATTCTTGTCTCCTCTGACATGCTTGCCTATTTTAGCAAAGCACGATTGCTCCAGCAGAAGGTAGATTAATTAACTAATTATCAAACTTTAATATTTTTTCACGATCCATGGGAGATTCACTTGTCCATACAGCACCCGTCGCCTCTAACGAAAAGGAAATGGGAAAGAAAGAGGAGAAAAAACTCAAAAAAGAAGAGGCGGTGATGGAAAAGAAGCCCAGACCGGGAGGCAACAGTACAAAAAAGACCTATACGTACGATGAAGCCATTAAGGCCACCCGTGATTATTTCGGCGGCGATGACCTGGCGGCAAAGGTCTGGGCAAGCAAGTATGCTCTCAAGGATTCATTTGGCAACCTCTATGAGAAGACCCCTGACGACATGCACCGCCGTCTGGCATCGGAGATCTACCGAATAGAGCAAAAATACCCGAATCCCCTGCCCCTGGAGGCAATCTACGAGGCGTTCAGGGACTTCAAATACATCATTCCCCAGGGCGGACCGATGACCGGTATCGGCAATGACTACCAGATAGCCTCGCTGTCAAACTGTTTTGTTATTGGTAACAAGGGCGACTCTGATTCCTATGGCGGCATTATGAAGATAGACCAGGAACAGGTACAGCTCATGAAACGCCGCGGTGGTGTTGGCCATGACCTCTCTCATATCCGTCCCAAAGGATCGCCGGTACTCAACAGCGCCCTTACCTCCACCGGTGTGGTTCCCTTTATGGAGCGTTACTCGAACTCCACACGTGAGGTTGCGCAAGACGGACGCCGTGGCGCCCTGATGCTCTCCATATCAATCAAGCATCCTGATGCCGAAAGCTTCATCGATGCCAAGCTAGAGGCCGGAAAGGTCACCGGAGCCAATGTCTCGGTGAAGATCACCAACGAGTTCATGGAGGCAGTGGAAAACGGAACAAACTTCCGTCAGCAGTATCCGATCAATGCGGAAAACCCAAAATACTCAAAAGAGATTGACGCCCGCAAGCTCTGGAACAAGATTGTACATAACGCCTGGAAATCAGCCGAGCCCGGCGTCCTCTTCTGGGATACCATCAAGAACGAGAGCGTTCCCGATTGTTACGCCGATCTGGGTTATGAAACGGTCTCAACCAATCCCTGCGGGGAGATACCCCTCTGTCCCTACGACAGCTGCCGGCTGATAGCAATCAACCTCTTCGGGTATGTCAGGGAACCATTCACCTCTAAGGCTTCATTCGATTTCAACCTTTTCAGGGATCATGTGCATCTTTCACAGCGCATCATGGATGACATAATTGACCTTGAACAGGAAAAGATTGACGCCATCATTGCCAAGATAGACGCTGACCCGGAGGATCAGGAACTGAAGGGTGTTGAACGCAATATGTGGGCGAACATAAGACACAAGACCGGCGAGGGAAGACGTACGGGTATAGGCATCACCGCTGAGGGTGACATGCTGGCAGCGCTCGGGCTCCGTTACGGCACCGATGAGGCAACGGACTTTGCGGTTAACGTACACCGTACCCTGGCTGTTGAGGCATACAGGGCTTCCACGGAGATGGCCACAGAGAGAGGGGCCTTCCCGATATACAGCACCGAAAGGGAGCGCAACAATCCGTTCATCACCCGTCTTCGCGAGGCTGATCCTGAGATGTATGCCGAAATGGAGAAGAAAGGCAGGCGCAATATCGCCCTGCTGACCATTGCCCCGACAGGCTCCACAAGCCTGATGAGCCAGACCACCTCCGGCATCGAGCCGATCTTCATGCCCTTCTATAAGCGTCGCCGTAAGGTCAATCCCAACGACCAGGACGTGAAGGTCTCATTCATTGACGAAGTGGGAGATCATTGGGAAGAGTTCGTGGTGTTCCATCACAAGTTCATCGACTGGATGAGGGTCAACGGTTACAAGTACGAGGAGGTCAGGGAAATGTCTGAAGAGATGATAAGCTCCATCGTAGAGAAATCCCCTTATTACAAGGCCACTGCGAATGATGTCGACTGGGTTGCGAAGGTACGGATGCAGGGAGCCATACAGAAGTGGGTCGATCATTCGATCAGCGTGACTATTAACCTGCCTGCAGAAGCGAAGGAAGAACTTGTATCAGAATTGTACCTCACCGCCTGGAAGGAGGGATGCAAGGGTGCGACGGTCTATCGCGACGGATCAAGGGCCGGAGTGCTTGTCTCGAACAGCAAGGAGGAGAAGAAGAACGAATGGTCGCCATTACGCCCGAAGGTACTTGAGGCTGACGTTATACGCTTCCAGAATAACGAAGAGAAATGGATTGCCTTCGTAGGGCTGAAAGACGGTGTACCATATGAGATCTTCACCGGACTGCAGGATGATGAGATGTTCCCCATCCCAAAGAGCATCGTCAAGGGCAGGATCATAAAAAACAAGGATGATGCAGGGAACACCCGTTATGATTTCCAGTACACAGACAAGTACGGTTACAAGAATACTCTGGGAGGGTTGTCACATATGTTCAAACCTGAGTTCTGGAATTATGCCCGTCTCATTTCCGGCGTACTCCGTTATGGCATGCCGGCAAAGGATGTTGTTGAGCTGGTCTCATCCATGAAGCTTGATAATGAGTCAATCAACACATGGAAAAACGGCGTTGAACGCTCCCTGAAGCGCTATATCCCCAACGGCACCAAGGCCAAGGGCAAGTGCGAGAGCTGCGGCTCCACCGCCGTGGTCTACCAGGAGGGATGCCTGCGCTGCACCGACTGCGGGGCATCAAAGTGCAGCTGATCATTTATTAAACTCCATATCAGACAAAATGGAGAGAAGGCAATTGCCTCCTCTCCATTTATTAAATCGACAATCGAAAATTCTTCAGAAGGTCGGTATGGCTGAATTTGCCAGCGACAGTTCAATCTCCTCAGCCGTAGCCTCATGATCAGGCAGGTTACCTTCGAAATACTTCTCATATGCCGTAATGTCAAAATGGCCATGCCCGCTGAGGTTGAAGAGGATTGTTTTCGATACACCCTCCAGATCCGCCCTTCGTGCCTCATCCAGGGCACCTGCGATGGCGTATGACGATTCCGGTGCAGGCAGAATGCCTTCCGTTCTGGCAAAGAGGATGGCTCCCTCAAAGCACTCGCGCTGAAACTTCGATTTTGCTTCTACAAATCCATCCTGACGTAACTGACTGACAAGTACTCCGGCTCCATGATACCGCAGTCCTCCTGCATGTATCTTGTCAGGAATGAAATTGTGTCCCAGCGTGTACATTGGAAGAAGTGGGGTCAGGCCCGACTGATCACCGAAGTCATAGGTGAATTTGCCTTTTGTCAGTTTGGGACAGGAGGCAGGCTCAACGGCGACGAACCTGGTCTTTTTACCGTTGACAATGTTTTCACGCAGGAAGGGGAACGAGATGCCGGAGAAATTTGAGCCTCCTCCAAAACATCCAATGACCACATCAGGATAGTCATTGGCCTTCTCCATCTGTATCAAAGCTTCCTGACCTATAATGGTCTGGTGGAGAGATACATGGTTCAGTACGCTACCCAGTGAGTATTTGGTGTACGGATCCTGCACGGCAATCTCTATGGCCTCCGAGATGGCGATACCGAGGCTGCCGGGAGAGTCGGGGTCAGTCGCAAGGACTTTTCTGCCTGCTGCAGTCATTGTGCTTGGTGACGGCACCACCTTGGCGTTGTAGGCATTCATCATAAGCTTACGTCCGGGTTTCTGGTGATAGCTGACCTTCACCATAAAGACCAGCAGTTCCAGTCCGAAGTGGTTGCATGCAAAACTCATCGCACTGCCCCACTGTCCGGCACCTGTCTCCGTGGTTAACCTCCGCACACCCTCCATCTTGTTGTAGTATGCCTGCGGAATTGCAGTGTTGGCCTTGTGTGAACCTGAATAGTTGCCTCCCTCGTACTTGTAGTAAATCTTGCTTTTGGTGCCCAGTGCCTTTTCAAGGTTGTACGCCCTGAAGAGCGGGGAGGGCCGGAAGGTCCTGTACAGATCGATAACCTCCTCGGGGATATCAATGTATCTCTCGGTTGTAACCTCCTGCTTGATCAGTTCCATCGGGAAAATAGCCGCCAGGTCCTCCGGCCCGGCCGGCTTGCCTGTGACAGGGTTCAGCGGCGGCAATGGCTTGTTGGGCATGTCAGCCACAATGTTATACCATTGGCGGGGCATCTCTTTTTCAGACAGCAGAATCTTTGTAATCTTTTCCATGTTTTATAAGTATTAAGGATTATATAAACGAAAGAGGCACGCTGTGATCAGCGTGCCTCTTAGCATAATTATCGTGTTAATTATATAATGGCATGATTCACAGCTTCAGTTTATGAGCTGCACCAGCGCCAGTTATATAACGTGAATTCTTCCATCAGTGCAAACATAATAAAAAATCTATGCGGTGATACCCGTTGCAAATTATTTTTCTGCAGGAATGCATTTTTGGCTATTATTTTGATTTATGCCTCCCTGATAAGACCTCTTCTATTTCCTGGAGAGTTGTTGACTTTGCCTTCAGCAGCACCAACAGGTGATAGAGCAGATCGGCGGCTTCATTTTTGAACAGGTCAATGTTATCATCTTTGGCTTCGATTACCAGTTCAACGGCTTCTTCGCCCACCTTCTGGGCTATTTTATTAATACCCTTCCTGAATAGTTTGTTTGTATATGAATCAGAGGCATCTTCATCTATTCTTGAGCTGATGATCTTCTCAAGCCTGTACAGGAAACCTCTGGTCTCCATGTCGCCAAAGCAGGAATATGTTCCCAGGTGGCACACCGGTCCTGCCGGTATGACCCTTATCAGCAGGGCATCATTGTCACAATCGGGAAGAATCTCTGTCACGGTGAGGAAGTTCCCTGAGGTCTCTCCCTTGGTCCACAGTCTCTGCCGGCTCCGGCTGAAGAAAGTGACCCTGCCTTCACTGACCGTTTTCAGCCAGGCCTCCTCATTCATGTAACCGACCATCAGCACCTGCAGGGAGCTGCTGTCCTGTATCACGGCAGGAACCAGGCCGTTCTCTTTGTCGAAATTGATATTCATCATATAATAATTTATTTTTAATGGTATGATAGCCTGTCCCGATTTATCGGGAGAACCTCCATGTAGTTGATTATTATATTATTGTGTTTATGTATGCAAATACATGGTATCTCCCCGAAGTGAAAAACCGAGGCGGCCAGGGCCGCGCTGCAGGATGTCTCTTCGAATACCTTCCTGAAATGCTCCATTGTGCCTGCGCCGCCCGAGGCAATGACGGGGATATTCACCCTGTTATTTATGGCTGCGGTTATTTCTGTTGAGAAACCCTCTTTTGTGCCGTCGCTGTTGACGGAGGTGAGGAGAATCTCTCCGGCGCCTCGCCGCTCCACCTCTTCAGCCCATTGCAGGGCTCTGACCTGCGTGACGGTTCTGCCGCCGTTGATGCACACCAGCCATTCGCCCTCAATCAGCTGCGCATCAATTGCGGCAACTATGCACTGGCTGCCAAAGCTCTCCGCCAGTCTTGTTATGAGTTCAGGTTCAAGAACGGCAGCGGTATTGACGCTCACCTTGTCTGCACCTGAGCTGATGAGAACTGAAACATCCTCCCTGGTGCTGATGCCTCCCCCTACGGTAAAGGGGATGTTTATTGCATTGGCAATCTTCTCAACCAGGGCTGCCAGCGTCTTCCTCTTCTCGTGTGTGGCCGTTATGTCAAGGAACACAATCTCATCGGCAGCCTGGTCAGCATACGCACGGGCCAGTTCCACCGGGTCTCCGGCATCCCTGAGGTTGACGAAGCTTACTCCTTTGACGGTACGCCCGTCCTTGATATCAAGGCACGGTATAATTCTCTTTTTCAGCATATCCCGGCCAGTTCTTTAAGTGATATTTTACCTTCATAAAGTGCCTTGCCTATGATGGCAGCTTCACATCCTGCCTCCCTGAGGATCATTAAGTCTTCCAGTGATGTGATGCCTCCGCTTGCAATAAGTGAGAGTCCCTCAATCGTTATGATCTCTTTATACATCTCAACGGATGGTCCTTCGAGCATCCCGTCCCTTTCAATGTCAGTGCACATGGCGTACAGCACACCTTCCGACCTATACTTACGGAGAAAGCTTATAATATCCGTTTCAGATCCGGAGAGCCACCCGCCGGCTGCCACCTTTCTTTGCCTGAAGTCGGCTCCGAGGATGATCTTTTCGGGGCCGTACTCATCGAGCCACTTAAGAAAAAGGCCGGGTTGCGTCACGGCAATGCTCCCGCAGGTGACCTGTGAGGCGCCGCAACGGAATGCAGTGCGCATATCCTCATCGGTTCTTATGCCACCGCTGAAGTCAACCTTCAGTTCTGTCTTGTCCGTAATGGCCTCCAGCACCCCGTGATTCCTGATTTTCCCTTCGCGGGCCCCGTCAAGGTCAACCAGGTGCAGGTATTTGATTCCGTGTTCCTCCATTTCCATGGCCACATCAACCGGTTCCCGGCTGTAGAGGGTTTTCCTCAAAAAGTCGCCCTGGGCCAGTCTGACGCAGGCACCGTCAATAAGATCGATGGCTGGTATTATTCTCATAACCCAAGGAAGTTTTCAAGTATGCGGACTCCTGTCCCGGCTGATTTCTCGGGATGGAACTGGGTGGCAAAGAAATTGTCTTTGCGCATTGCTGCCGAGAATTGCAGTCCGTAATCGCAAACGGCGGTTGTAAAATCATTGACCCCTGCATAATAACTATGGACATAGTAAACATCATCTGTAAGATTTATTCCTTTCAGCAACGGATCATCATTTATGCTGACAAAATCATTCCATCCCATGTGGGGGACCCTGGCTCCGGCCGGAAATCTTCTGACGACGGTATCGAATATCCCGAGGCATTGACTGTTTTTCTCTTCGGAGAAGTTGCACATAAGCTGCAGCCCCAGGCAGATGCCCAGGACTGGTTGCTTCAGTGAGACAATTACCCTGTCAAGGCCTCTTTCTCTAAGGTGTTCCATTGCTGACCCCGCCTCTCCCACACCCGGGATGATTACCTTCTCCGCCCTGCGTATCAGATCGGGATCGGACGTGATGACCGCATCATGTCCCAGTCTCTGCAGTGCCACCCGGACTGACATTATGTTTCCTGAGTTATATTTCAGTATCGCTATCATAACTGTCCCTTTGTTGATGGAAGGATGCCGCTGTCTGTTGATGCAACCGCCACCCTGACAGCCCTGGCAAATGCCTTGAAGATGGCCTCTGTCACATGGTGCTCATTCTCACCGGCAGCGTGAATGTGGATATTGCATTTTGCGTTGTCACTGAAAGATTTAAAAAAGTGGGAGAACATTTCTGACGGGATATTGCCAATCCTCTCTGACCTGTAGACCACATCCCATGTCAGCCATGGTCTGCCCCCGAAGTCGAGTGTCACCTGTGCCAGTGAGTCATCCATCGGGAGGGTGAAGCCATACCGGCCGATACCTTTCTTACTTCCCAGGGCTAGATTAAAGGCCTCCCCAAGGACCAGTCCCACGTCTTCAACAAGGTGATGTTCATCTATCCTGAGGTCTCCGGTTGCATTAAGTCTTATATCAATGCCACCATGGCGGGCTAACTGGTCAAGCATATGGTCCAGAAAGCCTATTCCCGTGGTTATGCTGCTCTTACCTGTTCCGTCGAGGGTTATCGCAGCCTCAATCATCGTCTCACTGGTATTCCTGGAAACGGTCGCACTTCTGGGGATTTTTTTCAGGAACCTGCGTATCTCATCCCAGTCGGTGGTGCAGAGGGAAGCCTCACTGTTTATTTTACTGCTGACATAGATTGACCTGCAGCCCAGGTTCCGTGCCAGTTCGATATCAGTCAGGCGGTCGCCGATGACATATGATGATGCGAGGTCAATCCCCTGTGCAAGATATTGCGTCAGCATTGCCGTTCCCGGCTTACGGTAAGGGGAGTTATCTTTTTTGAAGGAGCGGTCAATGAATTGCGCTGTGAATATTATTCCTTCACCTTCGAGTATGGCTAGCATTTTATTATGAGGAGCGAGGAAATCATTTTCGGGGAATGCCGGTGTGCCCATGCCGTCCTGGTTTGTTACCATTACAAGCTCAAAATCTGTTTCGCGGGAAATAGCTGAAAGCGCGGTGATGACCCCCGGCATGAATTCCAGCTTTTCCAGACTGTCAACCTGCTCATCGGCTGGTTCTTTCAGTATAGTGCCATCCCTGTCAATAAACAATACCTTTTTCATATACTTATATTATTAAGCTCACTTAACAGCCGGTCGTTTTCGCTCCTGGTGCCGGTGGTTATGCGGAGGCAACCGCTTACCTCACGACTCCTGTTTCTGATGATGATATTTTTGGCTATCAGTTCATTATACACTTTGTCGGCATCCTTCACCCGCACAAGCAGAAAGTTAGCGTCAGAAGGCCAGACCTTCTCAACCAACGGAATCATCTCCAGCTTCTCCGCCAGTCTCTTCCGTTCGGCAATCAGGGTATCTGTCTGAACAGCAACCGGTCTTATGTCCTTCAGCCTCTCCATTGCAGCCTGCTGGTTCAGGAGGCTGATGTTATAGGGAGGTTTCATCCGAAAGAAGTATTTCAGAATCTCCGGTGATGCAAAAGCCATTCCTACCCGTGCCGCTGCCATGCCCAAAGCCTTGCTGAAGGTCTGCATGACTATCAGGTTGTCATACTGCGCAATCTTTTCCACGAATGAAGGTCTCCCGCTGAAATCGGCATAGGCCTCATCAAGTACCACAATACCGCGGAAATTGCGTATAATGAACTCAATTCTGCCGGTATCCATACAGTTACCTGTAGGATTGTTCGGTGAACAGATGAAGATCAGTTTTATACGCTCATCTTCAAGCAGCGGGGTGACTCCGGATAGATCAATATCGAAGTTTTCATCGAGGGGCACTTTAATCAGCCCAACATCATTTACTGCCGCTGAAACCTGGTACATTCCGTAGGTTGGAGGAAATATCACCGCCCTGTCGGTTCCCGGCTTGCAGAAGATCCGGTAGCAAAGATCAATCACCTCATCGCTCCCGTTTCCAAGAAAGATGTTTTCTTCAGCTATACCCTTAAGGTTGCTGATGGAAGCTCTTAGCTCCCTCTGGCGTGGATCGGGATACCTGTTGAGAGGGCCGAAGGGACTCTCGTTGGCATCAAGGAATATTCCCTCTTTCCCTTCATATTCATCCCTGGCACATGAGTATGGCACCAGTGCTCTCACGTTAGGCCTGACAAGGTTATCGGTTCTGTTCATCGTTAAGATATTTTAGTCTGACTGTTACTGCATTGCGGTGCCCCCCGAGCATCTCTGCTCCGGCCAACAATTCAGTTGCAGGACCAATATTCAATAAGCCGCGCTCCGTCACCTCCTGGAAGAAGATCTTCTTCATAAAACTACCGGTTGATAAGCCGCTGTAACTTCGGGCATATCCTCCGGTGGGAAGGGTGTGATTTGGTCCGGTCATGTAGTCGCCTGTACTTTCGCTGCTGAAATTCCCCAAAAATACTGATCCGGCGTTTACCACAGCAGCAGCATGCAGGTGAGGATCGGAAGTTGCGAGGATCAGATGTTCGGGTGCGTACCGGTTGCTGATTTTCAGGCACTCATCAATAGTGTCAAGCAGTATCAGCGAGCTGTTTTCAAGCGACTGCAGGGCGATACTGTTTCTCTGCAGCTGTGCTGCCTGCCGCTCCAGCTCATTTTTTACCAGGTCAATCATTAATCTGCTGTCAGTAAGCATTATAACCTGGCTGTCAGCACCATGTTCCGCCTGTGAGAGCAGGTCGGCGGCCACAAAGGCGGGGTTGGCGGTCTCATCGACAATGACCAGAACCTCACTTGGGCCGGCAGGCATATCTGTTGCTATGCCATCAAGCCTGACCAGATCTTTGGCCCTGGTGACATACCTGTTTCCGGGTCCGAATATTTTATAGACCCTGGGGATTGTCTCTGTCCCGTACGCCATGGCCGCTATGGCCTGTGCACCGCCGACAGCGTATATGGTTGTAACACCTGCCAGCGAGGCTGCGTAGAGGATAAGCGGACTGACTTTTCCGTCTTTGCCGGGAGGTGTACAAATGATGATATCACGGCAGCCGGCAAGGCGTGCCGGTATGGCAAGCATCATAACGGTGGAGAAAAGCGGGGCGGTCCCTCCGGGGACATATAAACCCACCTTCTCTATTGCAACATCACGGCTCCAGCATTTTACTCCTTCTGCAGTATTCACCACCTCTGTTCCCTGCAGCTGTGCAGAGTGAAAGGCCCTGATGTTTGAAGAGGCGTCAAGCATGGCTTGCCTGAGAGGCTCAGGCACATGTTTCTCCGCCTCCTGAAGTGAGTTATCATCCACCTTGAATGATGCCGGAGCATAGCCATCAAATTTTTCTGAGAATTCACGCAGGGCGGCATCACCCTCTGTCCTGACCCTGGCAAGCACCTCACGCACACTTGTATCAATGTCGGCGTTGCCTGCAGAAGGCCTGTTCAGGGCGGCATTGATTTCAGCCTGTCCCGGATATATCAGTATCTTCATTACAGTATCATTTTTTCTATAGGTATGACCAGGATACCTTCGGCCCCTGCTGCTCTGAGCTGGTCGATCCTCTCCCAGAACTCATCTTCCTTCACAACGGAGTGGAGGCTGCACCATCCTTTTTCCGCCAGCGGCAGTATTGTAGGGCTCTTCATTCCGGGCAGGATCCTGCAAATTTCACTCACCGCCTCTTCGGGTGCATTAAGGAGGATGTACTTGTTCTCCCTGGCATTCTTTACGGCTCTGATACGGAATAGTAGCTTCTCAAGTATCTTTTTCTTCTCCCCGCTGATGTCTCGGTTTGCAATTATGACTGCCTGGCTCTTCATGATCGTTTCCACCTCGCGGAGGCCGTTGGTCAGCAGGGTGCTGCCGGAACTGACAATATCGCAAATTCCATCGGCAAGGCCTATTCCCGGTGCAATTTCAACGCTGCCGCTCAGCTCCTCTATCCCGGCAGTGATGCCCTTTTGGGCAAAATATTCACCAAGAAGCACCGGGTAACTCGTGGCAACCTTCTTGTTCATAAAGAATCCCGGGCCGGTATAGGCCTCGTCCTTTGGAATAGCAAGGCTCAGACGGCAGCCGGCAAATCCCAGCTGTTCGAGCACATCAACCTCCTTCTTCTTCTCAAAGACTGTGTTTTCACCCACTATCCCGATGTCAGCAACCTGTTGTTCAACGTACTGGGGGATGTCATCATCACGTAGAAGGAGTATCTCTACGGGGAAGTTGCCTGCAATGACCTTCAGGCTTCCTGAGCCGTTGGTGATCTTGATGCCGCACTCTTCAAATAATTTGCGGGAGCTCTCACTCAGTCTTCCGCTCTTCTGGATTGCAATTTTCAGTATGCTCATTTCACTTTCTATTTTTTCCCAAGCAGACCGTGCAGCAACAAAAAACCCGCCTGATCTGCTCAGACGGGTTTATGATATTGGTTGTCACTTTACACCATTTTCATCTCGCCTGAGAGCAAGTATGATAGTGATGATGATGTGTGTTAGTCGTAAACATTGTTAAATATGAGGTAACAAATATAGTTTTTTCTTTAAACAATCGTTACGGCAAAAAGTTTTCATTAAATACTTCTTCTTATATATTCTGATATCCATTGACCGACCTCTGACGTCAGTTTCGGATGTGCCGGATAAAGATCAACTGTGACAAAACCGGCTTCAACAGCTTTTTCAACAGCTTCAGTAATTGCCTCTGCCTCACTCTTCAGTTTAAAACCCAGGTCTAACATCATGGCAGCGGAGAGTATAGTTCCGCAAGGATTGGCGATATTTTTTCCTGCTGCCTGGGGGTAAGATCCATGGATAGGTTCAAATACTGAGGTGGATGTCCCGACAGAGGCTGACGGCATCATCCCCATGGAGCCGGCGATGACGCTGGCCTCGTCGGAGAGGATATCGCCGAACATGTTTTCTGTTACAATAACATCAAAAGAGGAGGGATGCTGAATAAGCTGCATGGCGGCATTATCAACGAACATAAAGTCCATTGTTATCCCGCTGTACTCCATGGCAATTTTTTTAGCCGTCTCGCGCCACAGTCTCGATGTAGCCAGTATGTTTGCCTTATCGATCACCGTTACCTTTTTCTTTCGCTGCATCGCATATTCGCAGGCAAGCCGCACTACTCGTTCAATCTCGTACCGGCTGTAAACACATGTGTCATAGGCTGTGTTTCCGTCTTCCGTTCTTCCCTGAGGCCTGCCAAAATAGATTCCTCCTGTTAGTTCGCGGACTATAATTATATCGGTGTTCAGGGCGATCTCTCTTTTCAGTGGTGACATGTCAATCAGTGCAGGGAATGTCTTTACCGGCCTTACGTTGGCATAGAGGCCGAGCTCGCGGCGCATGGCCAGCAGTCCCTGCTCAGGCCTGACCCTGGCCGATGGGTCATTGTCATATTTAGGATCACCTATGGCTCCAAAGAGTACGGCATCGGACTGTCTGCACAGTTCAAGGGTCTCATCAGGCAGGGGGCTGCCGGTCCGGTCTATGGCGACGGCACCGATCAGTCCTTCGGAAAAGTGAAATTTGTGACCAAATCTGTCTCCTGTTGCCAGAAGCACCTTGCAGGCCTGTTCAGTTACCTCCGGTCCGATGCCGTCGCCGGCAAGGAGAGCAATATTATATTCCATCTGAGATAGGTATCAGGTTTTTGTATACAGGTTTGATTTCGTTATTTTCAATAATGTTGAGCATCTTTTCCGTTGCCTTAATGGCAGATTCGGTCTGGTCGGCGTCAAGGCCTTTTGTTCTGAATTCCCTGCCCTGAAAACTCCACCTTATGACTGTCTCAACAAGAGCGTCGGTCTTACCTCCGGGGGGTATTGAGACCTCATAATCAGTCAGCACGGGAAGTGCTCTTCCCATGACGTCATAGATCTTCCTGACGGCTTTCATAAACGCGTCATACTGCCCGTCGCCTGACGAGGTCTCCTGGTAGAGTAAGCCGTCAATCTCCAACTGTACGCTGGCAGAGGGCTTCAGTCCGTATGAAAGTGACAGGGAATAGTTTTTAATGAATATCTTGTATCCTGACCGGTCATTTCCCAGTACGTCAGAGATGATGAACGGCAGATCCTCCGTTGTTACTGTCTCCTTCTTGTCTCCCAGTTCAATGACCCTCTCTGTTACCCTGATGATTGATTCCTGGCTGAGTTCCAGTCCGTACTCCTCCAGGTTTTTTCTGATTGTTGCCTTGCCTGACTGCTTGCCAAGGGCGTACTTTCTTTTTCTGCCGAACCGTTCCGGGCGTAAGTTGCTGCAGTAGAGGTTGTCCTTGTTGTCACCGTCAGCGTGAATGCCTGATGTCTGGGTAAAGACATTGGCGCCGATAACCGGCTTATTGACAGGTATCCTTATACCGCTGAATGTCTCCACCAGTTGGCTCACCCTTGTTATCTCATACTCATTGACAGATGTCTCTGCATAGAGGTGATCATTGAGCAAGCCAATCACACTTGAGAGTGGAGCGTTACCGGCTCTCTCGCCAAGACCGTTGACAGTGGTATGCACCCCACTGACCCCCGCATTAACGGCAGCAAAGACATTACCAACTGCCAGGTCATAGTCATTATGCGGATGAAAATCAAAATGTAGTAAGTCGTATCTTTCGGTCATCTGCCTGCAGAACCGGTATGTTTGTTCGGGATTCAGAATACCAAGGGTATCAGGAAGCATAAACCTCTTAATGTTTTCATTCCTGAGTGAGTCAACCATGTACAGAACATAATCTTCTGAACTGATCATGCCGTTTGACCAGTCTTCAAGGTAGAGATTGACCTCCATCTCCTTTTCCGAGGCAATCCTTACGATCTTTTTTATGTCACTCAGATGTTCTTCAGGAGTTTTCCCGAGTTGTTTCTGAAGGTGTCGCAATGATCCCTTGCAGAGGAGGTTGATCACCCTCCCTCCGGAATCCCTGATCCAGTTCAGAGAAATTTCACCGTCGACGAATCCAAGCACCTCGATCTTATCAAGCAATCCGTTCTGCGAGGCCCATCGTGTTATCAGCCGCACTGCCTCCTGTTCCCCGGCTGAGACGCGTGCTGATGCCACCTCAACGCGGTCGACCTTCAGGTCGCGCAGGAGAAGGGTGGCAATATGCAGTTTCTCAACAGGAGAGTAGGAGACGCCCTGAGTCTGCTCCCCGTCCCTGAGCGTGGTATCAAGAATCTCTATTCTCACGGCGAATTTCTTTTTTCAAATGCCATTATCTCCTCCTTCATGCCAAGCAGGTAATCAATATTGTCAAGACCTTGGAGCAGGCATTCCTTTCTGAAGGGATTGACAGGAAAGGGAACTGATATCCCCTCCTTTTCAACAGACAGCATCTGGCGTTCGAGGTCGATGGTTATTATTGTTTCAGGCTTGAGGATTATCATTGTTGTAAGTTTCCCGAGTATTTCTGACGGTATCACTACAGGAAGGAGTCCGTTATTCAGTGCATTGCCGGCAAATATATCGGCGAAGGAGTCTGACACCACAGCTCTGAAGCCGTGGTCAGCTATTGCCCAGACGGCATGCTCCCTGCTGGAACCGCATCCGAAGTTGCTGCCTGTAACGAGGATACTTCCGGTGTATTCAGGCCTGTTAAGGACGAACTCCTGGATTATGTTACCCTTCTTGTCATACCTCCAATCTCGGAAGAGATTCTTGCCAAAACCGTCCCTGTTGATTGAGCTAAGGAAACGGGCCGGAATGATTTGGTCCGTATCTATGTTTGCCAATGGCAGAGGGACACATGTCGATTTCAGTATGGTGAATTTTGCTCTTTTCATTGTACTTATCTGTTTACTGGTAACCATTCCGGATCAGCTCCCTGGGGTCGGTTATCATGCCGGTCAGTGCCGCTGCCGCTGCTGTCAGCGGTCCTGCAAGGATGGTTCTTGCCCCGGGACCCTGTCTCCCCTCGAAGTTTCGGTTGGAGGTGGAGACGGCATACTTGCCTGGAGGTATCTTGTCGTCATTCATTGCCAGGCATGATGAGCATCCGGGCTGTCTCATCTCAAACCCGGCCCTGCTGAAGATTTCTGCAAGTCCTTCTTTCTCAGCCTGCCTGGCCACCTGCTGTGATCCGGGTACTATCAATACAGTGACCCCGGGCGCTTTCTTCCGGCCTTTAACCATGCCCGCAAAAGCCCGGAGATCCTCTATCCGTCCGTTGGTACAACTGCCCAGGAAGACATAGTCAACCGGGTGGCCGAGGAGTTTCATCCCCGGACTGAAACCCATGTAATCAAGCGACTTGCGGTGTGAGCCGCTGTCGTCGGTGACGGCCTCTTCCTCTGAAGGGATGGTGCCGTCGACGGCCATTCCCATGCCGGGGTTTGTGCCATAGGTTATCATCGGGGGAACAGCTGAGGCGTCAAACTCCAGTTCTTTGTCAAATAGCGCTCCCGGGTCAGTTCGCAGCGAGAACCATTTTTCGAGTAGCCTGACGGCGTCCGGATCACTGCTGAATGAGGGAATTCCCGACAGGTAACCAAAGGTCACTTCATCAGGTGCTATCAGTCCTCCGCGGGCCCCCATCTCAATGCTCATGTTGCATACGGTCATCCTTGCTTCCATGCTCAGCTGTGCGATTGCGTCACCGGCATATTCAACAAAGTATCCGGTTGCCCCGCCGGTTGAGAGCGACGATATGATGTAAAGGATGAGGTCCTTCGAAGTCACTCCGCGGCGTAGAGAACCGTTGACGGTGATCCTCATCCTTGCGGGTCTTGCCTGCAGAAGACACTGTGTCGCCAGCACCATCTCCACCTCACTGGTACCAATACCGAAGGCTATTGTTCCAAATGCCCCGTGGGTCGAGGTGTGGCTGTCGCCGCAGACAACGGTCATTCCCGGCAGCGTGTATCCCAGTTCCGGGCCTGTTACATGAACAATACCGTTGTTTGGGTGTCCGATGCCGAAGTGTTCAATTCCGTTGGCTTTGCAGTTTTCCGCCAGAGCTTCCACCTGCGCCCTTGATACGGTATCCCTGATGGGCAGATGCTGATCAGCGGTGGGAATATTATGATCAGCCGTGGCGGTTGTCCTCTCCGGCCTGAAGACCCCTATGCCCCTCTGCCGCAAACCATTGAATGCCTGAGGACTGGTTACCTCATGGATATAGTGACGGTCGATATAGAGCACATCCGGACCGCCCTCTACTGACTTCACCACATGTGAATCCCAGACCTTGTCAAATAGCGTCCGCGGTTCCATTGCCTATCCTTGATATTGCATCGATGAATGCCTCGACTGAGGCTGTAATGATATCAGTGTTTGCCGAAAAGCCGTAGTAAATCTTTCCCTCATGCTCAAGCTGGATATGCACCTTGCCGATGTCATCGCTCCCCCTGGTGATGGCTTGTATCAGGAACTCCTCGAGGTGTACATTCTCATGTATCAGGTGTTTGACGGCAGTAAAGGCGGCATCAATGGGACCGTTGCCCGGGGCGGTGGAGGAATGCACCTCTCCGTTTATCCTCAGGCCGACGGTGGCCACGGGACTGACAGAGTTGCCGCATAAAACCTGCAACGACTCCAGTTTGAGTTTCTTCTCCCCGCGGAAGACCTCGCCTGACAGGATCTTTATGTCTTCGTCATTTATCTCTTTCTTCTTGTCAGCCAGGATGAGGAACCGGTGGTAGATCTCATCAAGCTCTTCCTTCCCCAGGTTAATGCCCAGCAGGTCAAGCCGGTGATTAAGGGCTGCCCGGCCACTGCGGGCAGTAAGAATTATTGAGGACTCTCTTATCCCTACCTCCTTAGGATCAATTATCTCATAATTCTCCCGGTTCTTGAGCACTCCGTCCTGGTGTATCCCCGACGAATGGGAGAAGGCATTGCGGCCCACGATTGCCTTGTTGGCCTGCACCGGCATGCTCATCAGCGTTGAGACCAGCCTGCTGGTGCTGAAGATCAGTTTCGGGTTGATGCCGGTGGTGAGATTCAGGTCATGGTGGCTCTTAATGATCATGGCTATCTCTTCAAGTGAGGTGTTGCCTGCCCTCTCGCCGATACCGTTTATGGTAACCTCCACCTGGCGTGCGCCGTTGATGATTCCCATCATAGTATTGGCAGTGGCCATGCCCAGGTCGTTGTGGCAGTGTGTTGAGATGAGCGCCCTGTCAATGTTCGGGACATTTTCAACGAGGTACCTGATCTTGGCACCGTATTCTTCCGGGAGGCAGTAGCCAGTAGTGTCAGGTATGTTTACCACTGTTGCACCGGCTTTTATTACTGCTTCGATCACCTCAGCCAGGTAAGCATTGTCACTTCGGCCTGCGTCTTCAGCGTAGAATTCCACGTCGTCAACGAATTTCCTGGCGTACTTTACGGCATCAACTGCTCTTCTGATTATCTCTTCGGGAGTTGTCTTTATCTTGTACTGAATGTGGTACGGTGATGTCCCGATGCCTGTATGTATGCGTTTTCGCTCTGCGTGCTTAAGTGCTTCAGCCGCCACCTCAATATCTTTTTTCACTGCCCTTGTGAGGGCGCATATTACCGGGTTGCGGACGGCCTTTGATATCTCCACCACCGAATTGAAGTCGCCCGGGCTTGATACCGGGAACCCTGCCTCAATCACATCCACGCCAAGTTCCTCAAGGGCCCTGGCCACCTCAATCTTCTCTACCGTATTGAGCTGACAGCCTGGTACCTGTTCTCCGTCGCGGAGGGTGGTATCAAAAATTATTACCCTGTTGTTTTCCATAATCAATTCTCTCTGTTTATCACTTCTGCGGTCTCAGTTTTCTCACGGCAGTCCCGGCTCTCCAGAGCTCTGATCCGCCCATCTCCCTCAGTTCCTCGTTAAGTTTTTCACGGTAGTCTGATGATCCCGTTGAGGTGAGTACCCTTACACACTCCTCGCCCGAGCTGACTTTATCATAGAGATCCCTGAAGACAGGCAGTGTAGCCTCCCGGAACTTCGGCTTCCAGTCGAGCGCACCGCGTTGTGCCGTGGCACTGCAGTTGGCGTACATCCAGTCCATCCCCTTTTCGTCAACAAGTCTTATGAGGCTCTGTGTGAGCTCCTCGACAGTCTCATTAAAGGCCTCGGAAGGCGAGTGTCCATTATCGCGAAGCACCTGGTACTGTGCTTCCATGATCCCCTCGAGGGCGCCCATGAGCACCCCGCGTTCACCGGTGAGGTCGCTGAACACCTCCTTCTCAAAGGTTGTGGGGAAGAGGTAGCCCGAGCCGATGGCGATGCCAAGGGCAATAGCTCTCTCTTCGGCCCTGCCTGTAAAATCCTGGAAGACTGAGAAGCTTGAGTTGATTCCGGCACCGGCGAGGAAGTTGCGCCTGACGCTGGTTCCGGAGCCCTTAGGGGCACAGAGGATGACATCAATATCCTTGGGAGGCACCACCCCGGTATGATCTTTATAGGTGATGGAGAAACCGTGCGAGAAATAAAGCGCCTTACCTGCTGTAAGATGAGGCTTGATGCGCTGCCACAGGAGCCTCTGGGCAGCATCGGAGACGAGGTACTGAATGACGGTGCCTCGTGCCGCAGCCTCCTCAATGGGGAACAGGGTAGTTCCGGGAACAAAACCGTCGGCCACGGCCCTGTCCCAGTCAACTTTGAATTCGGGTGCCTGCCCTATTATCACATTGATGCCGTTGTCTCTCATGTTCATTGCCTGTGCCGGCCCCTGGACGCCGTAACCAATGACGGCGACAACCTCGTCTTTTAATACTTCACGTGCCCTGGAAAGAGGAAACTCCTCCCTCGTGACAACTGTCTCAGTTACTCCTCCAAAATCGATTTGTGCCATAATTGTCTATTATTAGATTATTGTTATTCAGTTAATTATATACCTCGGACGGTTCATGCCTGGTTCTTTCAGCAGCATCCATCTCCTTCAGGTAGGCATTCAGTTCCTTGACCTGCCGGGTAATGGCTATTCTGCCTGACCTGACAAACTGGAGCACACCACAGGGTTCAAGGAAGGCAAGGAGCGCGGTAATCTCCTCCCTGCTGCCGCTCTTCTCAACAACTATATATTCAGGCGTCACCTCAAGGATGCGTGCATGGTACAGCCTTACGAGATCACCGATCATGCTTCCTGACATCAATCCGCTTGTGGTGACTTTGTAAAGTGCAATCTCCTGGCTGATAATCTCCTGGTTGGTGTGCACGAATACCTTTATGACGTCAACCAGTTTTTCAATCTGCCTTGCCACCTTATTCACCATATCAGGAGTAGTGGTGACGACCATAGTGAGCATCTGTACACCGCTGACAGCAGATTCCGAAGCAGTTATGCTTTCAATGTTTATCTGTCTCCTGGTCAGGATGAGTGTTATCCGGCTGAGGATCCCTATATGATCCTCGGTGAAGAGTGATATTGTATATTCCTGTTGCATGACTCTTATCGGTATGTTAGTGTTACTTCTGACACTGATGCTCCCGGCTCGACCATCGGGAGGATATTGGCTTCGCGACTGATTACTGTTTCCAGCAGGTAAGGTCCTTCGGCGGCAAGCATCGTTTTTATTGCCTCGTGGAGCTCCTCCCGGCGCGTCACCCTGTGTGCCGTTATGCCGTAGGCGCCGGCAAGGGTCACGAAATCGGGGTTGACCATTTCAGTGGAGGCATACCTGCTGTTGAAGAATCTCTCCTGCCACTGGCGTACCATTCCCAGGAAGCTGTTGTTCAGTAGCAAAATTTTGACAGGGATGCGGTATTGCATGATGGTACCCAGTTCCTGGATTGTCATCTGGAATCCGCCATCGCCTATAAAAGCGATAACCGGTCTGCCGGGATTACCGGATGCTGCTCCCAGGGAAGCAGGGAGGCCAAAGCCCATGGTGCCCATCCCGCCTGATGTCACCAGCGTGCTCTTCTCATTGAATCCGTAGTAGCGTGCCACTGCCATCTGATGCTGTCCCACGTCAGTGACAATTACTGCATCGCCCTCAGTCAGGTCAGAGACTGTTTTCACCACCTCTCCCATCCTTAATTCACCCTCATCCGGCTCTGTCTCCGGCCTGATAACCTTCTCATATTCAATCCGGTCTAACATCCTGAACTCCCTTATCCATTTCTCCCTGCTGACCTGACGCACCAGAGGAATGAGGGCTTCAAGGACCTCACGCGCATCGTTGTTGATCTCGAGATCGACCCTCACGTTCTTGTTAATTTCCGCCTTGTCTATTTCGATATGGATTATTCTGGCTTCAGGTGCGTATTTTTTAAGGTTACCGGTGACCCGGTCATCAAAGCGCATTCCAACGGCAATGATAAGGTCAGCCTGGTTGGTCAGGACATTGGGAGCGTAATTGCCATGCATGCCAAGCATTCCTGCAAATAACCTGTGCTTATTCGGAAATGCCGGCAGGCCGAGGAGTGTTGCTGCCACAGGGATCGCTCCCTTTTCGGCCAGGGCTCTAAGTTCGTCAGCAGCACTGGAGAGGATAACACCGTGGCCTGCCAGGATCAGTGGCTTCTCGGCATGATTAATCATGACCGCGGCTGATTCGATATCCCTCATCTGAAGCGGGATAACCGGGTTATAACTTCTTATATATGTACACTTTCGGTAACTGTAGCTGAGGCTGGCAAATTGTGCATCTTTTGAGATGTCAACAAGCACGGGTCCGGGCCGGCCTGACCTGGCGATATAGAAGGCCCGTGCTATGGCGTCAGGGATATCTTCGGCCTTCTTGACCTGCGCATTCCATTTTGTCACCGGCATTGATATGCCCAGAATGTCAGTCTCCTGGAAGGCATCAGTGCCAATCAGTCCTGACGTTACCTGGGCCGTAATAAAGACCACTGGCACTGAGTCAAGAAAGGCGTTGGCAATTCCTGTCACGAGGTTTGTCGCTCCCGGCCCTGATGTGGCGAAACATACTCCCGGTCTCCCTGTTACCATAGCATAAGCCTGGGCGGCATGAGCTGCTCCCTGCTCATGGCGGGTTAGGATGTGCCTGAGACTGTCGCTGTAATCGAGCAGTTTGTCGTAGACCGGCATGATGGCCCCGCCCGGATAACCGAATATAGTATCAACCCCCTCTTCAATAAGGCACTTCAGAAGCGCTTCAGCTCCGGTGATCTGTGATTCATGGTTGTTTGTATCCTGCTCAACGGCAGGTTTTTTCATCTCCTTCATAATTCCTGTTTTAGTGTCAAATGAGCCTCACTGCCCCCTGGTCTGCCGAACTCACATGGGCGGCATATACCTTCAGCGAAGACGGGATGACCCGGTTTCTGCCGTCAGGGCTGAAGGCAAGGTCTCCTTTTTCTCTCTCGTGGCGGCGTCTCTCTTCCAGGGTTACATCATCTGTCGTTATCGTGATTTTTCTTTCCGGGATACTGATCTCAACTATATCTCCGTTGCGGATCAGGGCGATAGCTCCTCCTGCAGCGGCTTCGGGGGATACATGACCCACGGACAGTCCTGCCGTGCCACCCGAAAAGCGGCCGTCGGTTATGAGCGCGCATTTTTTATCAAGTCCTTTTGATTTGAGGTAGGAGGTAGGGTAGAGCATCTCCTGCATGCCCGGCCCACCGCGAGGACCCTCATAGCGTATCACCACCGCGTCGCCCGCCTGCACCATACCGTTCAGTATTCCTGTGACTGCCTCTTCCTGGGAGTCAAAGGTCACTGCCTTACCTGTGAAACTGAACATTGAGCTGTCAATGCCGGCCGTCTTCACTATGCATCCCTGAGGTGCCAGGTTGCCGTAGAGCACAGCCAGTCCGCCGTCAGCGTTATAAGGGTGGCGGATATCTCTTATTGCTCCGTCTTCCCTGTCTTTGTCATGCGAGGGATACTGCTGTGATGCTGTACCGCCCTGGGTGCTCCTCACTCCTCCCGGGGCGCTCAGAAAGAGCTGATGAGCCTTTGGCAGGGATGTTGGTCTCATAATATCCCACTCGTCTATAGCCTGGCCGAGGGTTGGGTAGTCAACCCTTCTAACCGAGCAGTAGAGCAGCCCGGCACGTTCAAGTTCGCCGAGGATGGCAAAGACACCTCCGGCACGGTTTATATCTTCAATATGGAAGGAGGATGAGGGGGAGACCCTGCAGATGTTTGGCACCCTGCGCGAGAGTTCATCAATGTCTTTCATGGTGAAATCCACTCCGGCCTCATGGGCTATGGCAAGGAGGTGAAGTACGGTGTTGGTTGATCCTCCCATTGCTATGTCAAGAGACATCGCATTCATGAAGGCAGCTTTTGTAGCAATTGAGCGTGGCAGTACCGATTCATCGTCTTCGTCATAATATCTCAGTGCCAGTTCTGTTATCAGCTGCGCGGCCCGGGTGAAGAGACTCATCCTGTTGGCGTGGGTGGCCATCACGGTCCCGTTTCCCGGAAGGGCGAGACCGAGAGCCTCTGTAAGACAGTTCATTGAGTTGGCGGTGAACATGCCGGAGCAGGAGCCGCAGGTGGGGCAGGCCGATTTTTCTATCTCAAGGAGACGGTCATCCGTTACGCTGTCGTCAGCTGCAGCAACCATGGCATCAATCAGATCAACGGACCTCCCGGCTGATCGTCCGGCTTCCATGGGGCCGCCTGAGACAAATATGGCGGGTATGTTCAGGCGCATGGCGGCCATCATCATGCCGGGGGTGATTTTGTCACAGTTGCTTATGCATATCATTGCATCAGCGCAATGGGCATTGCAAACGTACTCAACACTGTCGGCAATCAGTTCGCGGGAGGGGAGCGAATAAAGCATCCCTGCGTGTCCCATGGCTATCCCGTCATCAATGGCAATGGTGTTGAACTCAGCGGCGAACATGCCGCGACTTTCTATTTCCTTCTTTATGATCTGGCCAATCTCGTGCAGGTGTACATGGCCCGGCACAAACTGAGAGAATGAATTGACAATTGCTATCACGGGCTTTCCGAATTGTTCCTCTTTCATGCCGTTGGCCCTCCAGAGGCTTCTTGCCCCTGCCATCGTTCTTCCTGTCATTGTGCGCGTGCTCCTGAGTTCTCTCTTCATTGCTGCCAGGTTAAAAAAAAAGCTCCCCGGTTTTCCGGGAAGCTTTCGTATACTATAATTCTTAACTATATATTACTCCCCGATCATGCGCTCGTAGCGATAATAAGAATGAGGGCAATAATATTTAGCGACAGATAATTCATCTCGTTGTTATGAGTGGCAAAAATAATAACAATTTCATAAAATCAAATAAAAGCCTGATTTATTTAAATTTTATTAATTTTTTAATACCTTATAATAATGGCATAATGCATAATTATTTAATTGTATTCAAAACACCCGGTCCACTGCGCATTTTTGTGAGGGCTGCGACGGCCCGGTCAAGGTGTTCAGTTTTGTGTGTGACGAAGGGTTACACCCTGATGAGTGCATGTTCCTATTCTGGCGATTTCTGTCAGACGGGAATGCAGTAAAAAATCAGTTTTTGGAGTAATACTGAAGAAAGTGTTCTTTGGCAAATTTGGTAAACCTTCCTGGTTGAAGCATACCCGGGAGCAATTCCATGTCGGGTTTGCCCCGGGCCTCACGAAGCACCTCGTAATTTCCCTTGCTGTGCAGATAGACCGTTCTTTCCAGGCCCGGGACGGCCGGTGGGGCCTGAAAGCTGAGGCAGGCCTCGTTATTGACAATAGGTTGTATCAGATAGCGGTCATCATCACGTTCAAGGAGGGAGGTGACATCCTGCCCTGTTTCATCTGTTGCCTTTTCGAGTGGCACAACAGTTTTCAGGGGCTCTTTTTCTGCAGAGAAATCCATTCCGGCAAAATCTATGTCCCAGAAGAGTATCCCTGATATGAGCTTGATATTCACCCTGTCGCCGCTTATTCCTGAGAGATCAATCTTCATCACATCCTTTTTATCAGCCACAGGACCCGGCACATTGAAGTAATCGACAAACTCAAGCCCGTTATCTTTTTCAATCCAGACCGCAAGCGGTATCCCCTGTTCAAGAGTCCATTGGATAAGCTCCTCACGTGTCCTCCTGTTTCTTCTCTCTTTCCACTCATCATGTCTTGTGCCGAACATGTCTGAGAGCCTCCCGAACATGTAATCAAGCCACATCGTGTTTTTCCCGGACATCACAAGCTTTCCATATTTACTGTTCTCCGGTTTTTCAAATGAGAGGGCAATTGTGTCAAAAACAAGATTATCGTTACGTACATCGCTCAGATACCTTTTATCGTCACAGGAAGAGAGTTCTGTAAGTATCGACTTCCCGTAAGCGTTTGAGGCAAAGAGAGGGCTCCTGATTCCCGAGACGGAATGAGCTATCCCGTACTTATCTGCAATGATCTCACAATTAACGGGATGGTCATAAACATAGAGTTCAGCCAGGTTGGTATTCTGGATTTCCTTTATCTCATTGGTGATCCTGATCTTGTACCGGTCATTCACCGGAGTGATAGTCTTCAGCCTGAGATAATCATCCCTTTCCATTGGTGTGGCCGTTGCTCCGCTGTATATCTCTCCTTCGAAGTTGATATCGGTGGCATCTTCACTATAAACAAACGGGCATGATAAACCTTTGGTCAGCAGTGCAATAATGGCAACTGTCCAAAAAGCTCCTGAGGCTGTTCCCGCGACAGCAGTTATTGTCTTCCCGGTATTAACCGTGTATATCTCTGCCTTTGCGATATTTGCAGCAGGCACGCTGATAATATTGCCATTAATCCTGATCACCGAATCCGGGGCTACATATAAATGCATTAACTGACCTTTTTCAGGTTTCAAAGTCGAATCCGAGACAAATCCCGAGAAAATGCCGTCGGTAAGGGTTGTCCCGGAAACCTGAAATAATGAGTTTGCCCCATGGATAAAATAGTGTGTCCTTTCTGCATATTCTATATCACTTCGCGGGATTCCGGTAAGAGTGCGGCAACCGGAGAACTGAATTAAAACAAGGACTGCCAGGACCAATGCCACGATCTTCCGGATGATATTGAGGTCTCTCATTGCGATCTGTTTTATGCTGTGGATCTGAACTTTTTTAATTACATGACCCGAGCAGTTATTTCAGGAACATTCTTTACCAGTATTATAGGCTGGCTATAAGTATTGCCAATAAATAGATCGTCGATGCCCAGATAACTACTGAACCGATAGATTCACCAGGTCTTAAATCATAATAGTCGGCCTTAGCGATATTTGCAATTGGTAATGTAATGGTTTCACCTTCCACCGTGACAGCAGATGAGGGCGCCACATAAAGATGTGCGCTGGTTCCCTTTTTAATCTTCAACTCACCGGAGCCGATATGGCCGGTGAGCAGACCTTCTGTTACCGAATAACTGTCGACAGTCCATAAAAAGTCGTCAGCATGCACAACCAGGATATTTCTATAAGGCGGGATATTGTTTACGGATACTGACTTCAGGGTGTAGCAGCCCGTCATGAAAATACAGGCCACAAGAAACATTACGGTCCTTAATGCCTTCCGCAGGTTCAACGCATGTAACATTTGAATCATTTTAAGTAAATATAGGAAAACTACCGAAAAAGGCAAGAAAAAAGGGGAGAATCTAGAGATGTCGCCCCTTGTTAAGCTATATATTATGAAACCTGTTTCAGGCCTGCTTCAGTACGCCCAGTTCCTTGCCGACCTTAGTGAAGGCTGCGATGGCCCTGTCAAGGTGTTCAGTCTCGTGGGCGGCGGAGAGCTGCACCCTTATGCGGGCCTGATCCCTTGGAACCACAGGGAAGTAAAAGCCTGTGACATAAATGCCCTCAATAAGCAGCCTGGCAGCCATCTCCTGTGAGAGTTTGGCATCATAGAGCATGACGGCGCAGATGGCTGACTGTGTTGGTTTTATGTCGAACCCTGCCTTCAGCATCCGCTCCATGAAGTATTTCGTGTTGTGATGCAGCTTGTCCTGCAGCTCGTTGGTCTCTGTCATCATCTCAATCATCCTGATGCCTGCGGCGGCAACGAGCGGCGGGATGGCGTTGGAGAAGAGGTACGGCCTCGAGCGCTGGCGCAGCATCTCAATTATCTCCTTCCTCCCGGTGGTGAACCCGCCGATGGCTCCTCCGAAGGCTTTGCCCAGGGTGCCGGTAATGATCTCGATTTTTCCTCTGAGGTTATAGAGCTCGGTAACGCCGCGGCCTGTATTTCCAACTACACCGGCAGAGTGGCACTCATCTACCATGACCATTGCATTGTATTTGTTTGCCAGCACATAGATTTTATCAAGCGGAGCCACGTTGCCGTCCATGGAGAAGACACCGTCAGTGACTATCAGCCTGTAGCGCTGCTCCTGAGCCAGTTGCAGCTGAGCCTCAAGGTCATCCATGTCAGCATTCTCATATCGGTAACGCTGAGCCTTGCAGAGACGTACACCGTCAATAATTGAAGCATGATTGAGGGAGTCTGAGATTATGGCATCTTCACTGGTGAGCAGAGGCTCAAAAACACCTCCGTTGGCATCAAAGCAGGAAGCATACAGAATAGTGTCTTCCGTTCCGAAAAAGCCTGCGATCTTCTCCTCCAGCTCCTTATGCAGGTCTCCGGTACCGCATATGAAGCGAACCGATGACATGCCATAGCCATGAGTCTCAAGTGCATTCTTTGCCGCTTCAACCAGCTTTGCATTTGAAGAAAGCCCAAGGTAATTGTTGGCACAGAAATTAAGCACCTTCTGACCGGTGTTGAGCGTTATCTCCGCTCCCTGTGGCGATACAATGACCCGCTCATTCTTGTAGAGGCCCGCCTCCTTTATCTCACGGATCTGGGACCTGAGATAATCCTGGTATTGATTATACATCTGCGTGAATATTCACTTAAAACGGATGCAAAGATGGTGTTTTGAAGTGATTATTCTATGATGATAATCATCTCTTACGGAGTAAATCCGCGAAGATTTATTTTTGATATACGGATTATTATGATCCGAATTTTTCTATTATCTGGTCTTTCGTAAGTCCCAGGATGCCCTGTTTTTTACCCACCTTAATGAATTTCTCAAGGGCTGTTTCCAGGTGGTGCATCTCATGGCCGGCGGATATCTGGGTTCGTATTCTTGCCTGACCGTTGGGCACAACGGGGAAGAAAAAGCCTATTGCATAAATACCCTCGCTGTACAGTTCCCTGGAGAAGTCCTGTGAGAGTTTGGCATTGAAGAGCATAACAGGAACAATGGGGGTATTCCCCTCCTTGAGGATAAACCCGGCATCTGTCAGTCCTGCCCGCCAGAAGGCTGCGTTCTTCTCAAGCTTGTCACGCCGTTCCGTGCTGGCCGAAAGAATATCAAAAACTTTCAGTACCCCTGATACAATTACGGGAGCAATTGTATTTGAGAAGAGGTACGGGCGTGCCTTCTGTCTGCACATTGCGACTATCTCCTTCCTTCCCGAAACGCAGCCTCCGGAGGCTCCGCCCATGGCTTTGCCGAAGGTGGTGGTGATGATGTCAATCTTACCCATTACATTGCAGAATTCATGTGTTCCGCGACCTGTTTTGCCAATGAAACCTGTAGCATGGGAGTCATCTACCAGCAATAAGGCATCATATTTCTCGCATAGCCGGACCATCTCATCAAGCCTGGCTGTGTCGCCATCCATCGAGAAGACCCCGTCAGTGATAACCAGCTTAAGCCTTTTATCAGAGTGAAGCAGGAGTTTCTCTTCGAGGTGTTCCATGCTGGAGTGCTTGAAGGTGTCATGCTGGGCGCTGCAGAGCCTCATACCGTCAATGATTGAGGCATGCACCAGACGGTCTGAGATCATGATGTCTTCACTGGTGAGGATAGCCTCAAAAACACCTGCATTGGCATCCATGCATGAGGGGAACAGTATTGTGTCTTCAGTGCCAAGGAATTCAGTCACCCTGTTTTCCAGTTCCCTGTGAATATCCTGCGTCCCGCAGATAAAACGGACAGAGGACATCCCGTAACCTCTTGACTCAAGACCGTCATGAGCAGCCCTGATAACCTCCGGGTGACTCGACAGGCCAAGGTAGTTGTTGGAACACATGTTAATGACCTTCTTCAGGTCGGAGCCTGAAGGAAACTCAACCTCGATATCGGCGGCCTGTGAGCTGTGGATGAACCGCTCCTCCTTGAAGATGCCGGCGTTCCTTATATCTGCCAGCTGCGACAGATAGAGATTCCTTGTTTTTTCAGAGTAACTCATGTTGTCCGCAATTTATTTGTTTAAATACTGATTTACCAGTGCCACAATATTGTTAACGCTGTCAAAGGCCTCGGGCGTGGCTTTGCTTGGGGGAATTTTGATCTTGAATTTATTCTCCAGAAAAACGAGCAGTGAGACCATTGAGAACGAGTCAACATAACCGCTTGAAATAAGAGGTGTATCATATTTTATTGTTACATCATCATCATCAACATATTCCTTGACAACATACTTCAGGATCATCTCCTTCATCTCATTCAGATTATTTTCTTCCATAACAGATTCATTTTAAAGTTTATATTTATTTACTATCAGTTCATATACCGCAGGACCGTCCCGACGCTTCGGTCGGGATCTCCGCTGTGCTCCGACAGGACCTTCTCCCCAGCTCAGTCATTTTCAAGTGTCGAAATGTCTCCAATCTCCTCTCCCCACTCCTTTGCATGAAGCACTCTTCTCATGATCTTTCCGCTCCGTGTCTTTGGCAGGGTATCCATGAATTCCACCGCCTGAGGCATTGCCAGGGGTGAGAGCTTTTTGCGGATGAAGTTCATTATCTCCAGTTCAAGGTCAGGGCTTGCATTAAAGCCAGGTTTGAGGGTGATGAAGGCTTTCACAACCTCCATGTTAATGTCATCCGGTTTTGAGGTGACTGCAGATTCACCAACTGCAGGATGCTCCAGCAGTGCCGATTCAACCTCGAACGGGCTCACCAGGTGCCCCCCGGTATTAATTACATCGTCATCACGGCCGATGAACCAGTAGTAGCCCTCATTATCGATGCTAGACCTGTCGCCTGACAGATACCAGCCGTTCACGAACTTTTCCCTGTATTTTTCCTCATTCCTCCAGTATGTCCTCATCATGGCCGGCCAGCCCGGCCTGAAGGCTATCAGTCCGGCTTTACCGGGCTCATCAATCGGGGTATAGGTGACAGGGTCAAGCACTGCTCCCGTAATTCCCGGGAAGGTTCTGCCCATTGAGCCGGGCTTTATTTTCATTCCCGGGAAGTTGGTGATCATTATCGATCCCGTTTCCGTCTGCCAGAATGTATCATGGAATTGTTTACCGAACACCCTCCCCGACCAGATTACCGCTTCTGAATTGAGAGGTTCGCCTACGCTTGCCAGGTGACGGAGTGAAGAGAGGTCAAACTCATTCACCAGGTCATCCCCGGCTTTCATTAGTGATCTGATGGCGGTTGGGGCGGAGTACCAGACTGTGACCCTGTATTTCTCTATGAACCGGTACCATGCCTGGGCGGAAAATCCCGTGTCGAGTACACATTGAGTCACCCCAAGGCTCCAGGGCCCGATTATCCCGTATGAGGTGCCGGTTACCCAGCCGGGATCGGCGGTGCACCAGTAAATATCATCATCATGCAGATCAAGAACCCACTTTGTGGTCAGGTACTGTGAAATAATGGAATAATGGACATGCTTTACCCCTTTGGGCTGGCCTGTTGTGCCGGAGGTGTAATGAAGTACCGAAGGGGTCTCTGCACGGGTAGGGCAGACTTCAAATTTCTCGACAGGCACTGCGTTTTCCAGGCTGAAGAGAATTTCTCCGGGTTCGAGCTCTGAGGGTTTGACGGTGTCAACAATGATTACCAATTCCAGGTTCGGAAGAGCCGCGCGGATCTTCCGAACCTTGGAAAGGTGTTTTTTCTGTGTTATGACAGCCTTTGTCCCGGCATTTTCAAGCCTCACAAAAAGAGATTCATCTCCGAATGCGGAAAAGAGAGGCTGAACGACGGCTCCTATCTTCAGTATTCCCAGGAATGAAAGATACAATTCAGGAATCCTGTCCATAAAGAGGCAGATCCTGTCTCCTTCAATAATGCCCTGATTGCGGAGAAATGTGCCGATAGTGTTTCCGGCAAGTCTGAGGTCATTGAAGGTAAAACTCTTTTCCGTGCCCCCGAATCCCTCATAGTAGAGGGCGATTTTGCCGGCATTGCCCTTCTGGCAGATCCTGTCGGAACAATGCCATCCTATATTTATTATCTCTCCGGGACTGTATTCAAGCTCTTTTTCTGCATTGGACCAGCTGAAGCCTGCGGTCAGTTCGTCATACGATGGATGCTCGGCCATAGATGTCAGGTATATTTTTCACGATGACATTAAGGTAGCACAAATTATTATAATAGGAGTTACACCAGATGAAATTTACTGGCTAAAGACAAAGGTGTGAAGGTCATTAACTTAGTCAGCAGTCAGCAGTCAGCAGTTGGCAGTCGGCAATCGGCAGTCATGCTTAGGCAGTAGGCAATAGGCAGTAGGCAATAGTGTAAGTTCTTGATTGACTGAAGACTGAGGACTGAAGACTGGTGACTGGAGTCTTCAGGTCATGAACAGGATTGAATCTCACTCCCAGCTCAGGATCACCTTGCCGCAGTTACCCTCCTCCATCACGTCAAAGCCTTTCTGGAAGTCGTCAATATAGAAACGATGGGTTATGATTGGCTCCAGATTGATACCCCCGATGATCATCATCTGCATCTTATACCACGTCTCCCACATCTCACGGCCATATATGCCCTTAAGCGTCAGTGCCTTGAATATGATGTCACTCCAGGGTACCTCAAAGTTCGAGGGAAGAATCCCCAGGAGGGCGATATTGGAACCGTTGTACATGTTGGCGATCATCTCACGGAAGGCAGCAGGTGAGCCTGACATCTCGAGGCCTACGTCGAAGCCCTTCATGTGAAGCGGTTCAAGCACGTCGCTTATCTTCTCACCCTTTTTGGGATTGATCACCCTGGTGGCTCCCATTTTCTTTGCCAGATCCAGCCGGTAATCGCTCAGGTCCGTTGCCACCACATTGCGCGCTCCTGCGAATCTGGCAATTGCAACTGCCATGCTGCCTATCAGTCCTGACCCGGTGATCAGCACATCCTCACCGAGAAGCGGAAATGCCAGCGCAGTATGTGTGGCATTGCCGAAGGGGTCCATGATGGCTGCCCACTCATCGGGTATGCGGCTGTCAAGCAGCACCACATTCCGTGCCGGCACCTTTACATATTCAGCAAAGGAGCCATCAATATGTACTCCTATCCCCACGGTATTCTCGCAGACATGCTCCCTGCCCCGCCGGCAGTTACGGCATGTGCCGCAGAAGAGATGTCCTTCACCGGTTACCCTGTCGCCTACCTTCACGTTTGTGACTCCCGGTCCCGCCTTATCAACGAATCCCATATACTCATGGCCGATGGTCATGGGCACCCTGATGGTCTTCTGCGCCCACTCGTTCCATTCGTAGATATGAAGGTCAGTACCACAGATGGCTGATTTTTTGACCTTGATAATGACATCATTGTAGCCTGGCTCCGGGACGGGTACCTCCTGCATCCATAATCCCTTGGCAGCCTTGGCCTTGACGAGAGCTTTCATCTTGTTCATTCCGGCTGATGATTAAATCGTTATGTTGTAAATGTAATACAAATACAATTTTAAAAATATGATTTTTATTGTGAGAGTAACAGGCAAATTGCCCGTCGCCACATTATCTTTATCTTTGCCATGCATCGGAACGACGGACAGATCATGAGTCGCTTCGAAGGAACTGTTTCCGCATTCATCAAACACATAAGAAATGACAGAGAGAAAAATCAGGGTGCGTTTTGCCCCCAGTCCTACCGGACCCCTTCATATAGGAGGAGTACGCACCGCCCTTTATAATTACCTGTTTGCAAAGCACAATGGAGGGACCTTCATTTTACGCATTGAGGACACTGACCAGGCCCGATATGTGGATGGTGCGGAGGATTATATAATGGACTCCCTGGCGTGGGCCGGAATCAGGGTTGATGAGGGCGTGAGAGAGGGCGGACCATTTGCCCCATACAGGCAGAGCGACAGGAAAGAGATCTATCATCGTTATGCAGACGAGCTGATAGAAAAGGGTGACGCCTATTATGCCTTTGACTCACCAGAAGAGCTCGACAGTCTAAGGCAGGAACATGAAGCCCGCGGAGAGACCTTCAATTACGGCTGCACCACCCGGATGAGCTTGTGCAATTCACTTACCCTCAATACAGAAGAGATCGCGGCAAGAAAGGCTTCCGGCGAGCACTACGTGATCAGGTACCGCATGCCCGAGAATGAGGATATCCATTTCTCCGATCTGATCAGGGGCGATATTGTGGTCAATACCTCGAGTCTTGACGATAAGGTACTCTACAAGTCTGACGGCATGCCGACATATCACCTTGCCAACATTGTTGACGATCACCTGATGGAGATATCACATGTCATCAGGGGCGAGGAGTGGCTGCCATCACTTCCGCTTCATGTCATGCTCTATCGCAGCTTCGGCTGGGAGGCACCGCTGTTTGCACACCTGCCTCTGCTGCTCAAGCCAACAGGCAAGGGCAAACTAAGCAAGCGCGACGGAGACAAGATGGGCTTCCCGGTATTCCCGCTTTACTGGCCTTACGGCGAAACAGCGTCCGGGTACAGGGAAGAGGGTTACTTCCCTGAGGCTTTCGTCAACATGCTTGCTCTCCTGGGATGGAATCCCGGTACAGAACAGGAGATATTTTCCATGGATGAACTGATTGAAGCATTCTCAATAGAGAGGGTGGGCAAGTCAGGCTCCCGCTTCGATCCTGAGAAGGCCAAGTGGTTCAATGCCAGGTATTTTCACATGAAGAGCGACGATGAACTGGTCTCATTGTTCATGCCGGTGGTCAATGAAAAGGGCTTTCATCCTGCGCCGGAAACACTAAAGAAAATCATTTCGCTGGTGAAGGAACGGGCAGGTTTTGTGAAGGACTTATGGCATGAGGCTGACTATTTTTTTGTTGCCCCGGAAACATATGACCCGGAGGTTGTAAGGAAGAGATGGAACGCAGATTCCCCCCTGCAGATGAGGGAACTACGTGATGTTGTTGCAGGCCTGGAGCCGTTTACCTCTGAGACTATTGAACAGATAGTCAAGGAGTGGATTGCCGGAAGCCCGTATAATACCGGTACCATCCTCAATCTTTTCAGGCTCCTGATGGTTGGCGCTTCCAGAGGCCCCCATCTCTTTGACATCGTTGAACTGACGGGAAGGGATGAGACCCTCCGCAGGCTCGACAACGGTATCAGCCGGCTGACGTCATCAGCATCATGAACCCCGGGAGGGAGATAAGATACATCGATTTCCACACGCACCATTCCAGGGGCAGTGATGATACCATTGCCATTGTGAACCTCATGGCAGGAGAGAATGTGCCGGCAGATTTTTCCGCGAACACCCTCTTTTCTGCAGGAATCCACCCCTGGTTTATTACGGAAGAGAATTCGCTTCAGCTTCTGACAGAGCTTGTTCTCACTGCTGCCCATCCTCATGTAGTATTGATCGGGGAGGCGGGATTTGACCGGCTGAAAGGAGCCCGCATGGAGGTGCAGTACAGTGCCTTTATCAACCAGGCTGCAATGGCCGGAGAGTTGAATAAGCCCATGGTTATACATTGTGTCAGGGGCTGGGAGGAGCTGCGCCGGGCATGCAGGGAGGTGAAACCGGACAGGCCATGGATCATACACGGATTCAGGGGTAGTGGTAAGCTGGCGGCCACACTGGATGATGAGGGCTTCTGGTTCTCACTCGGGAAAAGGGGGATCACCCCGGAGATACTGGGGGTGATCAGTCGTGAAAGAATCCTTCTGGAGACCGATGACACAGGTGAGCCGATAGCTGATGTTTACAGGCACTTTGCAGACAAAGCCGGTTGCGATGAAGAGACTGCATCAGGCATCATTCGGAATAATTTCAACACTCTTTTCAACTTCAGAATCTGATGGAACAATGGTTGGTACGTACGGAGATGCTTCTCGGCAAAGAGGCCCTGCAGAGGCTGAGCAATGCGCATGTTGTGGTAGCCGGATTAGGGGGAGTGGGGTCATGGGCTGCCGAGATGATATGCAGGGCCGGCATTGGAGCAATGACCATCATTGACGGCGACACTGTTTCACCTGCAAATAAAAACCGGCAGCTGCCTGCCCTGACATCCACCACGGGAAGGAAGAAGGCCGAGGTGATGGGAGAGAGGCTCCTCGATATCAACCCTGCCCTGACGTTGCACATCATCCCGGAATTTATCCGTGACCAGAGAATGATTGATATACTGGAGGCGGACAGGTACGATTACATTGTTGATGCCATTGACACGCTGTCGCCCAAGGTGTTCCTGATCTACCACTCACTCAGGCTTAACCTTAAGATTGTCAGTTCAATGGGTGCCGGCGGCAAGTTTGACCCTACCGGGATCAGGGTGGCCGATATCTCTGAGACCAACTTCTGCAGTCTTGCCCGTATGCTCCGGAAGAAGCTCCATAAGCTGGGGGTCCGTGAAGGCTTCACAGCGGTATACAGTCCCGAGGTGGTCGACAAGGACCTGATTATCCGTGGCTCCGATGAGAGCAACAAAGCCTCCAGCGTAGGTACCATGTCATATATGCCCGCGGCATTCGGCATTGTCTGTGCGTCGGTAGTAATCAGGGAACTGACCGGCACTCTTGCTGAGAAGTAAGAAAACCCTTATTTAGACATTGTTCCCTTCAATGCGGGAAGGTCATAACCCGGAGGTGTGCTCTGCCTGATATTCACCTCGGCAATCTCACCTTCAAACCTGCAGGTCATCTTTATGTGGTGAGGACTTTCAATATATCTGAGAGTAAGCGCGAGGGTAGTGTCATTCTCCCAGGTATAAGCTCCCGTCACCATGTTTGAGGATGTTGCTCCGGGCCTGCGCAGAATTCCGGGTCCCCCAAGCTCCGTTTCAGCTGTAATCCACTCCCCCCTCCCGAAAGGTATTGTGTGAACCTTATCGGTGGTACCGAGTGATAAGTTACAGGCATCTCCGGTAAAGTCCAGGGTGAGGTAATCAAGCTTTAGGTTATTTTCGGCAAGTAAGAATCTCTTGTCCTGTAGTCCTGCAATGACTGGTGAGTCGTCGGTTTTTGCCGGCAGAGGCACCGTCAGTGATGCAAGTTTCGCGCTGAGCCTTTCGGCTGCCTCTTTGTTCTCAGGCAGCGCTTCATCGTTCATGGCCGGAAGGATGTATTTCCATACCATATTGATTACATCCTGCATGTCAGGTGATTCTGAGGTTATGGCAACCACAGCATCTTTTTCGGGCATCACTATGATGTATTGCCCGAAGGCGCCGTCAGCCCTGTAGGCGTTGTTGCGGCTGCGCCAGAACTGGTAACAGTAACCCTGCATCCAGTCGCTTTTATCCTTTATCTCTTCCGGCGCACCCGGTGCCTGGTCAATCTTGAAAGTGGTGGCCTCCTCTACCCAGGTTGCCGGAATTACCTGCTTCCCGTTCCATGAGCCTTTCTGAAGGTACAGCTGACCGAATTTAGCCATATCCTCGGTTTTTACCCTGAGGCCCCATCCGCCGGTGTTAATGCCTTCGGGACTCGACTCCCAGTCCATCCCCTCAATGCCCAATGGTCCGAAGAGGCGAGGCTGAAGATAATCGGTAAGCTTCTCTCCGGTTACCTTCTGAAGTATGGCTGACAGCATAAAGGTGGCCATGGAGTTGTAAAGGAATACGCTTCCCGGCTCGTTCACCACGGGCAGGTTAAGAAATGCCGGTACCCAGTCGCTGCCTGACGAGGTGATGGCATTGGACGGCTCGGGCGACTGCCCCACGGTCATCGTGAGGAGATCCCTGACCGCCATGTCTGCAAGGAATGGTGATACCGTATCCGGAAGCTGATCAGGAAAGAATGAAATCACTTTGTCATCAACACTGAGCAGTTTTTCAGTCACGGCAAAACCAACAGCGGTAGAGGTGAAACTCTTGCTGACGGAGTACAGGGTGTGCCTCAGCTCAGGCTTGTAGGGATCCCACCACCCCTCGGCAATCACCTTCCCGTGGCGTAATACCATGATGCTGTGGAATTCATGCCTGCTTACGGAGGCTGAGTCAAGGAACGTCAGAAGTCCTCCGGATGATACACCCTCGGCTTCAGGAGTACTGCGAGGCAATGACGATGTTACAGGAGCTTCATTTTTACAGCCTGTTAAAGCGGTGAAAAATGCCAGGACGGCAATGGAAGAAAAAAGGCGGGAGATTTTCATTTGGGACTGATGACGGTTAAATAAACAGGTTATCAATACTCAAAAATAAAAAAAAATTACCTTGATTACCTGTTATTTCCTGCAAACAGGTACATCACATGGCCTGACGGGGATGGAGGAACCGGTTCTTTCATGAAAAAAGCTGCCCCGTGACTTCCCGGTGGCGGCCTGCATTAAAGGAATGGGTCTACTTCACCTCAGTCTTCTCCTTCTCTTTTTCTGTAATCTCTTTTGCCGTATAACCCAGCTTTTCAATGGCTCTTTTCAACTGCTCCGACTCCGCTTTCTCCTTTTGATACTGGATAGTGACCTCTTTTGTCGGAAGATCGCATTTCACATCTTTTACCCCCTTGATAAACGGTATGTTCTTCATAATTGTGTTGACGCAGTTCTCACAGTCAATGCTGGTTTCGAACCTGACAGTTGAGAGCTCTTTCTTGTCTTTGTCCTGTGCAGCCAGCACAGCTGTTGAGAAGATCAGCAGCATTGCTGAGGTGATGATGATGTTTCTTTTCATGGTATTGCTTTTAAGTGATTATCAGTTTTCTTTACGGTCAAGGGTAAACCTGAATCCGGCATAGAGTTTCCGCCCGTGAACAGGCCCCCATATCATGTTTGAATCAAAATACTCGCCAAAGGGATTTTCAGCTGCGATGATTGCATCATGCTGTCTTGACCCTGTTATATTCTCAGCCCCTATATAAATGCTCCACGTCCTGAAGTATTTTGTCAATTGGGCATTCATGACAGGGTATGCATTGAAAGTTTCGTGTCTCATGTAGGGCTCCGGGTTTGACATTGTAGAGGGTATTCTGCCCGGGCCGTTATACTGCAGGGTATAATCAGCCTGCCATTTTCTCATCCTCGTGGTGTATGAGACTGCGAGCAATCCCTTATAGCGTGAGGTGAGCGGTTTCTCGCGCAGCTCGCCGCCGATGGTTTGCCTGACATTGTTCCAGCGCCATGCGGCTGTGATGTCAAGACCCGTAACCGGTTGCATCTGTGCCTCCAGCTGAAGCACATTTGAATATGATTTGCCATTGAGGTTGTAGAATAGCACCTGGTCTATGCTGGAGTCCAGGTCGGTGACAATCTGTTTGAGGAATGTTGTCCTGTATGCTTCGCCTGTCAGTCTAAGTTCACTGCTTCCCAGGGGAATGTAACCGGTGAGGTTTATGCCGGCGTTCCAGGCCTCCTCGATGTCGAGGTCATCTGAGATCACTATATCTCTGCTGCTTGCCAGGTAGTACATGTTCTCGGCCATGACGTGCACGGTCCTGAATCCTTTACCGGCCGATGCCCTCAGGGTCATTTTAGGTGTCAGCTCGTAGCGCAGGTGTATCCGCGGGGTGAACTGTGCTCCGTGGTTTCGGTAGAAGTCGTACCGCACACCGGCAAGCAGAGTTACCCTGGCCGAATCGGTGTAGGTGTACTGGAGGAACACACCGGGTACCGATTCGATGGTCTCATCAACCATGTCAGGGACCACATCGCCAACAATAAACCTGTAGGCGCCGCGCATCTCATCATAGTGGTCAAAGCGGTAGCTTGCTCCTGCATCAACGATATGCTTCTCTGCCGGGAAATACTGGTAGAGAAGGTTTGAGTAATAGCTTTTCTGGGTACCGTCATACTTGTTATAACCCATCCATGAATTCATCTCATGGAAAGTCACGCTCTGTATCCATCCGATAGACATATTGTCACCAGGGCCGAACATTCCGCCGAGTTTGGTGAATGCTTCAGCCCGTTCGGTGCCGATGTTTATCCCGTACCCGTCATCCCAGGTGTTGCTACTGCTGCGGTCATAGTCGAACTGTCCGCCGATGCGTTCCTCCTGCATGTATTTGATCCCGGCACGGAAGGTGAGGTTATTGCTCATGTAGTCCCAGCGGTTCATGAAGCTGTACTGCCTGACATCGGGTTCATCCCGGAAACCGTCCCCGTTGTGGTCGCTGGCGCCTGACTGTGTCTCACCGTGGCCCAGGATCATTGTGCTCCAGTAATCATTGAGCCTCACCGAGGCGTTGGCATTGGTCTCGATCTTACCGGCATCACTAACGAAGCCGTTTATAAAGACTATCTCGCTGGTAGCAGGTTTCTTGTATTCGACATTAATCTGCCCGGTGATAGATTCATTCCCGTTGCGTACCGTGGATGTACCCTTGGAGACCTGGATCGACTCCATCCACGGTCCGGGCACATAACTCAGTCCGTATGCCGCTCCCAGTCCGTACATGGAAGGGATGTTCTCAGTGAGTATCTGCACGTATGAACCGGCAAGGCCCAGCAGTTGTATCTGCTTTGCGCCGGTGGCGGCATCTGCGTAGTTGACGTCTACCGAAGGGTTGGTGACGAAGCTTTCCGACAGGTTGCAGCAGGCTGCCTTGCAAAGCTCCGCCGCAGTGATATTTACTGTAGCGATGGTAGCATCCCTGTCCAAATGTGCGCCGGTGGCTCGACCGATGACGGTGACTTCGCCGATTATGCTGTTCTCATTCAGAAATATTTCCACATAGTCATCGCCGGGTGCTACCCTGAGCGTATCAGGAGTATAACCGACAAAACTTGCAACCAGCAGGTCATTGCCCCTGGTTCTCCGGAGAGTAAAGTATCCGGCGGGGTTTGTTGAGGTGCCGGTGGCGGTCCCCGCCCATACTAAGTTTGCACCGGGAAGGGCTATGCTGTCAGGTGATCCGCCGCCGCCCGCGATCATCACCTTACCCTCTATCCTGCCCTGGGCAAGGAGGGAAGTCGGGATGATCAATAATATTATTAAAATTAATATCTGCTTCATAGGGTAAAATTTTGGTATAAAAAACTTTGCTGAGCGCCCGTGGAGAAATTGCATGCAATGACCCGGCGGGTATTTTCACAACAATATACGTGGGACATGATTTGTCATGCCTCCGCAATTTGTTGTCCCTATGAATGATTCAAGAGATAATCTGACAGTGCATTGTTGTCAGGTCGCGTCCGCAGTGGTACGCTTTGTCATTGATAAAATGACGGACGCTCTTCATTGGATGATTCTGCATGACGGCTACAATTGTTGCGGCAAGGAAGTATGGCAGAATTTCAATCTGTACTTCCGCACGCAACAGTTCGTCAGTCACAACCCTCTCAGCCTCATGTGAGCAGCAATCGTCCGAGAAGACCATCTCATCCGTGCTGTGTTGGTGATGCTTTGCCCCGGCAGTGTGAATGCAGCAACAGCTGTTCTCCTCACCGTTACCCATTACAGTGGCAACCACCTCGTCTGTTCCGCAGTGCTGGCATGTATGCCGGATGAGGGTGTACCCAAAGCTGCCTGAGAGGATCAGGATCATCAAAACTGTTGATATAATGGGCGATATGGACCGTATAATTTTCAACGTTACAAATATAACAAAAGATAATCCGGTTTGTTGCGTTAAGAAAAACAAAGGGTGTCCGACGGGGGCACCCTTTGTTAATTATCTTAATATGTTGCACTAGTCTTACTGCAGCGGCGGTATAACCAGCACCTGCCCGGGGTAAATGAGATCAGGATCCTTGAGCATCGGTTTGTTGGCCTCAAAGATTACCGGGTATTTCTTGGCATCACCATACACTTCCTTGGCAATTTTTGAAAGGTAATCGCCTTTTTTCACAGTATAAAACTGTTTCTCGGGTGCAGGAGGAGCAACCGGTGGCGATGCAATAACCAGTAGATGATCTTCAACGGCTGATATCCCATCAACGTTTCCAGCGGTAACAATGATCTTGTTCTTGTTTGCCAGCGTATCAACCTTGCCATGAAGGATTACCTTCTCCCCGTCTACAGCTACCTGAACGGCGCTGACATCGAATCCGAACTTTTTAATATGTTCCATGATAAGATTTGCCTTGTCTTCCTCACGCTTCTCCCCTGACTTGAAGATCTTGGCTCCTGCGTTCTTAATGAATGAGATTAGTCCCATAATGTGTCCGTATTTACTTATACAACTTCAAAAGTGATCTTCGCATTTACACGGAATTCAGTGATCTTGTTTTTGGCCACCACTGCACTCTGTTCCTTTATATAGACAGAACGAATTTCCTTTACAGTTTTAGCTGCCGTCTTCACGGCAATAGCCGTTGCATCTTCCCAGCTTACAGGTGAGGATGCGAGAATCTCAATAACTTTTAGTACTGCCATAATCTTTAATTTAATAGGTTTATAACCAATATGTTTAAATATATTTTTATGCTTAAAAAGGATGTCTAAGATAGCAAAAAAAAATGAGACTAACTAATAAATATTCGGATTAGCTAAATGTTAAGATTACAAAATTTATATGTCATACTTTTTATATATTTGACTGATGTAACCTGATTGTATTATCTAACCAAAAACCTGAAGAATATGGGATTAGTAAAAGAATTCAAGGAGTTTGCCGTCAAGGGCAACATGATGGACATGGCCGTAGGTATCATAATCGGCGTCGCCTTCGGTAAGATCATCACATCACTTGTGAATGACGTGCTTATGCCGCCGCTGGGCATGCTGCTTGGAAAGGTCGATTTCACGAACCTTAAGGCTGTCCTGCAGAAGGGCACGGATGCCGTGATGGAGGGAACCACCGTAATTCAGCCTGCCATCAGCGAAGTCTCAATCAATTACGGAATGTTTATTCAGAACATTATTGACTTTTTGATCGTCGCCTTCTGTATTTTCCTGGTGATTAAAGCCATGAACAGTCTGAAGAAGAAAGAAGAAGTTGCTCCGGCCGCTCCTCCTCCTCCCAGTGATGAGGTTGTTCTCCTGAAGGAAATTCGTGACCTGCTTAAAAAATAATGAGGCAATTCTTTCGTTGTAATGGAAATTGTATGCAATTTTGCACGCAATAAAATTATGGCGAGAATCAAGAAATATTACTGGTGGCGGAGGCTCTTCCCTGACAGGGGATAAATCCGGACACTTAATAAATACAAAGCATAAGAGGCTGCAGTCTGAGACTGTGGCCTTTTCACTTTTATTCAAAGAAAAAGTCCCGCCGGGTGGGCGGGACCTTTAAAACTCCGGAAAATGTTAAACAGAACCTGTACCTGAAAGATTATTGGATGTAAAAGTTGTACTCGTAGGACAAACCATTTTCACGCAACCACCTGCGAAGTGCTTTGGCAATCTTTCTTTTCCGGAGCAGGACAATTCCTATTCCTTCCGCTGTTATCTGATAATAAGGTTTCATTTCTGCGTTTACCCTTACCTGCTTTAGGTCATCCGGGCATGTTTTCAGGACTAAATTAAGTCCGGCGCAGCCGTTTACCAAGTTTGTTTTGATGTACGGGAGCCAGGTGTTGACCAACAATGCCAATCCATAGACATTGTGCCTGAGGTCAGCACCTGTTTTTAGCAGGGCGAACTTCGCCTGTAAGCGCAAGGGGGCCGGATAAGTGCTAGAGCCCGCGGTCAGTGGAGGCCGGTCTTATATCCGGTAATTTTCTCCGGTCAGTTGAAGTCTGTCAGGTATTTGTAAAGCTCGCTGTCAGTTGACAGGATTATTGTTGTGGTTGAGTCGAAGGTCATGCGAAAGGTCTCCATCGACTTCATGAATCCGTACAGGCTTCGTGAAGAGACTGACTGGTCATAGGCGCCGGCGTAGATGGACGCTGCCCTGGCATCGGCACGGCCCCGGATCTCCTCAGCCCTGCGGAATGCCTCCGATTGGATGGTTTTCAGGTCACGTTCCTTTTCACCGTTTATCTTGGAAGCCTCACCCTGACCCTCTGACCTGAACCTTTCAGCGATGCGATACCGCTCACTCTTCATCCTCTCATAAATCTGCGTCCGCACCTCCTCAACATAGTTCAGCCGTTTGATACGGACATCCAGTATCACTATCCCCAGGTCCTTCACCTTGTCATTTGACGAGACCAGGATCAGTTTTTCAATGGCCAGTCTGCCGGTCTCTATGTCAGACAGGGTGTCTCCGGCCTCTTCGCCGATCAGGCCGGAGGAGGTGGGGGTCCGGTTTGTTGAACGTACAATCTCTTCGAGGTTATGCCCGGCAATGTAATCTCGTGTCTCACCGTCGAGAATGTCTGCCAGCCTCGACTGTGCCCCTCTTTCATCGGTCAGCCTCTTGAAGAACTGCAGGGGGTCGGTTATCTGCCACCGCGCGTAGGCATCAACGAAAATGAACTTCTTATCCTTGGTGGGTAACTGGTTGGGGTCGCCGTCCCACTCCATGTAACGCTTCTCAAAGTAGTTGGTTTTCTGGATGAAGGGCATTTTCAACTTCAGTCCGGGGGTTGTTTTGGCTTTGCCGACAGGTTTACCGAACTGGGTGATGACTACCTGTTCCGTCTCCCTGACCCTGTAAATGCACTCAAGTATCAGCAGGAGTGCTACTGCGAGGAGGGAGACTACTACTATTGTTTTTGTGTTTTTCGGGAACATGCTTTATTATTTTGAGTTAAGCTGCATCTGGAGGAGGGGTAACACATTGTTCCCGGCCTCATCAGTAATGATCTTATGCCCAAGCCTGGGGATGACCTCTCCCATGGTTTCGAGATAGATTCTTCTCTTGGTCACCTCCGGAGCCTTTACATACTCATAATAGAGGGCATTAAAGCGGGCAGACTCGCCGAGGGCATTGTTAACCCTTTCGGTTGCATATCCCTCAGCGCGCTGTATGGTCTCTTCCGCCTGGCCCTTTGCCTTGGGAATAACCTTGTTGTATTCAGACCTGGCCTGGTTTATCAGAGTCTCTCTCTCCTGCTGTGCCTGGTTGACATCATTAAAGGCATCCTTTACCGGGTCAGGAGGGTTGACATCCTGGAGCACCACCTGCTCTATCCTTATGCCCAGTGAGTACTCGGTGCAGAGCACCTGGATCTTCTGGTGCACGCTGGAGGCTATCTCGGCCCGGCCTACCGTCAGCACCTCGTTAACGGTACGGTCACCGACTATCTCACGCATCGAGGCTTCAGATATGTCCCTGAGTGTTGTAACCGGCTCCCTGACCCTGAAAAGGTAGCTGTACGGGTCAACAATGCGGTACTGGACTATCCACTCCACGTCGGCAAGGTTCAGGTCGCCGGTAAGCATCAGTGATTCATCAACCGTGCCTACCTTGGTGTATTCCGACTTTATTCCAGGCTGTGTGGTGCGGAACCCGAACTCCTCCTTCTGCTGCCTTTCAACGGCAACCTTGTAGAGGCGTTCAATTATGGGGAATTTCAGGTTCAGTCCCGGCTCCACCTTCCGGACGTATTTTCCAAAACGGGTGATGACACCAACCTCTTCAGGGCCTATCTGGAAGAGGGAGGTGACAAGGAGAAAGAGCACTACCAGGGCTACCAGGAAGTACTTTATCATCAGTCTGTATTTATCAAACCATGCCCGGGAGCCTGATTGCCTGTAGGTTTCTTGTGCCAATTTCTTAAGTATTATTCTGTTACTATTTTAATAAGCTTGCCTGCCTGTACCTGGTCAGTCAGCTCTATGTTATTCAGGAGCGCCAGTTCATTCATCATCTCCTGCTTCATGCCGAAGGCAGTGAATGCGTTTGCCAGTGTCCCGGTGCGCTGTACAGCCTTCACCTGGATCCGCCTGGGTTTGACATTTAACCTGTTAGTGTCGGTCAGTTTTGCAAAAGTCTTCATCGATGATTCCATGATGGATGCGTAATTTGGAAAATCGGCTTCGGCGGCCACGCTGTGGAACACATAATAGAACGATCCGTATTCGATGATGTATGACAGTACTGAAGTGACGCTGACAGCACCTGTCGACTGGTTTTTGCTCTCCTGCTTCGACAGGGCTACAATGGCCGGCATGCCGTTGACGGTCCTTCGCTCTGAGCGCTGCAGCTTCAGCCCGTACTGTGCCAAAGTTGAATCAGCAGCTGCCTGAAGTGACCTCTGGTTTGAGAGGGTAAAGAGTATCAGTGCCTTGCCGTCAGCTGGCTGCACGGTAACCTGTGTGGGCGCATTGGTAAGAGTCCAGCCTGCAGGATAGGAGAACTTGAACTTCAGCTCCGGGTGAAAGAAGGTATTGTCATCGGTATAGCCCTGCTTGGGATCCTCTCCGTAGACCATACCGTCAATAAGCTTCAGGTATGAGTCGGCGTTTACCTTGTATGATGGCAGTTTCAGTTTGTCCTGCCACGCTTTTGTGTTTCTGATCACGGAATTGTAACGGTCACCCGGGTCGGGGTGGGTTGAGAGGAAGGTTGGAACGCCACCTTGAGAGGAGGCCATGTTCATCTTGTCCAGTACCTGAAAGAATTCGGCCATCTTGGTGCCGTCATAACCCAGTTTTGTTGCATATTCAGAACCGAGAGCGTCTGCCTCCCGCTCGTTGTCACGGCTGAAGCTGAGGAAGAGCAGTTGCATTCCCTGCATGGCTTGCTCTGCATAGGTTGCCAGCTTCTCAGATGCAATCATGCCGCCGATGAGCAGCAGGGTCCCCAGCTGCTGTTTGGTCTGCTGACTGACGGAGTGCCGGGCGGTGATGTGCCCCATTTCGTGCCCAAGTATGCCTATAAGCTCCGCCTCGCTGGTCAGCTGGGCAATGATACCCCTTGTAAGGTAGATGAAACCGCCCGGCACTGCAAAGGCGTTCACCACAGGCGAGTCAACCACCTTGATATGATATTCAAGGTTGGGTCTGTGAGAGAGCTTACCCATCTCAGTGCCCCTGGCCTGGACGAAGGCCTGTAGCTCAGGGTCATCATACACACCGAATGAGGCCAGAACCTGCGGGTCATAGGAGACCCCGAGTGCTACCTCCTGCGCTTCATTCATGAACATGATCTGTCTCTTCCCGGTGACGGGGTTAACCGCACATGATATTACGAGCAGGATGGCTGCTGTAAGAAGGACGGCATTGAACAGGATTCTTTTTGTCTTCATTGTTTGAATTATTATTGTACACAATGAACAGTTCATGTTTAGGGCAAGATGAGCAAAGGAGGACTTCCAAATTTAGTAAAAACTGATCACAAAACAAAGGCCGTACCTGAAGGAGCGCGACCTTTATTTACACCATATGAAATTTACTTTCGGAAGATCCTGTCAAAGATTGAGCGTCTCCGTTTGCCCGCCTTATGGTAGTCTATCACGTCTTCCCTGAACAGGTCGATAAGTTTGTCAAAGTAGCTCTTCTCCCGGAAGTCGGGGCAGTCCATGGCATCAGCCATCTCAGGGGGCAATACCGGAAAGGGATTATTGATCAGCTTCATCAGTTCGGTGTTGGTCTCTGCCTCCTTGAGTGTCAGCGCCACCAGTGGGAGAGCCAGCGCGCTTCCCGATCCGTTTCTGCCGCTGTTGAAATGGATTGAAGGGGTAGAGGCTCCGACCCTGCTGACGATCACCAGTCCGGGGTTGAAGGCAGCAAACCAGGCGTCAGCGTAATTTTGAGAGGTGCCTGTCTTCCCTGCAAGCGGTATTTTCACGCCGTAGACACTGTGCACTGATGCACCTGTTCCCTCCCTGATGGCTTTCTGCAGTATGGCGCCCATAAGCAATCCTGTGTTTTCTGACAATATTCTCTCACCCCGGAGAGTAGGCGTACTCTGCCATAGTACCCTGCCGTCCGGGGCCTTTATCGATTCAATGCAATAAGGTGTGACCAGGAAACCACCGTTGGCAAAAGATGCATAAGCCACCGCCACCTCCAGGATACTGGCTTCGGCTGTTCCCATGGCAAGAGACGGTGTATTAACCAGCGTGAATGAAAACCCCATCTTTTCCCATATTCTGTTAACCTTTTCAAATCCGATCAGCAGGTAGAGGCTGAAGGTGGGGATATTCATGGACTGTGACAGTGCACCGGCAAGAGAATACTTGCCTCCGTAAGAGTGGTTGTAGTTCTCAGGACTCCAGTCGCTGAAGCCTGCCAGTGTGACCGAATCATTGTCGAGGTACTGGCAGGGCTCCATCCCGTCGTCGAGTGCTGCTGCAAAGATGAACGGTTTGAAGACTGAGGCCAGTTGCCGGCGAGCAAGGATCTGGTCGAAGGGCTGAGTTGCGAAATCTATTCCGCCTGCCCAAGCAATGACAGCGCCGGTGGCGGGATCAAGGGCCAGCAAACCGGCTTGCAGGGTGGTCACCATCTGCCGCAGACTGTCAGGAATATCTTTTAGTGATCTCTTACCCGCCGAGGTGCTGTACTGCTCGTCAAGCCTCTTCTGCATCGTCGTCAGGTGCGTCTCAAAAGCCTCTCCTGCAGCCTGCTGAAGTGAAAGCCTAAGGGTGGTGTTGATAATAAGGCCATCTCTCTCAATATCCCAGTCTTTTCCGCGGTAAGCGGATATTTCCCTGATAATACGGTCTGCCTCCCCCCTGACCCTGACCATAAAATAGTCTGCCGGGCCGGCAATGTCTGCCTTGTTATATTTGAGCTGCAGGGGCAGGGCGCAGAGCGAATCTGCAGCCTCCCCGTCAAGGTAACCGTATTTCTCCATCTGGTTCAGCACAACGTTCCTTCTCTTCAGGGCATTTTCAGGATAGAGGCGCGGGTTAAATGAGGTGTTCGCCTTTAGCATACCGATCAGGACGGCAGCCTCTTCAACACTGAGCTCGACGGTATTTTTGCTGAAATACCGTCGCGAGGCGGCCTCTATCCCGAAAATATTCTCGCCGAAAGAGACCGTGTTCAGGTAAAGAGTCAGGATTTCCTCCTTGGAGTATACTTTTTCTATACGCCGGGCCAGCAACGCCTCTTTGGTCTTGTTCAGGAACAGGGAGAGAAGCATATAATCCTTTCTTCCATACATGTTCTTAGCCAACTGCTGGGTGATGGTGCTGCCACCACCGGAACTCTGGTCGCTGAATAATATGGTTTTGAAAAAAACCCTGAAGAGACTCCTTGTATCAATCCCTGAATGTTCATAGAACCGGGCATCCTCCGTTGCCACAAGCGCCTCGGTCAGGTGACGGGGAATCTGGTCAAAGGCTATCTCGGTCCGGTTCTCGGAATAGAACTTGCCGATCAGGTCCTCCTCGGCCGAAAGGACAACCGAAGCCCTTGAATTTTTAAAGTCAAGCAGAGCTTTTTTGCCGGGCAGCCGTCCGTATACGCCTCCGTAAACGGAGGTAATAAAGAATATCGGGATGAATACAACGACCGCAGCAACTGCAATAATTATTTTCCATCTCTTTTTCATCGGCGTTAGTCCCTTGTAGTTTTTAAACGGAACATAATCTCAATTGGTTAAATGATCCGGCTGCAAAAAGAGCATGTCGGGAAAATGCAAAATTAACTTAAATTGGGGGTAAAATTTACATTATGCTTTTATCCGGTCAAACATCTTGCGGCAAATGACATCGGAAGGCAAAATTATATACAGGATAAAGGTCACTGGCATGGTTCAGGGCGTGGGCTACCGATGGAGTGCTGCCCGTGAAGCATGGAGGAGGGATATTACAGGTTACGTGAAGAATCTCCCTGACGGAAGCGTCTTTATCGAAGCCGAGGGCATAAGGGAGGAGCTTGCAAGCTTTGCAGCCTGGTGCAGGAAGGGACCCGGGGTCGGATTTGTCGACTCTGTAAGGGTAACCGAACACCCGCCGGCCGGTCATGCCGAATTCACCATAGAACGCTGACTTGAAGGGATTTCATCCGGGCGCCTGATGCAGGTCTCCGTGCGTCGGGCGCCGGATGCAGGACGCATACCTGAGGAGCCTTGAATCTTACCCGCTCCGGCGGAAAATATCCTGAGGGATTTAGTTGACTTCTGCTATTTTTTTGCATATCTTCGTTTTTCGTCTGTTGGTCAAAGTTAGTCAGGTGAACATCAAAATTGCTTAGGTGTTATAATGAACAGTCAATATCTTCGCTGTGTTGATTTCTGTGAACAGGATCTTGTTTAATAAGATTGGCACAGGAATTGCGTTGCGAGGATATCAAAATAGGTAATGAATAAGGAAACCATCGGATTGAATCCAGAGGTAATTAAAGATCAGGCTATTTTTAAGCCGGCCCAGAGGAAGTTGTCATTGAGGGACAGCGGGCTGATTCATCTTTTTGATGAACTTGATCTTGAAGTACGTCAGAGTCTGATAGATTACCTTGACCGGATGGGGCTCATCAAGGAGTCAGGCATGCTGGTTATTCCTTCATCACGTCATTATTTTTATGATGCTGAGGATATGAAGGGCATACGGACCGTCATCACACTCAGGCAGCTTAACCATGTCAGGGAGGTCCGGGATTTCCTGAAACAGATAAAGTCACTGCTCCCTGACAATAGTAATTATATTGGTTGTTTCGTTGACAACAAGGCTCAGAATGGTTTCTCCGACAAATACAACAATCTGCCCAGGCAGGAGTCAGAGAAGGCTGAAGCATATGAGAATGGCATTGAGTCAAGGATTCCTTTCATCAACAGGATGTACAGCTTCATTGACTCGAAGACCAACCGTTACCTCACAAAGAGAACCGTGACAAATCTCCTTAGTGAAGTTGGCCTTGAGCTCGTAGGTATGAATGAGTTGAACGGACTGATCTACTTCCATACCCGTAAGAACAAGCCGGCTGCCTAGCCACAAGAGCTTTTTACACCCAAAACCACTACACTTATCTGTTTGCTTTTACAGCGTAATGGCTTCGATGAGCCAACCATCGACATTGTAATCCTCCCTCAGGGTGATTTAGCTGTAACCATATCATTAAAAAAAGGAGGTGCAGTTTGCCGCACCTCCTGACAGAAATAAAAAACAGAATTTTGAATAACAGAAACTTTTTCAGTCCTTACCTCATGCTTGAAGGGTATGCTGTGTTTTTTCAGTCTTGTTGATATCAGAAGACCTGCATTGGTCTCCGGAGGGTCGCAAGTTAAAGCTATAGGATAAAGAAGGAATTAAATCCGTATTAAATTCCAATTAAAATATACCGGGGTGGCACCGGATTAAAACCTGTCTGAGTGGGATCTGACTTACACCTGACTGGGTGGCGCTGGCGGCAGTGATATGGTAATTTCCGTGCCAGCGTCAGGCTTTGACACAACATTAATTTCTCCCTGGTGTATGTCAATTATTTTTTTTGCAAGAGACAAGCCTATGCCGTGACCTTTGATACTTCCCGCCACAGTGCCGCGGTAAAAAGGTTCAAAGATCCGCTCGATGTCGGTTTCAGCAATACCAGGCCCCCTGTCTTTGAATTTGATTGAAAGCCTGTTGTCAGAGAAACTAAGATCTACGTCAACCGACTTGTCAGGGGAGTATTTGCACCCGTTTTCCATTATGTTAGTTACCGCGGAACGCAATAACTGGTCATCACCCAGAACCATCATGTTCTCCATATCAGAGATGGTTTCATCAAGGGATATTGTTATGATGTATCCCCTTTCATACCTGATCAGTTCGTCTCGCGACTGCCAGAGGATTTCATCGATCCTGACTTCGCGGAAGCTGGTCTTTGCGCTTTCAGAACTTGCATGTGCCATCAGCAGGAGCCTGTCTATAAGCCTGTTGAGATTTTTGATGTCCTTACGTACGGCAACAGTTGCATCCCGATACTCTTCTGTTGAGCGCTCTTTCATCAGCAGAACATCAAACTGACCTGTAATGGCTGTCAGCGGGGTGCGGAGCTCATGCGATGCGTTTGAGATAAAGTCCTTCTGCACTGCAAAGGCAGTCTCAAGCCTGTCAAGCATAAGATTGAAAGTGTGGGCCAGATGAGCCAGTTCATCCTTCCCGTTACCTTCATCGAGCCGCAGATTGAGACTTGTAATTGATATCTCCTCAACTCTCCCCACAACCCTGGAGATGGGAGAGAAAGCCCGGGCTGCCAGAAGCCATCCGGCAGGGTAATAAAGCAGAAGGAAGAGACCGTTCAAAAGAAGAAGTACCGTACTGAGATTCTTCTGCTTATCTACTCCAAAGATATCCCTTGCGGCAGAGAGTACCACAAACCTGTCTGCCTCTTCGGCAAAAAGTACTCCCATCAGCTCATACCTGCCGCTGCGTGTCCTGACTTTGCCATAGATTCTTATCCTGTCAAGAAGTGCCTCATCATACAATATAACATTGCGGGTATCAGTCGTATAGACGACATTATTATTATTATCGAGAATGATTATTTTTTCATCGGGCAGACTGACCGGATTGTCCTCTTCGATCTTTCTGAGCAGCTCCGCATCTATTTCCTCAAGCTCAATCAACATCCTGGCAGTACTGTTCGCCCTGCTCTCCAGTCTCTGGAAGAAGTCATCACGCCGGTACCTTGCCGATGAAACATAAACGGTTACGGAAAAAAGCACCATTATGATTCCTGCCATAAGGAAGAACTGCAGCGTTAGTTTCTGTCGTATTTTCATTACTGATCAGTGAAGATATAACCCAGGCCGATCCTGGTATGTATCAGTTTTGGTTCAAAATCCCTGTCGATCTTTTTCCGGAGGATATTGACATAGACCTCAACAACATTGGTGCCTGTATTATAGGTTATCTCCCAGACCTTCTCAGATATATCGACACGTGACAGTACCCTGCCCTTATTACGCATAAAGTATTCAAGAAGTGCAAATTCTTTGGCCGTAAGTTCAATAACACGGCCTCCACGTATTGCTACCATCCTGCGGAGATCCAGTTCAAGATCCGCCACCTTCAGTGATTCGGACTGAGGTGACGCAGCTGTTTTCCTTTTAAGCAACGATTTGATCCTTGCCAGCAATTCGGGGAAATCGAAAGGCTTAACAAGATAGTCATCGGCTCCGGCATCAAACCCGGTAACCTTGTCGGCTGTGGTGCCAAGAGCGGTAAGCATCAGGACAGGAAGATCCGGATTCCCTGATTTGATGCTTTTGCACACCTCAATTCCACTTTTCCCGGGTATTATCAGGTCAAGAATCACCAGGTCATTGCCAGGCTCCAAAGCACTCTTTTCTCCTGACAGTCCGTCATAGGCCACCTCAGTCTGATAGCCTTTCTCCTCAAGCCCTTCCTTGATGAAGGAGGCTACCCTGGGTTCATCTTCAATTATTATAATTTTCATTACGGGTGCCAGTTATTATTTCTGCTCTTTTGAATTTTATACTTATCAAAATTAGGAAAACTATTTCACTGAGGAATTTTATATTGTATTCAGCCACCGGGATGCCATCAGGCCGGTGTGAACAAATTCTGCGTATCACCCTTATTGAACAACCTCAGAAATATGTTTAACAGCATCTTTTTTATGTTCCTTAATCAAAAGCACTATTTTAAAGAGTTTTTGTGAAATCAGGCATATTACATAATGAAAGCACGTGATCTTGAATGGTGGATAGTGGTTTTACTCGGCTTAATTGCCTTTGTATTGGCATTCAGAGGGTTTAATTTGCTTTTTATTGAGACGGAAACTTACAGGAGTGTTCCGGACCTGGTTTACCAGTCGATTAAGATATTCGGGATGGACTTCCCTGATGAGTATTCATCACCTCTCCCGTGGCAACTTGAGACCGCTCGCTGGTTAGCACCTGCCCTGGTAGTATACACTGCAATAAAGGCAATACTGTATTTGATCCGCCGTGAAATAAAATCAGCTTTTGTCAAATATTATCGTAACCATATCATTATTGTTGGCCTGAATGACTGGTCACGGCAGCTTGTCAGCGACCTGCTTGATCACAGAGAAAAGGTTGTGGTTGTTGGCGAAATAGCTTATGAGAGAAAATTGGATCCTGTTGAAAGGAAGGGGGCTATACTGGTTGAGGGGGATCTGTCATCGAAGGGTTTTTTACGCCGTATCGGAGCTGTAAGAGCAAAGTATTTTGTGTTTATCAGTGAAAATGATGAGAAAAATATTGAAAATGCCCTGACGGTGCATAGTTATCCTGGAAAGAAAGCACGCTGCAGGAAACAGACGCTCTATACGCATGTATCAGATGACTTCAGACTCGATGAGATCAGTGGCCTTCGCCTGCTCGAGGATCATCAGATACAACAGACAGCCGGTAAAAACTGTGAGCTAAGAATTTTCTCAGCATATGAGAGAGCTTCACGCATTATTTTCAATAAATATTCACCGGATATCTTCACCAGGGTTACATCACCGGATGGCCCGCCGGTCAGAATAGCCATCATAGGGTCTGGCAGCCTGGCCCAGAGCTTTATTTTACGTGTTGCCAGGCTGGGACATTATGCAAACCTCAGAAAAACTCATGTCACACTTTTTCAGGATGGAAAAGCCATGCTGGAAAGGTTGGAGCTCAGCTTCAGACGGATCAGAGACTTCATTGACATAGAGCTGGTTGATACTGCTCCTGACCTTTTTGACGGTGATAAATTTGGGAGGCTGAATTTTGAAATTCCGTTCTCTGCGGTTTATCTTCTTTGCGATAATGACGTCGTTGCCACAGGCATTCTGAACAAACTTTCCAGAATTGATTCACCTGAAAGAATAAACGTCGTTGTGACAGTTAATAATCCTGACAGCTTGTTAAGCAAGAGAGTTTCAGGAAGGCAATTTGAGAATATTGAGCTCCATAAATTCAGTGTTACGGATGAGACATTCACAAGTGAAAGCCTGATATCTGAAACAATGGATAAGCTGGCAAAGGTGGTCCATGATGATTATCTCAGCAAGCTTAAAGCCATTGATCCGGCCAGGGAGTCACACAGGCCATGGGATTTACTGCCCCCGGATTTCAAGAACCAGAACCGCGAACAGGCCGATCATATTCTGGTTAAACTGCGGGCGCTGGGATATGATCTCGGGAACAGTACTTCAACTGTAATGATACCTGATGAAAAAGTCGAATTGCTTTCGCAGATGGAGCATAAAAGATGGTGGGCATTCATGGCACTCAACGGATGGGTCAATGGTGAAAAGCGTGATGACCGTATGAGAAGACATACCGATCTTAAGCCTTTCGCGGAACTTCCTGAAGAAACAAAACAATATGACAGGAATGCAGTACTGAATATTCCCGTTCTCATTGAAAAATATATTTCGTCAAACAATTGAAGATAAGGATATTGTTTGTACTTAATTGTCTTATTCATTATTTGACCTATTATATCGGCTCTCAGGGAAAATCTATTTTTTGAATGGACAAGCAATTTAAGAAACGCCACATAAGGGTCTTTATCTCCTCAACCTTCAGGGATATGCAGGAAGAAAGGGACCTGTTGGTGAAGAGGATTTTCCCCGAGCTGAGAAAGAGATGCAGGCAGCGTGAAGTGGAATTTACCGAGGTGGACCTTCGCTGGGGCGTCACCGAGGAGCAGGCTGAGAGGGGAGAAGCCCTTCCCATCTGTCTCAGGGAAATTGAAAATACTCGACCCTATTTCATATGCCTGTTGGGCGACAGATACGGCTGGGTCCCTCCCGGGGAAATGATAGGACCCGAACTCATTGATTTACAGCCATGGCTTGCAGAACACAGAGAAAAGAGTGTTACTGAGCTGGAGATAATACACGGTGTATTGGCCAATCCGAAGATGAATGACCGGGCGTTCTTTTATTTCCGTGATCACTCGTACGCAGAAAAGGTGGACAGGGCAAGAGTCAGTGACTTCATTGAAACTGATCCCGGTCAGATCAGAAAGCTGAACCGGCTGAAACAGAAGATACATGACTCGGGCTGCAAGGTCAGGGAAAACTATAGCGATCCTCATGAGGCTGCTGCCTGTATCCTTGAAGATTTGTGGACCGTCATTGACAAAGAGTTTCCTGAAGGCTCAAAGCCGGAACCTCTTGACCGTGAGTTAACCGAACATGAACAATACGCCGATACCAGGAGACGTGTCTATATTGGGAGGGAGGAGTATTTCCTGAAGCTTGATGAGCACGTAAGCAGCAAGAACCCGCCCCTGGTGATTACAGGAGAATCAGGGTCCGGCAAGAGCGCCCTTGTTGCCAACTGGGTAGAGCGCTACCGCCGGCACCATCCGGATGCATTCATTATTCAGCATTATGCAGGCAGTTCGCCCCGGAGTGCAAATCATATCATGATCATTAAAAGGATCATCCAGGAAATCAGCCGAAGATTTCTGCTTACGGTTGAAATGCCTGCCGAACCCGGGGAGTTGAAAAAGGCATTCCCGCAGTGGTTGAAAATGGCTGCACAGAGAGGTGGAATGATCCTCGTACTGGATGGGCTTGACCAGATAGAAGATACAGACAATGCACTTGAACTGTACTGGCTCCCCACAACATTCCCTGATTCAATAAGGGTAATAATCTCTGCACTCCCGGGCAAAGTAATGGATGTGCTGAAGAAAAGAGGATGGCCTCAATTCAGTGTTAATCCGCTCAGGGAGGATGAGAGGAGCAGGTTAATAAACGGATATCTCTCGCGGTACAGGAAATCCCTGGATGAGAAACAGCTTAATACCCTTGCCCGGTCAAAACAGACAGGCAATCCCCTGTTTCTCAAAGTTCTCCTTGACGAACTGAGGGTCTTCGGCATCTATGAGCAGTTGAATGAGCTTATGATTGATTACCTCAACGCGGAGGATCCTGCCCGTCTGTATGGTAAAATACTGGTACGGCTTGAGAAAGATTATGAGAAGACATGTCCGGGACTAGTCCGCGATGCTCTTTCTCTTCTATGGGCATCGCGCAGAGGTCTTTCGGAGGCTGAACTGCTTGATATGATGGGCGTTGATGGCGATCCGCTTCCGCAAGCCGTATGGTCTCCATTATTCCTGGCAATAGAGGAGTCGCTTATAATGAGGGAAGGGCTGCTGAATTTCTTTCACACCTACCTCAGGGAGGCCGTATATGCCAGGTACATCCGCAACGCTGATAGTGAAACCTTTTTGCATAAAGAGATCGCGGACTATTTTATCAGGAATGAAACAGATTATCGGAAAGCTGATGAACTGCCATGGCAGCTTACGCAGACGCACGACTGGGAAAAGCTGGCCGATGCGATGCGTGATCCGGGATTGCTAACCGAAATATGGGACAGGAACGAATATGAAGCAAAAGAATACTGGACCCTGATAGAACAAAATACAGGAATATCACCTGCCGTTGCATTCAGGGAGCTGGTTGAAGAGTCCGGGGAATATGAGCCCGGCACATATGCCGTCACCAATCTGCTCAATGATCTAGGCTATGTTGAAGAAGCCTTTAAACTCCTCAACTATATGGCCGGGCAGCTGGATGAGGAATCCGGACTTATTCGTATCATACGGAATAAGCAGGCTACTATACTTCGCGACTGGGGCCGGATTGACGAGGCTATGACCATGTACAGGAAGAATGAAGAGGATGCAAGAAAAGAGGGAAATGAATCCGATATGCAAACGAGCCTTAGCAATCAGGCTTTATTGCTGGGAATGCAGGGCCGGCTTGAAGAAGCATTCGGACAGTACAGGGAACTGGAGAAGAAAGCCAGGATCTCAGGAGACAAATACCAGCTCGCGGTTGCGCTGACCAACGAGGGACGTATACTTCATGACTTCGGAAGGTCAGATGAAGCACTGGGTGTGCTTAACGAAGCAGAACAGCTTGTCAGAGAGCTTGGTTACAGGGATGAAGTAAACCTTATACACCAGAACAAAGCTGCTATTTTGAAAGATCTCGGGAAAACGGAGGAAGCTTTTACTCTGCTGCAGCAGGCAGAGCGGTCACATAGACAGACGGGTGACAGGGAAGGACTGGCAATAAACCTGACTGCCCAGGCAAATTTGTTAGAAAAAGAGGGAAAGCTTGAAAAGGCACTCGATTACTTCAAGCGATCCGAGGAATTGTTCAGGCAACTGGGCAACAGGGCTAATCTGAGTATAAATCTCGCATGCCAGGCGAAAATAACCAATGAGCTCGGAGGAAGAAATAAAGCCATGGAGGTGTACCGGGAGGCTGAAGAGGTGTTCAGGGAACTGGGTGACCGGGACAGCCTGGCAGTATGCCTGAAGGATCAGGGGCTGCTTCTGTTCGATATGAATAAATTGGAAGAGGCACTGGGATTGTTCAGGGAGAGTGAACGGTTATTCAGGGAGATCGGCAATATTTTTGACCTCAGATTTATATTGTCAGGTCTTGTTCTGCTCCTGAAGGAGATGAACCGGGAGGAAGAGCTTCCTGATATGTATAAGGAGCTTGAAGAACTGTGTAGTAAAATGGGTGAAACAGATGCACTGCTTGAGCACCTGGGAGAGCATGCTGAGCTGATGAACAGGCTTGAGAGACATGCAGAGGCACTTCAGCTCTTTCAGCAACAGGAGGAGTTAATAAGGAATACGGATAATACAAAGAGCCTGGGTCCTAACCTGGGTAACCAGGGACTGACACTGAGCAGTATGGACCGATTTGAGGAGGCAGTAGGGCTTCATGTCATGTCGGGCGAAGTCTTTGAAGAACAGGGCAATATGATAGGGCTTAGTATAAGTTATGCTAACCGGGGACTATTATACAGGGAGTTGGGACAGCATAAAAATGCTCTCATGATGCACGAAAAAGAGGAAGCCCTGTGCCGCAAAACAAAGTATACCGACGGCCTTATGAGAAGCCTCGGTTATCAGGCGCTGGCACTGTATGAACTGAAGCAATACAAGCAGGCACTGAAGTTCTTCAGGGAACAGGAGCGGGTTGCAAAAAAAGAAAAAGCAGGCATCGCGGAAATATTCACCGGGGCCAGGGAAAACATTGAAAAAGAGATGAACAAATGAAACATGGAGATCTGAAAAATGCGTCCAGGTAAATCAGGGGCCCGTAAGCACTATATGTTCAATAGCCTGAAGACATACGCTGGCGACAGGGTCATCGCAGGTAAGTTCAGGGTAAGAAAGGTTTTTGACAAGAATGAAATAAGCTTTGTCAATACTGAGCTATGCTTTTACAATAAATTATTTGATGAGGAGGACTGGACTGCCCGTATCCGAATCAGTGCCGTAAAGGTTGCCGATGGAAAGCCATCTGAGGAGATCTGTGCCAGGGAAGAGGAGCGAAGTATTTCTAAAACAGAAAATACAATAGCCTACCATTACGGATGGGGAGAGGAAGAACGCGGAACATACTGGCAACCCGGAAGATACCGGTGGATTGCAGAAATTAACGGTGAGGAAGTGGGAACTGCGGAGTTCTTTATTCAGGACTTTGGCCTTGTGACTGAGAAAACCAATCCATATTTTGAGGTTCTCTCGCTGCGAACATACGAATCACCCAGGGGTGACCTGCCTGAGGAAGAAAGAAAATACCTTAAAACTTTCAGCGTGGCAGCCACAAGATTCATTATGGGAGAGCTCAGGTTCCGCAGTAAAATAGAAAATGAGTGGCTTTGTGAGTTATTCTTTAACTTCTATGATGATACCGGTCAGTGCATCGGCATGTCGGATACAATGCCCGTTATTAAGCCTGGTAAAGATGAAATCTTTGTGATCCCTTCCGGTATCGGTAGCGACGATGCAGGGGCATGGCTGAATGACAACTACCGGGTTGAAGTTGTATTCATGGACACTGTAGTGGCAGTTTTGCCCTTCGCAACAGGTAATCATGATGTTGAGCGTCCAGGGGATGGTGAGGGAATATTGAATGAGGAGGTATCTCAGCTATATGGTGCCCCCGGTACCGCGCCCAAAAAACCGAAGAAAAGCAAGAAGGTTCAGCCTCCGCCATCAGACCCACCGGAGCAGGTATCGGATAATCCTGATGTCGAAGAAAGCAATGTTGAGGAGATAATAATTGATGAACGGCCGCTGCAAGAAATATTGAACGAGCTGGACGGTCTTACCGGTCTTGATGAAGTAAAACTGAAAGTCAGGGAGTACGTAGATTATGTCAGTTTTCTTCAGTACAGGAAAGAAATGGGATTCACTGATGATGAAGAAGTTATCCTGCACAGTGTATTTACCGGAAATCCGGGCACAGGTAAGACCACCGTGGTTAAACTTCTCGGTAAGATATTTCATTCGATGGGTCTGCTTTCCAGGGGACATGTTCATACCGTTTCTGCAAGCGATCTTGTCTCGGAGTATATAAGGCAATCAGGCAAAAAGACAAGGGAGGCTATTGACAAGGCCAGAGGAGGCATCCTCTTCATTGATGAAGCCTATATGATGTTCAAGGAAAACGCTTCGGGCGACTTCGGTCCGGAAGCCGTGGCAGAGCTTATAACTGAGATGAGTGACGGCAATGGCGATATCGCTATAATGGTAGCCGGATATCCGGATGAGATGGAAAAATTACTGAACTCAAACCCCGGGCTGAAATCGAGATTCAAGCATCATTTTCATTTTGAAGATTATACTCCCGATGAGCTTTTGAATATTGCCCGGTATACTGCAGCGAAAAAGGGAGTGGAGATAAGCACTGAGGCAACAGAGAGACTGCAGAAGTTAATCACGGAAGCATACCGAAGGCGCGACCGTACCTTTGGCAACGGCCGTATGGTAAACGCCCTTATCGACGAAGCCAAGCTGAACCTGGGCATAAGAGTGGTAAAAAGGTATGAGTTTGAGCAACTTGACCGGAAGCTTCTATCATTGATCGAGCCCCAGGATATCGAGGACATCTCTGAATCATCTGCCGGGAAAAGGCTCTCACTGGAAATTGATGAGGAACTGCTTGAACTGGCCCTCAGTGAACTGAATGAGCTTACCGGGCTAAACAATATCAAGCAGGAAGTCAGTGATCTGGTCAGGCTTGCACGATATTATAAGGAGATAAACCGTGACCTGCTCAGGGCACTCTCAATGCACAGTGTCTTTACAGGTAGCCCTGGTACTGGCAAGACTACGGTGGCTCGAATCATGGGGAAAATCTATAAAGCTCTTGGATTGCTTGAGAGAGGCCATTTCACAGATGCTGACGGGAGCGCTCTGGTGGCCGGGTTTGTGGGTCAGACGGCACTGAAGACGAAGGACCTGGTTAAGAAAGCTATGGGTGGGGTTCTTTTTATAGATGAGGCATACTCAATAACCGACGGAGAACATAATGACTTCGGGAAACAGGCTGTTGCAGCCCTGATAAAGGAGATGGAAGACCAGCGTGGTAACTTCAGCCTGATAGTAGCCGGTTATACCCGTAACATGGAACACTTCATGCGTTCAAACCCCGGACTGGAATCGCGGTTTGATAATAAATTCGTCTTCAACGACTTCAGTGATGAAGATCTCTGGAAAATCCTTGAAGGTATGTACTGTAAAAGAGGTCTTACCCCTGATAAGGAGGCGGGAGAGCAGCTGAAGAAATATATACAATGGCTCTGCAGGACCAGGAACCAGTTCTTCGGTAATGCGAGGGTAATGAGAAAGATAGCTGACAGAACTATACGCAACCAGGAACTGAGAATGGCCGCTCTTGGCAGGAGTGAAAGAACCCCTGAAAAGACCAGCGTAATAACTCTCCAGGATGTAAAGGAGTTTACCGGCAGCACAACCAATAATGTAACGCCACTGGGCTTCAGAATCAATTCCGGGAATTAGCCTTGGGGAACCAGGTTCTGTTACCAATCATGCGGGCTTTTCCTGATGCAGGTGCCCTATGACTGTGTCATCATAGTTCACTCTCCTCCCTGTCAGCAGGTGGCAGGAACAGAGCGTTGAAAAGCAGCTTGTACGCTCCCTGCGTTGAAGCCCTGAACTGCGGGTTGAAACTGTAGAGAACAAGCTGTCCCTTCCCTTTCCTGAGCCATATCATTGCCGGCCTGTTCGCCATCAGCTCCTCCTTCTCGCAGTAACCGCTAAGCAGTATCTCCTTTTCGGAAAAATGTCCTATGACCCTGCGGTCCATATCAAACCTGGGCATACCGTATGTGAGCGGATGATCCTCCTTCAGCTCGAGGCGCACAAGGGACCCGGGGATACTGAGGCCATCCTTTCTTGCCTGGTCGGCGGCGTTGGCAAAGGGCAGCGTAAACTCCTCCGCAGAGTCACCCTCCGTGATCTCCAGGAGGCCGGTGAAGAGGTCGGTCGACTGTCCCCATGATAACACTGTGCCGCCATTGTCGATAAAGAGAAGCAGTTTTTCAAGCCCCTTTTTGCCCATTCCTTCCTGGTAGTCAGGGTGATAGTTACTCATGTATGCCCCTCCGTCAGATCCGGGCTTGCCGGTCATGAGCATGTTCTTCTGTGAGCTGGGGAAGATGATTATGTCATACTCTCCTTCGAGGTCTGCATCAG
>JFJP01011117.1_pt1 | contig 66567 bp, 57 predicted proteins | sample 431651 | NCBI WGS metagenome assembly JFJP01 (sample SAMN02602958, study PRJNA72255) | Microbial mat metagenome, whole genome shotgun sequencing project. | biome: fresh water; feature: sink hole; material: water; isolation source: purple microbial (photo- and chemosynthetic) mats found in... | reverse complement strand
GCGGACATGCGGGTAACGAGTTCCGTGATCCGGTCGCGGCACCAGCCCGGCGCCGGGGGCTCCGGGTCGTAGCGCCGCAGGTCGGCGGCGTCGATCAGCCGCGCGAAGGCGGCCGGCTGCGCCGCGTCGTAGCCCCGGGCGGCGCAGGCGCTCACCAGTTCGCCGCCGGTCAACTCCGCGGCAGGCACCCCGTAATGGGCCGCCGCGAAGCCGCGCGCCACCGCAGCCAGACCGTCAAGGAAAGCCCTCGGGTCACCGCGTTCCAGAAGCTTCTTTTCCAGCAGACCATGCAGCGCCAGGACCGCACCGATCCAGGCGGGTTCGGGTAGCAGCCAGTCCGGAGGCTCCGTCCCGCGACGCCGGCGGCGCCACCACCAGGCGAACAGCCCTCCCGCCAGCGCGAGCGCCGCCAGCCAGGCCACCAGGGTTGTCGTGACCCAGGACCACGCACGCGGATCGCGGATCTCAGCCAGCCGACCCGGGTCATCGACGCGCCCCCGCACATCCACGACCGCGGAACTCCGGCCCGCCCATTCCAGCCGGAAGGGGTCGGTCCGATAGACCCGATACAGCGAAACGACGCGCGGACCGGCAACCGGAGGCAACGCTTCCAGCGCGGCGGCAAAGCCCGCCCCTTCGTCCGTCGCGCGACCGCCGCCCTTCCACCAGGGACGCCGCCGGTCGGGCACGGCCGCCAGTTGGTCACCGTCGGGAGTCGGCAGGCCGGGCGGGGAAACCGCGGATCCGGCCGGCAGATCCCAGGCCACCGGCAGGAGCCCCCCGAAAGCGACCGTGTCCGACAGCACGTGCAGCGCCAGCGGCGCCGGCAGCGAATCGGCCGCCACGAATCCCAGCCGGGCGGTGTCGGGACGGGCCGGCGCAGCCGGGGGCGACGGCTGGGCCCACACCTCGGAAACCGCCACCAGGCACCATGCGAGCGCCAACGAAGCGACGCACAGTTTCCCGCGCGATCCGACGTGCACTCCTGACCTTGCCGGACGGTTCATCGCGACCTCCGGCGCCCGCGACGTCCCTCGCGTCCGAGAAAAAACCGCCTGAGCGGTTCGACGTAGGAGCCGGTCACGTCGACGTCGACGACATCGACCCCGCGCGAGAAGAACAGCCGCGCCAGCGCGCTGTCGTGCGCTTCGCCGCGCGCGGCCAACTGCCGGCGCAATCCCGGCGACGATGTATCGACGAGCAGAGGTCGGCCCGTTTCGGCGTCGACCCATTGCACCAGGCCGACCGCGGGCAGTTCCGCCTCGCGCGGGTCACGCACACGCACGGCCACGACGTCGTGACGGCGCGCGAGCACCGACAGGCTGGTCGTGAAATCGCCGGCCCAGAAGTCCGAAACCAGGAACACCGTGGCCTTGCGCTTGAGCACCGAGCCCAACAGACGCAACGGCTCGTTCAGGTCCGTGCCGCGGCCCTCGGGCTCGAAGGAAAGCAGTTCGCGGATCAGACGCAGCACGTGGCTGCGACCCTTGGCAGGCGGAATGTACTTTTCGACGCGGTCGCTGAACAGGACCAGCCCGACCTTGTCCTTGTTGGCGATGGCGGCGAACGCGAGCACGCCGCACAGTTCGGCGGCGATCTCCATCTTCGTCCGGGCCCCACTGCCGAAGCGTCCGCTGCGGCTGAGATCGACCGCCAGGATGACCGTCAATTCCCGCTCTTCGTCGTACAGCTTGACGAAGGGATCACCCGTACGTGCGGTGACGTTCCAGTCGATGGCGCGCACATCGTCGCCCGGTTCGTACTCGCGCACCTCGCGGAATTCCATACCGGTGCCCTTGAACACCGAATGGTATTCACCCGAGAAGACCTCGTCCACGAGGCGGCGCGTACGGATTTCTATCCGTCGCACCGCCGCGAGGATTTCGGCTGGAATGGGCGTGTTCTGACGAAGGTCGGCCATGGCTGTCTACGGCACCGCGATGCTGTCGAGCAGCGTGGTGACGATATCGTCGCTGGTCATGTTCTCGGCCTCGGCCTCGTACGTCACCAGGATGCGGTGGCGCAGCGCGTCGTGACCGACCGCCTTGACGTCTTCGGGGACGACGAACGCCCGCCCTCGCAGCAGCGCCCGCGCCCGGGCCAACTGGGTCAACGCCAGAGTGGCGCGCGGCGAGGCGCCCCAGGCGATCAGCGGCGCCAGCTTCAGGCCGGCGGCCTCGGGATCCCGCGAAGCGAAGACGATGTCCAGCACGTAGGACTTGATCTTCTCGTCGATGAACACGGCGTTGACCGCGGCGCGGATCTCCGACAGGCCCTCCGGTTCGAGGACCGGCGACACCTCGGGCACCTCGCGACCTGCCATGCGCTCGAGGATCGCCCGCTCATCCTCGCGCGTCGGGTAGCCGACCCGCAGCTTCAGCAGGAACCGGTCGACCTGGGCTTCGGGCAGGGGGTAAGTCCCTTCCTGCTCGATCGGATTCTGCGTCGCCAGCACCAGGAACGGGTCGGGCAGGCGGAATGTCTCGCCGCCGATGGTCACCTGCCGCTCCTGCATGGCTTCCAGCAGGGCGCTCTGCACCTTGGCCGGCGCGCGGTTGATCTCGTCGGCCAGGATGATGTTCGAGAACACCGGGCCCTTCTTCACGGAGAAGCCGCCCGTCTCGCGGTTGTAGATCGTCGTGCCGGTCACGTCGGCCGGCAGCAGATCGGGCGTGAACTGGATGCGGCGGAATCCGGTGTGGACGGTCCGGGCCAGCGTGCTGACGGCAAGCGTCTTGGCCAGACCGGGCACGCCCTCCAGCAGGATGTGACCGCCGGTCATCAGGCCCAGGAGCAGGCCTTCGATCATCTCGCGCTGGCCGACGATGACCTTGCCCACTTCGGCGTAAACGCCGCGCAGGCGACCGGCCAGTTCCTCGGCGCGCACCTTGTCGAGCGGATGCAGGTCGGACATGTTCACCTTCCCGGCCGGGTCGGCCGTCATCAGGGCGATGGCTGGATTATGGGACGGGCGACTCATACGCGCGCCACGGGCCGGAGTTCCCCGCGTGACGAACTTCCGCGAACGTCACAATAGCCGACCCGTTTTCGCTTGCCAACCCCGGTTAAAAGCACTTGAATGGATAGCGTTCGCGGCGTTGGACCGCAGCACGGCACGCGACCCCCGCGGCCGGCCGACCACGCCCCGCGAACGGGAGAACCGCCGTGCGCCTGAGCAACCGCAAGATCGAGCATCTGGGCAAGCGCGTCCTGAAGATGATGCAGGAGGATCCGCGCATCCACCCCGCCGGCAACACCGACCTGGTGTTGCGGGCGGTCGAGGATGCGTTGGCCGACAATCTGCGGACCGAGGAGGAGATCGACCAGGAAGTCGAGAAGCTCCTTGAGCAGAACGTCAACGAGATCCGCGCCATGGAGATGGATGTCGGTGCCCTGCGCTCGAAGATGAAACGCGAACTGGCCCGCAAGCGCCGCTTCGTCCTTTAGTTCAGCCGGCAAGGGAGCGATCTGGTGCGCCTGTCCGAAGAACGCATTGCCGTCCTGGCACGGGAGGTCTGCGACCGCCTGCTGGACGAGGAACTGGTCGATCTGGAGATGGCCGAAAGCGATTTCGTGGTCCTGGTCGAGGCCCTGATCCTGTCCGATCTGCGGATCGAGGACGAGATCGACGAGCAGACGACCGCTTTTCTCCTGAAGAACCGCCCGCAGCTCGAAGACGGGTCGACGGCCTGGGATGTCGAGTTCGAGCGCAAGAAGCTCGATCTGGCGATGGCCCGCGGCTATGTGCCCTTCTGACCCCGATCCTGCCGGGCGCATTTCGGCCCCCGCCCCCTGCCGTGCAGCCCGTCGTCACCCGGCATGAGAGTCCTGGTCCTGACCCCCTACCTTCCCCACCGCCGCGTCGGCCACGGCGGCGGGACGGCTGTTCGCGATCTGCTGGCCTGGCTGGCGCGGAAACACGAGGTGACCGCCGCCTGCCTCGTCCGGCCGGGTGAAACGGATCTGGTCGATGACGTACGAGCCCTCGGGGTGGCCGTGGCGGCCCTGCCATTTGCCGATCGCGCGGCAGAGGGTACCGCGCGGGCACCGCTCCTGCGAGACCGCGCCGCCGCGGCCGGCCGGGCGCTCGTTTCGGGATTTCCCTTCTACGTGGAGAAGTACTGGACACCTGCTCTGGCCGCGCAACTGCGCGCGGTGGTCGGGCACTGCCGCCCCGAAGTGGTCCAGTTCGAGTACCTGCAGATGTCCCTGCATTGCCGCGACCTCGGACGATCGCCGGCCGGATCCCGGCCGAGGCTGATCCTGAACACGCATGAACTCGGCTCGCTGCCGCGGGAACGGCGCGCGCAACTGGCCGGCAATCCTCTGGGCAGGGCGCTGGCCAGGAACGAAGCTGCCCGCTGGCGCCGCCTGCAGGTAGCCGCCTGCGGCTGGGCCGACCGGACGTTGTGCGTGACGACCCAGGACCGGGAGCTGCTGGCCGCCATGGGAGGCACCAGACTCTCCACGGTGCCTCTGGGCATGGACCTGGAGGCCATCCGGGCGGACTGGGCCCCGGTTCGGGGAACCTGCCGGTTCCTGTTCGTCGGTTCGTTCGGCCACGCCCCGAATCGAACCGGCGCCCGGCTGCTGCTCGACGAGATCTGGCCGCGCGTCCGCTCTGCGCGGCCGGATGCGGCGCTGGACCTGGTGGGACGCGGGTCCGCTGAATTCCTGGCGGAACGGGGAGGATCAGACGCCTGGTCCGCGCAGGGCGTGACCGCGTTGGGCTACGTCGACGATCTGGGCCCGCTGTTCCGCCGCTGCCGCGCATTCGCCGCGCCGCTGACCGAAGGCGGCGGCATCAAGATCAAGGTGCTGGAAGCGCTGGCGCGCGGCGTACCGGTCGTCACCACGGTGGTGGGCGCCGAAGGCATCGCCACCGCGGATGGGGCGGCGCTGGTCGTGGCTCCGGCCGACGCCGATTTCGCCGACGCGCTGCTGCGCGTGGCCGGCAACCACGATCTGGGGGCTGGTCTGGCTCTGGGTGGGCGCCGTCTCATGGAGGAACGATTCGGGTGGGCCGCGATCACGGAGCAGCTGTCACACATCTACACCGGGCAATCCGGCTGAACACCCGGCGGCTGAACGCCCTCCGACCTCATCACCTCGAACGATCCCGCTGCGTCACACCGCCTCAGCGCACACCCGGCGGCAGCGCTCCGCCTTCCCCCCGCGCCAGAGCGGTCAGCAGCGTGACCTGGGCCAGACGCTCCACCGTCTCGAGCAGCGCGAACGCCGTCGGCAGATCCGGGCCGACGGTGACCGCGCCGTGGCTCCCGAGCAGCACGGCATCATGATCGAGGATGTACGGAAGGACCGAAGCGGCCGCCGCTTCGGTCCCGGGCTCGGACCGCGCGCACACAGGCACGCTGCGCAGGATGGCCGCCGTCTCGGTGAGCAGGGACCCGTCGAGGTCCTTCCCCGCCGCAGCGAAGGCCGTGGCCCAGGGCGGATGCGCGTGGCAGATGGCTTTCACGTCGGGCCGTGATTCGTAAATGCACCGGTGCAGGGGCCACTCGCTGGACGGACGACCCTGCGCGCACCGGCCAGCCGAATCGATCTCCAGCAGGTCCTGCACCCGCAGCGCACCCTTGCCCACGCCCGATGGTGTCACGAGAAAAGCACGGCCGCCGAGTCGAACCGACAGGTTCCCCTCGGCGGCCACGATCAGGTTCTGCTGCTGCAGACGGCGGCCGATCTCGACCATCTGCCGTCGCAGGAGGACCAGATTGTCCATCAGCGCACCGCCCCTCAGGGGCGGTAGAAATACAGGTGCATCATGACGCCCTCGAAGAAGCTCAGCAGACGACGCTCGTCCGCCGCTTCCGCGCGCATCTGCAATTCGGTCTTCGGCGTGTAGTCTTCCCGCCCGTCGTCGAGGTCATGTTCCTCGTCGAACAGATCCTGCGCCACGATGCGCTGATAGGCTTCCGCTTCGAGCCTGTCGAGCATCTCCGTCGGGAAGCCGAGGGCGCTGCTGAACAGCATGGAACCGTCGGGATTGATGGACGGATCCGATTCATCCGAACGGGTGAAGTAGTAGATCTCCGGATCGAGGCTGCCGTCAGCCGGCACCCGCCAGATGTTCCGGTCATGCAGCGTGATCGACGGCGCGCGGCGCGTCGAAACGAAGTAGATCGTCTGGCCGTCCACCGAATAGGTCGGCGAACCGTTCTGGATGCCGGTGATCGGATCGCCCGCGGACATCGAAGTCGACGTCAGGCGCCGCACGTTCCGGTCCAGCGGCATCGTACCGGTCGCCAGACCGGTGGTGTCGAAGTCGACCGTGAACAGTTCTGTGCCCACACCGCTCAGGCCGGCTACATCGAGACCGCCGCTGAACACCAGACGCGTCCCGTCCGGCGACCACGACGGCGCCTCGATGCGAGAGAACTCGCTCGTCACCGGGAAGGCCCGCGTTCCGTAGCCGTTGTTCGCTCCGGCCGTGGCCATGTCCATGATCCAGATCGAAAGTCCGCTGCAGGTCTCGAACGAATCGGGAATCGCGCACCCCGACCGCGTGAAGGCCATCCAGCGCCCGTCGGCCGACAGTGCCGGTTCAAGGTGCTGCCAGAGGGTCGGCGAAGCCTGCGCATCGCTCGGCTCCATGTACAGCGGCGCGACCGTCGTCTGCGAAGGAGTGTTGATGTCCGCGCGGAACAACCGGAAGCCGACGCGCACACGCAACGGGAACGCCAGATGGGTGTCGTCCAGCCACACGGGTCCGGCCTTGTCGAAATCCACCGCGTCCTGCTGGAAATCGGACGTTCCGCCGATGGGGATGCTGAAATCCTGCAAACGCACGAGGCGGGCGCCGAGCTGGTCGAGGTTCCGCTCCGGCTGCACGCCCGCCTGCACGGGGATGAGACCGACCTGGCGGTAATTCACGAAGTAGTCGTCGCCGGCATAGCGGGGATCCGACGGCAGCGCCCACCAGTCGCAGGTGAAGGCAATGGTGGTGCCGTCAGGCGACAGCCTGGGATTCAGGTAGTGGTACCCGTCACTGGAGGTGTCGGTCGTGACCATGACCAGTTCCCCGCACGAGTGGTTGCCGCAGATCGGCAGCGTCTCGGACGGATCTTCCTTGCTGGTGCAGCCCACCACGATGAGGGCCGCCAGCAGGGCGAGATAAGCCATGGGCAGGCAGCGGTGTCGCAGCCACGTCATGTTCTGGATGACCTCCGGCGCGGGGTAAGACGCGCGGCCGTGCGGACATGCTTCCGCCGCAGCCACACCAGGGACATGGAAAAATAAGGCAAACCGACCGGGCAAAGCAACCGGCATCTGACATCACTGCGTTGGCCGCGGTCCGGGATGCCGCCGCCGGGCTACCCTTCGAGCCGGAAGGCCACGGTCACCCGGAGCCAACTCCATACCGGATACTTGCCCAGCCGCGAGGGCGTGAAGCGGCCCTGACGCAGGCAGACGGCCGCGGCATCCGCCAGTTCCGGCGACGGCGTCGCGACGATTTTCGCCTGCCGGACCTCGGCGGCGGGGCTCAGGAGCAGATCGACCACGACTTCGCCCTGTTCGCGGCGCTCCATGCTTTCGGCCGGGTAAACCGGTGCTGGCCCACCCTCGTGGCGGGCGGGGTACCGGTTCAGCTGCTGGTACAGTTGCATGATGCGGAAACTACGGCCGCCGGTGCACTTGGCCATGGCCGCGGACACGAGCGACGCAGCGCGCAGGGTATCACCAGCCGCACGATGGACATCGGCCAGCAGGTAATCGATGCCCGCATCGTCGGGCCGGGCCCGGGCGGCCGCCTCCAGCAGCAACCGGGCGCGGCCCAGCAGCCGCGGCTGATTGCGCGCCCAGCTCCCCACATCGCGGGCCGGACCCTCTTTCGGCAACAGCGACGGCTCGCCCTGCCCCGCCATCAGGTACAACTGCCCCATTGTCACCAGCACCAGCGGGTGGTCCTGCCCCGCCGCATGGGCCAGTTCCAGTTCGATCATGCCATCGGACCCCGCGCCCTCGCGGTAGAACTCGGAACTGAGGGCCAGGAGCTTCTCCACCGCGGGCGGCACCTCGAGATCATCCTGGCAGCGGGCCAGACGGTGCTCGCGCCAGGCGCCGGCCGGGGCCGGCGATTCCGACAATTCCGGCGGGCCGGCCACCGCCGCTGGCGGCGCCGCGACTTCGACCGGTAGCGAGGGCACCTTCGGCGTCGCGCATCCGGCCAGCGCCAGCAGCAGCGCGAGAGCGGCCGTCCCCTGCCATTCCGGGCGACCGCGGCGGATTCGTCTCAATGCCTCTCCTCCTGATCGGGGTGCGGGCCCAGAGAGCGGGCCGTGTCCAGCGACCGGCGGGCCTCATCGGGGCGGCCCAGCGCCGCGAGGATCGCCGCGCGGTTGTGGTAGAGGACGGCCTGACCGGCATCCAGAGCCAGGGCGCGGTCCACGGCCTGCAGCGCTTCGGATGCCCTTCCCGCCGCCAGCAGATTCAGCGACGCCTGACCCCAGAATACGGCGTCGTCCCCGGGGAATCGCGCCGGGGCCGACGTGTCCGCGACGGCCAGCGACGCCGCCGACCAGCGGGCACCGCCGACGCGCCCTTCGGCGCGGACCGCCATGCGCCAATCATCCCGCGTACGGTCCCGGGCCGGGGTCGCCCCGACCAGCGCCAGGGTGGCGCTGTCCCGCCCCGCGCCGGCCAGGGCGCCGAGCAGGTGGTGGCGTAGCTGCGAATCCGGCTGAGCCGCCCACAGACGCTGCAGGGGCTCGATGGCCTCGGCTGGCCGGCCGGCCGCCATCAGCACCGACGCCAGCAGCCGATCGGCCTCCGGGCAGTCCCCGCACAACTTTCGCCCTGCGGCCAACTCGACGCGCGCCCCCTGCCAGTCACCGAGAGCGCCGCGAAGTCGGCCGGCTTCCAGATGCGGGGCCGGATCGACAGGATCCAGTACTGCCGCTTGTTCGAACTCTGCCAGGGCGCGGCCGATTCGGCCCAGTTCGGCCAAGGTCAGCCCCAATTCGTGGCGCAGCCCGGCGTCCTCCGGGCGCAGGCCCACGGCCTGCTCGAGGTGCACCAAGGCTTCGACCGGCCGACCGGCCAACCGCAGAGCCGCGCCTGTCCGGCCCTGGACCTGCCCACCGTACAGCGGATCGTCGCCCCACCGCGCCACCGCCCACAGCCCCAGCACCGCCGCCTGCCCGGTCGCGCCGGCCGCCAGCAGGCTGTCCACGCGCGCCAGGGCGACCGCAGCCGGTCCCGGCGGGTCCGCCACCGCGGGCGACGACCCGGCCCGGACTCCGACATGGGCCACGAGTAAGGCAACCGCCAGCAGCGCTCCCGTCCGTCGCATTGACCCCCACCACCTCTTGTGGTAAAATAAAGATTGCCTGAACAAATTCATCGGGTGCCGCGTCGCGTGCCCTGAAGTGCGGACTTTTCAACCTGCCTGCGGAGTGATACGTGCCCCGATCGTCGCCCGATCCCGGCCGCCGCTCCCGGATGCCCAGTGAACGCGCGTGCTCTCCCACGCGGCTGGCCCCGGGGATGCTGGCGTTCGCTGCCCTTCTGGCCTTGGGCTGGATGCTGGCGGCGGCGCCGCCGGCCCGCGCCCTGGTGCGCTTCGACTTCGAACAGAAGTACTTCCGCCATCCCGGACGGCAGGTCTGGGATTTCAGTATCGTGCGGCCCGACTCCCTCTACCACATTTTTTACCACTCGATCCTCGAGACGACCTCGCACGCGTCATACGCCGACACGATCTGGCACGCGGTCAGTCCGGACCTGAGCCACTGGGAGGTGCGCGGCCCGGTACTCGTGACCGCCTCGGGCTCGAGCTGGGAACGGGGCGCCATGTGGGCGCCGTCGGTCACGCGGGACGAGGCGAACAACCGCTGGGTCATGCTTTACACCGGCTGCGACGCGAACATGAACCAACGCATCGGGCTGGCCAGTTCGCCCGACCTGGATACCTGGACGCGCGAATCGGATGAACCGGTCATCGTGCCGGACTCCACCCAGTACGTGTGGAGCGCCAGCGCGACCTGGAGCAATTTCCGCGATCCTTTCCTGTACCGGCAGGACGGCCTCTGGAATGTGCTGGTCACGGCCCGCCAGAACATCGGCGGCCAGAATACCGGCGTCATCTACCACGCCACTTCGGTCGACCTGCTGAACTGGACGGATGTCGGTCCGGCCTACGTGAACGACGGGCCTTCACCGGCTCTGGTGCTCGAAAGTCCGCAGTACCGCGAGATCGGCGATTGGCACCACCTGCTGTTCGGCGAATTCGACGCCGTCGGGGTGACCATCCTGTCGGCGACCGACCCGGTGGACTGGACGATGGCCACCAAACGCCTGCTCGACGCGGGCTACGCTCCCCAGTTGGACACCTTCGATCCGGGGATCCACATCTATTCGCGGCTGGCGCCCTACAACCGGCCGCTGGGCGCCGGGCTGGGCTACGTCGTTCGGCTCGACACCCTGCGGACGGCCGTCGACGGCGCCGTCCCCGCAGTGTGGATGCCGCATCCCCTGGCCGCCGACTGGCCCCTGCGCTCGGGTTCCGTCGCGCTCGGCAATCCGACTTTCGGCGACAATCCGCGCTACCGGGGCGAGGCCACCAGCGGCCTGGTCGGCAACAGCTTCTTCGGCAGCCGCGAATACTACCCGGGACCGCTGTCCGGACGCGGCAGCCCCGGCACGATGCTGGGCGACGCCGTCACCGGAAGCCTGGGAAGCCACCCGTTCGTGGTCACCGGTCACCGCATGGAACTCCTGGTCGGCGGCGGCTACTTCCCCAACACCTGCTATGTCGCGCTGGTCGATGCCGAGACCGACTCCATCCTGCGCAGCGAAACCGGCCACGGCGCGGTGACGATGACGCCGCGCGAATGGGACCTGACCGACGTTCGCGGACGGCTGTGCCGCATCGTCATCGTCGATCAGGAAAGCTCGGTCGGCGGCTACATCAATGTCGACGAAATCGTCGAACTGGACGCCGGCGTGGCCGCGGCGCCGCCCCCGGCGGGCTCGGGCCTGACGATGCTGGCCATTTCGCCAAACCCGGCCAATCCGGCCGCGCGGATCTCGTTCCATCTCGATGCGCCGGGCACCGTGACGGTCGCCGTCCACGATCTCAGGGGCCGGCGCGTCTGGTCCGACGGCCCCCGGGAACGTCCCGCCGGCGCCGCGGCCCTGATCTGGCCCGGGCTGGACGGGAACGGACGCCCCGCGCCGTCGGGCACGTATCTGGTGCGGGTGATCGACGGCCGCGGCGCGGCGTTGCGCGGACGGCTCACTTTGTTGAAGTAGCCGCGAAATCGCTCAACGATCGCCGACGGCGGTCGATCTGAGCCGCATGGAAACAGCAACCTCCCGCACCTTCGTCGCCGACCTGGTCAGCCGGGTCGGCAGCCTGCCGTCCGTGGCCGCACAGGTCGTGAGCCTGGCCTCCGATCCCGCCTGCGACATCGGCTCGCTGGCGCGCGTGATCATGAGCGACAACGCCATGTCCATGCGCTTTCTGGCCCTGGCCAACGCCGCATCCGTCTCGCACGGACGCGAAACGCGCAACCTGCGCGCGGCCCTGCTCAAACTGGGATTGCGTCGCGTGCGCAACGTGGCGCTGTTGATGGGCATGCACGACATGGTGCCCAGCGGCGCCAGCCGCCAGTGGCCGGACTCGAGCGAACTCTGGAAGTTCAACCTGGCCACGGCCAGTTGCGCCCAGGGACTGGCCTGGCTGCGCGGCTCGCAGCAGCACGAGGATGCCTGGCTTGCCGGCATCCTCCACACGATCGGTCTGGCCGTCATGGCGCAACGCGCCGGCCCGGAAATGCTGCGCGCGGTGGAAATGGCGCGGTCCGCGAACATGCCGCTGGCCGAGGCGGAGATGCGCGTCTTCGATTTCCACCACGGCGAAGTGGGCGGTCGCCTGTTGCGCGAATGGCATCTGCCGACGCTGTTCGCCGACGCGGTCGAATACCTGCCGGAAAATTTCGAATCCGGTGAAATCTCCGCGGAAACGGCCGGCCTGGTGGCGCTTCTGCGCGAAGCGGTTCTGGCCGTCCGCGCGATCGGCTTCGGCGACAACGGCGACGGCGACGAATGCTGCCTGCCCGAGGAACTCGCCGGAAGGCTGGGGCTGGCCGAACCGGAAATGCAGGCGCTGGCCGACAAGGTCGACCGCGAAGTCCAGGAAACCTCACGGCTGATCGGCCTGGACGTGCCCGCGGACCATTTCGCGTCGACGCTGGCGAAATCGCAGGAGGAAGTGGCGCGCCTCGGTCTGGCCGGGCTGGACGAGACCATGGCGCGCGAGGATCTCGAACAGCAGATGAACGCCGCGCGGGAGATCCAGCAGCGCCTGCTGCCCCGCTGTCTGCCCGATCTGCCGGGACATCGGCTGGCGGCGGTCAATGTCCCGTCGCTCCACACCAGCGGCGATACCTACGACTGCCTGCGCATGAGCGACGGCGCGGTCGCGCTGGCCATCGCCGACGTTTCCGGCAAGGGCATGCCCGCGGCGCTGCTGACGGGCACGCTGCAGGCCAGTCTGCGCGCCCTGTCGCGCGTGACCGACGACCCGGGCCAGTTGCTGGAAGCCGCCAACGGCGCGCTCTTCGAAAGCACCGATCCCGAACGATTCGCGACGCTGTTCCTGGCCGTGCTGTGTCCCGACGGCTCGGGACTGCGCTACGCGAGCGCCGGCCACAACCCGCCGCTCATGCTGCGCGCCGACGGCCGGGCCCAGTGGCTCAAGCCCGCCGGCACCCCCCTGGGCATGATCCCGGACATGACCTACCCGGTGTTCCCGGTGGCGATGGGTCCGGGCGATCTGCTGGTCGCGTACACCGACGGCGTCACCGAAGCCATGACGCCCGAAGGCGATGAATTCGGCGAAGCAGGCCTGGAGGCCGTCGTCCGCGCGGCGGCCGCCGACGGGCCGCAGGCCGTCATCGACCGCGTGCTCGAGGCGATCGCCCTGCACATCCGCCAATGCGCGGAGGAATCCGCGGCCGACCGGTTGTTGGGCTCGGCGGCGATTCCGCCGGGGCTTGCCGCGGCCGGCGACGACATCACACTCGTCGTGCTGGCGCGCGACGCCTGAACCCGCCCGATTTGACCGCGCACCGGTCCGCGCCTAGACTTGTGTGGTCCGCCAAGCAGAGACCTTTCTTCGTCCCCGGGACGCGCCCATGACCGCCGGCAAGTCCGTCAACAAGTCCGCCCGCCAGCCCGCCGGCGAACCCCACCGCTCCCGCTACACGCTCGGGCAGGAGATCGCGCACGCGGTGACACACGGGGCGGGCGCCCTTCTGGGGGTGGTCGCGCTGGTGCTGCTGGTTTGGCGCGGCATCCAGGCGGACGACCCCTGGCGCGTGGTCGCGGGCGCCATCTACGGAACGAGCCTGATCCTCCTGTTCAGCGCTTCATCGATCTACCACGCGCTGCGACCGGGCCGCGCCAAGAGCGTGTTCCAGGCCCTGGATCACGCCGCCATCTACATGCTCATCGCCGGCACCTACACGCCGTTCGCCCTGGTCACCCTGCGCGGCCCGTGGGGCTGGTCGCTGCTGGGCATCACCTGGGCTCTGGCCGCCGGGGGGATCGTGTTCGAGGTCCTGGTCAGGCGCCGTTTCCTGCGCAAGCTGTCGCTGGCGCTCTATCTGGTCCTCGGCTGGCTGGCCGTCATCGTGGCGGTCCCGCTGGTCCGGCACCTGCCGGCGCCCGGGCCGCTGCTGCTGCTGATGGGCGGTCTGCTCTACAGCGGTGGCGCGGGCATCTACGCCGCCAAGCGCCTGGCCTGGAACCATGCGATCTGGCACGTCCTGGTTCTGGCTGCGGCCGCCGTTCATTTCTACTGCATCTACCTTTGCGTGATGGGCTGAATCGGCCTGCGGGAACCCCTTATCCCCTTTTGTCGAAACGCTCTCCCGGTGGGCGCGTATGCCCGATTGTGCTATACTTGCGCAGACCCCTCCCCGCGGCCGGCGGGGCGGCGGGTCCGTCTTGCGCCCAGTCCCGGCCAGTCACCGTCAAGGCGAACAGGATCCGACATGACCAGCGAACCGAACGAAATCCAGGAACCCGACCACAACGTCGTCCCCACGCCAGCCGAGCCGATGCCCGGTGGCGACGATGAGCCCTCCACCGAGTTCGCCGCCCTGCTGGCGGACGCGGACAACGCCGAACCCGTCGAGCCCAAGGCCGGCGACAAGGTCACCGGCACCATTGTCCAGATCACGGACACCGAAGCGTTCGTCGATTGCGGCGGCCGCAACGAACTGCCGATGTCCCTGGAGGAACTCAAGGACGACCAGGGTCAACTGGCTCATAAGGTCGGGGATCAGATTTCCGGTCACCTGGCCAAGGCCAAGGACGGCAACCTGAAGTTCACGCTGGCGATCAACCTGCGCGAAGCCGGCAAGCGCGCCCTGACCGATGCCTTCACCCACGGCACACCTGTCGAAGGCAAGGTCGGCGAGACGAACAAGGGCGGCTTCTCGATCAGCCTGTCCGGCGTGCGCGCGTTCTGTCCGTTCAGCCAGATCGACCTGCGCCGCGCGGATGACCCCACGCAGTTCGTCGGCCAGACCTTCAAGTTCAAGGTCGTCGAATTGTCGGAAGACGGTCGCAACGTCGTGGTCTCGCGCCGCGCCTTCCTGCAGGAGCACCGCGATACCGAAGCCACCCGCACGCGCCAGGGCCTGGCGCTCGGCGATGAGCGCGAAGGCACAGTCACCCGACTGGTTCCGTTCGGCGCCTTCATCGACATCGGCGGCATCGAAGGACTGGTGCACATCTCGCAGATCTCGCACCAGCGCGTGGCCAATCCCGCCGATGTCCTGCGCGAAGGGCAGACGGTGAAGGTCAAGGTTCTCGAGATCCAGAATCTCGGCGGCGGCCGCAACGAGCGCATCAGCTTGTCGATCAAGGCGCTGGCCAGCGATCCCTGGCCCACCACGGCCGGCTCGCTGGCGCCGGGCGCCGACGTTGTCGGTCGCGTCACCCGCCTGGTCGATTTCGGTGTGTTCGTGGAATTGCAGCCGGGCATCGAGGGCCTCATCCACATCTCCGAGCTGGCCAACCGGCGGATCGTGCATCCGCGCGAAGTGGTCAACGAGGAGGAGGAGATCACCGTGCGCGTGCTTGACGTCGATCTGAGCCGGCGGCGCATTTCGCTGTCGCGCAAACAGGCGAGCGGCTACGACGGCGAGTGAACCGGTTGTTGATCGCACATGATGAATGGAAAATGGGCCGCTGTCCCGGGGACAGAGGCCCATTTTCGTTCGGTCGACGGAGCGGCCCAGAGCACCCGCTCAGGCACCCTACACCGAACGCCGCAGCGAGATCACGGCGTCGGCAATGACGTCGGCAGCGAAATCGGCTTCTTCGGGCGTACTGGTGCGTGCAAAGCACAGGCGCAGGCTGGCAGCCGCCAGATCCGGCGGGACGCCGAGCGCCGCCAGCACGGGCGACGTCTCCCCCGTCCCGGCCGAGCACGCCGATCCCGCAGAGACCGCGAGTTGCGGCAAGGACGTCAACAAAATGCCGCCCGGCAGGCCCGGGAACCCCAGATTCAGACTGCCCGGCAGGCGCCGAACCGGGTCGCCGTGGACGACGGTCCCGGGCAGGCGCTGACGGAGCCGGGTCAGGAAACGGGCGGCCAGGTCACGCAGGTGCGCGGCGTCGAGGTCCAGGCGCCCCGCGGCGAGACGGCACGCCTCCCCGAAACCGGCGATCGCCGCCACAGCGGGCGTTCCCGGACGCAGCCCCCGCTCCTGGCCCCCGCCGAAGCAGATCGGCGCCAGGGTCACGCGGGGATCCCGCCGCCGCACGTAGAGCGCGCCGACACCTTTCGGCCCATGCAGCTTGTGCGCCGACATGGCCAACAGGGCGATACCGTCACGGGCCACGTCCACCGGCACCCGACCGACCGCCTGGGCGGCGTCGCAGAGCAGCGGCACGCCGTGCGCGCGGCACAGGCTGCCGAGAGCCGCCACTGGTTGCACCGTGCCGATCTCGTTCTGCGCGGCAAGGCAGCACACCAGACGCGTGTCCCCCTCCATGGCCGCGGCGATCCGCTCCGGCTCCACCACACCCGAGGCGTCGACGCCCACGGACGTGACACGCCATCCGCGCGCGGCAAGCCAGGCCAGGGGCGCCGACACCGCCGCATGCTCGATGGCGCTGGTCACGATGTGCCCGGGTACCTCGATGGCCGCCGCCAGGCCCAGGATGGCCAGATTGTCCGCCTCGGTGGCGCCGCTGGTGAACACGATTTCGCGTGGCGTGGCGTGGATCAGCGACGCGATCTGCTCGCGCGCGTCCTCCACGACCCGTGCCGCGGCCCAGCCGAAGGCATGGCCGGCGCTGGCCGGGTTGCCGTAGTGGTCCCGGGCCACCCGGTGCATGACCTCGAGCACGGCCGGATCCGGCGCCGTCGAAGCGTGGTTGTCCAGGTAAACCGGCGTGCGCACGGTCATGGCGTCGTCTCCCGGCGCCGCGGCCGCGGCCCGGCAGCCCGATCGGTCAGGGATCAGCGGCTCAACTCGAGCATCCGCGCGATCGGTTCCCGGGCGCGCGCGGCCAACGCCGGATCCAGCGAGATCTCGGGCGTGCCGTCCCTCAGACAAAGGTACAGTTTCTCCAGCGTGTTCTTCTTCATGTACGGACATTCGTTGCAACTGCAGGACTCGTCCGCCCCGGGCACCGGTATCAGTTCCTTGTCCGGGTTCTCCTGGCGCATCCGGTGCAGGATGCCCGGCTCGGTGACGACGATGATCCGCCGCGCGGGCGAACGCCGCGCGAAATCCAGGATGCTTGTCGTGCTGCCGATGTGATCGGCATGCTGCAGTACGGCCGGCGGACACTCGGGATGCGCAGCCACGACCGCGTCCGGATACGTGACTTTCAACTCGACCAGCCTGCGTTCGCTGAAGGTCTCGTGGACCTCGCACGATCCCGGCCACAGCACCAGATCACGTCCCAGTTGCCGCGACACCCAGTCCCCCAGGAATCGATCCGGCGCGAACACCAGGGGCTGGTCGGGCGGAAACGAGGCCACGATCTTCACGGCGTTGCTGCTGGTGCAGATCACGTCGCTCTGGGCCTTGGTCGCGGCGGAGCAGTTGATGTAGCTGACCACCTTGTGGCCCGGATACCGTTCCAGGAAGGCGGCAAAGGCGTCCGGCGGACAGCCGTCGGCCAGGCTGCAGCCGGCGTCCAGGTCCGGCAGCAGGACGGTCTTGTCAGGACAGAGCAGCTTGGCGGTCTCGGCCATGAAATGGACGCCCGCGAACACGATCACCTCGGCGTCGGTCGCGGCCGCCGCCTGGCTCAGGCCCAGGCTGTCCCCCACGTAGTCGGCGACATCCTGGATGTCCGCATCCTGATAATAGTGGGCCAGAATGACGGCCCGACGCTCCCGCCGCAGGCGGTCGATTTCCCCGAACAGGTCCCTCGCCGGGCCGCCTTTGCCGAAATCTGGATCCTTCACGCCACATCCTTGCCGGGCCGGGCCTGCCGGGCCCGGCGCCATGCCGCCAATCTTGCCCAAAGCCGTCGATTCGGCAAGCCCGCGCCGCCGGATCAGGTTACCGCAAACGGGGTTGGGTATGGACTTTCAGGGGTGGGGAACGTAATATTCACCAGTTGGCAAGACGGCCACGGCCACGTGGCGGGCATGGCGGTTTTCTCGCGCCGCAGGGCGTCGGTGATCGCGGCGGCCGGCCGTTCCGTTCTCCCCACCAACTGAACGTGAGGATGACCCAGGAATGAACAGTTTCGGTACCGCCCCCGCGGGCGCCAGGGGCCCGGCCGCCGGGCCGGCCAGTGCCATGCGCCTTGCCTTGTGCGTGCTGGCGGCGATGGTGCTGCTCAGCTCCTGCTCGTCCGAAAGCAGCGACCCGCCTTTCACGCAACCCCCCGTTCCTGAGACGCAGGACTGGCTCTTCGACGTGCAGGGCACATCGGCGAACGATGTGTATGCCTGCGGCTCGAAGGGCGCCATGTTCCACTTCGACGGCACCGCCTGGACGGCCATGAGCATGGGCACGAACGACGCGGTCGTTCGCATGTGGAAAGAGGACGCCAGCGGCACCCTCTATGCCGTCGGCCACAAGGGCCGCGTCTGGCGCAACTCCGGCGCCGACTGGTCCGGCATGACCAGCGGCACCACTCAGAACCTGTACGGCATCGGCGCGCTCGGCGGCGTCGTGCACGCGGTCGGCCAGGACGGCACGATCCTGCGCCTTTCCGGCTCCACCTGGTCCACGATTGCCGGCAGCATGTTCCAGTTGAACGAAGTCGGCGCGCCCGTCGACACACTGCTGGTGGCCGAGGACATCGCGTCGCTGGTCACGGTCAACCACTATTTCCTGGGCGGGGCCTACGTGGATCCCGGTTACACGGGCACGCGCGTCGGAATCCTCGGCACCCGCGGCATGGTGCTTGCCGTCAACACCGATGAGAACCTGATCGGCGAGTGGATCCTGCGTCCGCTCAGCGGTGAACAGATCGTGCCCCATGAGTGGGTGCTGAGCACGACCTCGGACCCGGCGGATCTGAGCCGCAACTATCTGGGTACTTCCGAGGGCTGGCTGTTCCGCCTGACCCGCGACGACGACGGCAAGAACGTGTGGCAGAAGTTCTATCCGACGCTGACGACAAATCCGGGCGCGGGCATCAACGACATCTGGCTGGACGCAGCCGGCAACATCTATCTGGTGACCGACGAGGGCCGGGTCGTGTTCCAGTCGGTCGACTACAACTACAGCGAAGGCTCCGGCCGGCGCGTGGTGCTGTACGACAGCGTCGACCGATTGACGGGCATCTGGGGCTCCGGACCGGATGACCTGTGGTTCGTGGGCTACCGCGAGGAGACGATCCTCCACGGAGCGCACGATCAGGGCACCGATGACTTCGTGGTGACGACGACGAGCGTGGTCTTCCCTGACAAGGGTGCCCCGGCGCCCGCGACCACCGACCACCTCGGACGCCCGCTCAACTGAGTTTCCCCGGACGGGGCGGCCCCGGCCGCCCCGTCGTTCCTCCCCGACCTGCCGCCTGCGGGCGGCCTGCTGCGTTGTTCCTTGCCAACGATTCTGGAGGTCGTTTCATGTCCCATCCTTCAAGCCGTCACCTCGCCGGCGCCGCTCTCGCCCTGACCATCGGCGTCTGCCTGGCCGCCGGCGGCGCCCGCGCCGAGTTCAAACCGGATCCGTCCGCCCCGCGCTCGGCCATCCCCGCCGAATACCAGTGGGCCGCCGGACACATTTTCGCCAACGAGGCCGCCTGGGAGGCGGAATTGGCGGCTGTCGGGGCCGATATCCCGAAGCTCAACGGGTTCAAGGGACGCCTTGGCGAATCGGCCGCCACGATGCTGGACGCCCAGGCGGCGGCCACCGAGATGGGACTCCGGCTGACCAAGCTCTACACGTATGCGCAGGCCCTCTACGACGTGAACCAGAGCGACGGCCATGCCCGCCAGATGCAGGGCCGCGTCGCCGCGCTGTTCCCGGCCTTCGGCGAAGCCACATCCTGGATGCAGCCGGAGCTCCTGGAGATCGATCCTGCGGTCATCCGCAATTTCATGGCCGAGGACAAGGGCCTGGCTGTCTACGCCTACTACTTCGAGGAACTCTGGCGGCAGAAGGAATTCACGCTCAGCAGTCCCGAGGAACGCCTGATGGCGTTGACCGGCAACATGCGCTCGACCCCGGGCGACGCCCACGAATCCCTGCTGGGCGTGGACATGAAGTTCCCCGAGATCGCCGATGCCGAGGGCAAGAAGATCCCCCTGACGGTCAGCGGCTTCTCGGGTCTGCGCTCGAGTGACGACGCAACGCTGCGGGTGCAGGCGCGCGACGCCTTCTTCGGCACGCTTCGCGGCTACGAGAACACGTTCTCCGTGCTGCTGGACGGTGCGGTCAAGTCGCACATCATGAGCAAGGACGCCCGCGGCTACAAGACGTGCCTCGACGCGGCCCTGTCGCCCGACAACATCAGCCCCGACGCGTACCGCATGCTGATCGGCACCGTTCGCGAGAACCTGCCCCGCACGATGCACAAGTACGTGAACCTGCGGCGCAAGGTGATGGGCCTGGACGGCGCGCTGACGTTCCCGAATCTCTACAACGCCATGGTCGCGGGAATCGAGCCCGAGTACACGTACGATCAGGCCCGTAACGTGATCACCGAGGGCCTCAAGCCGCTGGGCAAGGAATACTGCGCGCTGCTGGCCGAAGGCCTGGATCCGAAGAACGGCTGGATCGACGTCTATCCGAACGAGGACAAGCGCAGCGGCGCCTACAGCAAGGACAAGCGCAGCGGCGCCTACAGCAACGGCAGCCTGGCCCGGGATGTCCACCCGTATGTGCTGCACAACTTCGACAACACGCTGGACGCGGTCAGCACCACCGCGCACGAGATGGGCCACGCCCTGCACTCCGTGTTCTCCAGCCGCAACCAGCCGCCCGTCTACGCCGGCTATACGACCTTCCTGGCCGAGGTCGCCTCGACCTGCAACGAAGCGCTGCTGACGAACCACCTGCTGGCCGAAGCGGACGATGTCGACATCAAGCTGATGTTGTTGAATCAGCGGCTGGAATCGATCCGTCAGACGATCTTCCGCCAGACGCTGTTCGCGGACTTCGAACTGCGCTTCCATGAGCATGCCGAACAGGGCAATCCGCTGACGGCCGAGTTCCTCAACGGGCTGTACGCGGAGATGATCAAGGAATACTACGGCCCGGACTACGAACTGGCCGCCAACGACGCCTGCGAGTGGATGTTCATCCCCCACTTCTACTACAACTTCTACGTGTTCACCTACGCCACCGGCCTGACCAGCGGCCTGGCGCTGGCCGATGAGATCAGCGCGCGCGGCGACGTGGCCGCCGAGCGCTACATCAACAACATGCTGAAGGCCGGTTCGAGCGCGCCGCCGCTGGACATCCTGCGCAACGCGGGCGTCGACCTGGAGACGCCGGCGCCCATCGTGGCGGCCATGGACATGTTCGAGCGGACGGTGGAGGAATTCGATCGTCTGTGGACGACGAAATACGGCAAGAACTAGCCGGGATTTTCTCCGACTGGACGCATCGTGACAGGCGCCGGGCTCCACGCCCGGCGCCTTCGTCTTGCCTGTACGATGTCCTCAGACCAGCAGGTTGAGCACCGTCGCCGCGACCAGATTGCCGTGGGCCCTGCTCGCCTGCTGCGGTTGGGCGAGAACGTCCGCGCCCATGCGCGCAGCCGCCAGTTGCGCCTGGTCAGCCGCCAGGCCGGGCGCCGCCGAAGCGGCGCCGCCGTCCGGTGCCGCCACCGGGTCCGGAAGTGGTGAGGACGTGTTTTCGCGGGCGACCCACTGGTCCACCTTCGCCTCCACGGCGGGAGCGGAGACGGATGTGGGCAGGCTGGCCATGCTGGTCGCGGCCGGCGTCTGCAGCGCTGCCGGAGTTTCGGCGGCGTTCGCAGTGGGCCGGCGGACGGGTTCGGTGCGACGGACCGCGGGTGTCGGCGGCGGCGGCGCGCCCGGGATGCGCAGACTCATGATGCCGTTCCTTCGGGCTGCGCGGAACCGCCCGACCGACCTGGCGGTCGCGGGCGGATTCCGCCTGATGTCCCTTAATCGGCAGGCCCGAACCCGAACTTGAGCCTTTCCTGAAAAAAGTTCCGCCGGAGCAAAGGCTCCGGCGGAACGCTGGTGGGCCGCCCGGGACTCGAACCCGGTACAACCTCCTTAAAAGGGAGGTGCTCTACCTGATGAGCTAGCGGCCCGCGCCCTGATTCTGTCCGCGAAATATGCGCGGCCCGGCGCCGGGTGTCAAAATGCGGCTGTTTTCAAACAGTTACGCCGCCGGGAGTCCAGATCATCTGCTCCCGGTCCCGACCCACGCTGACCCCGACCACCGGTGTCCCCAGGATCTGCTCCAGGAATTCCAGGTACCGGCGCGCAGCCGGCGGAAGGTCCGTCAGGGCGCGGCAACCGGTCAACGGCTGGCCCCAGCCGGGAAATTCGCGATAGACCGGCCGGCACCGGGGCAGCATCTCGGCGACGGTCGGGTACACGTCCAGCTGCTCGCCGTCCAGGTCGTAGGCGACCGCCACCGGCACGGTTGCCGCCGTATCCAGAACGTCCAGCTTCGTGATCATGACGCCGGTCATCCCGTTGATGTCGACGGCGAACCGCGAGGCGACGGCGTCGAACCAGCCGCAGCGCCGGGCGCGTCCGGTCGTGGCGCCGAATTCGCCGCCCGCTTCACGCAGCCGGTCGCCCGGCTCGCCGAGCAATTCGCTGGGGAACGGTCCGTTGCCCACACGCGTGCAGTAGGCCTTGAACACGCCGTGGATCTCACCGAGCGCGCGCGGCGGCAGGCCGGTCCCGGTCAGCGCCCCACCCACGGTGGTGTTGCTGCTGGTCACATAGGGGAAGGTGCCGTGGTCGATGTCGAGCAGGGTGCCCTGCGCGCCCTCGAACAGCGCGGACTCGCTCCCGGCCCGCACGCCCGCCAGGGCCACGTGCGCGTCGACGACCAGCGGGGCCAGCGTCTGCGCCAGCACCACCAGTTCCTCGGCCAGCAGGCGGGCCGGCATCGGCTCGGCCTGGTACGTGTTGCTGAGAACCTCGTTGGCCGACAGGATCTTCTCGATGACCTTGCGCTCCAGACGGTCGGCCGACAGCAGGAGATCGCCCATGCGCAGGCCCGTGCGCTGCACCTTGTCCAGATAGGCAGGGCCGATCCCGCGACCCGTGGTGCCGATGTTGTGGCGACTGAGCTTCGCCTCGCGCAACTCGTCCATGCGCATGTGGTAGGGCATCAGCAGCGTCGCGTTGGCGGCCACGAACAGACGGTCCCGCACCTGGAATCCACGTTCCTCGAGCCCGATGATCTCATCGCGCAGGGCCCACGGATCGACCACCATCCCGCCGCCAAGCAGGCAACGCACGCCTTGGTGCAGGATCCCGGACGGGATCAGATGCAGCACGTGTTTTTCCTGGCCGATGTGGATGGTGTGACCGGCATTGGCGCCCCCCTGATAGCGGAGCACCCAGTCCACGTCGCGGCTCAGGGCATCGACGATCTTGCCCTTGCCTTCGTCGCCCCATTGTCCGCCGATGATCACCCGATTGCGCACGACCGACTCCCCGTTCCGGACCCTTTCGGCCCAAAAAAAACACCCGATCATCGCACCGGATGTCGAGCGGCTCCAGACCGCATCATCCCCGATCCGTCAGTTGCCGTCAAACATCGCCTTCAAGGTACCCCAAACCTTCTCGTCGACCAGGGGCCCGGACCCGCAGTCGTCGGCCACCCCCGGATTGCCCGCCTGGGAACTGACGTTGCCATCCGGCACGCCGTCGCCGTCGCTGTCGCCGACTTCGACCCCGTTGAGGCAGCCGTCCCCGTCCGAATCGATGGCGGCCAGGTTCGAGTCCCAGATCCGCCCGTTGGTGCGGAAATCGAGCCCGAACACATTGAGCGCGGCGTTGCCCGTCGTCGGCGCGCTGGACGTGTGGCAGGACAGGCAAAGGTTGGGCACGATGACCGGCAGGCGCGACATGTCCAGATTGGTGGCCCGGGCCTGCCCGACGCACGCCACCGCTAGGGCGACCGCCAGAGCGGTCACCGCCAGTCGGCCGGCGTAGGCTGTCGCTTGCATGTCCGTCACCATCCGCGCCGCGGAACCCACCCGGAAAGCGGACCGCCAGCCGGCGCCCCGCCGCACCCATTATACCGCCCCGGCTTCATCACCGTCAAATCCGTCGCCGCTATGGGCTGCCAGCAGGGCGTCCACCCAGGCCAGCATTTCGTCCCGTCCCTTGCCCCGCGCCGCCGAGGTGGGGATGAACGGGGTGTGGGGGTCGACCCCGAGCGCCTCGCTCAATTCGCGGTAGCGTCCCGCCAGCTTCGTCGTGCCCACCTTGTCGATCTTGGTGGCGGCGATGGCGCAGGGGTGCCCCGCTTCGCGGATCCAGCCGGCCACTTCCTTGTCCTCGGCGGTAGGCCGGTGCCGGACGTCCAGCAGGTGAAATACCGCCATGGGGCGGTCATCCGCTCCCAGGTAGGCCTGGAAGAGGCGCCACCAGGCCTCGCGCAAGGTCCGGCTGACCTTCGCGAAGCCGTAGCCGGGCAGGTCCACCAGATAGAAACGGTCGTCGACAAGGTAATAGTTGAGCAACCGCGTCTTGCCCGGCTTGCCGCTGGTGCGGGCCAGATCGCGCCGATCCAGGAAATGATTGAGCAGCGAAGATTTGCCGCAATTGGAGCGTCCCAGGAACGCGAACTCCGGCAGCACCAGTTCGGGGCGGCCGCGCAGATCGGGGGTGCTGGTGACGAACGTGACTTCCACGGCAGGCGCCGCCTCTCAGTTGGGCCGCGCCGGCGACTTGACCTTGCGGGTTCCGCGGCCGCGGGCGCCGCTGCGGCGCGCTCCGGCCGGCTTGCCGCCGTCAACCAGCGCCAGCGGCAGCACTTCCTCCATGGTCTCGACCAGGTGGACGGTCAGATCACGACGGATCTCCGGAGCCAGTTCCAGGAAATCCTTCTCGTTCTCCTTGGGAATGATCAGGTGCTTGCAGCCGGCCCGCACGGCGGCCACCGCCTTTTCCGGCAGGCCGCCGATCGGCAGGACACGGCCCCGCAGGGTGACCTCGCCGGTCATCGCCACATCGGCGCGCACCGGAACTCCCCGGAGCAGGGAGACGATCGCCGTGGCCATGGCGATGCCCGCGCTCGGACCGTCCTTGGGCACGGCGCCCTCGGGCACGTGCAGGTGGATCTGGTTCTTCTTGAACCACTCGCCGGACATCTCGCGGCACAGGCCGCGCGCATAGCTGAGCGCGGTCTCCGCCGACTCCTTCATCACGTCCTTGAGGTTGCCGGTGATGGTGATCTTGCCCGCGCCGGGCACCGAGTTCACCTCGATCTCGAGGATCTCGCCCCCGACCATGGTCCAGGCCAGGCCGACGACGACACCGATTTCCGGCTGCCGTTCCATCACGCGCCGGCGGTACTTCGGGATGCCGAGGTATTTCTCGAGGTTCGCGGCCGTGACGGCCGCCGGCCACTTGCCGGTCTCCGCGTGGTGACGCGCCACCTTGCGGCAGATGCCGGCGATCTCGCGTTCGAGCCCGCGCACGCCCGCCTCGCGGGTGTAGCCGTCGATGATCGCCTGGAACGCCGAGGTCTTGAAGCCGCCGGACCACCGTGCCACCCCGTTGCGCTTCATCTGGCGCGGAGCCAGGAAGCGTTCGGCGATGGTACGCTTCTCGTGCTCCAGGTAGCCCGGCAAGCGGATGATCTCCATGCGGTCTTCCAGCGCCGGCGGGATCGAATGAAGGCTGTTGGCCGTGGTGATGAACATCACCTGGCTGAGGTCGAATTCGACCTCCAGGTAGTGGTCGCTGAACGTCGAGTTCTGCTCCGGATCCAGCACTTCCAGGAGCGCGGCGGCCGGGTCGCCCCGGAAGTCGGCGCCCATCTTGTCGATCTCGTCCAGCAGGAACACCGGATTACGCGTGCCCGCCTTGCGCAGCGACTCGATGATGCGCCCCGGCTTGCTGCCGATGTAGGTGCGCCGGTGGCCACGGATCTCCGACTCGTCGCGGACGCCGCCCAGGCTGATGCGGACGAACTTCTTGCCCATGCTCTCGGCGATGCTGCGGCCCAGGCTGGTCTTGCCCACGCCGGGGGGCCCGACCAGGCAGAGGATGGTGCCCTGCGGCCGGCGCGTCAGCTTGTAGACGGCCAGGAATTCGACGATGCGCTCCTTGACCTTCTCCAGTCCGAAGTGGTCGTCGTCCAGGCGCGCCTTCACGTGCAGGGGATCCACGCGGTCGCGCGACTTCTTCTTCCAGGGCAGGGCCAGCAGCGTGTCCAGGTAGTTTCTAACCACCGTGGCCTCGGGGCTCATCACGGACATGCGCTCCAGCCGAACCACTTCGCGACGGGCCACCTCCAGCGCCTCGGGGCTCATGTCGCTGGCTTCGATGCGGGCACCATAGTCCTCGATCTCCGAGTCCTCGTCCGACGTGTAGCCCAGTTCCTTGCGGATGGCGCGCAGCTGCTCGTTCAGGTAGAACTCGCGCTGGTTGCGCTGCACCGCCGTCTGCACCTCGCCATCGATGCGCTGCTCGATCTCCAGGATGTCCAGTTCGGCGGCCAGGATCTGGTTGATGCGGGTCAGGCGCTTCGTCAGCACCGGCTCTTCCAGCAGTTCCTGTTTGAGCGGCACCTTGCCCAGGATGTAGGCGCTGATCGAGTCGGCCATGCGCCCGATCTCTTCGAGGTTGAGCACCGAAAGCAGCACCTCGTCCGGAAGCCGCTTGTTCAGCCGCACGTATTCCTTGAACCGGTCCTTGATCGAACGGCTCAGCGCCTCGATCTCCGGGCCCTCCGCCAGCTCCTCCGACATCGGGGTCGCCGAAACTTCCAGGAAACCGTCGGCCTGCGTCACCTCGTCCAGACGAACGCGCGCGGCGCCCTCGACCAGGATCTTGAGCGTCTCGTCCGGCGTGCGGATGATCTGCAGCACGCGGATGATCGTGCCCACAGCGAACACGTCGGCGCCGCCCGGCTCCTCGGTGTCCGGTTCGCGCTGGGCGACGACGCACAGGCGCTTGTCACGTTCCATGGCCGCTTCGACCGCCGCCACGGAGGCCGCGCGGCCCACCAGCAGCGGCGTGACCATGTAAGGGAACACCACGACATCCCGCAGAGGCAGGAGCGGCAGGCGGTTGGACAGGGTCGGCGCCTCGGTGACGGGGGCGCGATCGGAACTGATCGGATTCATTGTACTCCTTGGCAAGGCGGTCCACGCGCGCGACGTCCGGCGACGCCAGCGACGGGACCGCGCCGGCGGAACCGGGCGACCCCGTCGAGGCCGGAGCGCGTGCGGGATCAGGCTTCCTTGATGTCCAGTGGCGGCTCGCCGAGCACCAGCTCCGGCTCGGTCTGCTTATCGACCGATTCGCGGGTGATGACGACCTGTCGCACGTCGTCCAGCGACGGAACCTCGTACATGGTGCCGCGCATGATGCGTTCGAGGATCGAGCGGAGGCCGCGGGCGCCGGTCTTGCGCTTGATGGCCAGATCGGCGATGGCCTCGAGGGCCGCCGGCTCGAAGACCAGCTCGACGTCTTCCATGTCGAGGAGCTTGCGGTACTGCTTGGTCAGCGCGTTGCGGGGCTCGGACAGGACGCGGATCATCGCGTCGCGGTCCAGTTCCTTCAGGCTCGTGACCACCGGCAGGCGGCCGATGAGTTCGGGGATCAGACCGTACTGCATCAGGTCCTGCGGCTCGACCAGCGAGAAGAACTCCTCGCGTTCCTCGCGCTTGGTGTACTCCTCGGTGCGGGCGAACCCCAGCGTGTTGCGCCCGACCCGGCGCTCGATGATCTTCTCGAGCCCCTGGAAAGCGCCTCCACAGATGAACAGGATATTGCGCGTGTTCACCTCGAGGTACTTCTGCTGCGGGTGCTTGCGCCCCCCCTGCGGCGGCACATTGGCCACCGTGCCCTCGAGGATCTTCAGGAGCGCCTGCTGCACGCCTTCACCCGATACGTCGCGCGTGATCGAGGGGTTGCCGCTCTTGCGCCCGATCTTGTCGATCTCGTCGACGTAGACGATGCCCTGTTCGGCTGCGGCGATGTTGTAGTCTGCGGCCTGCAGCAGACGCACCAGGATGTTCTCGACATCCTCGCCCACGTAGCCGGCCTCGGTCAGGGCCGTGGCGTCGGCAATGGCGAACGGGACGTTCAGGTAACGCGCCAGCGTCTGCGCCAGCAGCGTCTTGCCCGTGCCGGTGCTGCCGAGCATCAGGATGTTGCTCTTGTCGATCTCGACGCCGTCGCCGGTGACCTTCTGGTGGATCCGCTTGTAGTGGTTGTAGACGGCCACCGACAGGCTGACCTTGGCCTCATCCTGCCCGATCACGTAAAGGTCGAGGTATTCGCGGATCTCGCGGGGCTTGGGGAACTTCGGCGGCGCCAGCGCCGCCTCGTCCAGCATCTCGCCTTCGAGAATGTCGTTGCAGAGCTTGATGCACTCGCTACAGATGTAGACACTCGACGGCCCGGCGACGAGCTTCGCCACTTCGTCCTGCCCGCGGGCACAGAAGGAGCATTTGATCATCTGCGGACTGCCATTCTGGCGACGTTTCATCCCTGCTCCCCGACCGCGCCCCGCGGGCCGTTGCGGCCCCTACTTCTTCTTCGCCTTGTCGGACTCGATCTCGCTGCGGCTCTCGATCACCTTATCGACGATCCCGTACGAGCACGCTTCCTCGGCTGACATGAAGAAGTCACGGTCGCTGTCGGCGGCGATTTTCTCCAGGGATTGGCCGGTGTGCTTGGCGAGGATGGCGTAGAGCTTGTCCCGGATGCTCAGGATCTCCCGGGTGTAGATCTCGATCATGCTCGCCTGGCCCTGGCTGCCTCCCAGAGGCTGATGGATCATCACCCGCGAGTTCTTCAGCGCCGACCGCTTGCCATGCTTGCCGGCCGCGAGCAGAACCGCACCCATGCTGGCGGCCTGCCCCATGCAGATGGTAACCACATCATTCGTAATGTATTGCATCGTATCGTAGATGGCAAGACCTGCGGTCACACTGCCGCCAGGACTGTTGATATATAGGTAGATATCCCGTTCCGGGTCCTCGGCCTGCAGGAAGAGCATCTGGGCGATGACCAGGTTCGCGATGCTGTCATCGACCGGCCAGCCCAGAAAGATGATGCGGTCCTTCAGGAGCCGCGAATAGATGTCGTAGGCGCGTTCGCCGTGACTGGTCTGATCAACGACCATGGGAACCAGCATCGTCACTCCTTATCGCTCAGGACATCCATGTCCGCGGGTACGTCCTGGACCACCGCGCGCGACAGCAGGAAATCAAACGTGCGGCGCTCGAGAAGGTCGTACTCGATCCGTTCCCGTTCGTCGCCACTGTCGACGAATTCACGGTACCGGTCAATCTCGAAACCGTTCTCGGCCGCGATCTCGGCGATCCGTTCATCGACCGCCTCCTTGTCCGCCTTGATGCCTTCCTGACGGCGGACCGCTTCGAGCAGGAGCATGCCCCGCAGCGCGCGCTCGGCGTGCGAGCGGCCCTGCTCCCGGTACTCGGCGTCTTCCTGGGCCGTGTTGGGCCGTCCCGAGCGGGCGTTGCGCTGGTGCAATTCGGCCAGGCCGGATTCGAGGTACTTTTCGACCATCGACGACGGCAGGGGAACCTCGTGCCGCTTCAGAAGTTCCGCCTGGAGCTGGATGTCCAGTTCCTGGGCCACGCGGCGTGCGGCTTCCTTCTCCAGATCGCGCCGGATGTCCTCCCGCAGGCCCGTCACATCCTGGACCGGGCCGCAGGTGGCTGCGAACGCGTCGTCCAGGTCCGGCAGCTTCTTCTGGCCCACTTCGCGGATCAGGCAGCGGAACTTCACCGGGCGTCCCTGCAGGGCGGGATTCGGGTGGTCCGCCGGGTACTCCACCTCGACGATCCGTTCGCTGCCGGCGGCGCAGCCGGCGAGCCGCTCGTTGAAGGCCGGCAGATTGTGCTCGGCGCCCAGGACGAAACGCTGGTCGGCGATCGTCCGGTTCTCGTCGAACTGGCCCTGGTCGTCGCCGGGGATCAGGTCCAGCGTCACCTGGTCGCCGTCGACCGCTTCACGCTCGACCTTTTCCCAGGTGGCCCGGGCCTCGCGCAGCCGCTCGATCACGCGCTCCACGTCCTCCTCGGCGACGGTCACCTGGCGACGGCTCACCGGCAGACCGTCCAGAGCCTTCAGGGTGATCTCGGGCCGGACCTCCACCACCAGGTCGAACTTCAACGGACCCTCGTCCTTGAATTCGAGATTCTCCAGCGCGGGGTCGTTTACCGGGGCCAGCTTGTGCTCGAGCACGGCGCTGATCCACGCCTTCGGCACCAGCGCTTCGACGGCTTCGGCGCGCAGGGCGTCGCCCAGTTCGCGCTCCAGGACCGCCTTCGGCGTGTGTCCCTTGCGGAAGCCCGGGCGATGGTGCGTCCGAGCAGCCTTCTTGAGCCGGTCGGCGTATTCACGGTCGTACATCGCGCGGGCCACTTCGGCGCGGATCACGCGGCGGCAGGGCTCGGGCGATTCCACAGTGGTGGTGATGGGCCGGTCGGCGCCGGTCTGGTTCTCGGACATGGGTCACGGTCCTCGCGGATGGAATGTGAAAACGGCCCGGCGCTGGTCGGCTTCCGGGCACGGCGCGTGGCCAGGGTCGCAACGCGTGGCCACGGACTGGTCGCGTCGCCGGAATCGCGAGGCGCGGCCACATTCGGCAATGGTCAGGACACAGCAATTTTCCAGTGCTGCCTGGTGCGAGAGGGGGGACTCGAACCCCCACGGGTTGCCCCACAGGAACCTAAATCCTGCGCGTCTGCCAGTTCCGCCACTCTCGCGATACCTGGGGACAATCCGGGCCGACGGTGCGGGCCGCCGGAATATAGCCTCGTCCTCAAAACGGGTCAAGCGGACCCGCCGGCGCCCTATTGGAGGCGCCGGTAGATGGTCCGGGCGGCGATGCCCAGAATCCTGGCGGCCATCTCCTTGTCCCCGCCGGCGCTCTCGAGCGTAGCCTGGATCAGTTCCATCTCGGCATCCCGCAGCGTGGTCCCGATGGGGATGACGATCTGCTCCAGCCGGGCCCGTCCGGCCACCACGTTGGGCGGCAGCGCGTCGACGTCGACCTGCAACTGGCGGCACAGCACCACGGCGCGCTCGACGGCGTTCTCCAGTTCACGCACATTGCCGGGCCAGCCGTAACGTCCCAGGACCTCCAGGGCGGCCGGTGTGAAGCCGGTCAGCTGCTTGCCGTTCTTGCTGTTGTACTTGGCCAGGAAGAAATTGGCCAGCAGGGTCACGTCGTCCCCGCGTCGGCGCAGCGGCGGCAACTCCAGATTGATCACGTTCAATCGGTAGTACAGATCCTCCCGGAAACGCCCCGTTTCCACGAGCGTGGGCAGATCGCTGTTCGTCGCGGCGATGATCCGCACGTCGACGGCCACCGTCTCGCCCCCTCCCAGGCGTTCGAGCGTGCCTTCCTGGAGCACGCGCAGCAGCTTCACCTGGGTGGTCGGGCTCATCTCCCCCACCTCGTCCAGGAACAGCGTGCCGCGGTCCGCCAGTTCGAAACGGCCCTTGCGCCGCGCCACGGCCCCCGTGAAGGCACCCTTTTCGTACCCGAACAGTTCCGCCTCGAGAAGCGTCTCGGGCAGCGCTGCGCAACTGACGGTCACCATGTTGCGGCGCGCCCGGTCGCTCCAGCGGTGGATGGCGGAAGCGAAAACCTCCTTGCCGGTGCCGCTCTCGCCGGTGATCAGGATGGTCGCGCTGCTGGGCGCGGCCTGCCGCGCGGTGGCGATGGCGCGCCGCATCGGTTCGCTGCGGCCGATGATGTCCGAAATTCCCTGGATCTCCTCCAGGCGGCGCCTCAACTGCCGGTTCTCCGTCACGAGGTTCTGCTTCTCGAGCGCCTTGCGGACGACCTTCAGCGTGGTCGAGGTGGAAAACGGCTTTTCGATGAAGTCGTAGGCGCCGGATTTCATGGCATCGACGGCGGTTTCGATCGAACCGTGGCCGGTGATGATCACGAATTCGGTGGCCGGGGAGATGATCTGGGCGGCCTTCAGAAGATCGAGGCCGCCCATGCGCGGCATCTGCAGGTCCGACAGTACCAGGTGGATCTCCTGGCGGCGCAACTGCAGCAGAGCCTCTTCGCCGTTGCCGGCCGTCACGACCTGGAAGCCGTTGCGTCCGAGCAGCTTGCTCAGGGCGCGACACAACTCCGGTTCGTCGTCGACGACCAGGATCGTGGCGCCGGAGGCCTCTTCCACCGGGGCGGCGGTTCCTTCGGGGGCATTCGGATCGATCTGCGTCATGGAACTCCCGTCCAGGGGCACCCCGCGGCCGCCGGACGCGGCTGCGGACCAACGGACAGTTTGTCCATGATCGCCTCCGGTGTCAACGTCAGCCCCTGCGGAGGGGGCCGCCGGATCAGCCGGGCAGGCCTCCCGGCCAGACGCGGCCGAAGGCGCCGCGGCGCCGAGCGGCGGCGAGCAGCGACTCGCGGAAGTCCGGGTGGGCGATCGCGATCAACGCTTCGGCCCGTTCGCGCAGGCTGCGGCCCAGCATGGGCGCGACCCCGTACTCGGTCACCACCATGTGCACATCGGCCCGCGTGATCACCACGCCGGCCCCCGGCTCCAGCACCGGTACGATCCGCGACCGGGTGCCGTCGGCGGTCGTCGACGGCAGGGCGATGATCGGCAGTCCGCCTTCGGCCAGCGCCGCGCCCCGCATGAAATCGGCCTGTCCGCCGAACCCGCTGTGGATGCGCTCGCCGATCGAGTCGGAGCAGACCTGGCCGGTCAGATCCACCTCGATGGCGCTGTTGACGGCGATCATGCCGTGGTTGCGCGCAATGGTGGCCGGGTGGTTCACGTAGTCGGTCGGATGAAACTCGAACAGCGCATTGTCGTGGGCGAAGTCGTAGGTCGCGCGCGTTCCCATGATGAATCCGGCCACCACTTTTCCCGGGTGCAGCGTCTTGCGCTCGCCGGTCACGACGCCGCTCTGCACCAGACCGGGCAGCGCCTCGGTGATCATCTCGGTGTGGATGCCCAGATCGCGCCGGTCGCCGAGGAACCCGAGCACGGCATTGGGGATGGCCCCGAGCCCCAACTGCAGGCAGGCGCCGTCGCCGATCATCCCCGCCACATGCCTGCCGACGGCGCGCTCGATCTCGGTGGGCGGCGCCGGTCGCAGTTCGTCGAGGTCGCGGTCGACCTCGACGAAAGCCTCGATCTTCGAAACGTGGATGAAGCTGTCGCCCAGCGTGCGGGGCATCCGGCGGTTCACTTCAACGACGATATTGCGCGCCGCCAGTGCCGCCGGTTTGGTGACGCCCACCTCGATGCCGAACGAGCAGAAGCCGTGTTCATCCGGCGGGCTCACCTGGATCAGCGCCCAGTCCAGCGGGATGAGGCCGCGTCGGAACAGGCGCGGCATCTCGTGCAGATGGATCGGGATGAAGTCGGCGCGCCCCTCGTTGACGGCCTCGCGCGTGTTGGACGCGACGAAGCAGTCGCGCAGATGGAAGCTCTCCTCCATGCCCGGGGCGATGTACGGCGCGTCGCCCAGGGTCAGGTGGTGGATGATGTCCACCGCGCGCAGATCCTCGTGGCGGGCGGTCAGCGCCGTGATCAACTCATGCGGCGCGGCACAGCCCGAGCCCAGATACACGCGCTCGCCGGAGGCGATGGCCGCCACGGCTTCGCCCGGCGTGCGCAGTCGTTCGCGGTAACGGGCCATCCAGCTCATGGGCGGCCCCCGCCCAGCAGATCGGCCACCGGCGTCCAGTCGCAACCGTGCGCGGCAGCCAGCCCGGGCTGCGTCACGCGGCCCTCCATCAGGTTGACCCCGCGCGCGAGCGCCGGGTCGGCCGCCAGCGCGGCCGCCGGCCCCAGCGAGGCGATGGCCGCCAGATAGGGCAGGATCGCCCCGCCCAGCGCGTAGCTCGCGGAACGCGCGACCAGGCTCGGCAGGTTCGGCACGCAGAAGTGCGTCACACCGTCCACGACATAGGTCGGATCGGACAGGCGTGTGGGCCGGCTCGTCGCGAAGCAGCCGCCCTGATCGACCGAGATGTCGATCACCAGGCTCTTCTCGCGCAGCAGTCCGACCATTTCGCGCGTCACCAGGTGCGGCGTGCGGGCGCCCGGGATGAGCACGGCGCCCACCACGACGTCCGCGTAGGACAGGGCCTTGCGGATCGTGGACTCGCTGGCCAGGAACGTCGTGACCTGGCCGGGGAACGTCCAGTCCAGTTCGGTGATGCGCCCGAAGTCGCTGTCCAGAAGCGTCACGCGCGCGCCGGCGCCCACGCAGGCGCGCACGGCGTTGCGACCGACGGTGCCCGCGCCGATGACCACGACCTCTGCCGGCGGCACGGCCGGCGCGCCGCCCAGCAGGATGCCCAGGCCGCCGTGATCGGTCTGCAGATAGCGCGCCGCGATCTGCGGCACCATGCGCCCGGCGATCTGGCTCAGGGGCCGCAGCACCGGCAGGTTGCCGTTGTCCTCCTGGATCGTGACGAAATCCAGGGCCAGGCAGCCCCGTTCGATCAGCAGGTCGATCAGGCTCCGTTCGGCCGCCGCCAGGTTCATCACGGAAGCCAGGATCTGGCCCTCGCGGATGAGCGGATATTCGTCGGGCTGCGGCTTGCCCACCTTGACCACCAGGTCGGCCCGCCCCCAGATCTCTTCGGCGCTGTGGGCGATGAACGCACCGGCCTGTTCGTACTGTTCGTCGGTGAAACCGGCGCCCAGTCCCGAGCGCACCTCCACGTGCACGGCCTGGCCGCGCGCGGTCAGTTCCGCCACCACGCGCGGCGGCAGCGCCACCCGGTGCTCGTCGGCCAGTCGCGAGCGGGGAATACCGATGATCATGGTCTGCTCCCTGCTGTGCGCGCCCGTCAGCGGGCGTTCTTCACGAATTCATAGCCGCGTCCGAACGCATCGATGTTCATGTCCACCAGACTGCGCTTCTTGATCGCCGCCCGCAGCGTGTCTTCGCAGAACTCGCGCGGGAAGCAGTCCGTGGCCGCCACGAGCGCGCCCAGCACGACCACGTTGGCGACCTTGGCGGTGCCGACCTCGTCCGCGATCGCGGTGGCCGGGATCAGGACCTGGCGCAACCGCGTCGAATCGAGACGGCCTTCGACGATGGTCGAGTCGATGATGATCGTGCCGCCGTCGATGACCTGGTCGGCGAAGGCGTCGAGCGACGGCTGGTTCATCACCACGAGCAGGTTCGGGGTGTCGACCAGCGGCGTTCCGATCCGACCGCCGCAAACGTTCACCGAGCAGTTGGCGGTGCCGCCGCGCATTTCCGGTCCGTAGGCCGGGAACCAGCTGACATGCTGGCCCGCGCGCATCCCGATCTGCGACAGCAGCAGCCCGAGCGTCAGGATGCCCTGGCCGCCGAAGCCGGCGAACTTGCAGTGCAGGTCGTTCGTCAACGCCACGGGAGCGGCGTCGCCAAGCGTGCTCTTGAGGCGGTCCAGATACTCGTCGACCTTCGCCGGATCGTAGGCGTCACAGCGGCGCAGCCACGAATTCTCGTCCCGGTTCTCGCTCTCGTCCTTGAACACGCCAAGCGGGAAGACCTTCAGCATCTCCTCGATGAGCCAGTCGCGCGAATGCACGGGATCCATCTTCCAGCCGGTCGGGCAGGCCGAAACGATCTCGACGAAGCTGTAGCCGCGCCCTTCGGCCTGGATCGTCAGGGCCTTCCGGATGGCCTTGCGCGCCTTCATGATGTGCTTGCTGTCGCCGATGGCCACGCGCTCGATGTAGGTCGGCGCCGGCAGCGTGGCCAGCATCTCGGCCATCCGGATGGGGTTCCCGTGAAGGGCCTCGATCCGGCCGTGGGGCGTGGTGGTCGAACGCTGCCCGATCATGGTCGTCGGCGCCATCTGGCCGCCCGTCATGCCGTAGATCGCGTTGTTCACGAAGAACACGCAGATGTTCTCGCCGCGGTTGGCGGTGTGGATCGTCTCGGCGGTGCCGATGGCCGCCAGGTCGCCGTCGCCCTGGTACGAGATGACGATCGCCTGGGGATTGGTGCGCTTGACCGCGGTGGCCACGGCGGGCGCGCGCCCGTGCGCGGCCTGGAAGTTGCCGCAGTTGAAGTAGTAGTAACCGAACACCGAACAACCGACCGGCGAGACGAACACCGAGCGGTCGATCAGGCCCAGATCGTTCAGCGCCTCGGCGATCATCTTGTGCACGTTGCCGTGCCCGCAGCCGGGACAATAGTGCGTGGCGTCCTTGGCCGGACCGCTCTTGCGTTCGAAAACCGGGAAGAACCCGGCGGACTTTTCATAGGTCTTCATCAGCGCGATCCTCCGCTCAGCAGTCGCCGGAATTCGGCCAGCAGCTCGTCGCCGCCCGGCACCATGCCGCCGCACCGGCCATAGAAGTGCACCGGGCGGCGGCCTTCGACCGCCAGCCGGACGTCCTCGACCATCTGGCCGGTCGACAGTTCGACCGCCAGGAACGCCTTCGCGCTGCCGCAAAGTCCGCCGATCACCTCGCTGGGGAACGGCCATACCGTGATGGGGCGCAGCAGACCGACCTTCAGGCCCTCGGCCCGCGCCTGATCCACCGCCGAATAGACGATGCGGCTGACCACGCCATAGGCGACCACGACCAGGTCCGCATCATCGACGGCGTACTTCTCGAAGAGCACCTCGTCGGCCATGATCCGCTTGTACTTGGCGTCGAGCTTCAGATTGTGCTTCTCGAGTTCCTCGGGCTCCAGCGTGATGCTGCTGACCAGATGGCCCACCGTGTCGGGCGTGCCGGTCACGGCCCACGACGAGTGGTCCCACTGCTCCACCTTCGCCGTGGGGATCTCCACCACTTCCATCATCTGGCCGGTGATGCCGTCGGCCATGATGCAGGCGGGATTGCGGTACTTGTCGGCCAGGTCGAAGGCGAGCATCGTCAGATCGCACATCTCCTGCGCGCCGTTGGGCGCCAGGGCGATCAGCCGGTAGTTGCCGTGACCGCCGCCCTTGGTGATCTGGAAGTAGTCGGCCTGCTCGGGCGCGATATTGCCCAGTCCAGGCCCGCCGCGCACGATGTTCACGACCACGCACGGCAACTCGGCGCCGGCGCAGTACGACAGGCCTTCCTGCTTGAGGCTGAAGCCCGGGCTCGAGGAGGCGGTCATCGTGCGCACGCCCATCCCGGCCGTGCCGTAGACCATGTTCATGGCCGCGACTTCGCTCTCGGCCTGGATGAAAACGCCGCCGAGCGCGGGGAAGTGCAGGGCGGCGGCGTGGGCGATTTCACTGGCCGGCGTGATGGGGTAGCCGTAGTAGGCGCGGCACCCCGCGGCGAGCGCTCCGACGACAATGGCGTCGTTGCCCTTCATGAATTGTCTGGCCATGATCCCTCGTTTCGTGCGTGCGGTCCGTGCCTCAGGCCGACGCGCACCGACGCGCACCGGCCCGCCGGACTACGGCTTGTAAACGCGGATGGCGCCCGGCTCCGGGCACGCATAGAAGCAAAGCCCGCAGCCGGTGCATTCGGCGCCGGTGTAGAAAGCTGGGTGGTAACTCGAGCTGTTGAGCTTCTCGCTGATCGCGATCACGCTCTTGGGGCAGGCGGCCAGGCACAGCTGGCAGCCTTTGCACAACTCGCTGTTGACTTCCATGAAGGGGACGTCGAGCGCCGTTTTCTCAGCCATGGGATTCCCACCTCATCGTCGCGGGTTGCGGAGGCGTCGAGGTCGTTGCCCGGCAAAGATAATCGGGCGTGCGGAGCGGCCAAAGGAATACTTCCGCGACGGCGGCGCGCCCGCTTCATGGACCTGCGCGGTCCGGTATGCGGGAGCCACCGGACCGCGCGCCTGGCCTTGCGCACGCTGGATCGCGGCGCGTCAGCGATCCACGAACAACGCGGGCCGCTTTTCGAGAAACGCGCGGCAGCCCTCGTGTCCGTCCTCGGACGAAGCCGCCACGGCGAACAGGCCCGCCTCCAGGCGCAGGCCCGCGGACGGATCGGACGCCAGGCCGCCATCGACGGCCTGCAGCGCGCAGCGCAGGGTCAGCGTCGACCGGCCGGCGATCTCGCGCGCGACCTTCGCCACCTCCGCGGAAAGCTCGGCCGCGGGCAGCACGCGATTGACGAGGCCCATCGCCAGCGCATCGCCGGCCGAGATCATGTTGCCGCGCAGGATCATCTCCAGCGCCTGACCGCGTCCCACCAGGCGGGCCAGCCGCTGTGTCCCGCCGTAGCCGGGAATCAGGCCGAGGCCGGTCTCCGGCAGCCCCAGCCGCGCCGTGTCGGCCGCCCACCGGAAACTGCAGGCCAGCGCCAGTTCGCAGCCACCGCCCAGGGCGAATCCGTTCACGGCGGCGATGACCGGTTTGCCCAGATGTTCGATGAGGTCCATGAGCGCCTGACCACGACGGGCCAATTCATGCGCGCCCGCGGCCGTCAATCCGGACAGTTCCGCGATGTCCGCACCGGCGACGAACGCTTTCGGCCCGGCTCCGGTCAGCACGACCACCCGCGCTTCCGTCGCCGTGGCCAGCGTCGCCAGGCAGTCGGTCAGCTCGGCGATGGTGCGGTCGTTGAGGGCATTCAGTTTTTCGGGACGGTTGACCGTCACCGTGGCGACCCCGTCGCTCACTCCGTACAGCAGATTTTCATAGGTCATGTGCTTTTCGGTGGCCATGTCTTGTCGACCCGCTTCGGCTGGTGTCCCAAGGGCCGCGTCGGTGCGGCCGCGCGGACTATACGGCACGGTCCGGGCGGGCGTCCAGTGACCGCGCAGGCGCCCATCCGCCAAATAGTCAAATAATATGTCATAAAATCGCAACAGAACGAGCAACCGACCCACAGACGGCACGAAAAAAGGCAGATATTCGGCTTTTTTTGGCTGGACACCCCCCAAGGCCGGTGGTATCGTCGCGCCGAGTCACCGTATGGAACGTCATCCGGCGCCCACGAGATGATCGCACCATGAACCGAATTCGGTGGGGGCTTCCGGTACGATTTAGATGGATTTCCGATTCGGACAGGCGGCTGGATGAGCTGCCAGGACGACAACCGGGGGGATCACGATGAGGAAATTTGCTCTCGCGCTTCTGGCAATCAGTCTGATGACGGCGGGTATGGCCTACGCATGCGGGATGTCGATCCACACGCTTCAGGTCAACTCTCCCGCAGCGTTGAACTCGCTGGTGACTCCGTGCGACGCCGTGATCACGGAGGTGCGCAGCACCGGCTTCTTCGCATCGCAGGCGCCGCATGGCCCCTATGACGCGATCTGGGTCTACTATCCCGGCCACACTTTCGCGCCCGGCGATCTGATCAGCATTTGCGGTCTTTTCAAGGAAGTCTGCGGGCTGACGACGATCGACATTCCGGCAGCCGGACTCTACGGCTACATCCTGAAGACCGGCACGGCCCCGATCCCGCCGGTGAACTACGTCACCGCGGCCGATCTGATGGCGTCGCCCGAGCAGTGGGAAAGCGTGACGATCACGATCGTCGACGGCATGACGGTCCCCGCCGGCTTCAGCCTGGGCTCGGGCCAGTGGCTCGTCAACGCGCTTGACGGCACCCCCCTGCTGTTCGACGACTTCTGGTACAACTTCGCCCAGGTCATGGAAGGCCAGTGCTACAACAACGCCACCGGCATCATCCACGACGCCTGCGGCGTGTACACGTTCGAGCCGTTCGACGACGGACTGCCCATCGTCAACTGCTCCGTCAACGAGGAAACGGTCAGCCTGGGCACGATCAAGGCTCTGTTCCGGTAGGCACCGGACGGTTTCCGGCCCCGGACCGGAAATCCTGATCGACGGGGGCGGATCCAATCGGGTCCGCCCCTTCGCTTTCCGGCCGTACCCCCCGCCCCACGCCGGCGGGCCTCACGGGAATGCGATTATGATGATGACGGCGGTCGCGTTTGCGGTTATCTTTGTACGGAGTGCGAACGGATGGGTCCCCTGTCCGGCCGCCATGCGCCATGCGGTCCTCAGGTAGGAATCTCATGCCCGGCCTGCCCTCACAGTTGCACCTGGCCATCATTGGCCTGCTGGGGTTGGGCTGCGGCGTCGCGGTCGTTCTCCTCGTGCGCGAAAAGCGCCGGGCGCGGCATGTCGCCCTGCGGGTGCAGCGGCGGAACGCGGAAATCGAGCGTCTGCGTCAGCATCTGCTGGACGCCCGCCGTCTGGAAGCGGTCGGGATTCTCGCCGGCGGCATCGTCAACAACCTGAACAATCTGTTGTCGGCCGTGCTGGGCAGCGCGCGCCTGGCCGGACAGGAAGCCGGCGTGCCCGCTCCCGCCCGCCAGGAACTCGACCGCCTGGTCAAGGCGGGCCATCAGGCCGCCGATCTGGTCCGGGAACTGGCCGACTTCTACCGTGATGCCGATCAGGCCCGCCGTCCGCAGGACCTGGTTCCGGTCGTCCGCGACACCGTGAAGCTCCTGCAGGACATCGTTCCCTCGACTGTCGACGTTCGCGCTGAACTGCGCGTCTGCGGCCCCGTGCTGGCCACGCGGGCTGGCGTCCAGCAGGTCATCATGAGCGTCGGCAGCGGCGCCGTGCGCGGCCTGGGCGCGGCGGGCGGGCGGCTGACGGTTCGTCTCAACGAACGCCGGCTCGACGCGCAAGCGGCTCAACCCGCCGATCTGCCGATCGGGGTCTACGCCTGCCTGAGCGTCGAGATCACGCCTGCCGAAAGGCACACCCCCTCCCCGGCCGGGCCGCCGCTCAGTGACGGCGAACTGACGGCATTGTGCGGGTTGCTGGGCGACCAGGGCGGCCTGACTTACTCGACGGCGCGCGACGGCCGCCGGCAGACCTGCGAAATCTGGTTCCCTCTCATCGCCTGGCGGGTCGCCAGCGATCAGGACACGGCCATTACCGCGGTGCCGCGCATCCCCGTGGTGCCCAGCGTGCCCGAGCCCGTCGACGACGAAACGCCGGCAGCCACCGGCCCGCCGCGCGCCACCATCCTGCTGGTCGATGACGAGGAGATGGTCGCCCAGGTGCTGGCCCGCGGACTGCGCCGCCTGGGCTACCGCGTGGTCACCCATCTGGACAGCCGCACGGCGCTGAACGATTTCACGCAGACGCCGCACCTGTTCGACATCGTGATCACCGACCAGATCATGCCGCAGATGTCGGGAGTCCGCCTGGCGCAGCGCATCCACGACGTGCGGCCCGACATCCCGGTGGCTCTGTGCACGGGTTTCCGCGACAGCTACAATGAGCAAGCTGCCCGTGAAGCCGGCGTCGCCGATTTCATCCTCAAGCCCACCAGCCACCGCGCGCTGGCCGCGCTGGTGGACCGCCACGTGCTCAAGCGCATGGAAGGCCGCGGCTGACGCCCCGGCGCCTGCCCCTGACCGTCATTCCGACTATCTCCTGCCTGCTTCATCTGTTATCCTGACCGCCGCCTGAATCAACCGTTTTTCCGGACGGACCCCAGAGGAATCGCCATGCCGCATTCGTTCGAGGAAAAGCTCGCGCGCCTGCAAGCCCTTCGCCGCCAGACCCTGGAAGGCGGGGGAGCTGACAAGATCGCGAAGATCCACGCGTCGGGCCGCCTGACCGCGCGCGAACGCGTCCACCTGCTGCTGGACCAGGACAGTTTCCAGGAGACAGGCGTTTTCGTGCGCCACCGGAGCCACGAAATGGGCATGGACCGTTCGCGGCCGGTCGGCGACGGCATGGTCACCGGCGTCGGCCGCATCGACGGCCGCCAGGTCTACGTGTTCGCCCAGGACTTCACGGTGTTCGGCGGTTCGATGAGCGAAGCCAACGCGCTGAAGATCTGCCGCCTGATGGACCAGGCGCTGGAGAACGGCTGCCCGGTCATCGGCCTGAACGACAGCGGCGGCGCCCGCATCCAGGAAGGCGTGCGCTCGCTGGCCGGCTACGCGGAGATCTTCTGGCGCAACACCATGGCCTCGGGCGTCGTGCCCCAGATCTCGGCCATCCTCGGACCGTGCGCGGGCGGCGCCGTCTATTCGCCGGCGATCACCGACTTCACGCTGATGGTGGACAAGACCAGCTACATGTTCGTGACCGGCCCGAACGTCATCAAGATGGTGACGAACGAGGACGTGACCTTCGAGGAACTGGGCGGCGCCAACACGCACTCGACCCGCAGCGGGGTCTGCCACTTCATGGCTGCTTCGGATGCCGACTGCCTGCTGATGACGCGCCGTCTGCTGAGCTTCCTGCCGCAGAACAATCTGGAGGATCCGCCGCGCGTGGTACCGGGCGACTCGCCCGATCGGCGCGAAGAGAAACTCAACAGCATCATTCCCGACGACAACCGCAAGCCGTACGACATGCTCGACGTCATCCGCCTGGTGGTCGACGACGGCGACTTCATGGAAGTACAGTCGCGCCATGCGCAGAATCTGATCTGCGGCTTCGCGCGGCTCGACGGACAACCGGTGGGCATCGTCGCCAACCAGCCGAAATTCCAGGCCGGCGTGCTGGACATCAACGCCAGCCTCAAGGGTGCGCGATTCGTGCGCACCTGCGACTGCTTCAACGTGCCGCTGGTCGTCTTCGAGGACGTGCCCGGCTTCCTGCCCGGCACCGAACAGGAATTCGGCGGCATCATCAAGCACGGCGCCAAGCTGCTGTTCGCCTTCTGTGAAGCCACCGTGCCGAAACTGACCGTCATCACGCGCAAGGCCTACGGCGGCGCCTACGACGTGATGAACAGCAAGCACATCCGCGCCGACTACAACGTCGCCTGGCCCGGCGCCGAGCTGGCGGTCATGGGACCCGAAGGCGCCGTCAACATCCTGCACCGGCAGACGCTGGCCCAGAGCGACGACCCCGCCCTGGAACGACGGCGCCTGGTCGACGAATACAACGAGACTCACGCCAACCCGTTCATCGCGGCGGGGCTCGGCTACCTGGACGACGTGATCGAGCCGGCGGACACACGGCGGCATCTGGTCGCGGCGTTGCACTCCCTGCGCAACAAGAAGCAGACACTACCGCCCAAGAAACACGGGAACATTCCGCTGTAGGAGCGCTCTGTGACCAAGAACCGCGCCAAGGAAGCCGCCGGCCCCGGCACGTTCGACAAGGTCCTGGTGGCCAACCGGGGCGAGATCGCCGTGCGCATCATCCAGGGACTGCGCGAAATGGGTCTGCGCACGGTGGCCGTCTATTCGGAGCCGGATCGGACCGCGCTGCACGCCCTGGTCGCCGACGAGGCCGTGCTCATCGGACCGGCGGCCGCGAGCGAGAGCTATCTCGTGGCCGAGCGCCTGATCGAGGCCGCCCACCGGACGGGATGCGGAGCGATCCATCCGGGCTACGGATTCCTGTCGGAGAACGCCGCCTTCTGCCGTGCGGTCGAAGAGGCCGGGCTGGTCTTCATCGGACCGACGGCCGAATCGATGGAAATCATGGGCGACAAGCTGTCGTCCCGCCGCAAGATGATGGCCAGCGGCGTGCCCGTCGTTCCCGGCACGGACCAGGCCGTGCGTGATCCCGCCGTGGCCATCGGCATCGCGGACGGGATCGGCTACCCCGTTCTGCTGAAGGCTTCGGCCGGCGGCGGCGGCAAGGGCATGCGCATCGTGCGGTCGGCCGGCGACATGGCTTCGGCTCTGCGCCAGACGATGGGCGAGGCCGGCCTCTCGTTCGGCAACGACGCGATCTTCGTCGAGAAGTACATCGAGGATCCCAAGCACATCGAGGTGCAGGTCCTGGGCGACGGCCTGGGCGGCGCCATCCACCTGTTCGAGCGCGAATGCTCGGTGCAGCGACGGCACCAGAAGCTGATCGAGGAGAGCCCCTCCCCTTCGCTGTCGCCGGAGCTTCGCGCGCGCATCTGCGAGGCTGCCGTCCAGACCGCGCGCGCCGTCTCCTACCGCGGCGCGGGCACCGTCGAGTTCATCCTTGCGCCCGACGGCGCGTTCTATTTCCTGGAGATGAACACGCGCCTGCAGGTCGAGCATCCGATCACGGAGGCGGTGACGGGCGTCGATCTGGTGCACGCACAGGTGCGCATCGCGCGCGGCGAGGGCATCGGCCTGCGCCAGGAGGACCTGCGCCAGCGCGGCTGGGCCCTGGAGTTCCGCGTCTGTGCCGAGGACCCGTCGCGCAACTTCGCCCCCAGCATCGGGCGCATCGACGCCATGAACGTGCCGCTGGGGCCGGGCGTGCGCCTGGACACGGGCATCTACGAGGGCTTCGAGGTGCCGATCCACTACGACCCGCTGCTGGCCAAGCTGATCGTGTGGGCCGAGGACCGCCCGCGCGCCATCGCCCGCGCCCGCCGCGCGCTGGGCGAATTCACGCTGCACGGGCCGACGCACAACCTGCCGTTCCACCTGTGGGCGCTGGACCAACCCGCCTTTCGCGACGGCACCTACACGACGCACTTCGTCGAAACGTCGTTCGATGCTTCCGACTGGCAGCCCGAGCTTTCGGAAGCCGACCGCGAGGCGCTCATCGCCGCCGCCGCCCTCTTCGAGAGCGGACGGCGCGCCGGACCGGCGGGCGGCGCGCAGGGAGACGGTGGCGACTCCGGCTGCCACAACTGGCGCCAGGCGGCTCGGCGCGCCATGACCGGCCACCGTTAACGGCAGGGAAAGGAAGCCCAGGTGCTGATACGAAAGAACTACGTCGTGGATGTGGGCGACCGGCGGCACACCGCCGAAGTGGCCCGCGACGGCGCGCGGGTCGAACTGCGGATCGACGGCGGCGAGCCCGCACCCGCCGTGTCCCTGCCGGTGCTGGGTGGTCGCGCGGTCTCCGTCACCGTCGGCGGACGTCGCCGGCTGGTCCACCTGACCGCGGCCGATGCCAAGGGCGGCCTCCGGGCCACGCTGAACGGCTGGCCGGTCACGCTGTCGGTCATGGACGAGCTCCGCGCGCAGGCCCTGGAAGCCCAGGGCCCGGCCGCCGGCAGCGGCAACCTGACCGCCGACATCCCCGGCCTGGTCATCGACATCCGGGTCGCGGCGGGGCAGGCGGTCCAAAGGGGCGAGCCGCTTATCGTGGTCGAGGCCATGAAGATGCAGAACGAACTGACCGCCGGAGTCACCGGAACGGTCGAGCGCATCGCGGTCGCGGTGGGGCAGTCCGTCAACCCGGGCGACATCCTGGTGGTCATCACGCCCGCGAACTCCGATCAAAGCGTGTAACCCCGGGGCCGGACAGCCGTCCTATACCCCGAGATGAAACACAGCACCTTCACAGAACTCCTCGAGAGCCACCGGGACCGGGTCTACACCCAGGCCCTGTACAGCCTGCGCGACGCACGCGACGCCGAAGACGTTGCCCAGGAGGCCTTCCTGCGCCTGTGGCGGCAGGGCGACGCGGTTCCCGCGGACAAGGTGGCGCCGTGGCTCGCGCACGTGACCCGGAACCTGTGCATCGACCAGTGCCGCCGCCGGGCCGCCACCCGCCGGCATCTCGGCGTGGCTGTCCCCGAGGGCATGGACGACCTGGTCGCGGCCGCGGGCGCCGACGATGATCCGCTGCGGAATCTGGACCTGGACGACCGCCAGCGGCAACTGGTGGACGCCCTGCAGACGCTGCCCGCCGAAACCCGCAGCGTGATGCTGATGCACTACTACGAAGGCCGGAAGCTCGCCGATATCGCCGCCGCGCTGGGGAAATCCGTGAGCGCGGTCAAGGTGCAGGTGCACCGGGCTCGCCGCAGCCTGCGGCTGGCGATAGGAAACGGCACGGCCGGCGAAGCCGCCGCCGAACGGAGGGGATGGGCATGAAGATCGACTGCGCAGCCTGCGGGCCGGAACTGGCTTCCTATGCCGCCGGCGACGGCGATCCCGGGACCAGAAGCGCGGTGGCGACCCACCTGGCCGCCTGCCCCGACTGCCGCCGCGAACTGGAACGCGAAAACGAAATGCGGACGGCACTGGCGGGGCTGCCGCTGGTGACTTGTCCTGCGGCCGTCACCGGGCGCGTGCTTGAGACGATCGCGCGCCAGCGGGCGGGCGCACGGCAGCGGCTGTGGTTCGCGGGCGCGGGCGCCACCCTGGCCGCGGCAGCCCTGGCCGGAGCCCTGCTCCTGCGTCCGGGCACAGCGCCGACGCCGGGGGCCGAAACCGGCTCCACCGGCCAGGCCGCGGCCACGACGACGTACACCGCCGAGGAGATTGCCACGGCCCGACGCGAACTGATCCAGACCGTGACCCTGACCGCCCGCGTCCTGGACCAGGCCGGGCGGCGCACCCTTGCCGACGTGTTCAGTGAACGACTGCCTGCCGCGGTGGCCGGCTCCCTGCGTCCGCTGGACGATCCCACCCGAGGAGGATGACCATGAAAGCGCAACGACTGCTGATCACCCTGGCTTTGTGCGCGGTACTCGCCGTGCCCGCCCTGGGTACCGAGATTTCGAAGATGCCGGGCTATGTCGATCTGGACTGGATCCGCATTCCGGACGGCGCCGCCGAGATCCAGGACATCGTGCTCGACCCGGTCCTGGCCGGCCTGGCGATCAAGGGCAACGTCGAGGACGAAGCCGCCATCAACCAGGCCCTGGCCATGGTCAAGTCCGTGCGCGTCAAGTCGTTCACGCTGGCCCCCGGCCAGAGCGAGACCAGCGTGGCCGCCGACGTGAAGAAGCTCCAGGACAGGCTCGAGAAGGACAAATGGCAGCGGCTGATCTACGTGAAGGACGGCGACGAGACCGTGACCGTCAGCACGCTCTACAACGGCGAGGACATGGTCGGCCTGATGCTCCTGACCTACGAGCCGGGCGACAGCGCGACCTTCATCAACGTGGTCGGTGACCTGGACCTGTCGACGCTGCTGCGACTGGCCACCCAGATGCACGGCGCCGATCTCAACGGCATGCTCTCGGGCATGGATGAGGCGCACATGCACGGTGAACCCGACAAGGCCGGCGGCAACGAATAGCCGATGATGGCGCCGACGCGGCGCCCTGCCGGATCCGGATGAAACGAAGCCGCGCCCGACCACGGGCGCGGCTTCGTTCCTGATTTCACGGGAGCGGACGCGCGGGAGCGTCCACTCAGGCCAGGCTGTCCGGGTTGAGTCCCATCAGTTCCGGGATCACGAACAGGCCGTCTTTCCTGACCAGGCGGTCGTCGAACCAGATCTCGCCCCCGCCCCACTCCGGGGACTGCATCATCACGATGTCCCAGTGCAGCGCCGACTTGTTGCCGTTGTCGGATTTGGCGTAGGCGTTGCCCGGCGTCAGGTGGAAGCTGCCGCTGATCTTCTCGTCGAACAGCGTGTCGAGCATCGGCTTGGTGATGTGCGGGTTGACGCCCAGAGCGAATTCGCCGAAATAACGCGCGCCCTCGTCAAGATCCAGCGCCTGTCGCAGCTTCGTCTCGTCCCCGTCACAGGTCGCTTCGACGATGCGCCCGTCCTTCACGGTGAAGCAGATGTTCGACAGCACCGCCCCGCCCTGTCGGGTCTTCGTGTTGTAGCGGATGACGCCGTTGACGGAATCGCGGACCGGCGCCGTGTAGACTTCGCCGTCGGGAATGTTGCGCCCGCCGTCGCACTTGACCGCCGGCAGTCCCTTGATGCTGAACCGCAGGTCCGTTCCCGGTCCCTTGAGGTGCACGCGGTCGGTGGACTCGAGCAGCGCGTGCAGCGGGTCCATGGCGCGACTCATGCGCGCGTAGTCCAGCGTGCAGACCTTGAAATAGAAGTCGGCGAAGTCCTCGGTCGACCGCTCGGCCGCCTGCGCCATCGACGGATTCGGATACCGCAGCACGCACCACTTCTTGTTCAGCCGCACCGGGATGTGCACCTGGCCCCAGTAGGCCTGGTCGTGCCACTTCTGGCGCTCGGTATCGACATCCGCCAGGTCGAACGGGTTGGTGCTGCCGCGCACTCCGATGTAGGCATCGACGGATTCCATGATCGTCCGGTGGAAGGCGCCCCAGTCCTCGAACTGCTTCTGGCCCGCGTTGCGGATGAATCCGCGACTGATCGTCTCGTCGTTGTAGTACCAGAACGGCACGCCGCCGTGTTCGGTGGCCACGCGCACCAGTTCGCGGCCCAGTTCAAGGGCTTCGAGGCCCTTGATCTCGATGTAGATCTTCTCGCCCGGCTGCAGTTTCACGCTGTAGGTGATCAGTTGCTCGGCCAGTTTCGTATTGCGCGGGTCCATGCTTTCCTCCCGGGGTTGGTCGTACCATTTTAGCGGAGCCGGGGCGCCCGCCCCAGCGCAAAAAAACAGACCCGGCGGCAGAACGACCAAAGCGGCCACGGCGGCCATGGCGGCCATGGCGGCCGTCGACCCGCCCCGGAGGCGGAAAGAGGCGGACGGATGAACCACGACATCAAGGGCGCCCTGGCAGGGCTGCCGGCCGGCACCGCCGGCCACGTCGATCACATCGGCATCGCGGTGGCGGACCTCGATCAGGGCCTGGCCCTGTACCGGGATCTGCTGGGGCTCGAACTGGAGCGCATCGAGGAAGTCCCGCAGGAAAACGTCCGCGTTGCCTTCCTGAAGCTGGATCGCCAGGGCGGACCGGGCCACATCGAACTGCTGGCGCCCCTGTCCGAAGTCGGCGCGATCGCCGCCTTCATCGCCAAGCGCGGAGCGGGACTGCACCACGTGGCGGTGGCCGCGAACGACGTCACACTGGTCCTCGACCGCTGCCGCGAAGCCGGCATCGCCGTCATCGACCAGACGCCGCGGCGCGGCGCGGGCGGCAAGCTGATCGCCTTCGTCCACCCGCGCGGAACCGGCGGCGTGCTGCTGGAGATCTGCGGCCCGGCCCCGGCGGACGCCTGAGGCTCCTAGCGCGCCTGGAACACCCCGGCCTGCTCCCAGGAAACCGTGCCGGTCACGGGGGTACGGTCCGGTTCGCCCTCGGGATTCAGCCAGGCCGGCACGTACCCGGCTCCGAACATGCAGTCCAGTTGATTGGCCGAATCCGCGCCTACATACAGGGCCTGGGTGCCCGTGCCCGGGCAGCCGACGAGCGTCGTGCAGGAACGCAGCCCGGTCGGATCCAGGCCGAAGCGCACGTTTCGCGGCTGCCCCTGGAACAGGACCTTCCAGCGCACGAGCATCACGGCGCCGTCCCTCAGGCGGGCGCCGGGATCGAAACCCACCGCCACCTGACCGGGCTTCGGCGCGATGTTCAGCGCGTTCTTTTCAGAGAATTCCTGGGAGATCACGCTGGCCTCGGCGCCCGTGATGCTCAACGTGAATTCCGCCCCGCCGACCCGCAGGAAGGCTTCACCGTCACGCGCCACGTCGTCGATGCCGGTCAGCCAGGCCTGCACCTCCACGACGGTCACGCCGCCGGTCGGCTCACCGGTCGTCAGCGTTTCGACGAGAGAGTCCCCCGCCGCGAACATGAAGCGGATCGTCCCGTTCTCGCCGCACCAGATCGAGGCGGCCGCCGGTTGGGCCGCCGCCAGCGCCAATGCGGCGGTCAGGGCCAGGACCAGCGACTTCGCGCCCCGCGGCGTCATCTGTTCAGACATTGCAGACCCTTTCTTCGGGCACGGGCTGAATGGCCCGCGTGCCCTGCTCAACTGCCGGTGCTGACGTAGTTGCGGACACCCCGCCGCCACATCAGAGCCGCTCCCGTGAACACCACCACCCCGACCAGGGGCGTGGCCAACGCCACTTTCGCCAGTTCCGGCCCCCCCACGAACCAGGCCGCCGGATAGAACGCCACCCAGGCGAACGGCAGCACGAACGTCAGGAAGATCCGCACCGGCAAACTGTAGATCGTGATGGGGTAACGGCTGAACCGGATCAGGTTATAGACCGGCGGCGCCAACCCCATCTTGTCCTCGACCCAGAAACTGACCGCAGTGATGGCCAGGAAAACGCCCAGATACACCAGCGCCGCCCCCGGCGCCAGGAACAGCAGGGCCAAGAGGTCTATTACCCCGAAATCGGCGCCGAGTTTCCAGCTGGCGTGCGCCATCACCGCCAGCCCCAGGAAGATCTCGTTCAGACCCGACACGTTGAACGACTCGAAGATCACCTGAGCCAGGCTGCCGACCGGGCGCAGCAGCACCCGGTCGAAGCGCCCGCCGATCAGGTACTCGTCGGCGAACCCGTAGAGATTGACGCTGACCAGGTTGAACAGACCCAGGGGAACCAGGCTGAAGCCGTAGATGAACAGCACCTGCGGAAAGCTCCAGCCGTCCAGTTCACGCACCTTGCTGAACAGGACGCCCAGCACCGCCAGCTGGATCAGCAGGCTGAAACCGACGGCCAGCGTGTCGATGAAGAAGTCCATGCGGTAGGCCAGACGCATCTTGAGGAACTGCACGAAATAGGCGCCGAAGATCCGGCCCTGCCAGGCCAGACGCGCCACCTTCGAGCGGTCGCTGCCGGAGGCGAAGCGTGTCGGGGTTTCCATCTCAGCCTCCCTGCACCGTCACGCGGCGGATGGCGAACCGCCACACCAGCCGCGCCGCGACGGTCAAGCCCACGGCCCACGCGCTCTGCAGCAGCAGGCCCGAGACCAGGTCCGGTCCGGTGCGCTTGCCAAGATAGATCATCACCGGAACGTAGCTGATGCACTGGAAGGGCAGCCAGGCGACCACCGTCTGGAACCAGCCGGGAAAGAAGGTGAACGGCACGATCACCCCGGTCAGGAAATCCATGCCCACCATCTGCGCGCGCAGCACGCCCTGGATGTTCTTCATGGCGAAGGCCAGGCACCCGACCAGGAATCCGAGCTGACTGTAGATGATCAGCGACAGCGTGAAGCTCACCAGCGTCCAGGCCAGTGCGGCTGCACCGGCCGGCGCGCCCACCCCGAACAGCGGCACCACGACCAGCATGATGGGTACCGTGAACATGATCAGCCGGAATCCGGCCTCGCCCACGGCTTCGAACATCATCACCGATTGCAGATGGAAGGGCTTGATCAGGTGCATGGCGATCTCGCCCTCGGTCACCATCCGGGCCAGATCGCGCGAGATGTTGTTGAAGTAGAGGCTGCGTCCGATCCAGCTGATGGCCACGTAGGTCACCATCTCGCGCACGGTCAGGCCGCCCACCGTGGCGGACAGGCCGTCGGCGGCGCGGCCGGCGTAGAGCGCCAGATAGAGATAGTAGTGCCCGGCCACGAAGATCGTGTAGCTGAACACGCCCGTGTAGTAGCGCAGGCGGTAGGCCAGGAATTTCAGGAAGGCCAGACGCACGAAATGGCCGTACAGGCCCAGCGATCCCGTCGGGGTGCGGCGCCAGGGCGCCAGGCGACCGGCGGCCGCATCCAGGCCCGCGGCGTTCACTTGTCGCCGCCCGCGGCGGCCTGGCGGTAGATCTCGCGAACGACATCCTCGATGGGCTGCTCGGCCAGGTGCAGGTCCTGCACCGGGCGGTCGTTGACGACCAGACGGATGACATCGGCCGCGCGGACTTCGACGCGGTTGAAGCGGGCCACGTGGCGCAGGCCCTGCTGCGCATCCCAGACGACCGGCAATCCGGCGGTGACGGCCGCCAGCGCTTCGCTGTCCGTCGGTTCGTGCAGGTCCACCGACAGGCGCACGCTCTGCCCCACGCGCCGGCGCAGTTCCGCCAGTTCGCCGTCGAAGTGGACGCGTCCCTGGTCGATGATGATCACGCGGCGGCAGAGCTGTTCGATGTCGCCCAGATCGTGCGTGGTCAGGATCACCGTCACGCCCTCGCGCTCCTGGATGCCGCGCAGGAACTCGCGGATGTTTCCCTTGCCGACGACGTCAAGGCCGATGGTCGGCTCGTCCAGGAACAACACCCGCGGCCGGTGCAGCAGCGCGGCCGCCAGGTCGCAGCGCATACGTTGTCCCAGCGAGAGCTTGCGCACCGGCTGGCTGAGCAGCTTGCCGGTGTCCAGCAGTTCGTCGAACAGCTTCATCTGGCGATCGTAGGTGGCGTCATCCACCTCGTAGATCTTCTTCAGCAGTCGGAACGATTCGACGACGGCCAGGTCCCACCAGAGCTGCGTGCGCTGGCCGAAGACCACGCCGATGTGACGCGTGTACTGCTGGCGCTGCCGCCACGGCACCATGCCCCCGACGGTCACCTCGCCGGCGGACGGCGTCAGGATCCCGGTGAGCATCTTGATGGTGGTGGACTTGCCGGCGCCGTTGGCGCCGATGTAGCCGACCATCTCGCCGGGCGCGATCGAGAACGAGACATTGTCCACCGCGCGCAGCAGGCGGCGGCGGGGACTGATCAGATCATGCAGACCGCCGCGCACACCTTCGCGGCGGTCGGTCAGCCGGTAGTCCTTGCACAGATCGCGGACGTGGATCAACGGCTCCATCAGGCTTCGCCGTTCCCGTCTTCGGCGGGCGCCGACTGCAGCCCCGCCACCAGGTCGCGGACCTCGCGGTCCGTCTTTTCCAGTTTCTCGCGGCAGACCTGGATCAGTTCGACGGCGCGCGCCACTTCGTCGCCGAGGCGGTCGATGTCCACGGCATCCTCTTCGAGTCCGGAGAGGATCTCTTCGACCTCGGCCACGGCCTCACCGAAAGAGAGGCTCCTGGCCGGGGTTCGTTTCGGATTTGGTTTTTTTTCCGCCAACACGGGCTCCTTTGCTGGGTTCGCCGCCCGCCGCGGGGCCGGGTGCGGGAAGTACCTGGCTGGCCACCACGCCGTCGCTGAAACGGGTCAGCAGCGTGCCGGCGGCCTGCGCCGCCGCGGCGCGCGTCAGGATGCGGCCATCGGCCGCGGTCGTCATCGTGTAGCCGCGGGCGAGCAGGCGGGCCGGATCCAGCAACCGCGCCTGCGTGGCCAGCGAAACGAGTCTACGGTCCCGGTCCACCAGCGTGCGGCGGGTTTCCCGGTCCAGGCGGGCGACCTGCGCCGCCTCGCCGCGGTGCGCCGCGAGCAGGCGCGCGGCCACGCCGGCGGACAGCCGCGCCGGCGCCGCTGCCAGACGGTCGCGTCGTCGCGCCAGCGCCGCGGTGGCTGCCTGTGCGACGCTCGCGCGCCGGTCGGCCAGCCGGGCGCCCGCGGCCGCCAGACGGCCGGACACGGCGCCCTGCAGACGCGTCGCGTCACGCTGGACCTGGAGCCGGCCGTCGCCCAGCACGGCGCGCACGGCCCGTTCCAGACGTCCGGTCGAAACCAGTCGCGCGCCGGCCTCCTGAAGCAGGCTCTCGGCGAGACGGGCCAGTTGGCGGGCGGCATCGTTCACGCGGGCCGCTGCCTCGTCCACCCGTTCGACCAGGAAGGATGCCGCGGCGGTCGGCGTCTTGCAGGCGTGGTGCGCCACCGCGTCGGCGATCGAGCGGTCGATCTCGTGACCGATCGCCGTGATCACCGGCACGCGGCAGGTGGCGATGGCCACCGCCAGATCGCGCTGGTCGAACCAGCTCAGGTCCGCGCGGGAACCGCCGCCGCGCGTGATCACGATGACGTCCACCGCTTCGCCCTGCAGGTGGCGCAGCGCCGCGATGACCTCGGCCTCGAGCTGTTCGCCCTGCATGCGCGCGCCGCGGGCCACCACGCGGAAGCCCCAGGGGCTGGCGTCCAGGCCGGTCAGGAAATCCAGTTCGGCGGCGCTGCCGCGCGCGGTGATCAGACCGACGCGCAGCGGCAGTTCGGGCAGCGGGAGCCGCGCGTTCGCCTCCAGCAGCCCGGCCTGCTCGAGATGGGCCAGCGTCTGGCGCCGGCGCGCCTCGAGCCGGCCCAGCGAGAACGTCGGATCGATGCCGACGATCTTCAGCGTGAGCTTGCCGAACTTCGGGTAGAAGTCGACGCGGCATTCCAGACACACCTCCAGCTGGTTGGCCAGCTGCAGGTCGCGGTCGGTTCCGTCGAGGAAACGAGTGAGCCCGAATTTCTGCCGGTCCCACCCCATCAGCGAGACGGACACCGCATATTCGGCGGCGCCGCTGCGGCCGGTCTCGTGCAGTTCGAAATACACGTGCTGGCGCGTCGCGGCGTCGTGCGGCAGGCGCTGGACCTCGCCGCGCACCCATACCGTGCGCGGGAAGGCCGCCTGCAGCGCGCCCGCGATGCTCTCGTTCAACTCGCGCACCGACAGTACAGGGCGGGCCGGCATGCCGGCGCCGGGATCCGCGGAGGGGTCCTCGATCAAAGCGTCACCTCGTGCCAGCGCGGGTGCAGGAACAGGACCAGCATGCCCGCGGCGTACAGCGTGAACCAGGTCACCAGCGCCCAGGTCGCGCCCAGCAGGCCGCCGCCGAGCATGATCCCGAACAGCCAGGCCAACGGCGGCATCAGGGCGAAGCCGGCCACGACGTCCACGAGCATGACCGCCCGCGTGCGTCCCGCCCCGCGCAGGGCGCCCGCCAGCGTCAGGCCGACCGAATCGATCAACTGGGCGAGGCCGATCAGCCGCAGCGCCGGCACGCCGGCCCGCACGAGGGCCTCGTCCGGGACGAACAGGCGCAGCAGGGGCGCCGGCAGGAGGACGAAGATCGTTCCGAACGCGCCCATGATCAGCATGGACAGGCCCAGGCCCGTCCACGCGGCGCGGCGGGCTCCGCGCGGGTCGCCGGCGCCCAGAGCCTGGCCGACCATCGTCTGCACCGCGGCGCCGACGCCGATGCCGGGCATGAAGCTGACCGAAGCCAGTCGCAGGACCACCGCCCCGATGGCCAGCGTCGCGGTCGAGATCCCGCCCAGAATAACGTAAAACGCCATCAGGGCCAGCACGATGCCCAGGGTCTGCACCGTCGGCGGCCAGGCCATGACCAGGAACGGGCGCACCAGCTCGCGATGGAAATTCCCGCGCGCCAGCAGGCGAAATCGCCGCCGGGGTCCGCGGCGCAGGTAGACCGCGATCAGCGCCACGGCCGCCAGCGCCGAACTGAGCGAACTGGCCAGGGCCGCTCCGGCCACACCCATCGCCGGCAGACCGGCATGGCCGAAGATGAGCAGCCAGTTCAGCACGACGTTGAGCAGGTTCATGCCCAGCCCGGCGACCATGCCGACACGCGTCCAGCCGACGCCGTCACCCATCGCCTTGAACTGGAAGAAGACCAGCAGCGGCACCAGGCCGATGCTTCGCCAGTACAGATAGCCGGCGCCCAGCCGGTCGACTTCCGGGTCGCGTGTCACCAGCCGCATCATCTGGTCGGGCCACCGCATGCCCAGCCACGACGCCGCCGCGCCCAGGACCAGAACGACGGTCAGCGCCGTTGCCAGGACCGTGCCCACCTGGTCGTCACGGCCTTCACCGACACGTCTGGCGGTGAACGTCTGGCAGGCGACATCCACGGCCTTGAGGCTCATCGCCAGCACCGAGAACAGCAGCGTGGCGAGGCCGAGCGCGGCCAGTGCCGGGCCGCCGAGCCGGCCGACCATGAAGGCGTCGACCAGCCCCATCAGCGTCGCCGCGAGCTGGGTGAGCACGAGCGGCACCGCCAGCGCCGTGATGGTCGCCGCTACGCGACGGCGCGTCAGCGCCGCCAGGGTCGCCGCGGCGCCAACGCCCGGCATGGGAACCTCAGTCGACAAGGATCTGCAGCGCGCGGGCGATCAGCCGGGCGCCGAAGCCCGTCGCTCCGCGCGGACAGGTCGCGGTCGGCTTCGCCGCCCAGGCGACACCGGCGATGTCCAGGTGCGCCCACGGGGTCTCGTCGGCCACGAAATGCGACAGGAAGGCCGCGGCCGTCAACGCGCCGCCGTCGCGCCCGTCGCCCAGGTTCTTCAGGTCGCTCAGGCTGCCGACCATCTCGTCGCGATGCTCCTGGATGACCGGCAGTTGCCACACGCGTTCGAACGTCTCGCCCCCGGCCTGGCTCAGCGTGTCCATCAGTTCGGCGCTGTTGCCCATCAGCCCGGCGAAGTGGTTGCCCAGCGCCACGACACAGGCTCCGGTCAGCGTGGCGGCGTCGATGATATGGTCGGGCTTGCCGCGCGCGGCGTACCACAGGGCGTCGGCCAGGATGAGACGACCTTCGGCGTCGGTGTTCAGGATCTCGACCGTCTGGCCGCTGGCCATGGTGACGATGTCCGACGGCCGCACCGCGCGGCCGTCGGGCATGTTCTCGGCCGTCGGCACGATCACCGTCAGATCCAGCGGCAACCGAAGGCGCGCGGCGATCAGCGCCGCGCCCAGCACGGCGGCGGCGCCGCCCATGTCGGACTTCATCAGCTCCATGCCTGCGGCCGGCTTGAGCGAGATGCCGCCGGCGTCGAACGTGATGCCCTTGCCCACCAGCGTCACCTTCGGCAGGGGCTTGCGGCCGCGACGGGGCAGGCGCCAGTGGATCTCGATCAGCTGCGGCGGATTCGGGCTGCCCTGCCCCACGCCCAGCAGGCCGCCCATGCGCAGCTGGCGCAGGCGGGCCGGACCCAGCACGCGGCAGGTCAGGCCCTCGCGACGGGACATGGCGCGCGCGTGGCGGGCCAGGGCGGCGGGGGTCAGGAGATTCGGCGGCAGGTTCACCAGTTCGCGGGCCAGAAGGCAGCCGGCACTGAAGGCGCTCGCTTCGGTGAGCCCCAGGCGCAGCGCCGCGTGGCGATTGCCCGCACCGACCAGCGTCACCCGGGCGGGCGTGGCCGGCTGCCGGGCTGCCTTGCCCGATTTCAGCGCCCCGACCGGCGAGAGCGCCAGTTCGGCGCCCTCGGCCCAGCAGCGGGCCAGGGCCGTGTCGTCGAACGGCAAGACTCCGGGCGCCGGCAGCGCGATCTGCAGGCGGGCGATCTTCATGTCGGCGGCGCGCGCCGCGGACCGGCCGGCTGCCCGTCGCACCGTTTCGAGCCCGACCTTGTCGGCCGGTCCCATGCCCACCAGCAGCGCCCAGCCGCCATCGCCCCGGGCCACCGGCAACAGGGCCTCGGCTTTGGCGGTGAAACCCGAGCCGGCCAGGACGTCGGCCGGAGCGGGAGTCGCCTTGCGCGCGCGGCGGCCTCCCGAACGCACGCCGGCGGCCACCCCCCCGCAACGCGCCAGCGCCGCCAGGGCGGCGGCGAAGTCGGGAGCGTCCCCGGCCTGGAAGACGGGAATCACGACCAGATCGGCGGCGGTGGCGGCCAAACGGGAATCGGCGACGGAAAAGCGCATGAACGGCTCCTTTGGCGGCGGCAGGGCCGCCGGATCGGCAGCCCCGGCAACGCGCGCCGGGGCCATGGCCCGGCAATCGTAGCATGGGGCGCCGAAGCTGCCAACCGCACGGCGTGCACGGGTTTTGGACCTTGAGCCGGCGGCCGCCAGTCGGTAGACTGCGCGCCACGGCATCTTTCATCCCCGCGCCCGATCTGGAGTCGCATGCGCCGCCGTCTGGACCTCCACTGGCAGATCCTGATCGCCCTGCTGCTCGGCGTCGGCGCCGGCCTGCTGTGGCCCCAGGGCTCGGCAACGCCCGGCGGCTTCGAGCCGGTCACCGCGTTCGCTTTCGTCGGCTCGCTGTTCCTGCGCGGCCTGAAAATGGTGATCGTGCCGCTGGTGGCGGCGTCGATCATCGCCGGCGTGGCGGGCATCGGCGCCGGCCGCGGGCTGGGCCGGCTCTTCGCCAAGACCTTCTCCTGGTACATCGCCACGAGCCTGATCGCCATCCTGACGGGCCTGCTGCTGGTCAACCTGGTGCGGCCGGGCGTGGACGCTCAAGGTCCGGTGGCCGCGCGCCTGGGGCTGACCGCGCCGGTGGCCGACCTGGCGGCCGGGCTGGAAGAGCGCGGCGCCGGCGACATCATCGGCATTGTCCAGCGGATGGTGCCGGACAATCCCCTGGCCGCCGCGGCCGCGGGCGACATGCTCGCCCTGATCTTCTTCTGCATCATCCTCGGTCTGGGCGTCGCGGCCCTGCCGGAAGAAATGCGCCTGCGGCAACTCGGCTTCTGGGAGAGCCTGCTGGCCGCCATGATGAAAGTCACCGGCTGGGTCATGGCCACGGCTCCCGTGGGCATCTTCGCGCTGGTGGCGCAGATCACCGCTACCAGCGGCTTCGCGGCCTTCGGGCCGCTGGCGCGTTACGGACTCGTGGTACTGGGCGCGCTCACGCTGCATGCCTTCGTGACGCTGCCGCTGCTGGTGAGCGTGGTCGGCCGACTGCCGGCACTTCGTCACATGCGCGCCGTCGCGCCGGCCCTTCTCACCGCGTTTTCCACCCGCAGCAGTTCCGCCACGCTGCCCCTGACCATGGAATGCGTGGAGAACCGCGCCGGCGTCAGCAACCGGGTGACGAGTTTCGTGCTGCCGCTGGGCGCGACCATCAACATGGACGGCACCGCGCTGTACGAATGCGTGGCCGCCATGTTCATCGCCCAGGCCTACGGCATCGATCTGGGGTTCGGGGTCCAGTTCGTGGTGGTGCTGACGGCCCTGCTGGCGAGCATCGGCGCGGCCGGGATTCCCGCGGCCGGACTGGTCATGATGTCGATCGTGCTGGAAGCGGCCGGACTGCCGCTCGAGGGCATCGCGCTGATCCTGGCGATCGATCCGGTGCTGGACATGTGCCGCACCACGGTTAACGTGTTCAGCGACACCTGTGTGGCGGTGGTCGTGGCCCGCAGCGAGGGCGAGACCGGCGTTCTGGCGGGATGAAGCCCCACCAGCGTCTGATTGGACGGTCGCTGCAACGAAGCACCGCGTTCCGCCGTACTGGGTCTGGATCGGTGCCGACGCGGCCGCCGGCAAGAGGGGTCACCATCGGCTGGATGAATTCCTGGATTGGCGAAGGGGAAACCTGTGGAACCGCGCGATCACGACGGCGATAACGGCTACGGCGGTTACGGCGGCTTCCAGGAGAAGGGCCCCGAAGGACTCCAACTGTGTCCGTGGGAACGCCGGGAACAGTTCGGATTCCTCAACGCGCTCTACCTGACCACGCGCGAAGTGCTGATGTCCCCGCAGAAGTTCTTCCATCGCATGCCGTCGCGCGTGGGCCTGACCCAGCCGCTGCTGTACGCGCTGATCCTGGGCGTGACGGCCGCGTTCCTGGGGTGGATGTGGTCGCTCGCCGGCAGTTCACTGCAGGTGCTGGTGGCCGAGGATCTGGGCGATGCTTTCCGCGGTCCACTCTGGTCGTTCCTCGCCTTCGTGGGCAGCCCCTTGACGGTGGCCATCGCGGTGTTCGTGCGGGCGGCGCTGATGCACCTGATGCTGATGCTGCTGGGCGGCAACCAGCTGGGATTCGAGGCTACCTTCCGGGTCGCGGCCTACGGCCAGGCGGCCGGCGTGCTGGCCCTGCTGCCGTTCTGCGGCGGCCTGGTCGCCCTGCTGTGGGAACTGGCGATCGATGTGATCGGACTGTACAGCATCCACGGCACCGATCCCTGGCGTGCGATGGTAGCGGTGCTGGCGCCCGCTCTGATCTGTGCCTCGACGATAGGTGCGGTGGTGATGCTGGCACTGATGGGCCTGCAGTGACCACACCTGCGCGTCTGGCGCCCGAACGTTCACCGTTTCCCCGCCTGCTGGCTTTCCCACTGCTGATGATGGCGGTGATGTTCGCCACGCTGGCCCGCGTCAACGCCGACCTGCTGCTCCGCAGCGCCCACTGCGCGCTGCGCGAAGGCGTAGGCATCGCCTGCCCCACCTGCGGCGGGACGCTGGCGGCGATCCGTCTGGCCGAGGGCCGCCTGCCGGCCGCGCTGACGGCCAACCCTCTGCTGACCCTGGTGGCGCTCGGCGGTGGACTGTGGTGCCTGTACGCGGTGGCGGCCACCTTCGTGCCCAGGTGGCGGCGCTCACTGGATCTGAGCCGCGGCGCGGTGAAGGCCCTGCGCTGGCTGGTCCTGCTGCTGCTGGCTGCGAACTGGGCCTGGGAACTCTCCGTGCACTGAACCGGCCGGCCGGCCGCGTTGCCGACGCGCAACGGCCCCGGTATCATGACTTCCTGAAGCTGCATTCACCCGACAGCCACGAGGTGCGACATGTCCTGCCTGTCGCTATTGCTTCATAGACGCCCTGGAACCCCGTTCGACCGGCACGCGCTGAACATGCTGGCTGCCCTGTTGCTGTTGTCGGCGGCCGGGCCGACGACCGCGCAGGTGACCGCCCGACTGGTGGTCGGCGAAGTCGAGAAGCCGGTCCGGTTGGTGGCCCCGCCGGGCGACGCGCGGCTGTTCGTGGTCGAACAGACGGGCCGGATCCGCGTGTTCGACCGCGACGGTACCGATCGCGGGGTCTTCCTGGATCTTTCCGGAATCATCGCGGCGGACGGCGAACGCGGTCTGCTCGGCCTGGCCTTTCCCCAGGACTATGCGACATCCGGACGATTCTACGTCGACCACACCGGCCTGGACGGCGACACGCGCCTTGCCCGCTACCTGGTGAGCGCCGACCCGGACCGCGCCGACGCCGCGAGCGGCGTCACGCTGCTGACGATCGACCAGCCGTTCAGCAACCACAACGGCGGGCATCTGGAGTTCGGGCCGGACGGGATGCTCTACTTCGGGCTGGGCGACGGCGGCAGCGCCGGCGATCCGGGCAACCGCGCGCAGAACGGGCAATCACTGCTGGGCAAATTGCTGCGGCTGGACGTCTCGGGAATCGGATACGTGGCGGCTGCCGGCAACCCGTACATCGGCGCACCGCCGCGCGACGAGATCTGGGCCCTGGGACTGCGCAATCCCTGGTGCTTCTCGTTCGATCGCCTGAGCGGGGACCTCTACGTCGCCGACGTCGGCCAGAACACGCTCGAGGAGATCGACGCCACGCCGGTCGGCACCGGCGGGCTCAACTACGGCTGGCGGCTGATGGAGGGTGACGCCTGTTTCAATCCGGCTACGAGGTGCAACGACGGCACGCTGACGCTTCCGATCCACCAGTACACCCACGGCGGCTCGCCTTTCCGCTGCTCGATCTCGGGCGGCTACGTCTACCGGGGCGAAGCGATCCCGGAATTGCAGGGCACCTATTTCTTCGCGGACTACTGCAGTTGCCAGATCTGGGGGTTGCGGTGGACGGCGACGGGGGGGCCGGGCATGGTGACCGACTGGACAGCCCCGTTGACACCAGCCGGCGGCTACACGTCGATCTCGGCTTTCGGGCAGGACAGTGACGGCGAGCTCTACATCCTGGATCACGGAGGCGGAAGCATCCATCGCCTCGAACCGACGACGACCGGCAGCACGCCGCCGGTCACGCTCCTGCGGCTCGGGCAGAACGTGCCCAATCCCTTCAACCGCGGCACGGAACTAAACTGGTCGGCCGATCCGGCCGGCGTCTATCTCTGTCGGCTGACCCAGGGCAGGGAGAGCCGCACCCGGAAGCTCGCGCTGGTCGAATGAGGCGACACGTCGTCCATGCGAAACGCAAAGGCGACCGCCCGCCTATTTCCCCGCCAGCAGTTTCCGCGCGATGACCAGGCGCTGGATCTCGCTGGTGCCCTCGTAGATGCGTGTGACGCGAACATCGCGGTAGTAGCGCTCGACGTCGTACTCCTTGCAGAAACCGTAGCCGCCGTGGATCTGCACCGCGGCGTCGGCGGCGCGGCCGGCCGCCTCGCTGGCCATGAGTTTGGCCATCGCCGCTTCACGTGTGTGCGGACGTCCGTTGTCCTTCAGCCAGGCGGCATGGTAGGACAGCAGGCGCGCGGCCTCCAGTTCGGTGCCCATGTCGGCGATCTTGTGGGCGATGACCGGCTGCGAAGCGAGGGTCTGTCCGAACTGCTCGCGAGTCTTGGCGTAGGCGATGGACGCGTCCAGGCAGGCCTGGCCGATGCCCAGGGCCTGGAAGGCGATGCCGATGCGCCCTCCGTCGAGCGCCGTCAACGCGACCCTCAGGCCCGCGCCCTCGTCGCCCAGCCGATGGGACACCGGCACGCGGGCTTCGTCAAGGTCGATGACGGCCGTGTCGCTGGCGCGCAGGCCCATCTTGTCTTCCTTCTTGGCGACCGTCAGTCCGGGCGTGTCGCGCTCGACCAGAAAGGCATGCGTGCCCTTGTTCCCGTGCGTGCCCGGCTCCCGCGCCAGGATCACGTAGAACGCGGCGCGGGAGCCGTTCGTCACAAACGACTTGCTGCCGCTGAGCACATAGTGGTCGCCGTCGCGGCGCGCCGTGGTCGCCAGCGACGACGCGTCGGAGCCGGCGCCGGGCTCGGTCACGCAGAAGGCGGCGATCTCGCCCGCCGCCATGCGCGGCAGGAACCTCTGCTTCACTTCGTCGGTGCCGAACAGGGCCACCGGGTACGAGCCGACGCTGTTGTGCACGGTCAACATCACGCTGACGCCGGCACTGGCCTTCGACAGCTCTTCGACCACCAGCCCGTAGGTCAGAGTGTCGACCTCCATCCCTCCGAATTCCTGCGGGAACGTCAGGCCGAAGAACCCCGCCTCGCGCAACGCGGCGATCAGGTTGTCGGGCATGTCGCTTTCGACATCCATCCTGTGCGCGATAGGCGCGATGTGCTGGCGCGTGAAGTCCCGCACCATGTCACGGAACATCTTCTGGTTCTCGTTCAGTTCGAAGTCCATCGGTCGCTCCCGGTCATTGAACGTCAGCCGCTGCACTGGTCGGCCAGCGGAATATCGGCAGCCAAGATAGCCCGCGGTCCGCGGCAACCCAAGCCGCCGCGGTCGTCGATTCGGCGCTGCTTACCAGGGCGTCGACCAGCGCGTGCCCAGCCCCGGTCCCAGCAGGATGGCGTTGACGAGCAGCCGCTCGCTGTCGCGCAGCCAGCGCCGCCAGGCCGGCGATCCGGCGAACAGGATGACCTGGCCGCGGCCGACCGACTCCCGCGTGGCGTAGGCCGTGCGCGCCAGCCGGGCGGCGCCCTCCGGCCACAACAGGCCACCCAGGTGCAGCTGGTCGATATCCGGGAACCGGACGGCCGCCGTGGCCGGAGCCCGGGCGATCAGCGCGTCATCGGCGCCGAAGAGAACCGTGATCTCGGAGTCCAGGCCGAAGCCCAGCCATTCCTCCGGATCCAGCTGTGCACGCAGCAGCGCGCCCTGCGGCATGAATCGACGCAGGCGCTCGTCGGCGCGTGCGCGATCGGCCGCCCCGGCTTCCTTGCGGCCGGCCGGCAACGTATCGTGCAGCCAGTCGTCCATCCGGCGCGGCGCTCCCCCCAGAGGCGTGCCCTGAGGCACGCCGGCGGCGAACGGCGCGGCGCCCGGACCCAGGATCGGCGCGACGTCGTAGGGCGAGGCGCGACGGCCCGTCGGGTCGTCCGCCGCGCTGCGGACCGCCTCCGGGCCGGGCTTGGCCGGCGCGGCCGGCCGCAGGCCCGTAGCCGGGTGCCGGCCGGCCCGTTCGGCCATGACCGCGGGGATGGACCAGACCGGCGGCGGGTACGACTCGAGCGCTTCGGCGCGGAACCGGGCCTCGGTCAGGGCCAGCGTCGAGTCCGCCAGCAACCGCGCGCCGCCCTCGAAGCCGATGGCCGTTCCCCCGGCCTCGATCCAGCCGCGCAGACGCTGCAGCCCGTCCGCACCCAGCACCTGTCGGTACATACCGGTGCCGCCGCGGATCGGCGGGAAGACCAGCACGTTGTAGCGCGAAAGGTCGACACGCTCGAAACGACCGGCATCGAGACTGCTGAATCGCAGCCCCAGTTCCTGGTCGAGCAGATGCCAGACGTGGCCATAGTCGTCCGGCGAGACCGGCATCCCGGCCAGGACGCCGACCCGCGGCGCGACCAGCACATCGAATTCGGCGCCGCCCAGGTCGGGACCGGACCCAGAACGCGAGGTCGAGATGGCCTGCATCGGCGCCCGGGTCTCCAGGCCCGCGAGCACTTCGTCGAGATCCGGCAGATTCCCCTCGCGGCGGATGACCAGCGCGCCGGCCGCATAGGCTCGGCCCTCCATCTCGAAGGGCTTGTGCGCGACGCGCACGGTCACGCCCTTCTGCAGGAGCTCGGCCAGCAGACGGCCGCTGGCGTCGGGGTCGCCGTCGATCACCAGCGAGGTCCAGGGCCCGGTCGGCACCGCCGCAGCCGCAACGGGAATGGCGGTCCATGGCCGCCAGTCCCCCTTGGGCGGGACACCGGACCAGGCCGCCGGCACGCCGCGCAACAGCGGCAGCGACCAAGCGGTCGTGTCGTACAGCCGGCTGCCCTTCTCCTTTTCGAGGTATTCGCGTTCGTCGCGGAAGAACCCGGCGTTCATCGGCACATGCGGGTCCAGCAGGGCGCGCGCGAGCAGGCCCGCCGGCTGGTCCAGACGCACCAGCAGGGCGCCGGGCCGCAACGTGCGCGCTTCACGAAGTCCCGTGCGCGCGTCGGTCACCGTCGCGGTCAGATCCCGGCTGCCGCCGAGCGTCTGCACTTCGACGCCCTGGGCCGCCAGCAACCCGGCCAGATCCGGCAGGCGATCAGGGTGCCGCGGATCGTCGGTGAAGAGCCAGGCCCGGCAGTCGCCGCGGCCGCCGAGGGCCACCGCCTCGGCGCGGGCGGCGCGATGGTCGGCCAGGATTTCCGCGCGACGCGAACGCAGCGATTCCAGATTGGCCAGCGACGAGATGACCTGATGTTCGACTGCCTGCGCGAACGTGCGCACGGTTCCGTCGCGCTTGCGCACCGTGGTGCCGGCCGTGCGCGACATCTCGTACAAAACGCCGATGCCGCCGTGGTAGGCGGCCCAGGACGAGCCGTAGCCGGGGAAGAACTCCTCGTTCCACTCGCCCGAGAAATAGGGATAGCCCCTGGTGTCCAGGGCGCCTGCCTGCTCGTCGGAGAACACCTTCTCCCACTTGCGCACCGTCAGCGGCCGGTGCGGATTGAACGGGTGCCGCGCCGGCGGGAACAGGTAGCTGTCGTCCGCGCCCATCTCGTGGCTGTCGACCAGCAGTTGCGGGAGCCAGCCGGCGATCTCTCGCGCGCGCACGCTTTCCGGCAGGCGCATCGAGATCCAGTCGCGGTTCATGTCGAACAGGTAGTGGTTGCCCCGCCCCCACGGCCAGACGCCGGTGTGCGACAGATCGTCCTGGTCGGGATTGGCCGACTGGTGCGCGAACGACTGGATCTGCGCCAGATACCGCGCGCGGCCGTCCGGATTCTCGCTGGGGTCGATGAGGATGACCAGATCGCGGCGCAGGGCTTCGGCCTTCGCGTCGGTGCCCGCCACGAGCCAGCCGGCCAGGGCGCAGGCGGCATCCGTACTGCTCAGTTCGTCGCCATGGATGCCGTAGGCCAGCCAGGCGACGGCTTTGGCGTCCGACAGGGGCACGGCGCCCGGCGCCGGCGCCCGGCGGGGGTCCAGCCGCGCCAGGTGCTCGAGACGGAAGGCTTCGAGCCCGGCGATCGTCGCCTCGTCGGAGACGGCCAGCAGGACCAGGGGACGATCCTCGAACGTGCGTCCGATTTCGATGAGCTTCGCACGCGGCGAAGCCTCGTCGAGCGCGCGGAACCAGGCGAGAACCTCTTCCGGACGCAGCGCGCGTTCGGCCGGGCCGACGCCCGTGACTTCGCGCTGCGTGGGGACCGACGGATCGAACACCGCACCGACGAACAACGCCGACGGCTCCAACCCGCTCAGGCCCTGGTTCAGCGGTGCGGCCACGGGCGCGGGCGGCGCCGCGAACGCCGCATCGGCGGTCAGTGCGCCCAACGCCCAGAGGACCGACAGAAGCAGGCGGGGGGGCGGAAATGCGCGGACGACGCGACAGGACGTCGGCATGCCGTTCTCCAGGGTGTTCGGCCGTGGTGATCGCGTGCGGCGGTCCGCCCCGGCGATGAGGGGGCGAGCGGCGCCCCGGGGCATCGGACGGGCGGAAGGCCGGCTGGCCTCCCGCCCCCCGGACTACTTCTTCAGTTCCATCGACGAGATCACCATGCGCTGGGCTTCGCTGGTGCCCTCGTAGATCTCGGTGATCTTGGCGTCGCGGAAGTGGCGCTCGACCGGGTACTCCTTCGAGTAGCCGTTGCCGCCGAAGATCTGCACGGCCTCGTTCGTGATGAAGTGGCTGGCCTCGCTGGCGTACAGCTTGGCCATGGCCGACTCCTCGCTGTAGCGCCCGCCCTGGTCCTTGGCCCAGGCCGCGCGGTAGGTCAACAGCCGCGCCGCCTCCAGCCGGGTGGCCATGTCGGCGATCTTCCACTGGATGGCTTGGAACTCGCAGATGGGCTTCCCGAACTGCTCGCGCTGCGTGCTGTAGACGCGCGCAGCCTCGTAGGCCGCAGCCGAGATGCCGAGGGCCTGGCTGGCGATGCCGATGCGCCCGCCGTCGAGCGTGCTCATGGCGATCTTGAAGCCCGACTCCGGGGGACCCAGCACCTGGTCGTCCGGTACGATCACGTTGTCGAACGCGAGTTGCGCCGTGTCCGAGGCGCGGATGCCCATCTTCTCTTCCTTGCGGATGACCGAGAACCCCTCGCTGGTCGCTTCGACAATGAAGGCGCGGATGCCCTTGTGCCTGATCGCCGGATCGGTCTGCGCGAACACGATCAGGAGGTCGGCGTTGGCCCCGTTGGTGATGAAATTCTTCATCCCGTTCAGGACCCAGTGGTCGCCTTCCTTCTTCGCCGTCGTGCGCTGGTTGGCGGCGTCGGTGCCGGCGCCCGGCTCGCTCAGGCAGTACGCTCCCAGCTTCTTCCCGGCCGCGAGCGGCTTCAGGAACCGTGCCTTCTGATCCTCGTTGCCATAGGTCTCCAGCGGCCAGCACACCAGGCTGTTGTTGACCGACATGATGACCCCGCACGAGGCACAGCCCCGGCTGATCTCCTCCATCGCCGCCACGTAGCAGACCGTGTCCAGTCCGGCGCCTCCGTACTGCTCTTCGACGTTCATGCCGAGCAGGCCGAGCTCGCCCATCTGCCTGACGATCTCCTTCGGGAAAGTCTCGGTCGCGTCGAGTTCCGCCGCCACCGGGACGATCACGCGGTTCGCGAAGTCACGCGCCATGTCGCGGATCATGCGCTGCTGTTCGTTGAACTGGAACTGCACGTCGGACTCCTGTCGCCGGGTTCGGGGCCCGCGGGGCTATTTGGGTTCGTATTCGTAGAAACCGCGGCCGCTTTTGCGACCGAGGTACCCGGCATCGACCATCCGCCGCAGCAGCGGGCAGGGCCGGTACTTGCTGTCGCCGAAGCCGTCGTACAGCACGTTCATGATGTCCAGGCAGACATCCAGTCCGATGAAGTCGGCCAGCGTCAGCGGCCCCATCGGGTGGGCCATGCCCAGCTTCATGACGCTGTCGATGGCGTCGCGCTCGGCGACGCCCTCCATCAGGCAGTACACCGC
>JFJP01012123.1_pt1 | contig 66613 bp, 56 predicted proteins | sample 431651 | NCBI WGS metagenome assembly JFJP01 (sample SAMN02602958, study PRJNA72255) | Microbial mat metagenome, whole genome shotgun sequencing project. | biome: fresh water; feature: sink hole; material: water; isolation source: purple microbial (photo- and chemosynthetic) mats found in... | reverse complement strand
CGCTGCCTGCAACCACATGGTAGAGCAAAATATCGGTCAACTTCTGTTTGTTTTCTGGTTTGAGCAATTCGTCAACTGTGCCAGCGGGCAAAGCGGAAAACGCATCATCGGTGGGGGCAAAAACTGTGAAAGGACCTTCACCCTTGAGCGTGTCAACCAACTCGGCAGCCGTGACTGCGGCGACCAGGGTTGTGAAGCGCCCGTCAGCAACAGCGGTGTCTACGATGTCTTTGAGCATCGGCTCAGGGGTTGCAGTGGGCTCGGGGATCGGTGTATTGGTCGGAGCGGGAGGAGGGGTGGCTGCGGGGGCGCAAGCTGCCATAACGAGGGAGGCAACTACAACTAACATTGTGAATACTGATAAGCGTTTCATTTTTTCTACATTTCTAATGTTGAATATTATTTGTACATGTTTTGTACATTTATTGTACATATTTTATCCACTTTGTCCAGGTTGTCAATAGACCAATCTACTCTCTAATAAAACACTTATTTTAGGTTCCTCCAAGGGAATTTTCCCCCATTCATAAAAAAAGGACGGCGCCTTCGCCGTCCCAAATTCAATCCATATCAGTCAAACAGATTCTAGAACCATTTGAGCGTAGCGCTGCCTGCCAGCAGGAACAACCACTGCGGAAAAAAACTCAGTCCGACCGTGGCAATGGCAGTGACTGCGGTGGTGATATCCAGCCAGGTTTCGCGTTCAATGACCGGGTCACCTTCACGCATGTACATGTTGACGACGATCCGTAAATAGTAATATGCCGAAACCAGCGAGGTAAGCACGCCGATGATGGCAAGACCCGAATATCCCCCGGCAATGACAGCGCGAAAAAGATAGAACTTGCCGACCATTCCCAATGTGGGCGGGAATCCGATCAGAGAGAGCATAAAAACGGTCATGGCGGCGGCAAGGGCGGGATATTTTTTAGCCAGTCCTGCATAATCTGAGATCCCAAGTCCTGCGCCTTCAAATTTTTCAAGTGCGATCACAACGCCCCACACACCAAAATTCGTCACAACATAGGAGAAAAGATAGAACAAACCGGCAGCGATCGAGACAGGCATCACTTCCTTATTCCCGTACGGGACAAAAGCCATCAGGATGTAACCCGCGTGGGCAATGCTCGAATAGGCCAACATGCGCTTGATATTGGTCTGTGAAATGGCAGTGAGATTACCAACGATCATGGTAATTGCGGCGAGTACCCAGAGAACCTCGGTAATGTCAACAGAGGGGGTTGGAAATGCAGTGGCAAAGACGCGCCATAAGGCGGCAAAGCCCGCGATCTTCGCACCGGACGCCATGAACGCTGTCACGGCTGTTGGTGAGCCTTGATATACGTCGGGAGTCCACATATGGAAGGGGACGGCAGCAACCTTGAAACCGAATCCGATGAGGAGGAGAGCAGACCCGATGGTAAGGAGCAAGCTCGGGCTTGCTCCGAAAATTATACTCAGAGATGTGGTGCCCGTCGCCCCAAAAACCAACGCTGTACCGTAGACAATAAATCCAGTGGCAAATGCACCAAGAAGGAAGTACTTTAAACCCGCTTCCTCTGACCGCAGATCAGGACGGGCAAAAGCGGCAAGCACATACAGCGGAATGGATAGTAGTTCAAGCGCAAGGAAGACGATGATGAGGTCTGAAGCCTGGGTCATGAGCATCATACCCGTCACACTAAAAAGCATCAGGGTATAGTATTCGCCGCGTTCAAGTCCCATACGTTTAATGTAACCGTAGGCGAGTGCAATTCCAAGCAGCCCGCTGAGGAGGATAAGTGAACTCGTAAAAATGGAGAAACCGTCAAGAATCACCATGCCATTGAAGCTTGTGCCCTGATGCCCTGTTTGTGCAATGGTAAATCCCAGCACAACAACCAGCCCCAACGCTGCAAGAAATGCTGTGATTCCTTTGCGCTCCTTCGGAATGAAGAGGTCAGCCAGCAAAAGTACACACGCCCAGGCGATGAGAATGGTCAGCGGAAGAATGATGAAAAAGTCTTTATAGTCAAGTTGCATAAGGGTAACTCTCTTTTTAGCGATCAGCTAAAAAACAGCTATCAATCGCTAATAACCGATCAGCAGTTTCTCAACAGCGGGAGCCATCAAATTGAAGAAAGGGGCAGGGTAGAGACCGATCCAGAACATGAAGGCCAGCAAGGGGGCAACGGTTAGTATCTCACGCCAGTTGAGGTCTCTGAGATTATGTGCCCGGGTGATCTCGCCCGCCGGTCCGAGGAACATTTTCTGGAACATGTAAAGGATGTAGATCGCTGCCATGATGACACCGATGGCAGATATGCCCGCATACCAGGGACTGCCAATCGCCTTTGAACCAAATGCGCCAAGCAGAATGGTGAATTCACCTACAAAGCCGTTGAGTCCGGGCAAGCCCATGGACGAGAGCGCGGAAATGAGCATGATCGTGCCGAAGACCGGCATGATTTTCCACAAGCCGCCATAAACCTTGATCTCCCGTGTGTGCGTCTGTTCGTAGACCATGCCGATGAGAAGGAACAACGCGCCGGTGCTGAGACCGTGATTGACCATTTGCAGGATCGCGCCCGAGATGCCTTGAGCGTTCAGCGCAAATAAACCCAGCATAACAAAGCCAAGATGACTGACCGATGAATATGCGACCAGTTTTTTTACATCCGCCTGGGCATAGGAAACCGCCGCGCCATATATAATGCCAATGGTCGCCAGGAGCGCGATCCATGGGGCGGATTGGAGGGTGGCACTCGGGAAGAGCGGAATATTGAAGCGTAGGAAACCATACGTTCCCATTTTGAGCAGAACACCCGCAAGGATCACAGAACCCGCAGTTGGCGCTTCGACGTGGGCATCGGGCAACCAGGAATGCAGGGGCCACATTGGGACTTTGATGGCGAAGGCGGCGGCAAAGGCAATGAAGAGCCACATTTGCACATTTTCAGGAATACCGCCCTGTGCGATCAGTTCAGGCAACGAAAAAGTTTTGCCTTGATTCCCAAGCCAGATAATGGCAAGCAGCATCAAAATGGAGCCTGCCATGGTGTACAGGAAAAACTTGACCGCAGCATAAATACGTCGCGGACCGCCCCACAAGCCGATCAGAAAGTACATTGGCACAAGGGTAAATTCCCAGAAGATGTAAAACAGGAAAAGATCCTGGGCCAGGAAGACACCCATCATACCCACTTCCAACAACAGGAAGAAAATCATAAAATCCTTGACGCGATCCTCCACAGCAGTCCATGTGGAGAGAACGGAGATCGGCGTGAGAAAGGCGGTGAGCAAAACAAGCAAAATGCTCAAGCCATCAACAGCAAGATAATAATAAATATTCCAGCCCGCTACGTTGATCCACGCATACCTGGCTTCCAATTGCAGGTCAGGATTGGAACTTGTGAAGAGAGTCAGCACCCAAAGAGAAATGCCAAACGTGATCAGGGTTGTGGCCATTGCGACCCAACGAATGGCGTTCTTTGCATCGGATTTCATAAAAAGAATCACGAGCACGCCCATAAGCGGGAAGAAGGTCAGAAGAGTAAGGGGTTGTAAAAGAAATTCCATGTTCCATCCTCAAATGCAAAATCATCGAAGGCCCAAGGTCTGACGTTTGACCTTTGACTTATTTAAATATGAGATATCCCAAGATCAAAACGGCGCCCAACATTACAGCCAGTGCGTATGAGCGGACAAAACCATTTTGCAATTTACGCATTTTTTCAGAGAGCCATTGTGCAGCCGTTCCGAGCCAGTTGGCAAAAGCATCGATGCCCCTTTGATCGGTATAACGATCGAGTGCAACTTCACTCAGCCAGTTATAAGTTCCCAAAATGACCGTGTCATGCACAAAGTCATGCCAGAAGCGCCAGTCGATCACATCCGCAACGAATTGCGAGAGTCTCCTGAATGGATCAATGATGACTGCAAAATATCCTTCATCCACAAACCATTTATTTTCCATGCCTGTAAAGACGAACCCAAGCGGTTGTTTGAGCGGGTCAACCTGGCCTGCCTTGAGCGGGTTGCGTCCATAGACCAGCCAGGAAATCAGGATCGCAGTCAAAGCCAACGCTGTGGAGACCCCTGCGATCGTCAAATCCAAGGGAAGGGATTCGCTTTCGCCAAGAGTATATGCGAGCCAATGACCGAGATCGTGAAAGCCCTCAAAGGGAAGATTCAATGCGCCGCCTGCCACTGATAATAATGCCAGTACAACGAGGGGCAGGGTCATAACCTTTGGGCTTTCTTCCGCGTGCACAGCTGCGACGTGCCGCGGCTCGCCGAAGAATACCAGCCAGATTTGCCTCCCCATATAAAAGGCGGTAAAGAACGCAGCAATAGACAACAGCCAATAAACACCTGTGAAATGCAGGCTGGCATCCAAAAGAATTTCATCTTTTGACCAGAATCCTGCAAATGGAAAAATCCCCGCCAACGCCAACGTGCCAATGATGTAAAGCCAAAATGTGACAGGCATGGTCTTGCGGAGCCCGCCCATGTTACGCATGTCTCCCGGGTCGAACACTTCGACAGGCTGAGTATGAGCTACTTCCTTCTTTTTCTTCCTGCCTTTATCTCCATGATGCACATGTGCCTCGCCATAATGGTGTCCGCGTTCAAGCCCAAGGATCACCGAACCGGCCGAGAGAAAGAGCAGGGCCTTGAAGAAGGCGTGCGTGATGAGGTGGAACATCCCTGCCGTATATGCGCCCATCCCGACCGCGGCAACCATAAAACCAAGTTGTGAAATCGTGGAGTACGCCAGCACCTTCTTAATGTCGTATTGACCCACCGCAATTGTCGCGGCAAAGAGCGCGGTGACCGCGCCAGTCATCGCAACCAGATATTGCGCAGCGGGAGCCGTTGTGTAAATTGGGGCAGAACGAGCAACTAGATAAACACCCGCTGTCACCATCGTCGCAGCATGGATCAAGGCCGAGACCGGTGTGGGACCCGCCATGGCATCCGGCAGCCAAATATAAAGGGGGATCTGTGCTGATTTGCCCGCCACCCCTAAAAGCAGAAAAAGGGTGATTGCCACAGTCAGGGGAGAATTGATCACAGACAACGAGCGGGCACCTGCAAATACCTCATCAAATTGAAGGGAGTTGAAATTCCAAAATATCAGGAATACCGCGATCAAAAAACCAAAGTCGCCAATACGGTTGACAATAAAAGCCTTGTTACCTGCATCAGAATTTGCCCAGGATGGACGTCCAAGTGTATCCATCTCATGCCAAAAACCGATCAACAGAAAGGAGCAAAGCCCCACACCTTCCCAGCCGACAAAAAGCATCAAGTACGAGTCGCCGCTGACAAGGACCATCATTGCCATGATAAACAGGTTGAGGAAGATGAAGAAGCGGGCATAACGCCCTTCGTCATGTTTGAAGCGCACATCCTCATGCATGTAACCAATGGCATAGATGTGGATGAGCGTGCCCACACCTGAAACGACCAGCATCATCGTGGTCGAGAGTGAATCGATGCGAAAGGTCCAATCAAGGTTAAGCGTGCCAATGTGGATCCACTCAGCCAGACGCCAACGCAGCACTTCGCCATGATTGATCGAGACTGAATAAGCCAACAGCACCGAAACGACAAATGCCGCTCCCGATGCAAGGCTTGCCACTGTACCGATCAACTTTTCGCTCCACCGTCTGCCAAAGACCAGATTGAGCAACAAGCCTGTCAGAGGCGCAAAGACCAGCCACGGGGCGAGGAAGGAAAATCCGCCAACTACTGTTTCACTTAAGTGCATAAATTTCTCCGTAATTAGCTACCGGCAATTCGTAATACCCAGTTACGCTTTACTTTCATCCCTTCAAGGAATTCATCTCATCAATATTAATATTCTTCTTGGTCTTAAAAATTTCAACGATCAACGCGAGACCCACAGCTACTTCTGCAGCGGCGACGGCGATGACAAAAAACACAAATATTTGTCCCGTGTAAAACGATTGTTGCCCTGTAATTTCGTAGTAACGTCCAAAGGCTACAAAGGCAAGGTTTGCAGCGTTAAGCATCAACTCGATGGACATAAAAATAATCAACGGGTTGCGGCGGATCAGCACGCCCAGCGCGCCAATGGTGAACAGGATGGCTGAAAGGACAATGTAATAGTCTACTGGGATCATGATCTATGTCCTGCCTTTTGTCGATTTGCAAGCACGATCACGCCCACCATCGCGACCAGCAGCAGAATGGAGGTGATCTCAAACGGCAAAAGGAACTGATTAAAAAGCGTCATTGCCATCTCACGCAGACTCTCCATTGAGTTCGCAGCGATATCGGGTGTGGTAATGACTGTATTCAGGCGCGCGCGTGCAAAGACAAGATAGATCGACTCCACAGCCAAAGTCACTGCCAGGATGAATGCCAGGGGTCTCTGCCAGGGCAGCGCTTGAGGCGATGGAGCCATGCTTTCCGCGCCGAGCAGCATGATCACAAAAAGGAACAGGACCATGATCGCACCCGCATAGACCGTGATCTGCGACATGGCAATGAACGGCGCGCCAAGCATCAAATAGAAGACTGCCACGGTCACGAAGTTCAGCACGAGGAACAAAGCCGAATAGATCGCATTACGGCTAAACGCCATTCCAAGTGCGCTTGAAACGGCAACCAGGGAAAGAACAAGAAAGACAATCAGCTCAGAAGTCATGGGCAACCTTGGGGGTGATTAGGCAATCGGGCGATCAGGAGGGAGTGCTTTTATTTCCCGATCATCCATACCGGTTTCCTATTTACCTAATCCATAAGCACTGGGATTTTGCATTTCGGGCACCGAGCGCGTGAACGCACCTGCTTCCACTTTACGCGGGGTAGTCAGATCTTCAGCTGGGGCAGGCTCAAGCAGGGTATCTTTGGTATAGATCGCATCGCGTCTATCGGTGAAGGAAAGCTCATAATTATCGCCGAGGACAATGGCTTCGGTCGGACAGGCGTCTTCACAGAAACCACAATAGATGCAGCGCAGCATATTAATTTCGTACGTCGAAGCGTACCGCTGCCCGGGCGAGAATCGTTTTTCGTCCGTATTCTCGGAAGCTTCAACGAAGATCGCATCCGAAGGGCAGGCAGCAGCACAGAGAGAACACCCGATGCATTTTTCGAGTCCATTTTCATAGCGCTTCAACACATGACGTCCACGGAAGCGCGGATGGACCGCCCGCTTTTCTTCGGGATATTGAACGGTGACTGTTTTTTCAAATAAAAATGAACGGAGCGTCTCAGCCAATCCGCGTCCAAGTTCAATAACGGGTTCAAACACGCCCATTGGATTTTCTCCTCAAGTCACGATAAATAAACGCCACCGCAACCAATGCGCTGAAAATGGAAAGTACGGGGATGCCATACAGATAAAGTTGGTTATGAAGTTCCTGCGCCAGTAAATACCCCGCGGCAGTGATGAACGCGGTCACAAAGGAAAGCGGCAAAAGCACCTTCCAGCCAAAAGCCATCAAGCGGTCATAGCGGATGCGGGGCCAGGTGGCGCGGATCCAGATCATGCCAAACAGCAGGACGATAACTTTCAACAACAAATAAACAGGACCGAGGAACCAGGCACGATCCACACTGAGAAAGGTATCTTTCAGGAACCAGATCTCACGATAGCCGCCGAAGAACAACGTCGCTGCGATCATGGAAATCACGATCATCTTTTGATATTCAGCCATGAAAAACAATGCAAACTTCATCCCTGAATATTCCGAGTGATAGCCTGCGGTCAATTCCTGCTCGGCTTCCGGCATGTCAAACGGGGCGCGGTTGACTTCCGCCAGAGTGACGATCAAAAAAATGAACGCGCCAACGGGTTGAATCACCGCAAACCACATTCCACTTTGCGCGTTGACAATATCCACCAGATTCATGGAATCCCCCATGACGACTGCAATTGCAAAGCACAGCCCCAGTGAAAGTTCATACGAGATCATTTGCGCCGAGGCACGCACTGCGCCAAGCATGGCGTACTTGTTGTTGCTTGACCAGCCCGCCAGCACGATGCCATAGACTGCGATGGATGCAATGGACATCAAATACAGAACGCCGACATTCAAATTCGCAACATGCAAAGTAATGCTGCGCCCAAAAAACATGAAAGATGTTCCAAACGGTATCACGGCGGCGAGCACAAGGGAAGGCACAACCGTCAGGATTGGCGCAAGTATAAAGACCACCTTATAAACATGCGACGGCGTCAACTCCTCTTTAAAGATCAACTTGACCGCATCCGCGATCGGCTGCAGTAAGCCCTGAAAACCAGCGCGGTTCGGTCCTACGCGTACCTGCATCCGAGCCAGCGCACGGCGTTCATACCAGGTCAGGTAGGCAAAGCCCACCAATAGGATCAGGCAGAGCACAAGTCCTTTAATTACCCATTCAAGCCAGAAAGTCCAATCCATCACTTCACCTTCGCCACAACTGGCTCACGAATTGTCAGCCCCATGCTTCTTGGAACAAGCGTAACGCCGGTCGAGATCGAGTCATCGATCTTCACCGTGACTTCGGCACTTACGCCATCGAACTTGATCTTCGCACGCGCCCCCGCTTCCAGACCGAGTTCACCCGCAGTCAATGGATGCAAGGTGATCGCCGCTTCACCAACACGCTGGTCAAGCAATTGCGTGGGGTTGACGGTCACGCCACGATCATACAATTTGTTGACAGGTACAGCCAGCAGTTCATTTTCTTTGGGACGAAGAGCCGCTTCCTTCCTAACCTTTGAGATATGTACCGCAGCCCCCGTTTGGGCGGATGGGACGAGCTGTATCCCCAGGCCCTGCGTGTTCTGATAAGTCGTACCACCGTAATACAAATCACCGCGCCCAACGATGGGAAATTGACCATGGACCATGGCAAGTTTTTCATAACTTAGGTCTGCAAAGGCATCCAGTGAATTCACCAGAATATCAAACACAACAGACACCGATGAACCTTCAAGAATAACACCCATTCCTTTGGCGATCTGCGCGGTAATGGAAAAATCGGGCTTTGAGTCACCTTTCGCCGGCACTACCGCATAAAATCTCTGTACACGGCGCTCGCCTGATGTGAAGGTACCCTCGCGTTCCGTGTAAGCCTGTGCTGGGAAAACCACATCCGCAATTTCCGTCGTTGCGGTTTCAAGAATATCCTGCACCGCCACGAACTTTGCGCCCCTGAGCGCCTTCGCCAGGGCAGGGTCATCCCCCACAGGATCAGATCCGACGATGTAAACAACCTTGCCCTTGAGTGCCTTCTCGAGATCAGGCTCGGGATGGAAACCAACTTCCCACGCACCCTGGTCGTTGACTCTCTGCCAGACACCCACCAAGCCGTTGTTCGGCTTGCCGATATGACCTGTCTCTTTCAAAAGTATGCCGCAGGCAGAGGCAAGGCCGGATGAGCCATGAAAGCCAAGTCCCTCGTTGCCATAAAATACAATGGCATTTTTCGCTTTCGCAAACTCATCGGAAATTTTTGTTTTCCTGCCAAAATCATTGATCGTCTTGACTTCATCGCCATATGCATAGCGGATGACATATTTCGCAAATTTATCCAGTTTGGTCTCGCGCGGATTGGCAACAATGAGGGTTGCGCCACGGTCCGCAGCCTGCTTGACGCGCAGCCACCAAATAGGCGCTTCCTGATACAGATCCGAAGCCACCACGAGGATGGCATCGCCCCTGCCCATCGTGCCAATGTTCGTGCCCTGCCCCACACCCACCAGGGATGTAATGTCACCCCCGCCCATGTCGGAATATAAAATTGCTCTGCCGCCCGCGGTATCTGCCAGCGATTTCAAGTTGAACAGGTCTTCGTTTGCCAGCCGTCCTGATGCCAGCACAACGAAATCCTTCTTGAATTTCACAAAATTCTCCGCAGCAAGGTTTACAGCAGTACTCCATGAAGCACGTGCCAGTTTTTCATCTTTTCTGACAAGCGGCCTGGTAAGGCGTTTTTTACTTTCGGTGAAGTGATAGGCAAAACGTCCCTTATCACACAGCCAAATCTCATTCACCTCTTCATTCTGGCGCGGCATGACACGCTTGACAACAATCTCGCCTGCAGACCGGGCTTCGCGGCGTGTGTTGATCGTGGTATTGCAGCCAACCGGACATTGTGTACAAATCGAAGCCTGTGCCTTGAGCTCCCATGGGCGTGCGCCAAAACGGAAGTCTGCCGTGGTTAACGCACCAACAGGACAGATGTCGGTGGTATTGCCTGAGAAAACAGAATCAAACCCGGGGGTGGATAAAGAAACGATCTGGGTGTTTCGCCCACGTTCGTCAAATCCCAAAACGGCTTCACCCGCCACTTCATCCTGAAAGCGGATACAGCGTGCGCATTGAATACAGCGTTCACGGTCAAGCCAGATCAACTCGCCGAGGGGAACCTGTTTTTCAAGATGGTTTTTCTCATCATAAATGAAGCGGCTGCGGCCCGGTCCAAACGCCATCGTCAAATTTTGCAGTGGGCATTCACCACCCTTGTCACAGACGGGACAATCCAGCGGATGTGAAGTGAGCAGGAATTCAATCGTGCCCCGCTGACCTTCCTTCGCCTTATCAGAGATCGTCATCACCACCATGCCTTCCGAGACGCGATTGGTGCAAGCGGCTTCAAGTTTGGGCATGAACTGGATTTTTGGCAGACCATTATCCATCACGACCTGGCCCGTGGCACGATCCAGCATCGGGCGTCCGATCTCCACCAGGCACATGCGGCACATGCCAACAGGTTCAAGTTTGGGGTGATGACAAAAAACAGGGATATCTATCCCCACCGACTTGGCGGCATCGACCACTGTCATACCCTCAGGTACGACGGCTTGTTTTCCATCAATTGTTAGTGTAACTAGTTTACTCATCCATGCTCCAACTAATCCTGAAATTCTTCTCTTTCCATACCAGCCAATTTGAGAATTTGAGCAAAATTCCCTTAGGCAGGTCTTTCCGATGATAAGGAACTACAACTCTTGCACTGGCTTCAGGATGAAAATATATCCGCTGGTCGTTTTTGCTCCTGTCACAAACAAGGCTTTTCTTTTCAAAATTTATTTTCAAAGACTTCGTTTTCCATCGCTAATAAACCTTCAAAAAAAGTTCAATGACATCCTTCGTCATGCTCATTCGGCCATATCAATATTTCACCAAATGCCATGCCGTCCTCCAGTCTTAACACCCTTACACTTTGACCGCTTTCTTGAAATCCTGCGGAAATCTTTCTATGCCGGTTACCACAGCCATCGTGGAAAATTCGCCCAACGCGCACAGGCACTTGCCCTGCATTTGCTTCGCCACATTGAGCAACAGGTCTACATCGTCCTCCGTCCCCTCTCCAGAACGAATTCGTTTCGTGATGTTTTGCATCCAGTACGTGCCTTCCCGGCAGGGCGTACATTTACCACAGGACTCATGCTTAAAGAAATGTACCGTCTTGTTGATGATCCAAGCCACGCTGACGGTGTCGTCAATCACGATCACCGAAGCCGACCCGAGTTCCGAGCCAAGCGTACGGACACTGGCATAGTCCATGGGCGTATCAAGGACTTTGTCGTCCACCACGATCAAGGAAGACGATGCGCCCGCAGGCATGATCGCTTTCACAGGCCTGCCATCCAAAATCCCGCCGCCATGTTCATAGATCAACTGGCGGAAAGTGGTGCCGAATGGCAGTTCATAATTCCCTGGCTTGCGCACGCGGCCTGAAAGCGAAAAGATCTTCACGCCCGTACTGTCAGCAGTACCCATCCTTTTGTACCAGTCTGCGCCGTTCGCCATGATCATGGGAACATTGGTGAAGGTTTCAACATTATTGATGATGGTCGGTTTGCCGTACAAACCAACCGAAGGCGGGAATGGCGGGCGCACCCGCGGCTGCCCACGCCTGCCTTCAAGAGATTCGAGCAGGGCGGTCTCTTCGCCACAGATATAAGCCCCTGCGCCAAGATGGGTGTGAATTTTCAACGAATAATCGTTGCCGAAAAGATTCTCACCCAAATAACCAGCCTCTTCCATTTCTGCGATTTTTTCATCCAGCAGAGCAGCCACCTGCCAGGATTCGCCGCGCAGATATATGTAAGCCACCGCTGCGCCGACCGCATAGGAGGAGATTGCCAAGCCTTCCAAAAATTGGAGCGGATTATTTTCCATGATCTCGCGGTCTTTAAATGTACCCGGCTCGGATTCATCCGCGTTGGCAACCACATAATGAGGCCAACCTTTATTATCAATAAAAGACCATTTCATGCCAGTCGGGAATCCCGCACCACCACGGCCGCGCAAACCTGAGTTCTTGACCACGTCGGTCACTTCGTTAGGTTTCATTTTTGTGACAGCATTTTTGAAAGCAACAAAACCCCCATTCTTTTTGTAGACGGCCATCTTGTGGAGGTCAGGAATGTCACGGTGGCGTAAAAGGATATGACTCATTCCTTCACCTCTTTAAGCGCTTCGATCAATTCCAGCGTTTTATCCACTGTCATATTTTCGTGATATTTGATTCCATCCGGTCCCTGGGTCTGGAACACCGGCGCCTTGTCACACCCGGCAAGACAGGTTACAGCTTCAAGGGTTACCAGGCCATCGGCTGTGGTTTCGCCGACCTTGATACCAAGGTTGCCGCACAAATTTTGCAGGAACTCATCTGCGCCGCGCAAGGCACACGGCAGATCGGTACAGACCTGCATGCGATACTTGCCAGCTTTCTCATCATGATAGAGGGTGTAAAAGCCAACGATCGAAGCCACTTCAGTTTCGGTGATCTCCAATATCTGCGCGATCTCCTGCATGGCGGCTTTATTGACAAAACCCTCCCCGCGCTGGGCAAGATAAAGAAGCGGCATGACCGCCGAGCGTTTATGCTCGGGCGGATACTTGGACAGGATCTGTTTTACTTCCTTCGGATGTTTTTTTACAAGGCTCATCTGTCAATATCTCCGAGGACAATATCAATTGATGCGAGAATGGCGACCAGGTCAGCAACCAAATGTCCCTTCACGATATGAGGAAGTACAGACAGGTTGTCAAATGAAGGCGTGCGCAAATGAACGCGCAGGGGCTTGGGTCCGCCGTCCCCTTCAAGCATGAGGGCCAGTTCGCCGCGCGGTGATTCAATTGCGCTGTAAACGGAAGCTCTGGGCGCAGGGAAGCCTTCGGTCCACAGCTTGAAGTGATGGATCAGGGATTCCATACTGACACCGATCTCTGAACGAGGCGGCGGGACAAACTTGCGGTTTTCAGAGCGAACAGGTCCAAACGGCAATTTATTTAAAGCCTGCTCAATGATCTTCAAAGACTCACGAAATTCCTGAATACGCACCAGATAACGAGCGTATGTGTCACCTTCAGTAAGTACAGGCACATTGAAATCATATTGCTCATAACCTGAATACGGGCGTGCCTTACGCAGGTCCCAGTCCACACCTGAAGCGCGCAGGGTGGGTCCGGTTACGCCATAGGATAAGGCGGTGGCTGCATCCAAGAGGCCAAGCCCAAGCATACGGTCCAGAAAGAGCGGGTTTTTCGTCAGCAAAGTCTCATATTCATCGATCCGCTTTGGAAAGATCTTGAGAAACTCGCGCACTGCTTTTTCAAATTCCACAGGCACGTCACGCCACACACCGCCAGGGCGGAAGTAGGTGGTCATCATGCGCTGCCCGGACACCAGTTCAAAAATATCGAGGATTTGTTCTCGCTCGCGGAAACAATACAGGAACATGGACATGGCGGCCAGGTCAAGCCCCACGCTGCCCAGCCACACCAAATGCGATGCGATGCGCTGCAATTCAACCAGAATGACACGCAAAGCCTGTGCGCGCGGGGGAACATCGAGATCGACCAGTTTTTCAACTGCCATCACATAAGCCAGGTTATTGCCCATCGGGTTCATATAGTCGAGGCGGTCGGTCATCACTTCCGCCTTTTGATACGTCTTGGCTTCCATGTTCTTTTCGATGCCCGTGTGCAAGTACCCAATATCGGGAATGCAATTGACAACGATCTCACCATCCAGCTCAAGCAGCAGGCGCAAAACGCCATGCGTGGACGGATGCTGCGGCCCCATATTCAGGAGCATGGTCTCGCCTGTCAGGGCACGCTCTGATACAAGATGTTTAAATTGATCAATACTGACTTCTTCAATCTGGGTCATAACTATTCCTTTGGGCGCGGCTTGTGCAAACCGATCTCATCAAAGTTAAAGGTGAACTGCGGTTCTTCATACCCCAACGGAAAATCTTTTCGAAGCGGATGCCCCTCGGTTCCCTCCGGCATCAAAATGCGGCGCGGGTCTGGGTGACCTTCAAATTCAATGCCGAACATATCGAGAAGTTCACGCTCACGCCAGTTCGCCACGCCATACACTCCGGTGGCAGTCGGGATACGAGGATATGACCCGGCTCCAACCCCGGGGTTATTTCCATTTATCGGGATTCTGAGCTGCAGGGATAGATTTTTGGCGAGTGATGTCAGTTGATAGATCACATGAAAGCGCGGTGAAGTCTGCGGGTAATAATCCACTGCAGTTAATGCCGAAAGCAATTCAAAGTGATGTTCGTCGCGCAACAAAGTCAACACATCCACGATCTGCTCCGGCTTTAAAAATAGATGCACTTCACCGCGAAATTCTTCAAAAGTCGCGTTGAATTTTTGCTGAATATTTTTAACAATAGGTTCCAGTTTTGTATCCATACATTGCTCCACGCCCTCATTCCCTGTCCTTCTCCCGCAGGGGGAAGACTCTGGTGAGGGTGCGTAATTATCCGTACTTTTCAGCCAGGTCCTTGAACTTCTCGCCTTTCACCTTTTCATACAAAGTGAGCACACCATGGATCAAAGCTTCAGGGCGCGGCGGACAGCCCGCCACGTACACATCCACCGGGACAACTTCATCCACACCCTGAAAGATCGCATAGTTATTGAAGACGCCGCCGCACGATGCACAGTCGCCCATTGCAATTACCCACTTCGGCTCGGGCATCTGGTCGTACAACCGGCGGAGGACAGGACCCATTTTCTTCGAAACACGGCCGGCCACAATCATCAGGTCAGACTGACGGGGGCTGGCCCGCATTAACTCCATGCCAAAGCGGCTCATATCGTAGTTCGAAGCCTGCGCAGCCATCATCTCGATCGCGCAGCAAGCCAGACCAAACAACATCGGCCACATGGCATTGGTCCGCGACCAATTAACCACATTTTCCAGCGTGGTAGTAACCACGCCCATATCTCCAAGTTTTTGTTCTACTCCCATTCCAACGCTCCTTTCTTCCAGGCGTATACATAGCCTACCAATAAGATAACGATAAAGACGACCATTTCAAGCAAGCCAAAAATACCCAGTCTGCGGAATGCGATCGCCCAGGGCAAAAAGAATACCACTTCAATATCGAAGAGAATGAAGAGCACAGCGATCAGGTAAAAGCGGACGGGCATGCGTCGTGTTCCTTCCCCATACGGATTCATACCTGATTCATAGGGCGTGGACTTTGCCTCTGTGTTTTTCTTCGGACCCAATAACTCCCCCAAACCTATCGCGGCGAACGCAATGAACGTGGCGACCGCGATCATGACTGCTATGGCAATGTACTCCAACAACATAAACACCTCTTTGGTGTGTGAAATAAGACACTTTTGGTCAAGTATATCATAATGGACTTGCAGGGGCTAGGGAATGTGCCATGTTTCACAAAACACGGAGCAAGAAAATTCCGTAATGTCACATTTGAAAGGTGACCTGCGAAATTTTCTAATCACCCAAATAATCGCGCAGATCACGACTGCGCGCAGGATGTCGCATTTTACGAAGTGCCTTCGCTTCGATCTGGCGCACACGCTCACGGGTAACGTTGAAGTAGTGACTGACCTCTTCAAGCGTATGCTCCTTTCCATCACGCAATCCAAAGCGCAGTTCCAAAACTTCGCGTTCGCGGTCTGAGAGCGACTCCAACGCGTGCTGAACCTGCTCACGGAGCATCTCACGCGCGGCAACATCCATGGGAGAGGGCGCATCTTCGTCTTCAATGAAATCGCCCAGAGAACTGGAATCTTCATCACCCACGGGTCCCTCAAGTGATATGGGTTCCTCGGCGGAGCGCAGAATGCGAGTCACTTTTTGAGTGGCAGTCTCAAAGCGATGCTGTAATTCAGGTTTGAGCGGCTTGTTCTCAGCACGCGCGCGCAGGATCATTTGCACATCAGCAGCAGAAAGGTAACCTATCTCCAAAGCCAATTCTGCCTTGCTTGGATCCCGGCCCAGCGCCTGTGTAAGGTGCCGTTGAGCACGCAAAATACGCGAGATCGATTCAAACAAATGGACGGGGATGCGAATGGTGCGCGCCTGCTCTGCAATTGAACGATTAATGGATTGACGAATCCACCACGTGGCATAGGTACTGAACTTGAAACCGCGGCGCGGATCGAACTTGCCTATGGCGCGCAACAACCCCATGTTGCCTTCCTGGATCAGATCCAATAGCGACATGCCGCGCCCAAGATAGCGCTTGGCAACGCTTACCACCAGCCGCAGGTTCGCACGGATCAGTGCCTGATTGCCTTCCACTGCACGGGCATGCACCGCATCCATTTCGGTGAAAAGGTCCTCGTCAGGCGGCAGGTTGCGAAATAGAGTCCGCCGGGCAGGAAAGGCATGTTGAGTGCGGGCATAAGACACCAGCCACTCCGCATATTTAAACGGGAGCAGGTATAAGCCAAGAAATACACAGTAGGCATGGCGGACAAGACCGCCCCAAAGATGATCCACACCCCAATGGCCGTTATCCAAATAAGCCCGAAAATAAGAGGGGGAATCAAATTGCCAGCCGGCATGCAGCGACTGGGCTTCGGCGATCATCAAGGCAAGATTGGGGAGTTCCTGGTCCAGTTGCTCGGCATCCTCGATGAGCCGCTCCCACGAAGTTAGCATTTCCAAAAGCAAAGAATGATAAATGGAGGAAGCCTGTGAAACACCTTTGCGCTGTTTCAAATTCCGAAGCGCGGTAATGTGGCGGTCTGCTTCGCTCAATGTGGCAAGCCGGAACTCACTGTCAGAATCAAGCAGTTTCACCTGTCCGATCTCGCGCAGGTACAAGCGCACGGGATCTTCAGAAAGTTCCGCCGCAAGTTCATGCGAACGCAACGGCAAAATTTCATCGCTATCCTCCTCCTCCTGCTGCGCGAATAGGGATTCATCGGGCTCAATGATCTCGTCCGCCACCGTATCAAGGGATTGTTCATCGTCTACCAGGGGATATAAAATGGCATCCACTGGCAGTTCGAGAGCTGCAGCCTTTGATGTGCGGGCAGATACCTGCACCTTTGCCTTCGGCTTTTGTTTTGGCTTTCCTTTGGTTCCGGGTTTTAATTTTGCGGGCATGGGTTCCCTTTTTAATAAAATACGCGGAGCGAAACAGCTCTGCATTTGGAATTGGAATTTCCAAATGCCAATTATTACTACCGCTTCGAAGACAACTTTCTCTTTGCCTGATCCAGACTATTGAGCAGTTTTGTTAATTGCACAGCCTGCTCCTGGTATATTTTTATGTTGCCGCCGCCCTGTTGTTGTTCCTCCTCCTGAAAAAAACGCAACTGATTTATGTTTGCCATTGCATATACACGGCGCAAATCCAGAAGACGCGACAACAGCTCATCAAGCAATTTATCCTCCACAGGATCAAGCTGCTCTGTTTCTGCGAGCAAATCTTTTGAAAGGCTGCTGATCGTTTCAGGTAAATGGCTCATCAAATAATGCTGATGATCCTTCTCATCCTGCTCCACAGCCAGACGAATTACGCCAAACACCAGTTGATGGTCAGTATACTCGAAATCCTCCACCGCCAAAGCGCTCAAGCCAAACTCCTGCAACTTGCGGTCCAGGCGGTACAAAAGGGCAGGCTTGCGGAACAAAGCCCCAATACAATAGGATTCGATTTTCAAAGTGGGATTGAGTGCCACCACAGGCATTTTCTGTACCTGCGGGCTTGAGCCTGATCCACGCGGCTTGCGCTTAACAGGCACTCCCTGAACCAGAGTGCTGGTCAATGAGCCTTCATCCACCCTTAACATTCGCGCCAGCGCCTGACGATAGGTGTCACGCTCCAGAGGACTGGGCAGATCCTCGATCAGCGGGAGTACCTGTGCCGCAATTTGATTCTTGACCTTGGCATCGTTCAGGTTCTGACCGACCGCCAGGGAATCCATGACATGTGTCACAATGGGCTTGGCGTTTTCGATCAGGCGCTTCCACTCGTCTCGGTCACGTGCCACGATCTCATCGGGGTCAAGGTCATCGGGCATTGAGGCTACCCGTAGATCTGCCTGCAAACGCGCCTCATTGCGCAGCAGTCCACGCGCATCGAATCCCAACTCCCCTTCGCGATCCATCGCAGAGCGGGCCGCGTCAAGTCCGCGCAGGACGGCTTTTTGTCCAGCCACATCGGGGTCGAGTGCCAGGACAATACGCCGCGTCGAGCGTTTCAGGAGCCGCAACTGGTCCTCGGTCAGAGCCGTACCCATCGGCGAGACAACATTCTCATAGCCCGCCTGGTGCAGGGCGATCACATCGAGGTAGCCTTCCACGATCACAGCCTGGTCTGCCGCGCGGATCGGCTTACGGGCGCGATCCAACCCATAAAGAATGTGCCCCTTCGTAAAGATCGGGGTTTCAGGTGAATTCAGAAACTTGGGAACATCGTTCGGGTCAACAATACGAGCACCAAAACCGGCCATCTTCCCATTCTCATCGCGGATGGGAATCATGATGCGGTTGCGGAATTTATCATAAATACGGGTGTCTGAGTGGCCGGGTGTCGAAGTATCTGCCTCACGGACAGACAACAATCCTGCGTCAATTAAGTCCTGTTCCATGTACCCCTTGGCTGTGAAGTTTTTGAGCAGGTTTTCGTAGCCCTGGGGTGCGTAGCCCAAGCCGAAAGTCTCAATGGTGGCGTCTGTTAATTTACGCTTTTCATGCAGGTAGGTCAGAACATCCTTATTATTAAATAGATGGGTCCGGTAATAGACAATCGCATCTTCAAGCACAGCGCGCAAATGTTCATGGGCTTCCCTGGCCTCAGGCCTCTCCGCGACAAAGGATTCCAGCTTCACCCCTGCGCGATCCGCCAGTTTTGCCAGTGCCTCCTTGAAGTCGATCCCCTCGCGCTTCATAACAAACTTGAAGATATCGCCGCCCTCGTTGCATTGGCCAAAGCAGCGCCATGTCCCAGACTCAGGCCAGACCACAAAGGCCGGCGTGTGCTTGTTATCGTGGAATGGACAGAATCCTGTGTAATTTTTGCCTGCGTGGCGCAGTTTCACACCCGCCTCAGAGACGAGGTCTACAATATCTATTCTGGCTTTGATTTCATCAATGGTGGACATGGTTTGGATGGGGACAAAGGTCGGAGATTACGTTTCACCTGTATTGTAAGACAATTCTGAATACGCCAATACAGCTTGATAATTTTTCAGTTTCTCCAGCTCAAAAGGCATGAGAGTTCCCTGAGCGTGAACAAAAAGGAATGGAAACTGGAGGGAAGTGATCAAGGCAATTATAGACGATAAAAAATGACCAGGGCTTTTCTCTGCTCTGGTCATTCGTCCATTGTCTTTCTTTGAATTATACTTACATCTTATGAATTCATGGTTTAACCAACGTAAGACACTCATTATTCCATTCCTGGCACTCTACGCATTCCTGGTTATTCGAACCTCATGGGTCAGTGATGATGCGATCATCACCTTTCGTTCGCTCGAAAATTTCCTGCATGGCTACGGCCTCGTATTCAACATTGGCGAACGGGTGCAGACATTTACGCATCCACTCTGGTTTTTGATCCAAGCAGGGGCAAATTTCTTCTTCAACATTTGGAAGACAAATCCATTTGGACAGGGACAAATGTATTTTTTAAATGTCTTCATGTCCATTGCAATTTCCATTTTGATGGCAACGATCTTTGCCTTCAAGGTTGCCAGATCCACAAACGGCGCAATTTTGGGGCTGTTGATCTTCTCCCTCTCCAAGGCTTTCATTGATTATTCCACTTCGGGGCTGGAGAATCCGCTGACCCATCTCATTCTTTTGCTTTTCATTTTTCTCCACCTGACCCAAAAAGAAAACTCACAGCGCGACATTTTCCTCCTTGCGCTGCTGGCATCCCTCGGTGGTGTGGACCGGCTGGACACGCTTGTGTTTTACTTCCCCGCCCTGCTCGTCCTTTTCTGGCAAAGTCCCGACAAGGGAAAAACTTTCGCCACCCTTGGGTTGGGATTTCTACCGCTGATCGCATGGGAATTATTCTCCATTTTTTATTACGGCTTTCCATTCCCAAACACAGCATATGCAAAGATCAATACCGGCATTCCCGCCGCCAGTCTGATCACGCAGGGAATTAATTACTACATGAATTCCCTGCGAATGGATCCCATCACCCTGCTGACCATATTCGCGGTCACTGGCGTAGTTTTGATCAATAAAAACAACCAACACAGGACGATTATTGCGGGGGTGGTGATCTATCTGCTCTACACGGTCAACATTGGCGGCGACTTCATGAGCGGTCGGTATTTTTCCACGCCGCTTCTGGCTTGCACTGCGCTGCTGGCAACCATGGAATTTAGATCAAGTAAAACATACGGTCTGGCGCTTGGCCTGGTCTTACTCATCGGCATTGCGCCCATTTTCATCATAACCGAACGGAATCCCGCCTACGGAGTCGGCGATGACAGGGATCACCGCGTCTTTGTTGACGAATATGGAATTTCCGACGAGCGCATTGTTTATACAGGGTTGGGATTTTTTGAACGGCTAAAAAAGAAGAGTGCGCCATCCACAGGCTACGCCCGCGATAATTGGGTTTATCTGCCCAACCAGCCGGTCAGGGTCAAGGTGGTGGGTCCGCTGGGGATGAATGCAATGACGATGGGACCCAACTTTCACATTATTGACATGAATTCACTGGCTGACCCGCTGATGCCGCGCATGCCGCTCTATGACCAAAACAAATGGCGCATCGGGCATTTTCGGCATGTCATCCCCGAGGGCTATATTGAAAGCATCAAGGCAGGAACGAACCTGATCGAAGACCAAAATGTTGCCCAGTATTATGATAAGTTATCCCATGTCATCAAGGGTGATCTATGGGACTGGCAGCGAATCGTGGAAATCTGGAATTTGAACACAGGCAAGTATGACTATCTGGTAGGAAGCGCTTTTTCATCCGCCCCTCCTGAAGAAGACTGAGATGAGATCATCAGGCAGTAAATATAAGATACTAGCGATCCCTTTCCTGATCCTTTATTCATGGCTGGTCATCCGAAACTCGTGGGTCAGCGATGATGCGTACATCACCTTTCGTTCACTGGAAAATTTCCTGCACGGTTACGGATTAGTCTTCAACATTGGCGAGCGGGTGCAGACATTTACTCATCCGCTCTGGTTTTTGATCCAGGCAGCAGTAAATTTCGTCCTCAATCTTTGGAGGGACAATCCACTCGGTCAAGGGCAGATGTATCTTCTGAACATCATCATATCCATTGCAATTTCCATTTTGATGGCCGCAGTTTTTGCGTTCAAAGTCGCCACATCCACAAAAGGCGCAATTTTGGGGTTGTTGGTCTTTTCCGTCTCCAAGTCGTTCATCGATTACTCCACCTCGGGGCTGGAAAACCCGCTCACACATCTCATCCTGTTGCTTTTCATTCTGGTGTACTTGAACTCACAGCGCAGCATCCTTATTCTCGCGCTGCTGGCAGCCCTCAGCGGAGTGGATCGACTCGACACACTGGTGTTTTACCTCCCGGCTCTGCTCGTCCTTTTCTGGCAAAACCCAAACAAAACCAGAACCCTGCTCACACTTGGGCTGGGATTTCTGCCGCTTATCGCATGGGAATTATTCTCCCTTTTTTATTACGGCTTCCCCTTCCCAAATACGGCATACGCAAAGATCAATACGAACATCCCCGTTTCCAGCCTGGTCATGCATGGGATGCACTATTATCGAAATTCGCTGACAGTTGACCCGATCACCCTGCTGACCATTTTTACGACCGCCGGGCTGGGGCTGGGTAACAAGAATAAACAGCACAGACTGATCATCGCGGGCATGTTGATTTACCTGATTTACACGATCTTCATCGGCGGCATCTTCATGAGCGGACGTTTTTTTTCGGCTCCCCTGCTGGCTTGTGTTGCACTGCTATCAACCATGGAATTTAATTCGTCAAAAATTTATGGACTTGCCATTGCCCTTGTTCTTCTCATTGGCACCGCACCTATTTATTTAATTCCCGAACGCAGCTCTTCCATCAATATTGCAAATGAGGTGGAAAGGAAATCCCTCATCAACGAATATGGCATCGCAGATGAGCGCGTCTTCTATACGGAGTTGGGCCTTTTTGAATGTCTGGAAAATAACAGCATTCCAGCAATGAACTTCAGCCGTGATAAATGGGAGTACTTCTCCCTCAAACCTGTAAAGGTCAAACTGGTGGGGGCGTTGGGATTGAATGCCATGACCATGGGACCCAACTTCCATGTCGTTGATCATTATTCATTGGCTGACCCGTTGATGACGCGCATGCCGCTTTATGATGTAAAGAAATGGCGCATCGGCCACTTTCGGCATATTATCCCCAAGGGTTACCTTGAAACTCTTAAGCAAGGTAAAAACTTGATCACAGATCAAAACATCGCCTTGTATTATGACAAACTTTCAATTGTGGTCAGTGGAGATCTCTGGGACTGGCAGCGGATCGTGGAAATTTGGAATTTGAACACAGGCAGGTACGATCACCTGCTGAAAGGTATAAACGCTGACAGTTAGGAACAATGAGGCAGCATACAAAAGAAAAAACGGGAACAGGCTGATGCTTGTTCCCGTTTTGCTTTTAGAACCCTTCAAGCTTGCTGAGGTCTGCCATGCCTTTGGATAGGCTGGCGATCTTCCCAACCAGCGCAAGGCGATTTTGTTTCACTTTCTCATCCTCCGCCATGACCAGCACCTTGTCAAAGAAGGCGGTGATGGATGGAATCAGGGCGGCAACGATCGTGAGGAACTCGTTAACGGTGGACGGCGAATGCTGCACAGCTGTTTGAATGGCTTGATAAAGCGCTTTCTCTTCCACTTCAACCAGGTGACCTTCGCTCACGGTCAACGGTCCATCCTCCACGGTCTGGCTCCGCAGGATACGGACACAGCGAGCAAAACCATCCAAAATAGTCGACCAATCCTCCCGCTCGACCCACGCGGACAGTTGTTTTACAGCACGGACGGTCCCCGCAGGGTTGTTGGACTGCGCAGCCAGGACAGCCTCGACCACATCATGCTTAAAGCCCATGTCACTGAGGACAACCTTCAAACGCCCGGCGATGAATTCCAGGATCTGTTTTTGCGCTTCGGCAGTGACTTCGATGGGCTGGGTCCTCGCGGATTCCTTCACAGCTTTGGCCAGATCAAAATCAAGATCATGTTCGATCAACGGCTGGACAACACCGATTGCGGCACGGCGCAGACCGAAGGGGTCTTTCGCACCTGTAGGAGCGAGCCCCGCTGCGAAGAGGCCAACCAAAGAGTCGAGGCGGTCTGTCAAGGCGAGCGCCTGCCCAACCCTGGTCTTTGGGACGGTCTGGTATTGCTCAGAAATCGCCTGCGCCACTTCGGGAGATTCACCAGAACGCAGGGCATATTCACCACCGATAATGCCTTGCAGGGAAGTCATTTCGGTCACCATCTGCGTTACAAGGTCGGCTTTGGAAAGATAGACTGCGCGCGCCAGGTGTTTGATGTCCACCACATCTTTGAAATCAAGCATTTCGCCCAACTCCGCGCCGAGCTTCAACATGCGGTTTGATTTATCCAACATGGAACCAAGTTTGGTGTGGAAGGTCAACGTGGACAGTTTGGGACGGTAGTCCTGGATCTTAAGTTTTACATCTTCGCGGACAAAGAAGTTGGCATCTGCAAAGCGCGCGCCCAATACATGCTCATTTCCCTCCCTTACTGTATCAACGTGTAGATCATCACCGTTCCTGATCGCGATGAAATGCGGTAACAAGGTTGAGGCCGTGCCTTCATCAGAATCTTGATCCTTCACCGGGGTTAAAGCAGGCTTATCGGCTTTTGACTTCTTTTCAACCGGAAAATAACGTTGATGCTTTTTCATGACCGAGATCAAAACATCCCTTGGTAATGAAAGGAATTCTTCGTTGAAACCACCCATGACTGCAGTCGGCATTTCGATCAGGTTGGTGACTTCATTGAGCAAGCCTTCTTCGATGATGGCTTCGCCACCAATAAGGGCTGCAGCCTGGTTGACTTGTTCAACAATGGAGGCTTTGCGTTCCTCCTTATCAAGCAGAATCCCCGCTTCACGCATCACAGCGAAATATTTGTCAGCGGAAGGAATGAGAATATCAGGGGAAGCATAGGGGCGAAGTCCACGGGAGATATTACCGGAGACGACGCCTGCATATTCAAAGGGGATGACCATGTCTCCAAGCAAAGCCACATACCAGCGAATGGGACGTGAGAAGGCAACACCAGAGTCATTCCACCGCATGGACTTCTCGAACTTGATACCTTCGACCAATTTGGGCAGAACGTCCACCAGTACTTCGGGGGTCGGACGTCCTTTTTGTTTGACAACAGCTGCGACATACTTCCCGCCATCGATCTCGCGCGCCTCCAGCGAAGCCGGGTCGAGGTTATTTTTCTTTGCAAAACCAAGCGCGGCTTGAGTCGGCCTGCCATCTTTGTCGAAGGCTTTATCAGCAGGCGGACCTTTAACAAGGTTTTCGCGGTCAGGTTGATTCGGGGAGAGAGAATCAACTGAAACTACGATCCGCCGCGGGGTAGTGTAGACGCGGACATCGCCGTGAGTAAGATTCAGTTCCTTAAAGAGTAACGGGATACGGGAAACAAGCTGCAAGTGAGCAGCATCGACATCGTTGGCGGGTAATTCCTCAACTCCGATCTCCAGCAGAAAAGTGGATGACTGATCATGGAAGCTGGAAAGAGCGGGCGCTGCCACCTTCTGCTTTTTGCCTGCTTCATTCTTCAATAAAGGATACTCAAGGCCTTTACGCTGTTCCCCATAACTTACCGCCACACCCTTCGCCAGTTCGCGGATGCGCCTAAAAAATGCCTGACGTTCGGCGACAGAAATAGCGCCGCGGGTATCGAGGATGTTAAAGCAGTGCGAGCATTTGAGAACATAGTCGTGCGCGGGGACGATCAGACCACCCGCCAGGCAGGCATCGGCTTCGGCGGAAAAGAGATCGTACATGGCGCGAACGCGTTCAACGTCTGCGGTCTCAAAATAATATTTGGAGTGTTCGAACTCCTCCTGACGGCGAATCTCACCATAGGTCACGACACTGACGGATTCCCTGTCCTGGATGCTCCCCCAGGGCTCATTCCAGATGGATTTGGCATTGTTGAGTGCGATGAGAATGCGTTCGAGCCCGTAGGTGATCTCAACGGAGACCGGGTCAAGCGCCACGCCACCCATCTGCTGGAAGTAGGTGAACTGCGTGATCTCCTGCCCGTCGAGCCAGACTTCCCATCCCAGACCCCAGGCAGAGATGGCGGGTTGTTCCCAGTTGTCCTCCACAAAGCGAATGTCGTGCTGGCGCGGGTCAATGCCGAGGGCTTTAAGCGACTCGAGATAAAGTTCCTGCGGGTTGCCCGGGTCGGGCTTGAGAATGACCTGGTACTGGGTATGCAGTTGGAAACGGTTGGGGTTCTCACCGTACCGCCCATCATCGGGACGGACAGACGGCTCGACGTAGGCCACGTTCCACGGCTCGGGACCAAGCACGCGCAGGAAGGTGGCAGGGTTCATTGTCCCCGCACCCACTTGGGTGTAGTAAGGCTGTGTGATCAGGCATCCGTGCGCTGCCCAAAAGTCCTGGAGTTTTAGGATGATTTCCTGGAAAGAGGAGGCTTTTTGTGTCATTGGATACTCAATATTCAAGAATGGATTTTTCTGAAGCGGGAAGATTATACCGTACCCCCAAACGTTGAAAAGCGTTGTGCCTGAATTTATTAGATAAAACCACCCGATTGTTTCATCACCTGGCTGTAAATTTCCAATACTTCTCCCACCGTCAAATAGTGCATTTATGCCAGCCGTTTATATAGGTCTGCGTTCTTGCCCAAAACCCGATCCAACAGTTTTTGAAAGTCATCCGATTACCCGCGTACAAAATAGATCACTGAGACGATCACACCAATTATGACCACTGTCCAGCGCAGGGTGGAGGGTTTGATCCTGCCCGCCAGTTTTCCGCCCAATGTTCCGCCGATCAGCGCACCGACTGCCATCACCAGCGCCGCTGACCAGACCACTTGTCCTGAAAAAAGGAAGAAGATCGCAGCAGTCAGATTCGTTGCCAGAGAGATGGCTTGTTTGAGCGCATTCAGGCGCGTGAGCGTATCTTCAAGCGTTAGCCCCAGCGCCGCCATCAGGATCACGCCCAACCCGGCGCCAAAGTATCCACCGTAAATGGAACCCAGCCCAGTAACAAGCCATGTCCACTTTTCCAGATTTCCCTTGTGATGTTCGCTCAAACGCCTTGTCAACCAGGCACGGACCGTGTCCTGCATTGCCAACAACCCCGAGGCAAGCAGGATCAGGTAGGGAACCAGATCCTTGAACAATTTTTCCCCCGTTTGCAACAACAGAAACCCTCCAAGCAAACCGCCGGCAACGCCCGCAGGAATCACCAGCCACAAGCGGGCAGACTGTCCGCGCAGATCATTCTTCTGAGCCAAAGTCCCGCCAAAGTAACCGGGACAGAGAGCGACCGTGTTGGTTACATTCGCAGCCACAGCCGGTATGCCAAGAAAAGTCAACACGGGGAAGGTGATCAATGTTCCGCCGCCCGCAAGAGCGTTTACCACCCCCGCTGCCAAAGCGGCAAGTCCGACAAGTACAAGTTCGAATCCATTGGGCATGGTGTGATGTCCTTTTTTGACCTGGAATGGTGGCAAGTATAGCATTATTAAAATACTGCCAGGCAAACGTTATCTGGTCAAAGCTCTCAGGCTCTTGTACTTTTGCACCTCCCCTTTTTATGACAGATCCAAAAAAATTACGAGATTAAAAACCTTGACAATTTAAATCTTTGAATGTAATATTAGAACAGTTGTTCTAATATGGATAAATTAAACCACTTCTCCCTGATGATAAACACATTAACTGAACTTGCCGACGAAAGGCAAACCCTGCAAACCGCGCCAGCGACGGATCTGCCCACATTAAGCTCCATCATTGCCGACAGTTCTCCGCTGCCCGATACAGCGCTCTTCCTCGGACTTGCAGAGGACGGCTTGTCTGTCCTGCTGGATCTGGGTGATCCCGTCCCTGGTCCCCTTCTGATCACTGCCGATGCTGCCTGCGGAAAAACATCGTTCCTGCAAATGATCGCCCGCTCCATTGAATTATTGCACAGTCCATCTGATGTTCAATCCGGGGTCATTACCCCATACCCTGACGAGTGGAAAGACTTTCAGGACAGCCAGAGTGTCGTAGGGATCTATCCAGCCCAGGGAAGTGAAGCAGGTGAACTGCTGCAGTCTCTCGTGACATGGGCACATAACAACAAGGAAAACAGGCAATTCATCCTGCTGCTTATTGACGACCTTGAGACGCTGATAAACATCAACCCTCAAACAGAGCAAAACTTACGCTGGCTTTTACTGCGCGGCCCAAGCCGTCGGATCTGGCCCATCGTTACCATCAACCCAAACAGCGCACACAACATGGAAGCATGGCTTGGTTTCTTCCGCACACGCCTGTTTGGTCATACCCAGGATGCACATAACTCACATCTCATAGCCAATGATCCAGACAAAATATTTGACGATCTGGCGGCTTCACAATTTACCATGCGCGAAGGAAACAACTGGCTGAATTTTTGGGCTCCAACAATTGATTAACCGATTTTTGGAGTGTGGAAGTTTTACTTCCGAATAAAAAGGAAAAATATCATGCACACTGGAATGTTATGGTTTGACAATGACCCCCGCACTACATTAAGTGTAAAAATCCAGAAGGCCATGGATTATTACAGTAAAAAATTTGGGCGCACCCCGGACCTTTGCCTGGTACACCCCAGCATGTTGGATGGCGGTAAAAAGCAGGTCGAGCTCGGAAAACTCACCATTCGCTCCTATCGTCCTGTCATGCCTGGACACCTTTGGATCGGCGTCGAAGACCAGAAATAAAACCTGGGCGGCAGTGAGAGAAGTGAAAACCTTCGCCGCTCACTGCACTCCAAACAATCTTCACGAACATCCCGCAGATACTGGCTGCGGGATGTTTTTTTATGGTTCTTTCACATTGGAATTGCCGAAACACAAGGATGAAAAATATCCGCCCGTCTTCGCTCAGGGTGAACTTGAGATTGCCACCACGAAAGCAATTGCCTGAGTCTGTGTATGGCTCAAACTCACAGACCAGGTTGAGAGTTCCAACGTATTTGCCAGATCATGCGCAGCGCCATGCAAATATAATCGCGGCGCATGATTCTCGTCGCTTCGAATTTCAATATCCAGCCAGCCTACAACACCAATGCCGCAACCCAGGGCTTTTGCAACTGCCTCTTTTGCAGCAAAACGTGCCGCAAGGGACTCAAAACGTCCATGACACTCACGCTGTTCAGTCACAGTAAATATTCGCGAGACGAAGTGCCCGCCATGACGTTCAACCGCATCACGAACGCGGGCAATATCAATCAGATCAACGCCGCTGCAAAGCTTCATAAAATGATCAAGGCCCCGCTGTAGAAATAACAAGCCGATCCGGGTCAATATATTTACGTGCCGCCCGCAGTACGTCGGCGCGTGTCACACCACGCACCATGCCTTCATAACGTTGATAATAATCCAGCCCGAGGCTATGACGCTCCATATTCAAGATCGCACCGGCCACACCACTGTTTGATTCGAGTGAAAGCGGCAAACGCCCAATATAATTAGCCTGGCTGTCTGCCAGTTCATCTTTCGTGACGCCGCTCTTAACAAATCGACGCAGTTCTTTTTCGATCAGCTCGATCGCCTTCTTAAGATTTTTGGGATTCACACCCGCACTGACTTCCCAACTTCCAGGACCTGTGCCGCCGCTCAGACTGGAAGAGGCATAATACGCCAGCCCGGATTTCTCGCGCACCACTTCCCCAATACGACCCATCATCCCAAATTGACCCAGCACGGAATTCCCCAGGGATGCGGGAAAATATTCAGGGTCTTTCCTGCCTGGACCGATCATGCCGATCACCAGGTCAGATTGCGACTTGCCAGGCAGGACATGATGATTTGTGACCGTTTTTTTAACCGGTTTGTGGTCAGGCAGTTCGGGTGGAGACACCTGCCCGGGAATCTGCCAGCTGCCAAGAACTTTTTCCACTGCCTCAGCCGCCTTCTTCGGGTCAATCGCGCCAACAATTGCAATGGTCATGCCACTGGGGCCAAAATAGCGGTGATGAAATTCCTGCATATCCTTGCGCGTAATGGATTGGATGGTTTCCACGAATCCGTCGCCAGGTCTGCTGTATGGGTGCCCTTCAAACAACATGCGGTCAAATGCCATCGCCGCCAGATCCGAGGTATCCTGTTCGCGAAGGGCAAGTCCCGTCAACATGTGCACGCGTAAATTTTCAACTTCGTTTTTTGGGAATGCCGGCGCAAATAATGATTCGGAAAGCAATTTAAGCAGAAGTGGAAAATCCTCCACCAGTGAACGTCCGCCAAAATTCAAGTTATGGACAGTCGAATCAAAGCCCATGCTCGCGCCAACAGATTCAAGTTCGTTATAGATCTCATCAAATGTGCGCGTTTGTGTCCCGCGCATCAGGCAGGATGAGACAAAATCTGCAAGCCCAAGTTTTTCATCAACCTCAAAGATCGAGCCCGCAGGCAGGTATCCGCCCATACTGATGGACGGGCTGCTGAAGTTTGAACGTGCAAGAACAGTGATGCCGTTGGGCAACTGTACTCGATAAATATCTTCAGGACCGGGCAAAGACGGCTTCATGCTGGGTTTTGCCATTTTATGCCTCACTTCCTTTCGGAATATATGTGCCGATGACACGGCTTGCAGGTTGAAAATATTCTTGTGCCACGCGTTGGATATCCTGCGGAGTGACTTTGGCAAGATTATCCAGATAGGTTGTGTACCATTCATAAGATGAAAACATTTCGACATATCCCATCCAGAATGCCTGACTGGTGATATTCTCATTACCATACACAAAGACTGCCCGGGCCTGTTTCACTGCGCGTTTGATCTCATCCCTGGTCGCAAAAACATCCTGCAGTTTTTTGATCTCCGCATCCAATGCCGCCAGCACCTCATCGGGTTTGCGTTTTGGATGTTTGATCATGGTGATCCGATAAAGATAAGGGTCAATAGTAGCCTCCGACCAGCCGGAAACTTCCACTGCATATTTCTTATCCACCAGCGCGCGATAAAGACGGGATGTTTTACTGGAAAGCCCGCTCGCACCGCACAAAAGGCTGTCAAATACTTGAAGGGGAAAATAATCCGGATGTGTGGCGTTGGGAAAACGATAAGCGACCTGAATAAAAGTGGTTTCCCCAGGACCTTCAACCGAGACCCGCACCTCCCCTTTTTGTTCGGCTTCAGGGCGACTAAGCCTTGGCGGTGTTTTTCCCCTGGGGATCGGCTCAAATAATTCCCTGATGCGCTTTAATATTGTTTTTGTCTGGAAATCACCCGCCACACTCAGCACGGCATTGTTCGGGACATAATACTTGCGATAATGGTCGTACAGATCATCGCGTGTGATCGTGCGCAGGTCCACCATATCACCAATTACCTCATGGTGGTATGGATGCACCCGGAACGCGGTTTGCTGGACGGCTTCCGTCATCCGAAAGACCGGCTCGTTTTCATGTCCTTCGCGTTCCGAAATGATCACCGTGCGCTCGGACGCGACTTCTTTTTTGTTAAAATGACTGTTATTCATGCGATCTGCTTCGAGTTGCAGGGCAAGATCGATCTTGTCGGCAGGCATGGTTTCATAATAATGCGTGGCATCACGTGAAGTGGCAGCATTCCAGCGCCCGCCTTCGCGTGAAATGGCTTTATCCAGGATATTGGCGGGGAATTTTTTTGTCCCCTTAAACTGCATGTGCTCAGTCCAATGCGAAATACCCGTTTTTCCAGTTGGTTCATCCCTTGAACCAACACGATACCACAACCATGAAGAGATGATGGGCGAAGTATGTACTTCCTTGAGCAGCACTTTCATGCCGTTTTTAAGGGAAACTTTCGTGATCTTATTTTCCATTTGGCTCCAAATAAATACCGTTATTTACATACTGCCTGGCCGCTCAAGTCAAGTGCGTTGGGGTTGATCATACAATAAAGCGGCTTGACAACCTCCTGCAAGCCGACAAACGGTTCGTGCAATTGAGTTTGTTCCAACGGGATGTCCACGTCAACAGTCAAAACGACAGGCACCATTTGATCCACAGGGACGGTCAAATTCAGTACGATGGGAAGGTTCGTCCCCTGCGGCAGGACAATGGTTGTTAATGCGTTGGCAATATTCAAGCCCCCTGTCCTGACAGTGACAAGGGCATTATTTATGGTCACCGCCTGGCTCAAGACCACATTCGTTTGTTGATTCAGCTGCAGGTCAAATTTGACAGGGATCGTGGTTTCAACAGGAATGGATGTAGTGATATGGGCACGATCCATCTTTTCAAAATTGGTGAACAGGCCACCCAGCAAATTATTGCCTATATTCATGGCACTGCCCAAATTATGATTAAGGGCCTGCATGTTTAACCAGACGACAAGCAAAATAACGATCAGGATGAGATTAATAATGAGGGAAAGAATACTCGCAATTGTCCAAAAAGGTGGACCGAAGTTATAATGACCGCCCCTTGCGCGCCTGGGAGTTTCCTTCCCCGCCGCGCCTTGCGGCTCCTCCGAAATCCTCTCGCTTCGTGAAGAGATGGAATCGGTTTTCGACTTCTTCGGCAAATGAGTAAGCGGAGAGGTTTTATCCCCCGCGAGTAAAATCCGCATCTTTTTACCCGGGTTATTTTTGAGTTGATCCATGATACAGTTCTCCTTCAAGGAAATTTCAATGATAACACCCGCCACAATATTAACACAGATGCGAATGCGTCACGGTAAATGTTACTTTGGGGAGGTACACAGCGTTGTAAAGAAACCATCGCCGGGAAATCCCCCAAGATCTGGCGGTTTTGTGATCTGCATGGCATCAAACCCCGCGGCTTAAGTCAAATTTTCAGATCCCTGGGCTGCGGCCTGACTTCCAGGGAAATACGTCCTGGTCTCCATCGAAATGTCAGGGAAGGTTCATACCGGTTGATGGCTGATCGCCAATCCGCACTTTGACCTGACTGTTCGTTTGAAAGACAGTGAAAAGAGTTTGATATGCCAATATCCCTTCGAATGCCTCTCGGCTATAATAGCCGGGAGGCATTTTTATTTCAACAAGGAGATACATCATGTCTAAACCAAGAATTGTCCGTGCGCCGCGCGGCACACAACTAACCTGCAAGAACTGGCTCTCCGAAGCCGCCTATCGCATGATCCAAAACAATCTTGACCCCGAGGTGGCGGAGAAACCCGAAGACCTCGTCGTCTACGGCGGACGCGGGAAAGCCGCACGCAACTGGGAATCGTTTGATGCGATCCTTGAGTCCCTTAAGAATCTCGAAGAAGATGAAACCCTGCTCGTGCAATCAGGCAAGCCCGTCATCGTTTTCAAGAGTCACAAGGATGCTCCAAAAGTTTTGATCGCAAACTCAAACATAGTGCCGCATTGGGCAACATGGGAGAAGTTTGACGAGCTGGATAAAAAAGGACTCATTATGTACGGGCAGATGACCGCAGGCTCGTGGATCTACATCGGCACCCAGGGAATTTTGCAAGGAACATACGAGACCTTCGGCGCACTCGCCAAACTCAAGGGTTGGGATTCGCTGAAAGGTAAATTTGTCCTCACCGCAGGCCTGGGCGGCATGGGCGGCGCACAACCCTTATCCATCACCATGAATGAAGGTGTGGGATTGATCGTTGAAGTTGACCCTGAACGTGCTGAACGGCGTCGCGCCATTGGCTATGTGGACATGGTGGTGGACAACCTCGAGGAGGCGATGACCCTGGTGGAGGAATTCAAGGAAAAGGGAATTCCAAAATCCATCGGGCTGATCGGAAATGCCGCAGATGTGTACAGCGAACTCGTGGCGCGCGGCGTGACTCCCGATGTGGTCACTGACCAGACCTCGGCGCATGAAGCCTTATTTTACGTACCTTCAGGGCTAAGCATTACAGCCGCAAATCAGCTGCGTGAGTCTGACCCGGAAAAATATAAAAAGATGGCGATGGATTCCATGTCGACCCATGTGAAAGCCATGCTTGCATTCCAACGCGCAGGAGCAGAAGTCTTTGATTACGGAAATAACCTGCGCCAGCAGGCATTCAACAACGGCGTGAGTGATGCCTTCGAGTTTCCCGGTTTCGTGCCTGCATATATTCGTCCGCTGTTTTGTGAAGGCAAGGGCCCGTTCCGTTGGGTGGCACTTTCGGGTGACAAGGAGGATATTTACACGACAGATAAAGCCATCATGGAACTCTTCCCCGAAGATATGCATTTACACCGCTGGCTGAAAATGGCGCGCGAGAAAGTCCCTTTCCAGGGGCTGCCCTCGCGCATCTGCTGGCTGGGGTATGGAGAACGCGCCAAAGCGGGATTGATGTTTAACGAACTGGTGGCGAGCGGAAAAGTAAAAGCGCCCATCGTCATCGGGCGCGACCATTTGGATTCGGGTTCTGTGGCTTCGCCAAACCGCGAAACCGAGGCGATGAAGGACGGCTCGGATGCAATTTCAGATTGGGCAATTCTTAACGCGCTGATCAATGCTGTCGGTGGCGCAACTTGGGTTTCGTTCCACCACGGCGGTGGTGTGGGTATGGGCTACAGTCAACATGCGGGACAGGTCATCGTGGCAGATGGGACGCCCGAAGCTGCCATCAGACTGCAAAGAGTACTGACGACCGATCCAGGCATGGGTGTGGCGCGCCATGCTGATGCAGGTTATGAAATTGCAATAGATGCCGCCAAACGTCATGGATTGAAAATGCCAATGCTGGGAAAATCAACTTAAAATGATCCGACGCAGCGTGCTTTTGACTCTGCTCATGATCCTTCTCCAGTCATGTGGATTCCTGTCCACGCCGAAACCGCCGACAATTGATCTGCCCCCGACAGCGACTCCCAGCCCGATCAGCACCAGGTCAGATCCCGCCACCGAAACTCCCCAGCCGACGATCACATCCACCCCGGCGCCGGGATTCGAACGCGTGTTGATCGTCAGTTTTGACGGCTTGCGCCCCGATGCGATCGCAGAAGCAAAAATGAGTAATGTGCTGTCGCTAATGCAAACTGGAGCGTACACATTCGGCGCACAGACCATCATGCCAAGCGTGACTTTACCTGCCCATTCTTCGATGCTGGTTGGGACATGTCCTGCAAAACACATCGTACGCTGGAATCAATACGTGCCTGAGAATGGATACGCCATCGGCACGGATATTTTTGATCTCGCACACGCGGCAGGTTTGCGAACGGTGCTGGTAAGCGGCAAGGAAAAACTACGCCAGGTCACCGAGCCAGCCAGTACAGATTATTTTGCCTTCGTGGATGATACCGACAAGATCAACGACCCCTTCACCATCGAGCAGTTGGCCATCCAGCAAATCCTGAAAGACTTCAATTTGATGCTCGTCCACTTCCCCAACGGCGACCTGAAGGGACACGATCATGGCTGGATGTCCTACAAGCAAATAAAGCAATATGGACGTGACGACGAAGCGTTTGGTTATATTTTGGAAACGTTGAAAAACTTGGGCTTGTACGAAGGCACACTGATCATTGTCACAGCCGATCACGGAGGACATGACACCACGCATGGCACAGACATCCTTGAGGATATGACCATTCCCTGGATCATCTCAGGAGCGGGAATTCAGAGCCGCCAATTATCCACCTATGTTCACATCACCGATACTGCCGCAACAGCGGCCTTCGCGTTGGGGCTGACTATCCCACCTGAGTGGGATGGAGTGCCGGTAACAGAAGCGTTTGGTCTGCCTGTTGAAGAGAGGGATCTGCCCGTCTGCAAATAGCGTTTACGACCACCTGACCGCATTACACCGTTCGCACTCCTGTCTTTGGCAGAGCAATGCGAACGGGTTTTTGTTTAATTCATCCACCACCACCCTGATCAAGCTCTTTAGATGCACGGCTTGTACAAGCGCACTCCCTATTTCCACGCGGCGGGTATATTTTTCCACAGCAGGCGCAATGGCATCAAAACCTTCCGAGTCGCCGGGGAAACCAGGGCATTCCACCACACGATCCTGCATCAACGCCCAGCGGATGAACTGCATTCGCCCGCCAAGTTTTTCGGCATAGTGAATGCTTGTGTTAACGCGATGATCCACGCCCAGCAATAACACCCAACCGTCGCGCTCTGCCAGTGCACCGATCGGCGCGAGCGGATTGAAGATGGTTTGCGAATTCAGGATCGGATCAGCGTGAATGCCCGCAAAGGATTGGATCGGATGCATGGAACGTTTTGAACCGGGATGTTTGCGAAGCGTTTCAGGCAATATGCCCATCATTTTATCCACAGGCATATTGGGATGATATGCCTCCGCCAATTTATTTAGGTCAGTTTCGCTTCCGTAGGTGATGCCATTACGCGGCGGACCTACATCGGGATTGATCATGGTCTTATAAGTGAAGGTCGGCATGATCACGCCGCGCACAGAATCGAGCAGCGCTGCGAGCATTGTCTCTGCCCCGCCATCGATCTGCCCAAATGCCTTCAGTGAGGCGTGGGCAATTACCAGATTCCTGCCCAATCCAAGTTTGGCAAAACCGGTTTTGAGTTCAGTTAAGTCAGTCATCAGAGATCAACATTTAATCATTAAACCAACGGCAATTTGAGCAGCGACCTACGACCCTTTCCAGTTTGGTTTTCGTTTTTCGATGAAGGCTTTCATGCCTTCCTTTTGATCTTCGGTGGAAAACAACGGATAGAAATTTCGCTTTTCAGCCTTCAAACCTTCGGTAAGCGTGGTCTCAAATGCAGCATTGACCGAGTCCTTCGCCATACGGACAGCCAGCGGCGCACGCGAGGCGATTTCTTCCGCGAAGGCGACAGCAGCATCGAGATATTCCTCAACAGGCACCACACGATTAGCCAGACCAAATTGAAGCGCTTCCGCGGCAGTTAAGGTGCGATTATTGATGACCATTTCCATGGCCAGATTTTTTCCAAGCAGGCGCGCAAGGCGCTGTGTGCCGCCCGCACCGGGGATGATGCCAATGGTCACTTCAGGCTGACCAAATTTGGCACTTTCAGAAGCAATGATCATATCGCAGGAGAGCGAGAATTCACATCCTCCGCCCAAAGCCCAGCCTGAGACCGCAGCAATAACGACCTTTTTAATGCCGCGAATGCGATCCCACAACTCCACCCGTCCTTGTTTAAGCATTCCAAACGGAGAGGATTCCGCCATCTCTTTGATATCCGCGCCAGCCGCGAAGGCTTTCTCATTGCCGGTCACAACGATCGCGCCGACACTTTCATCCCTGTCAAAAGTCTCGAGCGCGTCGAATAACTCTGTCAACATCAGAGTATTAAAAGCATTCATCACCTGTGGACGGTTAAGCGTGACAATACCGACATGTCCGCGAATTTCTGTAAGAATTGCTGTATAGGTCATGTTTCCTCCAAATGTCTTGACGGTTGAAAACCAAGTATTTCAAATTATAAGGGATGATGTGCTTTGCTGTATAATGCAATTCGCATACCTAAAATCACAGAATTGGAGAACAGACATGGCTTTGTTGTTGAGCATTCATTCCCATCTTCGCTGGTTGATCCTGATCGTTGCCCTGATCGCAGTCGTCAAGTTTGCGGTGGGCTGGCTGCGCGGCGGCACATACAAAGGCATGGATCGCGGACTTGCATCCGGCTTTAGCGGCTTAATGGATCTGCAAGCCATGCTTGGTCTAATTTTCCTGGTTTGGAACGGACTTGCCGGGGCGGGTTTCCCAATGTTCCGTATTGAACATGCAGTTACCATGACGGTTGCCGCAGTGGTTGCCCACCTGCACGTGATGTGGAAAACTGCCGATGACAAAAAACGATTCCGTAATACACTTTTCATAGTCCTGGACACACTCATTATCGTCTTTATCGGCGTGACAAGACTACCCCAGGGCTGGGGCGGATAGCAGGTTTACTCAAAACCCTTCTCATAAAAGATTAATTTATGATAAACTTCCTCATCGTTCAGGCTGGACGTTGAATCATTTGGAGAAGAGATGGAAAACAAGTTATATGTAGGCAACCTGCCCTACGCCGCTACTGAAGAAGACCTCAAAGTCCACTTCAGCAAGGCTGGCACCGTCACATCCACCGCATTGATCAAAGATCGTGCCACGGGTCGCGCAAAAGGATTCGGATTTGTGGAAATGTCCTCCGCTGAAGAAGCCCAAAAGGCGATTGGCATGTTCAATGGACAGGACTTCATGGGACGCACGATCACAGTCAATGTCGCCAAACCCCGTGAAGACAAGCCCCGCAATTTTGACCGAAATCGCGGCGGCGGCAGGCAGGATCGTTACTAGAAATTTTTCCAGCCTTGAACCTTGAACCAAAATTTACAGCCCTGCATAAGCGGGGCTGTTATTATTTTTTGTCCTGTTTCAATTTATTCAACAACCTGCCCGCGACAGGTTTCAGCACAGACTTGGTGAGCTCTTTTTTTCAATTTATCCTATTGACATCCGATTTATTTTGTGACATACTTCCATCATTATTCAGGGGCAAACAACCAAATGCCATTTTTTGAAATGGAGGAGGTGATGTCACTTATGAAAAGTAGCAGTAAACCCAGCGCTGTGGCATCCCTCTCCGTGATCTAACGAAGAAGTGCCACAGCGCCCCCAAGGTTGCCATCCGCAAGGATGGCAATCTCGTTTAATATTATTACCAATGAATAATAAGGTCGCGAATATGTCAAAAGTGGGGGGGCTATTTTAAATCATTATCCGGGAGATAAATAATCAGCCCTCCAAGTGAAAACTGGAGGGCTGATTATTTATCTTTGTTGATATTCAGGGATCTCGATCATCGGCGGACGTTCACCTTCCGCGATCTCTTCGATATCAAGGAAAAAGCGATCCTGTTCATAGCGGATCATCTTCATGGTTTTGTTTATGTTCTCCAAAATGCTTTGCCCATACTTGATTTCAAGTTTTCGGATGACCGCCTGGATAATGGCAAAGGACATTTTTCCCAATGCCTCCAGCGGCTGGTTATGGTGAACACGTTCCAGCAAATCCACCTGACCGATCGAACCCAGCCCAAATTTTTCTAGCATGTCAATCATCAAACCGATCTCAACACCATAGCCTGAAAAAAACGGCAGTTGCTCCAGCACTTTGCGTCTGCCGCCATATTCACCTGAAAGCGGCTGAACCATGCCGGAGAGTTCTGGATAAAACAAATTAAGCAGCGGACGCGCGGTCAGCTCGGTGACACGTCCGCCGCTGCCTGCCTGCATCTTGTTTCCGACCTTCAAAGGGCGGCGATAAAACCCTTTTATAAAATCAATTTCAGGGCGAAGGAGCAGGGGGCCGATCAAACCATAGACAAAACGCGGATGAATATTAACAATGTCGGTGTCGATCCAAATGATGATATCTCCGCTTGTGCAGTACAGGCTTTTCCACAACGCCTCCCCCTTCCCTTTACGCACACCATGTTGCGGCAACATGTTCTGGTGAATATGAACTGGCACACCAATTTTCTCTGCGATCTGGCGTGTGCGGTCGGTTGAATTTGAGTCGATCAATACGATTTCATCCAGCAAGGGAACCCGCAGCATCAACACGTTCTTAATCGTTCTGATCACCCTGCCAACTGTTTCCTCCTCATTAAGCGCGGGGAGTGCCAGACTGATGGTCAGGTTTTGTTTTTGTTTCAGTGCAAGCAAATATTTCAGATCCGCGAACTCATTTGCATGAAATGTGTTTTCCGCAAACCATTTATCCACAAGCACCGAGATGGCAGCCTGTGACGCCTCTTCACTGGCCGGGTTAACTGCATAGGGCAGCTTTGTTTTCACAACGATCACACCATTGCGGCTCTCAAGCATGATCTTTTCCACAACGGGACCAATGGATGGGACTTCTTCCATGGGACGGGCAGATGCACCCATAATGAGCAGGTCATATTTTTGGGCGGCTTCGAAAATCGCATTGGCGGGATCATCTGTAACGATCTCCTCCCTCGTAATTTCGGGCAGTTTTTTCAACACCCGGTCCACACCTTTAAAGGCGATATCCTGCTCCCTTGTGCTATTTCTGGAGAAGAGATGCAGGGATGAAACTTTCGCATTATTTGAGTTGCGGATCGATAATGCGATGCGCAGTCCCAATTCTGCGTACGGTCCGCCGCGGATGGGAAGCAGTACATTTTTGATGTTTGCCCCAATATGCTTATTAACAATGGCGATATTGCATGGCGCCTGTGAAAGAACCTCGGCAACCGATACCTGCAGTGAGCTAAAGTGACAGGGCCATTCAAGTAAAAGGAGGTCAATATCTTCGCGTTTCACCACATTAACCAGATCTGCCCAGGGATTGTGAGAGACGTTAACCTGTGCCCACTTATCACCTCTTTTTACCTTGTAAAGTTGTTTGAGAGTTTTTCTCAACCTGCGCGCGTCTAATGCTGCGGTACTAAGTGATTGACCTTCGGGGACATAAATAAAGCCGGTAAGCAGCACATTTTCCTCGCCTGCGATCGAATGTGCGGCATGGATGGCGGACTTTGTTTCGCAGCCATACAGCACAGGCACAAGGACTTTTGCTATGAAAGCGTTTCTTGGAATTGAGTACATCGTATCTCCTTTTATTACTACCCGGTCAAACCGCTATGGATCTCCTGCATAAACGAAACCGAAAAGCCTTTAGGAATGGGGGCAGGAAAAATGAACCGGCAAGACAATACCCCTCCCCCTACTCCCTGAGTAAGGGTTCGATCTGCGCCATATAAATACCCTCCCATGTAAATTGTCTCCGGACATTCTCACGCAATCCAAAGACCTTATCCTTTTTGAAATATTCAGCCATGATCTTTGCAACGATATGGGGCTCTTCTTCTGGAGAAAAATAGGTTACAAATTCGCCGCCAAGTTTTTTTAACGGGGAAATATCCGAACAAAAGACGGGAATGCCCGCAAAGCCCGCCTCCAAAATTGGAATGCCAAATCCTTCCTCAAAACTGGGGAATAAAAGCGCATCTGAAAGTTTGTAGAAATCTGAAATGATCTCGTCGGGAATGAACTCGTTCGTCAATTCGGCAAGAAAATGCGCCGAGCCATCCAGGTCCAACTCTTTACGCAAAGCGCTTAATTTTTCAAAGTATTGCAAATTCGCAGGATTATGAGGACCAAGGGGACCAGTAACCACCATTTGCGCACATGGCAGATCCTTGTGCAGCGCCGCCAGAATTTGTAAAGCCAGTTCAATATTCTTGCGCGATGTGATGCGGACGGGAAGTAAAAGCAGGGGATTTGCCTTTAACAGATCAAGTTTTTGTATATATTCAATCGTCTGCTCTTCCAGTTTGAGGAACTTTCCCACGTCCACACCGTTGGGTATGACATGGATCTTATTTTTTTCCACTTTCATTAATTCAGAGATCTCATCCCGCCGCATCTCAGAGATGGTGACTTGGGTTGCATCCGGCCAGGCTGTTTTTAGCAAATTCCAGGGATAGCCCTCATGCAATTCCTGTTGATAACGCGGCGTTGTCCATGCAAGATCATGATGCCAAAGAATTATACGCGGCAGTTTTTTGGAGAGATGTAATTGATAAAGCGCGGCAGTCAGCGCAAGGTTTTTATTCAGGGAGCAGATATTGTGAACGATCAAAATGTCCACGCCGGACAAAACGGATTGTAATTGTTCGGCAAGTTCATCACGCAACATTTCAAAATCTGCTGTTACTTCCCTGTGATCCAACTGACTTTTCATCTTTGCCACACGCTCATGGCGCGAATCTGCGAGAGGAATGAGAGTCAATGGGATATTGTCACTTAAAGAGGCGCCGCGCGCCGCGAGCAAACGGACCGAATGTCCAACTGCAGACATCAGGTGCGCATGGTGGGCAATGACACTTTCGACACCGCCGACAATGGGCGGGACGGAATAATGCAGAATGGCAATGTTCATATCTGCCGCCCCAAACAATCTGCAAGCATGGATTGCAGGCAGCGATCCAAAACCGTAAAGGAGAAATGCCGTTTGGCAAGCTGATAATTTTCCTCCGCCCATTCCTGTGCCTGTGCGGGGGTTTGTAGAACGCGGCGAACAGCTTTGATGGTTTCTGTACTAATGAACCCATCCAGCCAGACAGCGCGAAATCCTTTGGGTTTGATGTCCACTTCATAGATGGAGTAATTGTTGACCAAAATCGGGCGGCGGTAATACACGGCCTCAAGAAATGCATTGCCAAACCCCTCAACCGTCGAGGGATAAGTGACCAGATCAGCATGAGGATACACATCACCGAGTGTATAAATTTTCCTTCCATCTTTTGTTGTGCCGCGTTCGTCCTGCACTTGATCTGATTCAAAACGGACGGTCACATCCAACAAATGAGCATATTCACGCACACGCTGTTCATAGTCGGTACCTTCGTCGCCTGAGGCATGTGAGATCACAAGTTTTGCAGGCAGTTCAAGCCGCCGTACAAGTTCAACCGCATGTTCAATACCCTTGCGCTGAATGACGCGCGTGGGTTGCAGCAGGAAATATTCGTCCTTTTCAATGCCAAAGTCCGCGCGGACTGTTTGGCTGTAGGCATCAGGTGCGGGAGGAGGCGAGTCAAAATCCATGACATTGGGGATCACGCGCGAAGTCAGCCCGTGGCGCAAGGCGATCTGCTGGGCTTGCAATGAGTTGATAACCACATGCCGAACCGAAGGCAGGTTGGGTGGAAATGCCGCCGCGAGATAATCCCCCACACAATTGACTTGAAAGCGCTGGCGCTCCCAGTGAAAATCATGATGGTGCGCAATGGTCGGAAAACCCGTCTCTGCAATAAACTCAGTCAGCGCCAGTCCAAGTGGCAGATTGAGCGGGATCGTCACAGCGTTCTCGATGATAAGAATTTCCAGATCAAAGCGATTCGCAAATATATATAATTGTTCTTTGATATATTCCTTCAGTTCACTAACACGGCGCGACATTTGCGGCGGGCGGATATACATGGAGAAAAAATCCTTGTGTAACGCCGCAATTTCAGGGTGCGCCTTGCGCGCTTCCTTTGTGACCGTCCAACTGCCTGAATATGCCTGTTGATTTAATTTGTCAATTTCGGGATGCCGATAAAACGCCTCGGGTACCACCTGGGACTGGTCGCTGCTTCGATCACATTCTCCAGCAAAATAGAAGCACTTGTGCCCAAGACGCTCCAGCACTGTTGCCCACTTTTGCGTTTCAAGCGAAACGCCATCCGTCCCGGCAAAACGTGTTGAAATAAAGCCGATATGCTGTGTCATAGTTTTATCCATAAGACTTGATAAGGGTCGAGCATGAATTTGGAAACCTGTAAAGCCTGACCCGTGAAAAGATCCACCATTGTTTTGTCCACGCTGCCACGCATCAGAATGAATTGTTCTGTTTCGATCAAAACTTTTGCCTTGCTGACATTATGCAAACAAAAGGCGCGCGATGATCCATCCGGTGAAATCCGCTCAATGGCAAATACAGAGGGATGGACATCCAATATTCTATGCACACCGTGCGGATGAAATGCAGGAGAATTCCTCCGCGCCAAAAGCAGCTGGTGGTATCGTGAAAAAACACGTGCGCGCAGTGAATTCGGATCAACAAGTTCTTTTTGTAATGTCTCAAAATCACATTTCTCACGATTAATGGTGCGGTTGCGCCCTGTTCGCTGAACGCCTTCAAGCCACCCGCGCGAGCCAAACAGACTATGGAAATAGATCCCGGGCACCCCGGGGAGCGAGAGCATAATGGCTTGCGCTGCTATAAAGCGATCGACTTGCAGCCCCAAAGGCTCATTTCCTTTGGGATTCGAAAGCGCATCAAAATAATTTATGTTCAGTTCATATGGACTTTGCGCGCCGTCTGCAATGTGCTTGTAGGAGACCAGTCCACCATGTTCAAGTGTTCTATGTACCAGTGAATCAATTTCTTCAGTAGAGAGTATCCCGCGCGCGGGATTTAATCCAATGCCGTCATGCGAGGCAAGGAAGTTGAAAAAAGTCGTTTTAGAGGAGGGCAGGGTTAATGTACCAGCCCAATGGGCGAGTACGCGCGCATCGCCTGTGTGGAATATATGCAGGGTCAACGGCGGCAGGGCAAAGTTATAAACAAGTTGGGCTTCGTTCGTTCCATCGCCAAAATATGCGATATTATCGGCGTGCGGCACATTCGTTTCAGTGATCAGGTGAACATGCGGAGCAACTTCATTCAATGCGGCGCGCAGGAATTGGATCACCCGATGTGTTTGCGGAAGGTGGATACAGGTTGTGCCGATCTCCTTCCATAGATAGGCGATCGCATCAAGGCGAATAAATATCGCGCCGCGTGCCGCGTACATGAGCAGGATGTCCAAAATCTCCAGCAGGACTTCAGGAGTTTTGAAATTTAAATCGATCTGGTCATCGCTGAATGTCGTCCAGACATGCTTTTCGCCTGAATGCGTATTGAAGGTCGTCAGCAATGGCAGGATGCGCGGACGCACCACCTGTGAAAGATCAGGCGAACCTTCCACTGTAATAAAGTAATGACAATAGCGCGGGTCGTCCTGCAGGAAACCCTTGAACCATTCACTTTGTGCCGAAATATGATTAATGACCCCGTCGAACATCAAACGAAAATGGTTTTGCATTGAAGAAATATCGTTCCATTCCCCCAGGTTTGGGTCCACTTTGCGGTAATCCATAACGGAGAAGCCGTCATCCGATGTCCAGGGGTAAAACGGTAAAATATGAATTCCGTTGATGCTGTTGGTTAAATATGTTTTACAAAATAAACTGAGCGTTTGCAGGGGGTTTTTATTTGGCGATTGCACCTGGTCGCCATAGGTGATCAGAAGCGAGTCGCGTTCAGTCAGGCTTGAATCACTTATAGCTGTGCCTTGTCTTTTCCATACAAACTGGTGAGATGGTTGAGAAGTTTTTTCATCTTTATTGTTTCATAATAATCTCAATTATCATTTTTTATGATTTTTTATATCATGACTTTTGGGGCTTAAGATTAATTTATACGGCTAAACAAATTCAATGCGGTCCGGAACTAAAAAAAGAAACAGATCACCTCCAAATCAAACAGCATGGACCCATTAATACTGCTGCTGAGGTTGAACGAATTGACATCAGAGAAACACATGGTTCGAATAGTGAGTGTCTGGCGAGGGATCAACCAGGCTGTCATTTGATCTATAATTTTTTTGTAAGACAAGGAATAAAGCAGTACGGAATGGATTTTCACCCGTTCCAAAAACAGGAGGCGCAGAGGGAAGGGTATTGTCCTACAAAGGCTGGACAACATTTAATTCGAAATTGTATTTGCTGCCCGCCCAAAAACAACCTTCAAATTACATCTCAACAATACAGGGTGTTTCTTCTTTTACGATCACACTTTCGCCATTCGGGAAGGTCACAACGGTTTGCTCCAATCCGCGCACGACAGTCAGTCCTTTATATTTGATGGTTACCGCCCAGGGAAATAAATTCCTGCCTTCAAGTTTAACCTTGCGCTGGGAGAGAATGGTCACACCCAACGTATCCATAAAAAAGCCCACGGGCGCAAAACCCTGCAGGGAATTTCGCTCACCGATACCCGTCCCTTTATCCGCGTGATAGCGCTGGTAAAAGGAATGGTTTTGTTTCAAGTTTTGGATGATCCCACTCATCAGATGGTCGATCAGGCGGGCAGCATCGGCGCGAAAGCCATACGCGAGCAAACCCTCGCCGATCAACTGATTCCAGGGGAGATGAACGCTCATCGAGACCGCATCTGCATCGGGGTCAGGCGAGGCGGCGAGGGATGGGAATCCAAACGGGCGGTCGAATCTATCCGGCATCAGCAGGTTGCGTTCGATCAACTCATTCACCTGCTCCAACCCGCTGGCGTGCGCCCAAAGCGGGAGCGCCAGAGTCAGATCCTCGCCTGTGGTATCAATCAATTTAACGGCAATCCTGTCATTTTCATCCAGCCCTGCCACACTGATCCTGCCGACACGAGTGAATAATTTTTGGGTCGTGGCGACCAGCCCGCCCGTGCGCCATTGGAATTGGTGACCAAGGATGGTCTCAACTTCACCCTTGGATCTGGTGAAGTATTCGCTGATCTGAATTTCGGGGCGTTTTGCGGCTGGACTTTGGGTTTGAATTTCGATCAGCAGACGGACAGCAGTCTCGAACACTTCTTTCGGACGCATGTTCCCGCTGCCCTTTTTCCTGACAATCACTCTACCTGCCGAAGGCAGTTTTGTCTCTCGGTCACGGTATGCATAAAAACCATGGCCAGCGTTCCATCCTGCAGCAAGAGAGGACTTGAGCAGGTCCGCCTGTGCGTTAACCAGCATGACCTCTTCGTCAGGCTTGCCAAGTTGTTTGGCGATCTTCGCAATGGATTTTGCCTCACGGTACAGCATGGCTTCAAGCGACGGGCTGTGTACCAGGGAAATATCCAACCCCTGTGACCAGGGATGCCAGACATCAAAAATCGGGTTATCGTCAAACCCTGTTTGCAGGATGTTGTCCCATTCGGGTGATCCATCGCGATTGCGGTCATGGTTGGATGAAAACCATGACCAGTAGAATTTAATCAGTTTTGGAAAATTTTCCACAAGAAAAGCTTCATCCTGCGTGGCTTGAAAATATCTCCACGCCAGGCTGGCAAGCAGGGGGGCAGCAAGCATTTTTCCGCGCTGTCCCACCAGCCCAGGCTTGCCATCCACTTCGCCGTCTTCGTCCTGCAATGCCAAAAAATTCAGGATGAGTTTTTTTGTCACATCAGGTGCGCCGGGCAAAATACTGGAGATGTAATAAGCATCCAGCGGGGTTTGTCCATTCCACGAGGGGGGATAATCAGCGCCATCACCTTTACGTGAGAAACCATTATCGGTGTGGCGCGCAGTCACAAAGGACGGGTGGGGTAAATGTTCGTTCCCATTAAAAAATAAGCCGAGCGCGGCAGTCTGACTAAAGGCAAGCACAGCATCCCAGTCAGGGTCGCCGGTGCGGATGTCCAGGGTTTGGGAAGCATTCAGCAGCTCAATGCGGGCGCGTTCTGCATCCCATGCGCGGGCTGCACTGCGGCGTGCCAATTCAAAGGAGGAGGAAATGGTATCCAATGCGGCCTGGGCAAAGGTGATTTGTCTGGTTGAACCAGGACCAAGTTCCAGTTCCAGTAGAAGGGACGATTGAATTCCAGATCCATGCTTGGGGCCCCCCGTCATAAAGACAACAGGCGCAATTCCACTGGTCTGTCCCGCAAGTATATTCACCTGTTGCTGTTGGGTGGGAATGATGGATTGACCATCAAGCGGAGAGAGGGCAGCACATACTTCCAGTTTTATCTGGCGCACAGCTGTGCTTTTGTTGGTCAGGATAACGCGCCCCGCCACCGCATGAGATTCGGGAACCCAGTATTCGGCTGAAACTTGCAGGGCTTCCAGGGGAACAAAATCAATGGATAGGAAGTTTGGATAGAAGCGGCGCAGTGACGGTTTGACCGCAAAGGTGTTAGGGTCAGTAACTGAGATGTTATTTTCGGTGAAGCGCAAAAATAGCCGCATGGAGCGCGCGCGCAGACCATATGTGGTGGTAAGTGAAACAAAGGCTCGTTCAGCATCTGCTGCGCCAATTTCCACCTCCCAAATGTGGTCGTTGAGGTAGTCAGGCTGGCAGAAACGGGCATCCGCTGCCAGGGAAAGGTACAGTGGCTCGCCGAGATGTAAAGACCAATCGCGCATGGCGCCTATTGTAAGAGCGAAATGGCGGGAGGTCAAAGGTATAATTTAGTCAGACAGTCAATTCGTTGTATAGTCAACTACAATACGAATGACCACAAGACAAGGAGATTTAATTATGGCTGGACTTTATTTTGAAGAATTTTCAGTTGGGCAAAAAATAATGACGGTTGGACGAACCGTGAGCGAAGGGGATATTTTCAACTTCGCAGGGTTGACAGGTGATTTCAATGAGATTCATACCAATGAATCCTTTGCCGGCAAGACCCAGTTTGGTCAACGCATAGCGCACGGACTTTTGGGATTGTCTCTTGCCACAGGCTTGATCATGCGGACAGGTTTCCTGGAAGGCACAGTCCTTGCATTCCGCGAGATCACCGGGTGGAAATTTGTCAAACCTTTTTTTATTGGTGATACCATCTCTGCCGAATTGGAGATCACGGAAACCAAAGCCCTGCCGCGTATCGGCGGCGGTTCGATCACCGCGGCAATTGCGGTGAAGAATCAACACAATGAGATCTGTCAGCGCGGCTCGCTAATTCTGCTGGTATTGAGCAAGTCGCAATAAGACCGATAAAAAAAGACCATGAAGATTACATAGGGCTATTACGGAAAATCCAGGCGCAACCTGGTGCCTTTATGGTTGAAGATCAATTTTGGATAAATCATGAGCAACGAAGATAACGACCGACTACGCCGAGTTCTGAGATCGGAAGAAGAAACACAAGGGATAAATAACCCTGCGCCTGTTACCCCACCTTCCCAGGCAACTGATAAGTATTATCGTCCCGCACTGGACAAGGACAACATGCCCCTGCCGCGCCGCGTAAATGAGATCGACTTGGAAGGTACGCGGGTGACGCCTGCCGCATACCAGCCAACTCGCAACCACCAACAACCTCAGTCTGCGCAACCCAGGCCTGTGACGGGTGGTACCAAGCCGCCCTTACAACCGTCCAGGGTATCCCGCACACGAAGCGGTCGTCCTGTCAAGAACTGGGGCTGCTTCCTGCGTGGTTTGATCGTGATGGCTTTCGTGGCGATCGTGGTTGGGTTGGGCGTGGGTTCCTATTTTGTCTATAAATACTATGAGATCGCCAGCGACCTGCCCGATGTGGGGGATTTACGCCAGCGCGCCTCGCAGTTCGAGACAACACGCATTTTGGACCGCAATGGGCAAATGCTTTACGAAATCCTTGACCCCAACGCAGGGCGCCGCAACTACATTGCGCTTTCGCAAATTTCACCCAACCTTCTTGCGGCGACCATCGCCACAGAAGACAAGGAGTTTTACAGCAATCCGGGCTTCGACCTGCCCGCCATGATCCGCGCCTTGTGGGAGAACTACCGTACAGATGGACAAGGTGGAGGCGCATCCACCATCACGCAGCAACTGGCTCGTGCACTTTTGCTTTCCCCGGAAGAACGTTCACAACGAACATACACCCGCAAGTCACGGGAAATCATCCTCGCAGCTGAGATCACCCGCCGCTATTCGAAGGACGAAATTCTAGAACTGTACCTGAATGAGATCTACTACGGCAACCTCGCTTACGGAGTGGAAGCTGGTGCCGAAACCTACTTTGGTAAATCAGCCAAAGATTTAACGATGGGTGAAGCCGCCTTCCTCGCGGGACTGCCACAATCGCCAGCCGTGTACGACATTTACACCAATCAACAGGATACACTCATCCGCCAACAGCAGGTGTTGGTTTTGATGTTTCAAATGAGCAGTGAAAATAACTGCATCACGGTCAGTAACAGCGAAATGCCCGTCTGTGTTGATCCCGTGACCGCAACCCAGGCTGCAGACGAGATGAAGTTGTACTCCTTCCGCCAGCCTTCGTTCGATGCCAAGTATCCGCACTGGGTTAATTTTATTCGCGCCCAACTCGAAGAGCAATATGATGCACAGACCATCTATCGTTCCGGCTTTGTGGTGTACACCACACTCGACCCTGTTATGCAGGATGTCGCCCAGCAGCTTGTAACAAATCAAGTGACGGCAATGGTGGACAATAATACTCACAACGGAGCGCTGGTTGCAATCCGTCCGTCCACAGGTGAAATTCTCGCCATGGTCGGTTCACCCGATTTCAACAACGAGGCGATTGCAGGGCAGATCAATATGGCCACCAGTCCCACCCGTCAGCCAGGATCATCCATCAAACCATTCACATACATTGCGGCGTTTGAAAAAGGCTGGACTCCATCCACGCTGATCTGGGACGTACCGACCCAATTCCCCGACGGCGCAAACCCGCCTTATGAGCCGCGCAACTATGACGGCAAATTTCACGGCGGACTAACCCTGCGGCTGGCGCTCGCCAACTCGTTTAATATCCCCGCCGTGAAAACACTGGAATTCGTCGGCATCTACGACAACCCAAACACGACCGAAAAAGACGGTTTGATCGGCATGGCGGAGAGACTTGGAATCACCTCACTCACCCGCAGCGACTACGGTCTTTCCTTGACGCTGGGCGGTGGTGACGTGAGCTTGATCGATATGACCTCCGCCTATTCTGTCATAGCCAACAGTGGGCAGCGGGTGCCGTCAATTGGCATCCTCAAAATTACCGACTTTTCAGGGAATATCATTTACGAATATAAACCACAGGCTGGTGAGCAGGTTATCCGCGCCGAACATGCCTACCTCATCTCGTCCATCCTTTCAGACAATGAAGCACGCAACTTCACCTTTGGACGCAATTCAGCGCTTAATCTATCGTTTCCTGTTGCTGCCAAGACAGGTACCACCAATGATATCCGCGATAACTGGACGATGGGATACACTTCCGACCTTGTCACGGGGGTCTGGGTCGGTAATGCCGATTACACACCGATGGTTAGTTCGTCAGGCTTGAGCGGCGCTGCTCCAATCTGGTCACAGTTCATGGAGTTCGCCGTACCGTATCTCACCAACGGCGCGCCAACCCCGTTCAACCGTCCAGCGGGAATTGTGGACATGGTGGTGTGCAGTCTTTCAGGTACACAGCCATCCAGCTCCTGCAGCAGACAACACACTGAAATTTTTGCCGTTGACCAACCTCCGCTTCCACCAGGACAGGACCTTGCCCGCCGGGTCAAAATTGACCTCTGGACAGGTCTCGAAGCATCCGACGCCTGCAAAGGCCCCACCGAAGAGGAGGTGGTTTTGAACGTCACCGACAAGTGGGCACGCGATTGGCTGGGAACGGATGACGGCCGCTCCTGGCTTGAGGATCGTGGCTTGCCGCGCAAACCATACTTTGCCCCCAAACGGGAATGCAGCGCCGATGACCCGCAGCCCATCATTACAATCAATATCGACGACGGCGAAGTCATCACGTCTGAAATACTGGTTATCAAAGGCTCCGCAGCCGCAGATGAAGGATTCAAAAAATGGTTCCTCGAATATGGCGAGGGCAGCGAACCCACTTCATGGACGACCCTAACCGAGAGCGACAAGCCCGTGAAAAATGACACACTTTATTCCTGGAATATATCCAGCCTGCCAAACGGGATTATTTCACTGCGCCTGACCCTGGTAGGCGATAAAACTGAAGTGGAAAAACAGATCAGATTTAACCTCAGCCTGCCGACCCCCACTGTGCCAAGCCCCACACCAACAGCCACAGAGACGCTCGTCCCCCCCACCCTGCCCCCGACGGAAACTCCCACGCCCCAAATCATCATTCCCAGTGAGACTCCCATTCCATCGGAAACACCAACCGAAACACCAATATCACTGCCATAAAAGGATAAGAGTAGTGCAGGGAAATCTCCTGTACTACTCTTATAAAATTTATCATATGGCAATGGGTCAGGGTTTTAAAACCGTTCCTGTTTTTTACCTCTGTCGCACAATACCCCGCACTTTCCACCAACGATGTTCAATTAAAAAAATCAAACCGGGAATGAAAAGACTTTATGGCGTACAACTGACGGGAAAATTCACCTGCTTAATAATTTCATTGGGTGAAAAAATGTGAAGCTTGATCCAGTATTCATTGGGCGCACCGATTTGATAATAATCATTGATGACCTGAGGCCCCGCTTCTTCAAAGACAAGGACGGTCTGCTCGGATGAAACCCCCGTACTGGCTTCCCATTTCCAGGTAACATACGTCGGACCGTTGGTCGTTATTTCGGCCTCAAGAAATATGGTTTGTGGGAACTGATTACACCCCACTACAATCCGGTCAGGCTCTGCGCGTAAAGTGGCTTTGGTGACCGTTACCACAGGAGGTCGAATCACTGGAAGAGCCTCCACCTCGCCTTCTACCGCAGTTACCAGGGCAGATACCCAGCAAAAACCATTCGGGTTGCCGGGGTCACGGACATACCACCAGGTTGAGGCGTCGTTCCTGCCCACCACACGCGCTGACTGTCCCTCGCTTAATTCATTGATCAATTCAAACACAGTTCCAGGTCCAAACCGGCAATTGACCACCCCCGCTACCACACGCAAATCCACCCTGGCAGGCACAGATGTGGGGGTAAATGTCGGCACGGAAGTGGGCAACAGGGGCACAGTGGGGGTAGCCGTGGGGACCGGTGTGGCCGAGGCACAAGCCGACAGGAAAATAGTAATAAGTCCTGCCAACAGGACACGACGTTTCATTTCTTCCTCCTTGTAAACAAAAGACGACCCCTTTCGGTCGTCTTGTTTATTTACTTCACTATAACAGTAAATATCGTTGTTTGTTGCGGGACCACCGGGTCTTTGGCAGGTGAATAGTACCCAAGAGTGAGCTGCGTCCTGCCGGCGTTGACAGCCTTGAATGTCTGTACGTCCAGCCCCGCCGCCGCCATCCAGGTTCGGGTCACTGGTAGAGATGTACTCCGTTTTGACATACTCCACCCCATTCTAATCCAACTCGCCCACAATCGCCCAGTCATAATCGGTGGTGGGATTGGATTCGAGAATAATGTTGAATTCCTTTCCCGCACTGATCTCAATGGGCTGCTGCGCATCGATCGCACGCAGCCCAGAAGCAGTCAGGCAAAAAGAAATGGAACGATCCAAACCCACTTCGATGAACCACAGACCATCCTCCTTTAGCATTACAAGGAATTCAGATGATCCACATTGAAGACGCACCAGCCATGAGACTTATTCCAGAATACCGGGAATTCATCTGCGCTCGATCGGATTTATTTTACGTCGATCGGGACGCTTGGGTTCTTAGGCTGCTGCCAGCATGACAGGTTGAATTAAGAATCTGTTGCACGATCCTCAAAATAATTTTTATTTTCTTGATGCAAAAGCGTGTTTATATTTGATCAACAGATTATCGAGTGCTTCACGCAGCAGGACAGCCTCACCCACGCCCTGCTCCCTTGCAAGCTCAGAAAGTCGTTCCAATTGTGTAAGTGTATAGTGGGAGGTCTTTGGAGCCATCCTCTCTTCATACGAAAGAACGATCTTGTTTCTTCCTGAATTCTTTGCCTTATACAATGCCTGATCTGCTTTGCGGAGAAGTTCGTTTTCATCCTGCGCATCGATGGGAAATGCCGCAACACCGCCACTAATGGTCACCTGGGCGTTTACTTTCTTTTTTCCATCAGAAAGGGTTTTTAATTGATCAATTTCAGCGCGGGCACTTTCAACGAGTAGGAACGCCTGCTCACGTTCGGTATCAGGAAAGATCAGGGTATATTCCTCACCGCCATAACGGCATACGATTGCCTTATCACCCGCCACATGCTGGACGATATCGCCAATGGCTTTTATCACGATATCACCTGCTTCGTGTCCCATGCCATCGTTCAGCCGTTTAAAAAAGTCAATGTCCAGAAAAGCCAATGTGAGGGGATGATCGTTTTGCTGGGCATACAGGATGGCTGCCTTTAATTTTTCTTCAAAGCCTTTGCGATTGATCAGCCCTGTTAATGGGTCAAGAAGTGAGGGTTCAGTTGACATTGTATCTCCTTTTATCATATACTATTATCATATATGTATATAATATATCAACATATTACAAATGTCAATAAAAAAAACCGCCCTTTCGGACGGTTCCCACAGTGCTTTGCAAAGGATATCCTATCTCTTCAACTGCCTGTACTTCACTCTATGCGGCTGCAGATCTTTTCCAAATTTTTCCACCATCATTTCTTCATAATCAGACCAGTTGCCGACATACATTTTGGCGATCGATTCACCTTCGAAGGCGATGATGTGGGTGCAGATCCTATCCAGGAACCAGCGGTCATGGCTGACAACTACAGCAACGCCTGCAAATTCCTCGAGAGCTTCTTCCAAAGCACGCAAGGTATTGACATCCAGATCGTTGGTTGGCTCATCGAGCAGCAGAACATTCGCGCCTTCGGTCAGGGTCTTGGCAAGATGGACCCGGTTGCGTTCACCGCCAGAGAGCACGCCGACTTTCTTTTGCTGATCTGCCCCTGCAAAATTGAACGAGGAGCAATATCCGCGGGCATTCACTTTCCGTTTGCCAAGCTCCAAAAAGTCTGCGCCGCCCGAGATCTCTTCATAAACGGATTTCTCAGGGTCAAGGGTGCGGGTCTGGTCAGCATACGCCAGCTTGACGGTTTCGCCGATCTTGATCGTGCCGCTGTCAGGGGTTTCTTTGCCTGTGATCATCTTCAATAACGTGGTCTTGCCTGCGCCATTGGGGCCAATGATCCCGACAATACAACCGGGAAGAATGGATGCGGAAAATCCATCGAGAATGAGTCGGTCGTCAAAAGATTTGGTCACGCCATCAAATTCAAAAACGATGTCACCGAGGCGCGGACCGGGGGGGATGTAAATTTCCAGGTCTTCACGGCGCTTTTCGGCTTCCTGTCCGAGCAATTGTTCATAGGAATTAACGCGCGCCTTCCCTTTGGATTGACGCGCCTTGGGAGACATGCGGATCCATTCGAGTTCGCGCGAGAGGGTCTTTTGGCGCTGGCTTTCGGCTTTCTCTTCGTTCGCAAGTCGGGCTTCCTTTTGTTCAAGCCATGAAGAATAATTGCCCTTCCACGGAATTCCATAGCCGCGATCAAGTTCGAGGATCCAGCCTGCCACATTATCAAGGAAGTAGCGGTCATGCGTTACGGCGATGACAGTGCCTTTGTATTCGCGCAGGTGATGTTCGAGCCACGCCACAGATTCCGCGTCCAGGTGGTTGGTGGGCTCGTCCAGCAGGAGAATGTCCGGTTCACTGAGCAGCAACCGGGTTAGCGCAACACGGCGCCTTTCCCCGCCCGACAGGATCTTGATCGGTGTATCGCCTGGAGGACAGCGCAACGCATCCATGGCAACTTCAAGATGCGAATCCAGATTCCAGGCATCGTGCTTGTCAAGTTGATCCTGCAACTTGGCCTGCTCGGTGACAAGTGCGTCAAAGTCGGCATCGGGTTCGGCAAATTTCGCGTTGACTTCATCGAAGCGCGCAAGCATTTCAACAATGGGAGCAACCGATTCTTTTACAACCTCGATGACTGTTTTTGTTTCATCCAGCTTTGGCTCCTGTTCGAGCAGACCGACCGTGTAGCCTTTCGCCGCGGAGATTTCGCCGATATAGTCCTTATCAATACCTGCCATAATACGCAGCAGTGTGGACTTCCCCGCGCCATTAAGACCAAGCACGCCTATCTTGGCGCCATAATAGAATCCAAGCGAGATATCACGCAGGATCTGTTTATTGGGAGGAACAATGCGCCCCACTTTATTCATGGAGTAGATTACAAGGGATTCATTTGCCATAGTAGGGTGATTTTATCAGAGAGTGAGGATTAGGAAAACTTCATTTGGAAGTTGAAAACCTGATCATCAGGTTTATGTATAAATGATTTATATTTTGAAGGCATATTTCAAAAAAATTCCGGGAGCCACAAAAAAACAAAGTCAACTGCTGAGCTGCTGATTCACACAAAACGACCCCTGTCCAGCGGCGAGGCAAAAACAGGGGTCTGACTTAAACCGTCGGCAAAGACTGAGTAAGCTGTAATCATTCTATCCTATTTTCATTGGTTATTCGTACTCATCCCTTTTCCACAATGCGTGCTTCGCAGGTCAAGGAGCCCGGATGAAAATCGTAGAAATTCCATTCAAGAGCTCCTGGGCAGGGGAACTTACACCGAATAACTCTCGCCGGGTTTTAACACGATCACCTTCGTGTTAGTCTCCTGTTCCACACGCACCTTCCACGCGGCGGCATCCTGCGCGATCAATTCCCAGGTATTGTAGTGGATGGGGACCACCACCTTCGGTTCCAGCATCCTGACGGCACGCAGGGCGTCGTTGGGACCCATGGTGTAATTGTCACCGATGGGGATTACCGCCACATCCAGGCCCTCCTCCCCGATCAATTTCATATCCCCAAACAAACCTGTATCCTGCGCAAAATAGAGCTTCTTTCCCTCATTGGTGGTCAGCAAAAATCCGCAGGGATTGCCGCCGTATGAGCCATCAGGGAGCATCGAGCCATGCAGAGCAAGTGTCAATTTAAGGTAGCCGAATGGGTGCTTGTGTCCGCCGCCCAAATGTTGACCGTACGTTTTCTTCACACCCTGCCCCTCGAACCAGGAGGCGATCTCGTAGTTGCTGATGATCGTCGCCCCTGTACGCCTGGCAATGGCAATGGCATCACCCACGTGATCTCCGTGCCCATGGCTGACAAGCAGAAAGTCCGCTTGCACTGCGGCTGGAGAAATATCAGCAGCTGGGTTGCCGGTAAAGAAGGGGTCAATGACTAATTTATATCCGCCCGTTTCAAGTCCGAGTGTGGCATGTCCATGCCAGGTAAGTTTTGTTGTCATGTCAATCTCCTTTTAATGATGGTGACAGTTCACGACTTGGAAGTGATCATGAGATAGGTAAACAGGATTCTCCGGTCAAATAATGGGTAACAGTGGGCCATTTGGTTATTATGAATTTTCTGTGATTGCGCCCATGGAATTATAACTACTTCGCTGGCAGGAGACTTTCAGAGGTGGATCAACAGATTAAACATAAAGGGGCTATCCAATTAGCGGATAGCCCTGATTTTTTTCCAGAAGAAATTTACCTGTTTGTTTCTGGCGTGTTTCTCAGCCTGCGGGCAAATAAAATTACAACCACAAAGGCAAGAGCCATCACTACCAGACCAGGCAAACCATAATCATCAGCAAAACCGCCGTTTGCCAGGGCGGTCGTGGTGGGGAACACGGTAAGTTCTGCAGCAGCGGCTTTGGTGTAAGCAGCGCCTACAGTTGCTGTAGCGGCGGCCTGCGTACCTGCCAGTCCCACAGGAACCGAGGGATCAGGCGTATTGGTGGGAGACGCAGCGGCCACGGGCGGAGTAAATGTCGGTGGAGGGACGAGCGTGGTGGTGGGGAAACTGGCAGCTTCAAACGTGGCTGTCAAGGCAGAATCAACAGTTGCCATTGCAGCAGCGGCGGTTTGAGTAGCCGCACTGATGGCGACTTCCTGCTGCGAAGCCGCACGGTTTTGACTGAACAAATACACCGCGCCAAGGCAGGCAACTGAGATCAATATTATCCCGCCTAAAATGCCAACCGCGATCATAAAAGTGCGATTGTTATTTGATTCCTCTGGAAGCGGGGATTCTCCAAAATCATCTGTGGTGGTTTCATCGAAAGACATCAAGCACTCTCCTGGTTATTTTTTATTACTTTTGCTCATAATCCCGAATGTCTTGTTATTTCAAGGCACGTGACTTAATTTTACAACAACAATGCGGGTATTATCCCACAACTTCAAGGTTTATGAGAGGCGCGATGATCGTTTCGCCATTTTCAAGTTTAACTTCCGCCGCCGGAGCGCGTAAGCCGCTCAACAGCGTGGTTAATCCGGGTTTAACAACGACAATGGAACCGATCTGCCCCATGGCAGGCGGACGCCGCATCCGAACCTGCGATCCGGGGGCAAACGTTTCCACTTCACGAAGGGCAGGCGGAGCTGATGAAACGGGCAGGGGAATAATGACTTCAGGGCATGCTCCGCTGTAACGATCACGCGCCTCTGCGTTTACAGTAACATCACGCTTGATATTTGTACTAAGCAGTTTATAGGCTGCAGAATTCATTGGCAGGGAGCCAAAACCATCGGTCACAACAATTGGGTAGCGCATCTCACGCGCCAGCGGGATGAGCGATGGGTACAAACTGGAAATGATCAATCCGCGTATGGACAGATCTGATGCAGCTTTTAATGCCTCGGCATCCTTGACCATGCCGCCCAAAATAACAAATCCACGCATGCTCACATCCAGACGTCCGGCGGTAAATACACTGTTGGGTTGTTCTGCAAGGTTAACCAACAAACCAGAATCAATTCGACCATTCCCCCAAACGCCCTGTATCAATGCGCCTGCAGCCTGGATCACCACACCACGATTTGGAATGACTTCAATCACTGTACCGGTGATACCGGCACGCAACTCCATTTTCGATTCACCCACTTCCATCAGAACTTGCCCGCCGCCCGCTACGATCACCCGCCCCTCACGCGGCGCAACCACGCTGCGCGGAAAAAGTCCCCTGCCGACGGCGATCTCAGCACCGGCAACAAGACGCTCATTCGCTTTGCATTTTACAAGACGGTCTGCCGCATCGGAACTCACGCCCAGCCTCTGGGCAACATCCAGTAGAACATGCTCACGCGCCCAGCTTGCCTCGGCGATCACGTCATTCGGGTTAACTTTTTGATGCAGGCGCACAAGGACCGTGCCCGGGATCGGTAAAAGGCGTTCACGCACAATGGAAGCAAAGCCAAGAATATGATGTACAGGCGCCTGCATGGTCTATTCGCCTCCGAGGGTCCAGGCCCATTTTTTGATCAGTTCACGCCGGCGCATATCATCAACCGGCAGGGATAATGGACGTCCACGCCCGTCGAAGATCACACCCAAAGCGCCCCCAGTCACCGAGAGCGTGCCACCACGCCCTGGTCCAAAACCAACATCCGCACCGTGCAGACACTGGATGGTTAATTTTCCTGTCTCGCCGCCCCGCAATGGCAGGACCTCAAGCGCTCCACATTTCAATTCCAAACGTGTCTCAGACCCATTCTCATAGGTCAGGGTTGCGCGCAGGATGGGCACACCGTATTTTACAGAAACGACCGGTGCAACCACTGTGCCTATGCTGAGAAATGCTCCTGAATCGATCACTTGTACAGGCATGATATTGTTTTTCGCAGCAGCAGCACCCAACAAGGGCAGCAGGTTATTTTGATCGAGAATGACCGTGGTCAAGCCGACAGGTTGGATGGAATCGAGGAGCAGAAGCAGACACTGACCAGGTCGTGAAGCGTCACTGAGGGCGCCTCCACCAGCAATGATCGGCTCAAAAAGCGGAGCCAGCGTGGTTTTGATGCGCAAGGCATTGCGCGGAAAATCGCGGCCCGCAGACTGCATGGAAAGGTATAGCGCCTGTCTCGTAACTGCCTGTGATAATGCGAGGTCTTCCTTTGTTGCAGCAATGGTGGCTGGATACAAAGCTTTTTGATACAGATAGTCCCGCAGCACACCTTCAGAAATTTCCAGGGGCGACCAGCGCAAAATATCTGCGAGGGTTGTGTAATTAAGTAAGCCTGCCAGGTTTTCGCCCACTCCAAATTGCGGATATACACCCAATGTAAATTTATTTTTAAAACCAGCCGAAACAACCGCAGCAGATGCTCCCAGGTCAATACTTAGGATCCCCTTGTCAGCGCTGTACACTTTGGAAAGAAAACGCACCATGCGCCCGGTGGCGTAGGCGGTTGGCAGTAAATGCCCGCCAGACCACACATCCAACAGGTCCACGCCCTTGATCTGGCGTTTGCGGATGTTGACCTCCATGCGCGCCAGTTCACTCTGAGCTGGCTCCAGATCTTCTGTTTCAAGGGAAGGACGGACATTCGGACTGATGTGCAGGGCGGAAGAAAATGAACCAACAAGGGTTTTGACTTCCTCTGCAATTTTCTCATTCCCTGCAAATAGAACTGCCGGGACTTTCTCCTTCGGCAGTATGAAACTGGCAAGGCCAATTGGCTCAAGCAGTTTTTGGATCGAACGTGATGCTCCGCCATCGGTGCCGCCAGTGATGATGATCAGGTCAGGCTGTGCGCGCAGAAGGCTGTCAATTTGCTGTTCAGGTTTGCGACGGTCATTCAGGCTGATCGTCTCCACGATCCGCGCATACATTGATTCAGTCAGGCGGCGCGCGCTTTCAAGCGAGACTTCCTTTAGCAGCCCCACCAGGGCGGTTTTAATGGTGGGACCTGCGGAAATGGTGACGACCAGCGAGTCCACGCCTGAACCGTTGGGCTGGCTCGGCGTAATCAGGTTGCGTGAATCATCAAGCAGGGACTTCCCCAAAACCGTCTGTAAATTGGTAATTGCGTTGCGAACCCCTTCGCTCACATCCTTGAAAGGTGCTTCAGCAGTGGAAGGAGCAGTGCCGGAAGCCACAAAGCGGTATTCACCTTCGACCACGTCAAATAAAACCGCACGCGTATTTGCCGCGCCGACATCTACAGCAAGAATGGAGTTACCATCGACCAATGATGAAGTCATAGTTACTGGAATTTCCCTAGCAGCTCAAGGATGAAATTGATCAGCGACGAGATGCGTTCGATCAACGCGGTCAACGCGGCAGCATACACACCCGCAAATACCGCGCCCAATGCAATGCCAATAAAAATGCGGCCACCCCAAGCCAGCGCTTCGATCAAACCCAGGCGGCGCATGGAGCCATCGGCCTTTGGACGTGCACCAAAGTGAAAATAGGAAAGCGTCAGGACTGTACCAACCAGAATGATCACGCTGTTGGATATTGCCTCTATAAAATAGCCAATGTCTTTTCCGCTGACAAATGTCATATCAAATGCATTGATGGTTCCAAGCACCTGCGGAATGAGCGTGCCGATCAATGCGCCGGCAAGAGTCACTGCCGCACCCACCCCAACCAGAAATGCCACCACGATCCGGCCCATGCCCGACAGGTGCGGCGAGGCTTTTGTCAGGAGTAAAAACGCAGCGAACAAGAGTGCCAGCATTAAGCCCAGGTCAAGCATGTTGCCGGAGGCAATGGCAGACATTAAAGGGTAAACGAGGCGCGGCATGATCACCTGCCACCACGTAACGGCCGCAATATAGCCTGCTGAAACGCCTACAAAAATATACACCGCGATCCGAAAGAGCGGATTATCGCCAAGTACATAACTAAAAATGAGCAGGGTAAACAGGAAACTGATCAAACCAGTGACCAGATTGATCAGGTCGGCTGAGATCAACATATTATTTTGCCTCCCTCGCCGCACCACGGTCACGCAAGCCCAAAGCCAGGTTCAATAAACCACCGCCCAAAATAAACACCATGGCAAGCAGCATTCCAATGCTGTACGCATCCCAGAAAGCGCGCGCGGTGCCGGGGCGTCCGCTGTTATTCTGCTCGAACAAGGCGCCACCGTACAAACCGCTCACCAGGCCGGCGATCTGCTGCGAGGCATAATACGGCTGTATCATCGGTGCGGTTTGTGCGCTGGAAACCGCCACAAGGGGGACTGTCTTTCGCGCTGAAGCTGTCTGCTCGATCCAGGCGCGGGCAGAATCCGCATCGTCTGTGATCAGGATCAATGCTGCAAATTGTGAAAGTGAGGTCACACCCTCCAGCGGAGGCAATGACCAGGCAAGAGTCGGCGCAAAGTCAACCAGATTGGAGCTTTGAGGAACTGTATACCGGGCAGTTTCAGATGGATTTTCAGCAAATGCCCGGATGCCCATCTGTCCACCAGGAAGGTAACCCAGGTTCAAGTATTGGACTCCACTTTGGTAGTGATGCCCAGCCAAAAATCCAGAGGAAATGAAACGCTCTGCCAGAACCGCACCTGTCTCACTGGTGGAAATAAAAGTCATGCGCGGATGGCGCAGGAGGATCATCTGGTCAAACATCGGTCCTGCGGCGGCTTCAATTTCCCCCGCACGGGCGGGTTCATAATCAAACACCACCAACACCGGCGCGCCTTCCGGAACGGATTGCGCCGCGTGCAATGCCCCGCCGAATTCAAGCGGAACCAGTAAACTGCTTGGCAGGGGAAAAATCTGTGTCCGCATGGATAACACAGTGGGCAAAATTATAAAAAACATGAAAAACAGGAACCAGCGTAAAACGCGCGAAGTTCCGATCACGGAAAAAGAATCAAGGGGAACAGGCGCAGTTTCTGCCGCAAGGATTTGCTCCAACAATGCCGCATGAGCCTGCTGTTCTTCGCTGGCCTGTAATTTGATCGAATAAGCTTTTGGTTTGCTGGTGGGAGAAAAAACCGACCCCGCAGGGAGTACACCCGGCAAGCCAGCCAGTGCACCGTGTGCCTCCAGCGTCTTGTCACCGGATGTGAAAGACTGCGGATTGCCCGCATCCACAGGGCGCATGGCTTGCACCCAGGTGGGGAGATCACCAGGAGCGATCGCATCCACACTGGTGATTGGCGCGGACATGGATTCAGGTGCGGCCGACTCATCCACAATCGAAAGCCAGTCAGGCATTTCTGTAAACAGGGAGTCCGTATCGGGGCTGGGTTGAGACACAGACGCGTTAACCGGCTTGGCTGTATTGAGCCGCTCAGGTGTATCAGAAAAAGACGGGGTGGGAACTGGTGCTTCCTGCACGGCAGGGGGTTCAGCAAAAATAGAGGACCCCAACGCGGAAGCTTTCAGCCAACCCGGGATATCCTGGTCAGGGTTCTCTTCAGCAGTTGGTTGTTCCTGCATATCTTTTTCGACCGGCGCAAGGTCATCTGCTTTCAACCAGGCAGGCGTTGAATCTTGCACGGGTTGTTCACCTTCAGCAGGCTGAAGACTCTTCAACCAATCCTGATCAGATGAAGAAGTACCTGCTTCGAGACCCTTCAACCAGTCAGGTGTATCGACTGCAGATGAAAAAACGGCATCCATCTCTTCCAAGCCATATCCTGAAAAAGCGGAAGGATCAGTACTTTGAGTTTTATCCTGTCCATCCATTACAGGCTGCCAGGAAGACAGGTCAGAACTATCGATCGGTGCGCCAGGAATCGACGGGGTAACTTTTGAATCCATTGCGCTCAACCAATCAGGCATATTGGAGTTGTCCGAAGGCAGGCTGGCTTTGGATGCGGGAATTTCAGAGTCCATCGCTCTCAACCAATCCGGTGTATCCGAACTGCTTGAAGGCACACTGTCTTTGAGCGCGGCGTTTTCCGCATCCATCGCGCGCAGCCAGTCTGGTGTGTCGGAAAGATCGGGCAATGTATCGGGCGTGTTCAACGGAACACTGGTTTTCGGCGCGGCATTTTCCGCATCCATCGCGCGCAGCCAGTCCGGTGTCTCTGAAAAAGCAGGGAGTATGTCTGAGTCTTTTGAGGCGGCGCTGTTTTTGGGGGAGGTAATTTCTGCATCCAACGCGCGCAGCCAGTCCGGCGTATCTGAGGATGTAAAGGCTTCATCCGCAGTGTTCACGGAATCATTAAAGCCCGCACCGCCATCTGCAACTATGGACCGCAGCCAGTCTGGCGTTTCACCTGCCGCTTCAAAAGCAGGCGTATCATCCAATGCAAACGGCTGCGCAGCCTCTTGTGATTTACGGGAAGCATCTGCATCCCGCAGCCAATCAGTTAATTCATCTTTGTCGTCAGCCTGTGGGGTTTGACGATTCATCCCTGCCAACCAGGGCGGCATCTCAGGTTCGGGCTCAGGTTGAGATTGTGCAAAGTCCTTGGTATTTCCCAACTCCACCCAACGCACATCAGAAGATTCGGTTTTGGGTTTCCTGGGCTTTGGCGTCTCACCGGTAATGTTCGCAAGCCAATCCGGGGTATCCTCTTCATCATCCTGTGCTTGAGAATTCAGACCTGCCAATAAATCCGAGCCGGAAAATTTGGAGCCGGTTGTTTGGGGTGTTTTTGCTGCATCATCTTCAGGAGTTTGCCGCGCTGAACTACGCGTATCCCTTAACCATTTGGGCAGGACAGGTTCAAGATCAGCAGTGGTTTTTTCAGTGGGAATTTGTCCGGGCGTGAGGGGTTTATCCTCCCCTTTGAGATTTCCAGTCAACGGCTGCAGACGTGCTTGACAAACCTGGCAGAACTCCAGATCTGACGGGTTGTTCTCTCCGCATACAGGGCATTTAATAACGTTTGCCATTAGCTGCCGCCATAAGGACGGTCTGCGCCAAACAAAACACGCAGTCCAGTGGTCAGTGCGCCAAGCCCAACACCGATCAAAATGCCTCGCATTCCACCGAGCGCCCATACCTGAGACCACCAGCGAGCGAAATCACCCAGCAGGGGGATATCGCCAAAAGGCAACGTGGCTGAGCCAAAAAGAATGATCGCGGCGGTTAAAAGGAAAATGATACTCATCACATCCACGCGACGGCGCAGGAGACGGATTGCCGCATAAAGCAGTGAGATGGTCAGAATCCCCATCAAGGCGGATTCAGTCGGAATGATGATGCCATTCACCACCGCCTGCATGGCTACATGTCCGGGACGCAGGATTATGCCGAGGACAAGGGTAATCAATAAACTAATGACAAGAAGCGCACTGTAAACGCCGCCCTTTTGACTGCGGCGGACTTTGTCAGTATGCACTGAAACCAAATTGAAGATCCCCACCAACATGGCAACACCCGCAAGGGTAATCGCCACATTCAAGATCTGAGTCTGAACTTCTGCCAGCACAGGGAAGAGATCTGTCAGAAAATATCCGCTCAAAATGGCAAGACCTGAAAGCGTTACGATAAAAACAGTGATCACGCGCATTACATCACCCCCGCAAATTTGGCAGCCGCGCCGCCCAATAAGATGAAGATGATCACCCAGCGGAACACATCCTGTAATGTCAGGCTTGCCAGGTGTGAAACGCCTGCGCCAAGATACGCGCCTGCGGAAAATAACTCTTCACCGAGCAGCGCATCCTGTGAGTTCGCAAAAAGCACAGCCTGACCGGCCAGGTTGTCACTGGCGCCAATTATCGCTACATTTTCGCGTTCCGCCGCATCAGCCAGTAAAGCAACCTCCGCGCCAAAATGCCCGATCAAAATATTTGCAGAGACGTTCTCATTTTGTGAAATATGCATCGCGCCGGCGGCATATCCAAACGGACTTAACCCGGCCACACGCCCCGCAGTATGCGAATATAACTCCCCCGCGTTTGCGGCTTTATAGCCCGCCTGTATGGTATCCTGTGAAAGCAAGCCAAGCAGAGGATCTCCTGAAGAAGCGACCGGAGGACTGTCACTTACTGATGTGCGTTCTGCAATATGACGCAGCATGGCAAGTCCGGCCAGGGAAGATCCGCCACGCACATCGAGCAGGTTTCCAGATCCAAGGGAAATATGCAGGCGAGTGCCATCTTCCACGCTCAACCCCAGCATTCGAACCAGGCGGGCAAGCGCAGGGACATCACGCAGGCGTGCAGGAGCTTTACGCTTCCATAGTGCGATCACCCCCAAAAGAATCGCACTGACCGCGATGATAATCAATTCGATGGGGATCAGCATGATGATGCCCTCTCCTCAACCAGGAAGGATGCGAACGCACGTGCTTCATTATCTTCTTCCAGGGTGATTGCCAAAGCCGTGAGTTGGTCATTCGCGATCAAACCGCGGCCAAAATACAACATCTGCGCCCCAAGCAGGGCAAGCGGACTTCCCGCCTCAAGCAACATGGCAGTCAGTTCATGAAGACGATAACGGCGCAAGGTTTCTGCCCAGCGCGGCCAATATTCGCGGGGTGAATTCATATTTATGCGAGTATAGCATAATTTTAATGTCGACTTGTGTCATGCCGCACATCCGGTTATTACAAGTGGGTTGCAATTCCAGGAAAGTCAAACCTTGTCCGGGCAGTACATGCACAAAATAATTCCCGCTCAACCCACAACGCCAACACAAAGCCGCAAAGAGAATGTTTCTATCTCTGCGGCTTTGCGTAAACTTCCCAAGAAGCCATCCATTAAGTACAGGAAAGGCATTCGATCTGTGTATTATTCAGGCGCGATCTTCGTTCCAGACTCAATTTCTGCATCTTTCGGGATGACAACAATTCCATCACGGACATACCATTTGCCGTGGTCCAAATCCACTCCACGGGGGAATGGAAGAATGGTCACATCGTTCCCAATCCGAATATTTTTATCGAGGATGGCGCCCTCAATATGACAATTCGATCCAATGCCGATGGGCAAGCCTTCTTCAAAATCCCGTTCATAATAGTCCGACCCCATCACGATCGTGTCCTTGATAACACATCCTGATGAGATCTGACTTCGGATCCCCACAATCGAGTGAGTAATGTCAGACTGCAGGATCCGGCATCCTTCCGACAGAAGGACATCCTTTAACCTGCTGTCTTCCACAATGGAACTGGGCAGGAACCGGATGTCTGTATAGATCGGCTCCTTGGCATCGTGGAAATTGAACGGTGAATCGGACCGTGTCAACATCAGCCCTGTTTCATAAAATGAACGGATCGTTCCAATGTCCTGCCAGTAGCCGTTAAAATCAAAACCGAATACCTTATGGGTTTGGATCGCCTCGGGGATAATGTCGCCGCCAAAGTCATCATGATTGGGGAATTTCTCCAACAAATGCATCAACACCTTTGTTCTGAAGAGATAAATTCCCATCGAGCCGAGGAATGGACGAACCGGATCGTCACGGCTGATATATTTCCTCTGAATTTCAGGATCCTTGGGTTTCTCCACAAAGGAGGAAATCCGTCCACCGGGTTCGCGCTTCAAAATCCCAAAACGCGGCGCCTCCTCCGTCATAACAGGCTGGACCGCCACGGTAATATCCGCGTGATTCTCCCAATGATATTCAGCCATCGCCTTGTAGTTCATACGATACAGGTGGTCGCCCGCAAGGATCAGGACATGTTTGGCCCCACTGGACATGATCTCAAGGGTTTGCTTTCGCACCGCATCAGCCGTGCCCTGATACCAGTCAGCACTTTCGATGGTTTGTTCTGCAGCCCAGATCTGAACCCAGCCGGCATGGAACGCATCAAAGTTATAAGTGCGCGTAATATGACGATGCAGGGACACAGAATTGAATTGTGTCAGGATCGCGATCTTGAATATCTCTGAGTTGATGCAATTACTGATGGGAATATCTATGAGGCGGTATTTCCCCGCAATGGGAACGGCAGGTTTCGAGCGCATTTGAGTCAACGGGTAGAGACGCGCTCCACGTCCACCACCTAAAATTACAGCCAGGATGTCATTTAACGAGGGCATAATGGTCTCCTACATCAATTTTACTTTTCTTTCAACAACTTGTTAATATCTTGCATCCTGCCTAATAAAACCCCCAACACTGTTTAAATTATATCGCATTTTCACATGCTTGCATTGCAGTAAATTACATCGCAAAAACGCTGATCCGCATATTCGAGCGTGGTTATATACAACAAATTTAGACTATAATCCACCCTTATTCCTTTATGGATCAGGAATATATATTTTTGCATGCAAGCTGGTATTTATGATCGATCACGAAAAAAATTCACAAACTCCAATTATTGAACGCACCACAAATTACAAGCCTCCGCGCAATTTAAGTTCCTGG
>JFJP01024004.1_pt1 | contig 66871 bp, 71 predicted proteins | sample 431651 | NCBI WGS metagenome assembly JFJP01 (sample SAMN02602958, study PRJNA72255) | Microbial mat metagenome, whole genome shotgun sequencing project. | biome: fresh water; feature: sink hole; material: water; isolation source: purple microbial (photo- and chemosynthetic) mats found in... | reverse complement strand
GTGAACTATGCATTGCAAAGCATAGTTTAAAAGTCACACACCCGTGGAAACATCTTTTTGTGTTCTTTATAAATAATAAAAGTGGAGATTGATTCACGGGGGTGTAGATTTTGGCATGTGCAAACATCTGACTTTGACGGTTTCATACGTCCGTCACTGCGAGGAACGAAGCAGTCTAGTTCATGTGCCTGTCACTGCGAGGAACGAAGCACTCTAGTTCATGTGCCAGTCACTGCGAGGAACGAAGCAGTCTAGTTTATATACATGTAGATTGCTTCGTTCCTCGCAATGACGCAGACGACTCAACACTTTTTGTTAGGAATAAAAATACCGAATAGAAGCAAAACCAAAGGCTCCTGATTTTGCCACACTTTGCACTTGCGATACATCCACTATACCACCCAGAGCGAAAACTTTTACTGCACACTTTTTTAAAAGCGTTTGTAAATCTTCTACGCCTTTTGGCTCGCCCTTGTTTGGTGAGGCAAAAATTGGGCTGTAGGTTACGTAATTGGCACCTAATTTTTCAGCCCGTAAAACCTCTTCATGGGTGTGTGTGCTGATGATGACTTCAAGATTTTTAGCCTTGGCTTGTGCAATTGCATCAAACTGCGTCGAGGTTAAATGAACGCCTGTCGCTTTGAGCGTGAGGGCGAGTTCTACATCTGTATGAATAAAACTTTTCACACTGCCAAACGCATGACAAACATCCATAAAATCCCTCGCCAGTTTTGCATAATTTAGGTTCTCTTTGTCTCGAAAAAGAGCAAAATCTGGCTTATGGATTTCAAACTGGTGCAAAAGTTTTTCTCTAAAAACAGCGGGAATATCAGTATAAAATTCTTGCGAAGTGATAAGATATTTTTGCATGCGAGCTATTTATAAAGTGGGTTTTGAAAGTCAACTCGCACTGCATCAATACCTTTCTCATATCGCTCTGCCATCGCGTTTACATGGTACTCCAAACGGTTGAGCAAGTAGAGCTCTGGTGGCGAATATTTCGCTTTAGACGCTACGATAAAGTTTTGCAAAAACGCCAACTTTGCCTCGTCACTCTCAAATGCCAAACTCTCTATAATTGCCTTAATCTCATCATACTCATTTCCACAAGCTGATAAAAAGTCATACGACAAATCCATCGTTTTTAAGTTTTCAAGTGCTTTAGAAAATGCGAAGTGATTGTAGAGCATACAGCCCACAAAATACTCTATATCGGAGCTTTCAAACTCCGAGTATTGTTTCTCTTCGTCTGCGAAATATTCATGCCAAATGGTTAAAACTTTTTCTATTTTTGTTTGCATAGTCACTCTCATGTTGATTTTAGAGAATTATACTGTTTTTAAAAGTTCTTTGAGCCCTGAGCCATTCTGATTTTCATCCATGGCAATATTTTGACGTGCTAAATCTATTTGCGATAAAATACCGCTTGTGCCGTCTTCATTTAAGTATAAACCGTTGGCTCGTATCCGTCCAAGCGTTTCGTTGTTATCACCTTTTATATCAAACTGACCCTTCGTATTGCCCAAATAGAGCGCACCGATACCAAGCTCACCAAGGGCTATAAGCTCATCTTGAGTGTCACTTTTCATCCAAATGCGAAGGTCTTTTAAAATTGGGTCATTCTCATCTATCCAGTTATTTCCATCGCTGTCGTAACGTTTCAAATCACTAAAACCATTTCCATTGAGCGTGCCGAAAAGTTCACTTCCTTGGTCTATGGTGTTGTTTGCGTTTTTGTCGAGTGCTAAAAAACCGCTTCCGTTTTTGAGCATAGATATTTGGTCGCTTTTGCCATCATTATCGATATCAAAAGAGAATTTTTGCGCCTCTAGATCTGGAAGTTCGCCATCAAACGTTAAAACTAGGGGATCAAAAAACTGCTGACGCAAAATTTCATGTTCACTCGCAAAAGAGTACGACATCGAAATATCCATATTTAACTCAATTCTTTTCGAGTTGGTTTGAATAAAACCGTTCATGCTCACATCAAGCTTTTGCTCCTCTTTATACTCCTTGTGAATACGCACCTCACGGCTTGTCAGCTCTTTGACATTGAACTCCTCAGCGGTTAAACTTCTCAATTTAAATTTTCTAGAGTCAAAGGCAGACATCAAATATTGAAACATTTCATATTTGAGTCGTTTAGCAAATTCTATTTGCTCATATGCGGCTTGCGTCTCTTGAAGCCGTTTGGTTTGTTGGGTATCCAACTCGGTCACAAAACTCGTGATTGTTGTGCTGCTGCTCTTAAAAGATTCAGAGTGCAAGTCCAGTGTGAAGTTTTCTATTTTCATAATTTCCCCCTTAAGTAAGTCATATACCACAGCAAATTTTATTCCCTGATTTTATTTTTACTCTATAAATGCTATACTTAAATCATGATAAATTTATCGACAAATACACAGCTTAACATCCTCCTTCCTAGCACAAACAAGGCTCTCGCAGTTGTTTTGCAAGAGGCAACACTCAAAGAACTTACAACGCTCTCCAAAGACAAAGATTTAAAATCCATCATAAATTCTTTGCTTAAAGAGAGTGGACAAAATCCCGCTTCAGACAACACGCTTTTAACGCTTGTAAAAAACAACCCTACGCTCAAAGAGCTTGGAAATGTCTCTTCTACCATCAAAGATTTGCTGAACACTTTAAAAACAGACAAAAATCCTTTACCGCTCACGGAGACCTTGAAACATTTTCTCAGCGACGTAAAAGAGCTAAAAGAGGGTGTTCTCAAGCAAAAACTTGAAAACTCCGGTGTTTTTTTAGAGTCCAAACTCAAAGATGTGCAAAACCCGCAACTTCAACTCAAAGAGCTCCTCACCTCTTTGGAGAAAATTGTTGCAAAAAGTGATATTTTTACCGTAAAAATTTTAACTAAAAACATCCAAGAATTACTCACAAATCCAGTGCTCAAAGAGGCTTCCAACACAGCTTTGACTCAGCCGCCAAAAGAGGAGTCTGCATCCTTAAAACATTTGGCAAAAAGCGTTGAGAATATCGTCCTGAAAGTCCAAGAACAGCTAAAAAGTGCAGATGTCCTCACAAGTAAAAATGTCGATACGCAGCTTGCTAAACTCGAACATTTGGTCAGTCCAAAACTCTTAAACAGTGAAAACTTCAAGCTCGCATCTTTACAAGAAACACTTGGACAATTAAACACGCAAGTAGCACAAAGCAAAATGCCTGAGGCAAAAACTCTCCTCGAGCCCCTTACTAAAATCATAGACACGCTTCAAGCGGTTTCGCAAAGCTCACCAACACAAAAAACCGCCCTAGATGCCCTGCTTGCAAAAAATATACCTCAAGAAGTTCGCACCATGACAGAGTCGGTTAAAACGCTCCTGCAAAAAGCTGACCCTGTTTTTTCTAAAGAGACCGATTCATTAGTCAAAAAACTAGAAGTTTTTGTCAATCCCCAAAAACTTGAAGCCTCCCAAAATGTAAAAGAAATTCTCTCTCATGACCTCAAATCAATTCTTCTCAAAGCCGGTGATGAAATCAGCAAATCAGAGCATCCAAACCAAAGCGAACTGCTCAAAAACATAGACAAACTCTCTTTGCAAATAGACTACTACCAACTTCTCTCGCACCTCTCAAACGCTTCGGCGATTTATCTCCCTTTTTCATGGGACCAGCTCGAAGAGGGAAATATCAACCTCCAAAAAGACAAAGATGAGAAATTTTACTGTGACATTGACCTCAAACTCAAAGAGTACGGCGACTTAAAAGTGAGACTTGTTTTGTATGAAAAAAATCAAATAAACATTCAAATACATTCGGACAATAGGGACTTTAAAGAGATTGTAAAAGAAAATATAGGCTCTTTACGCTCCGCACTTATACAGTCTCGCATAACCCCTAGAGAGATTCGGATTTTAGATGCGACTCCAAAAAAAACCGCCTCACCGTATGCAAGCAGTTATGAAAAAATAGATGTAGGATTTGAGGTAAAAGCATGAGAAAAGCCGCCGCTCTCAGATACGATACAAAAAAAGAAAATGCGCCAAGAGTCGTTGCAAAAGGGGAAGGTGCTATTGCAGAAAATATCATAAAAATTGCCGAACTTCACAAGTTGCCTATCCGAAAGGATGAAGACCTCATTGAGCTGCTCTCAAAAGTAGAGCTCGATAAAGAGGTCCCCGAAGCGCTTTATAAAGCCGTGGCTGAAGTGTTTAGTTTCATCTATAAAATGACCAATAAAAAATAAACTGCCCTACCCCATCGGGTATAAAATTTCTTCATGCACTTTATCACACGCTTGTAAAACTTCATCACTTAAAGTCAAATTCATCGCCGCCAAACTCGCATCAAGTTGCTCTGGAGTCGTAGCTCCTATGATGGTGGAGGCGACAAAATCAAACTGTTTTGACCAAGCTGTAGCCATAGTGACGGGGTGCAAACCATATTCCTGAGCAATTTTTAGATACTTTTGCGTAGAGAGCATCGTCCTGTCATTCATAAACCTTTGTGCCATTAAACGCTGTCTTTTGTCGGGCGAATTGACATAATCACTAAAACGACCCTTGGCATGTGGATTTTGATTGTACTTGCCGCTAAGAACTCCGCCGCCAAGAGGCGAATACGGTAAAAGCGAGATTTGTTCTTTTTGACATACACTCCCCAACTCATCTAAAAAGCGTCTGTTTAGAAGTGAGAAATTGTTTTGAATAGACTCAAATCTGGCGTAGCCTTTAAACTCAGATGTCTTAAGCGCTTTCGTAGTTCCGTACGCCGTGTCGTTTGAAGTGCCGATGTAGCGAACTTTTCCGCTTTGAACCAATCTATCGAAGGCTTTGAGCGTCTCTTCTATGGGCACGATGTTGTCAGGCCAGTGCATTTGGTAAAGGTCAAGATAATCTGTTCCCAAACGCTTTAAACTAGCCTCAACTGCTCTTTCTATATGAAAGCTGTCACAAGCCGTCATGCCATGACGAATGGGCGGAACAAACCAGCCGTTTGCCGCACCTGCGACTTTACTTGCGAGGATAACGCTCTCACGCGGTTTGGTTTTAAGCCAACGCCCAACGACCTCTTCTGTTAAACCTGCCAATTTTCCTGAGGGAGGAACGGGGTAAAGTTCAGCCGTGTCATAAAAGTTCACTCCCGCCTCATACGCTTTGTCCATAATGGCAAAGGCAACTTTTTCATCGGGTGTCTGCGTTCCAAACGTCATGGTGCCCATACAAATGGGGCTGACTCTTAGACCTGTTTTTCCTATGTATCTGTATTGCATAATATTTTTAATCCTCAAGTAGCTATAATTGCCGATATTTTACATAAAAGAGATAAATGCATACTGACCTCACGCAAGGCTCCATAAACACACACCTCACAAAACTCGCTATTCCTGCTATTATAGGCTATTTTTTCCATACGATGTTTAACGTAACCGATACCTATTTTGCAGGGCTCATCTCTACAGAAGCACTAGCTGCGCTCTCTTTGTCGGCTTCAGTTTTTTTTATGATTTTGGCTGTAGCCATCGGCATGAGCGAGGCTGCTACCTCTTTGGTGGGCAATGCACTAGGAGAAAAAAACACACAAAAAGCGCAACACATCGCATTAAACAGTATAGTTTTTGCTTTTATTTTGTCTGTTTTTTTAAGTCTGTTTGGAGTTTTGAGTATCCCTTATTTGGTGGACGCGCTAGGCGATGCAAGCTATAAAATCCAAACGCTCGAATATAGTAACCTCATACTTTACGCCTCATTCTTTTTTATAGGCTCTTTTTTCTTTAATGCTCTGCTCAATGCAACGGGAGATACCGTCTCTTTTAGAAATATTTTAATTTTTACGGCACTTTTAAATATTGTTCTTGATTATCTTTTTGTAAAACATTTCAATATGCAGGTAAAAGGAATCGCCCTTGCAACCATCATCTCAGAATTGATAACCATGCTGTATCTTTTTTATAAACTGCGCAAAACAAAATTATATGTAGGATTTAGTAAGTTTACCCTTGACAAAGCAGTGATAAGAGCGTTAGTTAAGCAGGGTTTCCCTCCAAGCATCAATTTGTTCATGATGGCGTTTGGTATGTACATTATTACCTATTTTGTCGCTCCTTTTGGCAAAGAAGCCGTTGCGGGATTTGGCATAGGGATGAGAATTGAGCAAATATTTCTTATGCCCATTGTAGGTCTCTCTATCGCTACACTCGCCATCGTGTCTCAAAACAACGGAGCTAAAACCTATGAAAGAATAGAGATAAGTACAAACCTCGCCCTCAAATATGGATGGATTATCAGCGCTTTTGCTGTTGGGTCTTTTTTACTTTTTGCACCTGCACTCTCTTCTTTAGTGAGCCCTGATATCGCAGTCATAAACCAAAGTGCTTTTTATTTGCGTGTATCAAGTTTTGCTTTTTTTGGTTTTGTGATGATATTTATATACATCTCAATGCTTCAAGGTATCAACAAACCTGCTGTCATTTTTCCCCTAAGTGTGTACCGTCAAGTTATCGCACCTATCCTCTTGTTTAGCTTATTTGCCGCACTTGAGTTTGGCATTGTTTCTTTATGGCTTGGGCTGGTTGCTATTGTCTCCTCTGCGGGAATATTTTTGTGGTGGTATAGCCGAAAAAAATTGAGAGAACTACTTAAGTTCACCCCAATTATTCCCAATGTTTAAACTTGCCTTGAGCGGAACATTGAGTTGCATAATATTTTCCATAATATTTCTAAAACGGTTCCCCAAAATCTCAGCTTCCTCGGATTTTACTTCAAAAATAAGTTCGTCATGAATTTGAAGCAACATTTTTGCATTGAGTTTTTCTTCAAGAATTACAGTGTGAATTTTATTCATGGAGAGCTTTATCAAATCAGAGGCACTTCCCTGAAAAACGGTATTTACCGACTCTCTTTCATACGCGGCTCTAAACATCGGGCTTGCATTTTCATAGTCAAAATATCTGCGGCGTTTTAAAAGTGTCTCAACGTAACCAAGCTCTTTTGAGCTCTCTACGATGGAGCGGAAATAGCTTCGTACACTTGAAAAACTTTCAAAGTATTTCTCTATAATTTCTTTGGCTTCTTTGGTTGTTATCCCTAAAGTATCGGAGAGTTTTTTTTGTCCCATTCCATATAAAAGCCCAAAATTGACTGTTTTTGCGACATTTCTTTTCTGTGGAGCTTCTGCTTCACCAAAAAGGGCAAGTGCAGTTTGCATATGAATATCTTTGTCATGTTTAAAAGCATCCACTAAAACCGCATCTTGTGAAAAATGGGCAAGAAGACGAAGTTCTATTTGAGAGTAATCTATACCGACAAGTTTTTTACCCTCAGGCGCCACAAAGGCTTCTCTTATTTTTGCTCCTAAAGGGGTTCTTGTAGGGATATTTTGCAAGTTAGGATTTTTTGAACTCAGCCGTCCAGTTGCAGTTCCAGTTTGCACAAATGAGGTAAATATTCTACTTTGACTATTGTGTTTACTGAGCTTTAAAAGTGGCTCAATGTACGTAGAGTAAAGTTTATGAACCTCACGGTAATCTAAAAGCAGAGGGATGATTGCATGTTGGTCTTGAAGTGAGCTCAAAACTTTTTCATCGGTGGAGTAGCCTGTTTTTGTCTTTTTACCCGATGGAAGTCCGAGATGTTCAAAAAGTATAACGCCAAGCTGTTGCGTTGAGTTGATATTAAATTCACTGCCCGCTTTTTCATAGATATTTTTTGTCAAACCTGACAAAGTCTCTTTCACATCGACTAAAAATTTTTCCAACAATGAACTGTCAATTTTTATACCAGCTTTTTCCATGCTTACAAGCGTACTTATAAACGGTATCTCAACAAGGCTTGCTTCTTCTATAAGATGCACTGCTCCTTGAAGTTCAAGTTTTTTGAGAAAAAGATAAAAAAGTCTCAGGGTGACAAAAGCATCTTCCGCGGCATATTCGCAAGCATCTTCAAGTGCAACGCTCGCAAAAGTTTCCTCTTTTTTAACGGTTTCTTTAAAAGCAATCATCGTATGAGAGAGTAGTTTATCTGCTAATTTATCAAGCGACAATGCACTCTCAGGGTTAATAAGCCACGCTAAAATCATACTGTCTGCATACACTTTTAACGTCTCATCTTCTAAAAATCTGCTCACAAAATGGAGGTCAAACTTTATATTGTGTCCAACAACTTTGCAGGTAAAAATCTTTTGTATCGCTTTTTTAATCTCAGATTCCTCTATTTGCTGGGGCACTCCCAAGTAAAAATGCCCAAAAGGAACATAATACGCCTCGCTTTCATTTATGCAAAAACTAAAACCCACAAGTTTATCTTTATGATAATCAAGTCCCGTAGTTTCTGTGTCAAAGGCTACGATAGTGTTTTCATGGAAAGTGTTTAAAATCCCTTGAAGCACTTTTGCATCTGTGATGAGAGTTGCTTTAAAGTCTATTTTTTTGCTCTCATGCAGTTGTATTTCTTGTTTTACAACCGTAGGTTGTTTTGTCACTTGGCTCACTATATTTTTAGCATGTAAGCTTCTTAAAATAGCGTTTTGTTCGTACCGAACTAGCTCATCATAGATGTTCAAAAATGGATGGTCAATATCCATTTTGTACTCTTCAAAATCAAACTCTAAAAATACATCATCTCTTAAACTGACAAGTTCCTTTGACATATAAGCGTTTTGTTTGAACTCTCGAAGTTTTTTTTGAATTGCAAGAGGTTGCACTTCATCAAGATGGGCATAAATATTATCTAAAGTACCATACTGCACTAAAAGCTTCTCGGCTCCAACTTTTCCAATACCTTTGACGCCAGGAACATTATCGGCGCTATCACCCAAAATGGATTGATAATCTATGAACTGTTTTGGAGTGACGCCATATTTTTTAAAACAGGCATCTTCATCTATAACACTTTTTTTGATGGCATCGACTAAAACTATTTTGCCATCGTCAATAAGCTGATACAAATCTTTGTCATGAGAGACAACTCGGACGTTGTACTCTTTTTCTTTGGCAAATTTTGTCACAGTTGCGATGATATCATCTGCTTCAAACCCGACACAACCAAGCGTCTTGTACCCCATTTTATCTATCCACTCGATAGCAATAGGGAGTTGTAAAGTAAGCTCTTGTGGTGGGGCTTGACGTTGCGCTTTATAGTTTAAATCGACCTCATTTCTAAAAGTCGGACCTTTAGAATCGATGGCAAAAACTATATAGTCACTGTTGTGCTCTTTTTGCAGTGTGGCGATAAAATTTGTAAATCCTGTCAAAAGACCAGTTGGAAAACCATCTTTTGTTTTAAGATGTTGCGGCAATGCATAAAAACTACGAAAAAAAAAGCCAAAGGTATCTATGATAGTTACTGTTTTTGCCATTTAAAATCTTTAAAGCGTGTCTAAAATATCGTCAACAACATCTTCTAAAATTTCATAATTATAACCAGCATCACTGGCTTTTTTAAGTCCTATTTTTATAGAAACTTCTGAAAATGGTTTGTTAATAGAAACAATTGATTTTACGATATTTAAAGCGGTGCTAAACTCTTTGATATCTTCTGGAGCGAGGGCAGGATTGTCTGCGTATTTAATCATTTTTATAAACTCTTTGTTAAAACCCCAATGTTGGAAAACTTCCGCAGTCACTTCAGCACTTGTAACATCTACATACGATTTTTCAACAACAGCAAGATTATTTGACATCTCAACCTCAGAGGCAAAACTTGTTGTCTCCTCTTGTTGGATGATATCACTAGAGATTAAGATTTTTCCTGTTTCTTGTAAAAATGCTGCCAAATATAATTTATCTGCTTTTTTTGCATCAATTTTTCTATACCATTTAAGGATAAGAGCCGCTTGCAGGGATGAAATTTCAGCAAATTTTTCACTGGTAATGCCATAAGGCTGCATATCAACATTTAATAATTTTCTCACCGAATTTCCAAGAACAATAGAACGCGTCATACTCATCCCAAACAAACTGACCGCTTGAGTAGCATTAATAATCTCTTTTCCAAAGCCATAAAGAGGAGAATTAGCAGCTTTTAGAAGATTTGCTACTATCATCGGATCTGATTCAATCGCTTTTGCTAAATCAACTATCCCTGAATTTTCATCGGCATACACCGCATTGACATCTGCTATAGTTTTTGAGAGCGGAGGAAGTGACTTAATACTATCAATAATAGAACTTTTCACGAGGAGACCTTTATTTTTTGAATTATTATAGCAGTTTAAATTTATAAATCACTTATGGCAATCTGTTAAGGTTTTTAAAGGATTTGCAAGATAATCATACCCTTGATAAAGAGTGTATGTTCCATATAAAATGACCGCAATAGAGGAGAGACTCATCATTAAGTTTCTAAAACTCGTAGCGGATGCAAGAGATGCCAAAAAACCTAAACCAAACAGAGCAGGAACCGTACTCAAACCAAAAATAGCCATTACTAAAGCTCCAGAAAAAGGGTCAGCCGTGCTTGCAGCGGTGATTGCAAAGAAGTAAACAAATCCACATGGCAAAAGACCATTTAACATCCCAAGAACAAAAAAACTGAGATTTGAGCGAGAATGGAGCACTTTTTTAAAGGCATTTCTATAAAGAGAGGAAGAAGAAAAAGAGTGTTCGATGAGAGTGAGAAATTTGATTTTTCCCATCAAAGAGAGACCTGCTAAAATCATAATACTTCCTGCAACTACAAGCAAAACTCCATTTGCATGATTGCTAAAAGTGGCAACTCCCCCTAAAGCACCAAATAATGCACCTAAAGTTGTATAGGTTAAAATTCTCCCAAAAGAGTAAAGCAAATGCGCTGTGCCTTGAGAAACCTTAGAGCTCTTTGGCTCGATTTTGATAGTCGTGTATGCCAAAACTATCCCGCCACACATACCAATGCAGTGACCAAAAGAACCCAAAAATGCGATACTCATAATCGTTATAAGATTGACTGATTCCATCGCTTATTGAGCCTTTTTTAAAAGAAGTTGTTGTTGGATGTAAGGATTATTCATCGTTTCACCACGCAACATTCTTAGTCTCATGGTCTCATAATCGACATGCCCTTGTAGCTTGTTTTCATAAGCACCAAAACCATACCCCATAGGTGTTTTATCTCTTAGGGAGTAAAAAGCGCTCTTGGCATTTATCCATCTTTTTGTATCTTTACTCATAACCCAAATGGTGACATCATTTTTAAAATCTTTATCTTCAAGCCAATGAACAAAACCGCCATGGTCGTGAAAAAACCACGTTTTTCCACCCTTTGAGATAACCTGAGAAGCATACGTTAGGTCTTCTATTACCATCCCACAATCGCTATCTTGGTATTTATTAAGCGCTATATCTAAGGGTAACATTTTAAAATTGCCCTCTTGTATCACTACCATTTTATTTTCAGAAGCTAAAGCAAGAAAAAGGATAACAATAGATACAACGATAAAAAATACCACAAAAAAAGGTCTTGCGTTTCTCATAAAATACCAATCTCCTATGTAATTATTTTATTCTACTTTACAAACATTACATTAGTGTTAAACTTTTTGTTCCCAAGCCATCGGATGACACACTTCAACAGTCTCTTTTAAATCTTGCTTTTGAATATGCGTATAAATTTGTGTTGTAAGAAGTGACGCATGCCCCAAAAGCTCTTGAACAACCCTCAAATCTGCTCCCCCCGTAATAAGCGAAGTTGCGTATGAATGTCTAAGAACATGAGGAGAGACCCCAAGATATTTTTGCGTTATTTTATATGCTGATATTCTACTCAAAGGTTCCCCTTTATAATTTACCCAGACAAAATCTTTTTCATATTGGAGTGCTTGTAAGTACGCATTTATAGCCTCAATGGCAACTTTTGCTATAGGGACTATCCGTTCTTTATCCCCCTTTGCGTGTCTTATATGTAACCATTCACCCTCTATATCTTCTCTACTAAGAGCCAAACATTCACTAATACGTGCGCCGCTTGCATATAAAAAAAGGATGAGCGCGTAGTCTCTCAATCCTATAAAGTTTGATGTATCAATCAAAAAAAGTGCATCTTTTATCTGTTTATATGATAAAAATCTAGGGAGAAGTTTGGGGATTTTTGAAAATTTCAGCTTTGAATTTTTCTGTGAAAAATTACTTTTATAGCAAAAATCAAAAAAAGAGTTTACAGAGGATAGCTTTCTGTTGAGTGTTCTTTTATTTTTGTATTGGGACAAAAAGCCCAGAAGCGAGGCTGTATCAAGTTGTATAAGCGATTTTTGAAGTTGTATTTCTATTGAGCGTAAATCATTTTTGTAAGCCTCTACACTTTTTTTGCTCAGTGCTCTTGTAACACTGATATACTCTAAAAAAGCTTCGAGTTCATTACTCAACTGAGATGTATTCATCATCTATGAAAAATATTTTCTCTCCTACAAAAACATAACCATCTTGGACATTTGCCTTATACACATCATGCTGCAACAAATCTCTTGAGAGTTCAATAAGATACCCCTCTTTCTCCAACGCATAGAGTTTGTCGTTATGAATTATAAGCCCAAGAAAATGGGCAAAAGGGAATTTTATTTTTGCATTTACCTCTAAGGTTGCGCTAAGCGATATGATTTCCCCTTGTTTGGTGGTGATATAAATAATTTTATCATCATACGCTATATTTCTAGTCTCATAAGAAACCCTGACCTCTTTTTCTCCCATGGATAATATTTTATGCCCTGTTGCAGCAATTAATTTATTTTCAATGACATTAAAATAAATAATATTGTTGAAATGATCTTCTGAGCTTACAATGACGGTTCGCAACTTCTTTTTAAGCTTTGAATTTACAATCACAACTTTTCCATCAAGTGTTAAGAAAAGGACTAAATCATTCATAAAATAAGGATTTACTATACGAGAATCGACGGCAATCACTGGATTGCCTTGCTCTTTAAGGAGTAACTCTTTCGTTGCTATGGAGTACAACGCCATCTCATTATCTGCAAACAAAACAGCTAGAATATCCTCTTTTACACTTGCGCTTGCGATAGTTTTATAAAGCTGAAATTGCTCTTGCTTTGCGTTATCACTGAGAGATTGCAAAGAGATGTTTCCATCTATATTGGCACTCACAACCCACTCATCACTGCTTCCTAGAAGTCTGTAGAATTCAGGGACAACTATGTTATCAATAAATTTTTCTTTTGAGAGTACTTTTCTTGTTTGTGTCAGTGCAGTTTGCGAGGAGATATCAATAACCTTTTCATCGCTATCGCCATAATATTTCCAAGCACCTTTGACAACTTCAGGCTCATAAACTTTTTTGGTACTGCAAGCACTAAAAAAAAGGATACTTATGGAGAAAAAAAGTGAAAATAAAAATCTCAAAATACTATTTTACCCCGTAATGTGAAAGCGCCTCAGCAACTTTTTTCCATGATGACTCTGTCGATATTTTTGACAATTTACTGTGTGCTTCATCAATTTTATTTTCATGGATAAGATAAACAGCACTTCGTACCAAAGCTAAATCTCTATAAATCGCATCTTGTTTAGAAGCATATTCATCCAATGTTTTCGCATCATGCGCCAACTCGTAAGCCGCCAAATCAGCAACAATCATATCCTGAGAATGTGTCAACTCTTTGAGAGCGGCAGCATCTTTACTGAGAGTCGCTTGAGACAACATCCACACATCATACAAATCAGAGCTACTCTCTTTTAATGTTTGTAATGCTTCACTATTTGTGCTATCTTCAAGCAACATTGCAAGCGCTTTATTTGAGTCATCTTTTAAGTTTTGCTTGTGGACATCATACGCAATATTAAGTGCGACTAGAGCGACTAGAGCGACTGCTGAAGCAATCATGATTTTTTTATATTTTTTTATAAATCTCTCAGTCATGACCGCTTTTTCAAAAAATTTCTCTTCAGAATTCAGCTCTTCTTTCACCATATCTATATTTGTTTTTAAACTCAAAAAATCATTCCTTTTTTTGCATATTTTTCGTAAAAGTTTAAAATAATATCGCATAGTTTGTTAAAGTTTCATCAATTCATCCAGTAATATAAGTTTTTTTTGTTACAATCGTATCCATTAAAATTTTAGGATTTATCCCATGCAAGTAGATGACGCACTCTTAGTAAAGCTAGAAAAACTCTCTTTTTTAAAAATCTCGCAGGACAAAAGAGGTGAGATTATCAACCAACTATCAGAGATAGTAAATTTTGTAGATAATTTAAGTGAGTTAAATACCGATGGAGTTGAAGGCAATTTTGCCATGAACGATGCCTCAACTCTTCTGAGAGATGACACCCCTTTTTGCGATACAAATATCAACGATGCCATTTTAAAACATGCACCCAAAAGTGCTGATCACTTTTTTATTGTCCCAAAAATAATCGAATAAGGTCAAAATAAAAAACTATATAGGAGTATTGTATGAGTGAAGAAGTTAAAGATAAAAAGCCCATAGACATCAAAAAATTGCTTAAAAGTGTTTTAGCATTTAAATCATCCGACTTACACCTTGTTGTAGGAAGTGAACCGCAGATTCGTATCGACAAAGAGCTTAGACCTCTAAACTTAGCTGTTTTAGATGCTAAAGAGATTGAAGAGATGGCATATTCTCTGATAGAAGATAAACAGAAAAAAGAGTTTGAAGAGCATAATGAACTTGATTTCTCTTTCCAGCTAGATGGAATTGGTCGTTTTCGTGCGAACTACTACCGCACCATTTATGGTATTGGATGTGCTTTTCGTATGATTCCTATTGATATCCCAACACTTGATGAATATAATAACAATCCTATATTTAAAGAACTTGTCAAAAAAGAAAAGGGGCTTATCCTTGTCACAGGTCCCACGGGAAGTGGTAAATCTACAACCCTAGCTTCAATGCTTCATGAGATTAATCTCACAGAGCGAAGACATATTATTACCGTTGAAGACCCCGTAGAGTTTGTCCATAAAAATATAAAGTCTCTTTTTTCACAAAGAGATGTAGGGAGTAGCACCAATTCTTTTGCTGCTGCACTCAAATACGCGCTCAGACAAGACCCTGACATCATTCTCATCGGGGAGATGCGAGATGCTGAGACTATCGGAGCGGCACTTACCGCTGCAGAGACAGGACACTTAGTATTTGGAACACTCCACACAAACTCTGCACCTAGCACCATCAACCGTATCATTGACGTTTTTTCAGGGCAAGAACAAGCGCAAGTTAGAGCACAACTCTCCTCCTCACTTGTTGCAGTGATATCTCAGTCACTCATCCCTAGAGTCGGTGGCGGCAAAGTTGCAACGCAAGAGGTACTTATCAGCAATCCTGCAGTCGCAAACTTAATCCGTGAAGATAAAGTTCACCAACTCTACTCACAAATGCAATTAAATCAAAAAGAGACCCGTATGAGCACTCAAACACAAGAACTTATTGCACTGTTACAAAAAAAGATTATCAGCAAAGAAAATGCCATCAAAAACTCTAATAGACCTGAAGAACTCTTAAAGATGATTGAAGGTTTATAAAGAAGCTGTGTATAAATTTACTGTTGCAAGTACAAATGTAATGTTTGGAGGATTTTATAACGGTATTGACCTTCAAAATGTCCATGATTGCATTTTAACATTATAGGTCGTACAACCAATTGCTACGAAGCAGTTGGTTGTAAAAATAAGAGAAAAGGCTTTACTTTTTCTCTTGTCTAAAGCGTATCATCTTAAAGCGCTCACCTAAAAACTGCGGCAAAATCAACATTTTTACTTTTTCTAACTCTTGCTTGTATATTCTTTCTTCTACGTTTTCTTTGAGCATCTCTAGAAGCTCTAATATGCCCATATTTACAAGTGCGACCATTTGAGCTTTAAATTCTATAAACTTCACGCCTGCTTCTTCGTAAGCATCTTTTACGTGTGCAAACGTAACATCATAGGTTAAGTCTGATTTTGCGAAAAGTTCCTCTCTTTTTATAGTTTCATCAAAAAATGGGATGACTGTATGTTTTGTATAAACTCTTAGAGAAAAATCAGGTCTTGCCATCATCTCACCGTAGTCAAAACTCATAAACTCAAACTTTGGACATGCCAAGCTCATTTGTTTGGCAAACTCTTCGTAACCTACAGCTATTTCGCCTCTGTCTTTGTGGTACTTTTTCGCTTTTTCATCGACCCAGTCGTTTATATCATCAAACTCAACATTATGCGAGTCCACTCTTGCAGTTTTACCTTTGTAGTAAAGCTCACAAGTAAATGCGTCAAATATTTCGTTGGCTATAAAAAAAGCATTTTCACATTTGAGTTCGTCTAGCGATTTATAGTGCGTAAGAGAAACGGCGTCGCCAAAAGATTCTTTAAAATAGTTAGCTTGAAACTCTTGCAAAGCGTCAAATCGCTCGATAATCACAAACTTTAAAGTCTCAAGAAGTTTCGGTCTGAGGGTATAAATAAATTCTAATACATCCGCTAAAAAATACCCGTGATGCGCGCCAATCTCGCAAACGACACCCTCTTTTTCTAAGAAGCCCTCATCTACTAAGCTTATAATATGTTTCGCAATAGTGCCGCCAAAAAATTTGCTTGTACTTACAGCGGTGTAAAAGTCACCCTCTTTGCCTATATTTTTATAACTTGCGTAGTACCCATTTTCACCGTACAGCCACGCACTCATGTACTCACTAAATATCATACTTATACATTTCGTAAAGGGTTAGAAGTTCCATCTGTTTATCTATTTCATAAATTTTTACATCTAACTCTTGAATCTTTACCGAGTTTTCTAAGAGCTCTACATCGTAAGCTGTTTTATAGCCAGCTGCATACAACTCTTTTGTATCGTCAAGCAACTTTTGGTAAAGCTCTTTATTTTGCACACTCAAAAGTTTCTTTTTCTCAAAATTGTTAATATTTTGTATCACCTGTTCAAAGAGAGCATTGAGCTCTCTTTTTTTATCTTCCAAGAGAACTTTTGACTTTAAATAATCTATTCTTGAAGACTCAACATCTTTAAAAGTATTAATGTCAATAGGGATATTTGCTCGTATCCCATAATCATAATAATCTCGCTCTCCATCTGAGGCTGTAATCAATTGATTTTCACTTTTATTCCAATTATATCCTGCTGTGAAACTAACCCTTGGGAGATACTTTGCGAGTGTGATATTTTTATTGTATCTCGTTTTTTCTATATCACTTCGAGAGAGATTTAAAACAATATTGTATTTTAAAAATTCCTCTTCATTTAAAATTTCCAAATGGGGTATGGAAGCACTTTCATGAGGTGTATCACTGATAGTTTGAAATTTTGAGATGAGTCTCTCTTTACTCGTTTCAATATCATAAAATTGCTGCATAACTAAATTTTTCTCAATAACTGCACTATCTAAAAAGCCTGAATCAAGCTGTCCGTTTAGATATTGCTCTTTTTTAAGTTCTAAATTTATATCTGAATTTTTAATTTGTAAGTTTTGTTTATCTCTTTTTAAATCAGTCTGCTTTATTTGCATTAAAAGTAAAACAGCATCTTTGACCAATTTTCTTTTTGCAACATCAACAGTATGATTGGCATAGATTCTTGAAGCCTCTGCAAACTTGATACCATAGTAAATACCACCACTTCGAAAAATGGGCTGATCCATTTTAATAAAAGCATTTTGAGTCGTCTGTTGACTCTCATAAGGATTACTTTGAGAGTAGCTGTATTGTAGATTAAGAGGCGCTATCCATGAGTCACGAAGCTTGGAACTCTCCAACTCATTTTTTTCATACTCTAAAGAAAATTGTTGCTGCTTCGACTCAGAGATATACTGTTCTAATGTTGTATTATTCTCTTGAGCTAAAAGTATGTTACTACAGATGCATAACAGCGCGATTGAGAGCTTGAAAACCTTCATGTATTTCCTCTTTTGTGATTGTGAGTGGTGGCAAAAATCTTAAAGTATTTTTTCCAGCTTTTAGGACTATGACACCCTCTTCTCTTGCGTTATTGATGATACTCACCAATGTGTCAGCATCTTTAACTCTCAGACCTGCAATCATTCCAATGCCTACTTTTTGGGTAAACAAAGCACTATTTGCGTTATAAAATTTCTCAAGAGCTTTGTCAAACATTATCATATTTATCTCTAACTCGCCACTTGCATCATATTCATTTAAAATATCCATGACTTCACAAATAGCTGCTGAGCTTAGATTATTTCCGCCAAAAGTTGAACCATGATCGCCTGCACTAAAAATATCTTTTTTGCTCGTCATGACAACACCAACAGGGACTCCGCCACCAACACCTTTTGCCAAAGTAACCACATCAGGCTCTATCTCATAAAGGTTTGAAGCCAAAAATTTTCCTGTTCTATAGACTCCCGTTTGCACTTCATCGATGATAAGTAAAATATCTTTCTCTTTGAGCATTTTTGCTAATGCTTGCACTTTGGCTTTATCTTGAGGTTGCACTCCGCCCTCACCCTGAACAAGCTCAATCATCACAGCTACTGTGTGCGCGTCTATTAAAGACTCAATCTCATCAATATCTTTTGCATACACAAAACCATCAGGAAAAGGTCCAAAATAGTTGTGCATCGAAGCTTGTCCAGTCGCTTTTACTGTCGTAATCGTACGTCCATGAAAAGAGTGGTCAAGTGTAATGATTTTATATCGTTTAGCTTCGCCGTCTTTTTCACCGTATTTTCTGGCAATTTTTATCGCTCCTTCATTTGCTTCAGCACCGCTGTTTCCAAAGAAACATTTCATATCATATCCACTCGCCTCAACAAGTTTTTGTGCAGCTTTTGCTTGTGGAGCAATGTAATAAAGGTTTGACATATGAATCATATTTTTAGCTTGTTCACATATAGCATTTGAGAGTCTCTCGTTGCCATGACCTACACTTACTACAGCTATACCAGCTGCAAAATCAATATATTTTTTTCCACAAGCATCTACAAGTCTTGCATTTTTGCCACTTACAAACTCTACATCTGCTCTTGCATACGTAGGTAAAACATATTGTGTATCTAACTCTTTTGTATTATTCATCTCTTAACCTCTACTTTATTTTCTTGGTATACTGCATTTTTTCCATCGTGTGAATGTTTGGAGCTTGTTAAATTATTGAGACCTTTTGTTCCACTATAGATGAGAACGCAGTCTGCTCTCACGTCGTCATTTATTTGAACTCTTAGCTGTACATCTCCACAAACTGAAGAGACCGTAACTTCTTCTCCCTCATGAAAACCAAGTGCAGAATTGAGGTAAACACTCTCCTCGCGATGAAATTGAGAGTTCAAACTTTTAGCACTTTTTGGAGTCACTAAAAAGAGTTTTTCAGACATATCAAAATTTAACTCTAACTCTTCTAAAAATGAAAATTCGCCATCATCGGTATCAAAACCATTTCTGTACGGAATCTCATCTCTATTTTCCACATACCAAGCTCCATCTATTTTTTGCACGGCAAAATTTTTAAAGTGCTCTAAATAAAACGCTTCTTCTTGGATCTCTTGATCAAACTCTTTGCACAAATACGCGCTTAAATCATACTCACTTATCCCGTTTTTTGCCTCTGCAACTTTGTTCATAAACATCATAGCATTGTGAGAATACGATGTCCGAACATCATTTTTATATAAAAAACTTTTGGCTGGAAGAACCAAATCTGCCATTTCACTTGTTTCATTTTCATATAAACCAAAATAGATAAGATTTTGGACTTTTTTCATGGAATCTCTTACTCGCAAAGAATCGGGCATTTGCGAGAGAGGATTTGAGCCTTGGACAAAAACAGTTTTAAAGTTACTAAATTCTGTATCTACTTTTGAGACTCTCTTTGCTTTTGTATGAAAAGGAGATTTTAGTGCCTCTTTTGAATTGCCCATGTAAGCGACTCCGCACCCCTCTTTTCCAAACAAGCCAAGTCCAACAGCAAATGCGTCAATAGCTCGCATGACATCCCCACCGCTACTAAATTTTTGGATCCCCACACCACAAACAATGGCTACTTTTTTGTTCTTCACATGGGCTAAGATTTCTCCAATTTGACCCAAACTAACATCAATTTTTTCTAAAGTCGCTTTAATGCGCACCGTTTGTGTCAACTCATAAAACTCTTCAAAACTGCTCGCGTATTGTGCTAAAAAATCCTCATCACAGCCGTGTTCTATATATAAAAAACGGCTTAGCAGCAAAGCTAAATATAAATCACCTTGAGGCTTTATTTGGATATAAACGTCCGCCATTTTAGCTATTTGCGTCTTAAGCGGATCGATAACAATAATGATTTTATCTTTAAGCAAAGGAAGTAAATGTGAAGAGGTCGTATGTGGATTTCTCCCCCAAATTATCACCACTTCAGATTTTGCTACCTCGCTAAGAGGCATAGTATGATTGGTGCCTCTGCCTTTGATTATCCCTGCTTCACCCGCTGCATCACATAAACTTCCATTGGTTAAAGTAACACCGTAAGAGGCAAAAAAATGGTCTGTAACCTCTTGCATCAACCCAAAATTTCCAACTCCACGGTAGTGTAAAATCTCCTCGGCAGTCGAAGATGCAATCATCTCTTTGAGCTTTAAAAGCGCCGCTGGCAAACTTATCTCTTCACCTTTATATCTTGGAGTTTGAATTGTTTCATGCTCTGTATAATGATTTAAATGTGGACATAAAAATCCTGCAGTATGACCCTCTTTAAAAGGTTTTAATTTCCCTTCATGATACACCATCCCACATGCATCATAGCAGTCAAGTGGACAAGATGTCCCCTTATTCATGTCTGAGTTCCACTTTTGAGAGTTTTGAAAATAATTTTGGTGCTTGAATGACTATCTGTGCCATATATTTTGAGATGTTTTTACTATCTGCAATTGTTAGAATTCTTGATATTTTATATGAAGTTTTTTTGCCATCTATGTAAAGAGTTTTATTTTTTACGTCCGCCATATCTTCTTCATCTAAATAAATTGTAAGGAGTGCTTTAGAGACATCTGCAACTCTTGCCAAAGGAGTTCCAACACCTACAACTTGTCCAGGTTTTACTAAAAGAGCATAAAGGACAAAACCATCAGCAACGAGATTTTTATCACTTAAACTTCTCTCTAAATAAGCAGCCTTTAGAGTTAAATCTGCTACTTGAACGTTTAAGTTTTGTATCTCTTTTTGTGTACTTAAGAGTTGGTTTTCGCTCCCGATGAGGTCATGAAATTCTTTGTCTTTTTCAACAACTGATTTGATTTTAAGAGACTCTATGCGTTTATAATTTTCCCGCTTTTTTTCTAAGGATTGGTTAAGATTCTTCAATATATTTTCATTTGTCTCTACAATAGCGCTTAAAAGATGGAGTTTTTCTTTCGTGAGCTGCAACTCTTTTTTGTCTAATTCAGAGTCAATAATAATATAAGGCTTTTCTGAAAGCTTCTTTCCAAGCCTATCTTCATCACTCACAAGAATAAGTCCTGAGACATTTGAAGAGATATCACGAATCTCATAAGGGTCTACTTTTGAGTAATAGTCTTTAGAAAAAAGAAGTGTTGCCGTTAAAAATAAGATGGGAATGATTTTCACAAATATACCTCTGAAATAAATAGCGACATTTTACCATTTCATTAGTAACATTAAAGCATAATTCATATAACTTAGGATACCATTTACAAGTTTTAATTAAAGGGATTACCATGTCTGTATTAGATAAAGTTGATGCTGCCACAAATTTAGCAAAAAATAATGAACTGCAACTCCTAGTGTTTCGAGCTACTGAAAAACCTGGTTCGGCTTACTATGCTATCAATGTTTTTAAAACAAGAGAAGTTGTTGAGTCAAGCAACCACTATTTGACACAAATCCCTTCTGCCCATCCTTTACTTGAGGGAACTGTCATTTTACGAGGTTTGCAAATTCCTATTTTAAATCTTCCTGCTTGGCTGAATGTCCCTCTCACTAAAGAGGAAAAACAGAGATCTAATATTCTCATTTGCGATTTCAACGGAGTCATTATCGGTCTTCGCATCATGTCTGCATTTCGAGTTATAAAGAAAAATTGGGAAGAGATGCACGCACCTGATAGCTACAGAGTTGGTCAAGATGGCTTGGTCATGAATGATACAAGACTTGACGATGGAAGTTTATGCCTTATTTTGGACTATGAAAAACTACTCTCAGATGTTATTCCCCAAGCTATGGTGAATGTTTTTGAGTCACCTGCAAATATTAAAGATTTAGTTATCCCTGAAAAGTTAAAAAACGGCACGGTTTTAATTGCGGAAGATTCCAAAACAGCCCAAAGACACTTAGTTCAAATTTTTGCAAATGCTAAGATTAAAATGCAGATTTTTGACAATGGGAAAAAACTTGTTGATTATGTTTTAGATTTAGGAGAAAATGCATCAAAAATTCCAGCTATTATCACGGATATAGAGATGCCTGAAATGTCAGGTTTTACAGTTGTAAAAATACTCAAAGCCAACCCAATTACTAAAACTATACCTATCATTGTCAACAGTTCTATGACAGGTGAAAATAACAAAAGAGAAGCAGAAACACTTGGAGCCGATGGCTTTATCGACAAAACAAAAAGTCACAATATTATGCCACTGATTATCAGTGTCATGAATACCAACGCAAAGAGATTAACGGTTTAAAAGCTTAATAAGTTTTTATCGAGATTGCTTCGCTTTGCTCGCAATGACGGTCTTTTTTATTAAGATTGCTTTGCTTTGCTCGCAATGACGGTCTTTTTTCTTCAGATTGGTTCGCCTTGCTCGCAATGACAGGCATTGTGAGGCAATGACGAAACAATCTAGTTACAAGTAACTACTGAAAGAGTGAAATAAGTACACCAGCCGCAACTGCTGAACCAATAACACCCGCAACATTTGGACCCATCGCGTGCATTAAAAGCATATTTGAGCGGTCATATTCCATACCGACTTTATTTGATACACGTGCCGCCATAGGAACCGCAGAAACTCCAGCTGAACCAATAAGTGGATTAATTTTATTCCCTGGAAAAAGATTCAAAAATTTTGCCATAAGAACGCCCGCTGCAGAACCGATACCAAATGCAATGATTCCAAGAATCATGATAAACATCGTGTCAGGTACTAAAAACTGGTCTGCTGCAAGTTTAGAACCAACACCAAGCCCTAGAAAAATAGTCGTGATGTTGATAAGAGAATTTTGAAGCGTATCGTTCAAACGCTCAACAACACCTGATTCTTTTAAGAAATTACCAAACATAAATGCACCAATAAGCGGTGTTGATTCAGGTAAAATTAAAATAGAAAGAGTAAGAACCGTAATAGGGAAAATCAATTTTTCTAAACGAGAGACATGGCGAAGCGTCGTCATTCTAATTCGTCTTTCAGCATCTGTTGTAAGTGCTTTCATAATCGGAGGTTGAATAATTGGAACCATCGCCATGTAAGAGTACGACGCAACCGCAATAGCACCTAAGAGTTCGGGAGCAAGTTTCGTTGCGATAAAGATAGATGTAGGACCATCTGCCCCACCGATAATTGAAATAGCTGATGCTTGTTGCAAAGTAAAATCAACAAATCCCATTTGAGAAAGGATAACAGCACCAACAAGCGTACCAAATATACCAAACTGAGCAGCTCCACCAAGGAGTGCTGTTTTAGGGTTTGACAAAAGAGGACCAAAGTCTGTCATCGCACCAACACCCATGAAGATGACTATAGGAAACATCTCGTTAGAGAGCCCCATATGATAAATAACACCAAGAAAGCCATGCTCTCCCGCAATCCCTGCGATTGGAATATTGGCTAATAATCCACCAAAAGCAATAGGGAGAAGTAAAAGCGGTTCAAACCCTTTGGCAATAGCTAACCAAAAAAGTAAAAATGTAACGAATATCATAATAATGCGCCCAACTCCCTTGTGGAAGTTGCTCATGGGCTGTCCCTTAGAATTCATCTCATTAGGACTAGGGTTTATGAACGCATTTATACCTGTAGAAGTGATAAAACCACTCATCATTTCTGCAAATGGCTTTGTCTGATACGTCTCTTCTTTATGAGTAGATTCTACAGCGTTAACCGGAGTCATTTCCTCGGCAAATGTGGCAGTAAATCCAAAAAGCATACATAATGCTACTATTTTAAGAATAAAATTCTTCATCACTTACCCTAATACTGCTACGATTTGACCTTCAACAACTTTATCATTCGTTGCTACATTGATAGATTTTACTACACCACCTCTTGGAGCAGGAACATCTATTTCCATTTTCATAGACTCAATAATCATAATAACATCCCCTTCTTTAACACTTTGACCAGGATTTGCAACAATTTTCCAAACACTTCCTGGAAGAAGAGCTTTTATGGAAATATCAGTTCCTGCAGATTTTGGAGTTGAAGTTTGAACACTCTCACCATTAACAGCCGTTACTTGAATATTTGCATCACCCTCTGCAACTTGCACACTAAATCTCTGACCATCCACTACTACTGTATAATTTCCGCTTCCCATATTATTTCCTTCTTGATTTGTATTTGGCATATTTGATATTTTACGAACGTTTACTACTGCTTCACCTTTAAGGAAAGTGATCCCTTTGTCTCCACATGCCGCAGCTATGAAGATATTTTCATCCGTTGTTTCGATACCCTCTTCTTTTAACTTACTACTCCAATGTGCTAAAGATTTCGTCTCATCGGCTTCAGTTAAATCAAGAACTTTTTGCGTTGTCGGTTGTAGATTTAATTTCTCTGAAGCGATTCTCACTACTTCCGAATCCGGAGCTACCGGAGTTTTACCGAAATAGCCTAGAACCATTTTGCCATATCCCGGTGCGATTGCATTCCATGGACCTTGCATAACATTGTTCAGCGCTTGTTGAAAATAAAACTGAGAAACTGGAGTTACAGATGTACCATAACCACCTTTTTCAACGACTTCTCTCATCGCTTCAATCACTTCTGGAAATCTCTCTAAAATGTTGTTATCACGCATCATTTGTGTGTTCGCCGTAAGGGCTCCACCAGGCATTGGTGAGAATGGAATAAGTGGAGAAACCATAGTCGCTTCTGGTGGCATGAAATAATCTTCCAAACAAGAGGCAACAACTTTTTCGTATTTTAAAATTTTATCAATTTCTAAACCGCCAAGGTCATAATTCATCCCCTTAGTCGCATGAAGCATCGTTAAAATATCAGGTTGACTTGTCCCGCCGCTCACAGGAGAAGCCGCCATATCAATACCATCTATTCCAGCATCAAGGGCCGCCAAATAGGCTGCAACAGAGACGCCTGCTGTTTCATGTGTATGGAGACGTAAATGGGTCCCTGCTGGGACTAATTTACGAGCCATAGCAACAGTATCGTAAACTTTTTTAGGGCTTGAAGTACCAGAAGCATCTTTAAAACAGATACTGCTATAAGGAATACCGCTTTCTAAAATAGTGCGAAGTGTTTTTTCATAAAAAGCAACATCATGCGCGCCATGACATCCTGGAGGTAAATCCATCATCGTTACAACGACTTCGTGTTTTAAACCGTGGTGGACGATTCGCTCACCTGAATACTTTAAATTTTCTACATCATTTAAAGCGTCAAAATTTCGAATTGTAGTTGTTCCATGTTTTTTAAACATTTTGGCATGTAAATCTATAAGGTCTTTAGAACCTGTATCGAGCATTACGGTGTTTACACCGCGTGCCAAAGTTTGAAGATTAGCTTCAGGTCCCACGATAGCACGAAATCTATCCATCATGGTAAAAGCATCTTCGTTGAGGTAAAAATATAAAGATTGAAATCTCGCTCCTCCCGCAAATTCAAAGTGCGTTATTCCTGCGTGTTTTGCTGCTTCTACTGCGGGAAAAAAATCATCCATCAGTACACGACCGCCAAACACTGACTGGAAACCATCTCTAAAAGTTGTATCCATTATATCTATAAATTTTTTAGCCATTATAACCCTTGCCCCTCTCTATGATGTGTGATTGCTGCGGATATTGCTGCAACTATTTTCTTATTGTCTTGAGTCTCTGCCTGATGTGCTTTTGTAACTGGCTGTGGTTCAGGAAAAAATTTATGTATAATAGCTGACATCGCGTTCATGACTGCTATCATTATCATCAAAAATAGGTACACCGTCCCCATTCCCAAAAACATAAATTTAACACCTTCCATAACTAGATTAGTTTCCATTAATCTACCTTTTATTCATAATTTGCAATGAGTATAGTACAACTAAGTTTAAAAATTTTTTGAACTTAGTCGATAAGCTGACTTTTATAATAACATTGTTACTTTTTGATTATATACTTCCAAAAATTTCAAGGAATTGGACATGCTTCAAGAGAGTGTAAAAAAATTCGGTCTGATTAATTCTATCGAGGGATACTCTTATTTAGCACTTTTATTTATAGCGATGCCTTTAAAATATCTCTTTGGCATAGCACTTGCCGTAAAAATAGTTGGGATGATTCATGGGATTCTTTTCATAATTTTTTGTATTTTGCTTCTTATAGCTTGGCAAGAAACAAAATGGTCGATGAAAAATAATATTATTTTTTTTACAGCTTCCCTTCTCCCTTTTGGAACATTGTTTACAAAACATAGAATTAAATCATTCGAATAAAATAATACCAAATGCAAGATTTTAGATAAAATGTCATTTTTATTTCAAGGAACTACGACACAATGATAGTTGGAATGCACGAACAAGATTTTATAGCCTATGTTATTTTTGGGATTTTACTCAATTTTATTTTTTCGATACTGTTTGGAATTTATTTGAGTAAAAATATCGGTATAAAAGAGATGATAGAATCAAAAGGTGACAAAGAACAACCATTATGGGTGAGCATAAGTCTTTTTATCCCTTTTGCAAAAATGCTTATAACTCTCTTTAGAGTTACGATTCTTCAGATTTATTTTCTCAACAAAGGGTACACACACAAAGAATTTTGGATTTATATGACAAATGATCATAAGGAATAAACTTCCTTCTCTTGTTTTAATCTCATAAATATCCTTCTCTCCAATAAATATGAAACTCCAAACATGGAGATATGACTACTCACCAAAGCTATAATCACCGAAATAACGCTTTGAGAGTAGAAAATAAAAATCATATAAAAAGTACCTACCAAAACGACAATGCCAAATAGCCTTATCAAAAGAGCAGCCAAAAATGCCCCGCTTGCTTTAATAAAAGCGATTTGAAATGCATTTAAAATCAAAAAGATAAAGAAAAATGCAAGGTGCTTTATCATCAAAGAAGCTTGTGCATACTCAGGTGGAAAAAGTTGTTCTACCATCGTTTCACTCAACAAAAGTGCAACGACCAAAAAAACACTACTGACAATAAACGCATACCGTAAAATCCATTTTTTTAAAGAAACAATTTCATCAAATTTTTTTTCACTGATCAACTTAGAGAGTTCAGGCAAAACAAATCTAAAAATAGGGAATACAAAAAGCATGAGCATATAGGTGTAAATAGGTTTTGTAACAACTTGAAAGTCACCAAGATCTTCAACGCTAAAATAGCGCAACATTAAAAAAACAACCATGTAAAGAAGAACAATTCCTGAGCCAAATTCTATAGTAGAGATAACAGAGTTTTTTACAAATTTTATCGCATCCGCATCAAAAACAGGTGCCTCAAGTGAGACAGCACTATAATACTTTTTACTCACACTATAAATAAAAACACTCACACCCAAAGAGCTCATAATCGTCGCTATAAAAAGTGGTTGAACACCTTGCAGACTAAACATATAATGCGCCAATAAAAACCAAAAAAGTATCGCAATTGGTTCAATAAGGGTAACTGCATTGATAACATTATAAAGTCTGTACATGGCGATAATATTTGAAAAATAGAGTGCCATACTTAAACTTACAACAGTCGCGACCATGTACCAATAGTGTATCTGTATCCCAAGTTTATGTTTCAAAAACGGGATAACAAACGCCCAAACGGCTAATGCAACCAGAACTACAACACCCCTAAAAATATTGATAATCATGGTTGCATTTTTTATTTGTGAAAAAGAGACAACCATTGATGAGCGAAAACCAACTAAAACCAGTAATGTAAGAGTAAATATATCTATGGCGGTAAAATAAAGGGTTAGTGATGCTTTATCTATCAAATTTGCAGATAAAATTTTGAACGTAAAATTTAGTAAAATGCTTGCCAAACTCACAAGTATGCCACTATAAAAAGCTTTTTTCAACTTTACTCCTTATACAAAGAATCAACACATGCACCGAGTATCTCTTCTTGCCAAAGTCCTCTTTTATGAAATCGGGCATTCAACTGAGCTTTGTCAAAAGCATAACCAAACTCTTGATCTTTAAATAAGGGATTTTTAACTGCCAACCCCTCTTCAAGAAGTATCTCTGAGAGTATTTTTTGCCCCTTAGCATAAACCACACACTCTTGATTTTTAAACTCGATGTGATACATTTGTTGCACAGACAAAACGGACTCTGTATAATATTTTAATGGTGGATATTTTTTGTAAAAGTTTTTTATTGTATCTTGGCATTTAGAGTCAATATTAGAATTTTCATAAAGTTTTTCAAGTGTCAAAACCCCATAAGCATCACATAAAAAAGTAGAATTGCCGATATTAAATTTTTGAACACCATTGGATGTAACATTTGTCAAAATCGCCAAAGTATCCTCTTTAGCAGATAGACAAGAGAGAGAAAAAGTACAAATAGTTATAAGATATATAAGTTTAAGCATGAGACATTCTAACATGTTATAATTAAACTTCAAAGATACGCTCAAGGGTTAGGTAACAAATGAAAGACTTTAAGTTAAAACTCATCTTGAGTATTTTAAGTGCAATCGTTTTTTCGCTCCTAGTTATCTTACTTGCTTTTGTCCTTCCGATTGAAAAAAATGATACGATTCATTTACCAAAATCGATATTGGAAAAAGTATCACACTCTGCAAAACAATAATTTTAAAGGGAATTTTTAAGTTCGATGAGTTTTAGAGTGTTGTATGCGCAAGTTGGTTTCATTTTTATAGCGCGTGCGCGCAAAGCTTCGACACAAACACTGAGATAATCCAAATCATCGTGTGTCATCATCGCTTGCAAAATTTTTTCACTATCTTTAATGCGTAAATTTCTAGCTACACCTAAGTTTTTATGGACTAAATCTCTTAATTTAGTATAGTCTAACTCTTTGTTTTTAATTTGATTATCTTTCAATTCTTGGATATATACTGAAAATTGCGACTGCGTTTTAAGTATCTGAATCACATAATCTTCAACCAATTGATGGACTAACTCACTTGTGACACCAAGCTCTTTCATAGCTTCATCAGCAGCATACTTGTAATTTCCGATATTTAAGTGGCGAAGCTCTGTATGCGCAAGTCTTTCACAAATCTCTTTTGCTTCATCGAGAGACTCTTTGATAGCTTGCACTTTCGATGCTTCACTTTTAAAACCAAGTTTTTCAAATATTTTAAACATACAATAAATTAACATAGATTTATAACAAATTGTATAAAAAAAATTATGCGGATAAAAAAAGTGGTAAGAGTGCTACAATAGCACCCATATTAAAAAAAGACCTTGTAGGGACAAGTTGTCCCTACAGTTAAAATTATAAAGCTTTAGCGAGAATTCTATTTAATCTTTGGATAAAATCTTTTGTATCAGTCAACTCTTGAGCATTAAAAAGTTTTGCTTGATCAAGTAAGACGTGGGCTGCATCATTGATTAAATTGACATCTGAAGACTCTTTGAGTTTCTTAATAAGCTCATGATTGGGATTTAACATCAAAATCGGTGCAGGCTCTGGCATATTGCCCCCTTGCCCCATTTGCTTCATCATTTGTGCCATCATGTATGAAGGATCCTCTTTATCAATTTTTATAGCAACAGCAGATTCAGTCAAATCAGAGGTAGTTATAACAGATTTAACGTCTTCTCCTAGGGCATTTTCAAACTCTTTTATCAACCCTTCATACGATTTTGCCACTTCCTCTTGCGCTTGTTTCTCCTCTTGTGTTTCTTCAAATTTAGCATCATGAACTGAAACTAATTTATACTCTTTATACTCGGTAACCATCGGGAAGATAATCGTATCTACTTCTTCATTAAGGACTAAGACATCAATATTTTTCGCCTTAAATCTCTCTAATGCGGGAGAATTTTTCAACATATCTAAAGAAAGTTTACCCGTGATGTAATAAATCTCTTTTTTCTGACCCAAGTCACCCTCTCTGGCTTCGCCATTCATCTTCTCAGCATCCAAATTTTTTACAAAATCTTCAATCATGACACTCTCTTGGGAGTTAAGAGTATGAAATTTCATAAGCTCTAAAATCTTCTCACGATTGTCATAATCGTTATAGAGTCCCTCTTTCAAAACATTGCCGAACTCTTTATAAAATGCATTGTATTTTTCAGTATCGTTTTTAGCCATTTTTGCAAGCTCTGAGAGCACTTTTTTGACAGACGATTTTTTGATTTTATGCATCACTGCATTGGATTGTAAAATCTCACGAGACACATTGAGAGGTAAATCTTTTGAATCAATCACCCCACGTAAAAATCTCAAATAGGTTGGCATAAGCTCTTTTTCATCATCAGTGATGAAAACACGATTAATGTAGAGTTTTATCCCTGTTTGGTAGTCAACTCGAAACAAGTCCATTGGAGCACGTGAAGGGATATAAAAAAGTGTTGTATATTCTATCGCGCCTTCGGCTTTATGGTGCATCCAAGCCAATGGCTCCTCAGAAGAGTGTGCAATTGAGCTGTAAAAATCTTTGTACTCTTCATCCGTGATTTCTGATTTTGAGATAGTCCAAAGTGCATTTGCACGATTTATTTGTTTGTTTTCTATATCTGTTCTTGATGGTTCAATCTCTTTGCCATCATCATCTTTCTCTGCAGGAACAAATTTATCTTTGTCCATAAAAATAGCAAATGGGATGTGATTTGAATATTTTTTTACTACAGATTCGATTCGGTAAGTCTCTAAAAATTCCGACTCCTCCTCTTTAAGATGCATCACGATTGTTGTTCCGTGACTCTCTTGCGTAGTATTTTCAATAGCAAACTCGCCATCGCCTGAACTTGTCCATAAAAAAGCCTGCTCTTCACCCGCTTTTTTTGTTGTCACTTCAACTTTGTCGGCAACCATAAAACAAGCGTAAAAACCAACACCAAACTGACCGATAAGGTTAGAATCTTTCTTTTGATCTCCTGTAAGGTTTTCCAAAAATGCTTTCGTACCCGACTTTGCGATAGTCCCAAGATTACTCATTAAATCTTCTTCGTTCATCCCTATACCAGAATCTTTGATGGTTAGAGTTTTTGCCTCTTTATTTATGGTGATATCTATACGAGGGACAAAAGAGACATCTTTATACTTCTCGTCTGTTAAAACCAACAAATTTAGTTTATCAAGTGCATCCGAAGCATTTGATACGAGTTCTCGGATAAAAATCTCTTTATTTGAGTAGAGTGAATGAATCATTAAGTTTAATATTTGATTTGCTTCTGTTTGAAACTGATGTTTTGCCATGTCTATTTTCCTTTTAAAAAAATTTATAAAAGTATAGCAAAAAAGATTAATAGTTGCAAATAATATCAAGTTATATTAGTCTACAAGACTAAAGTATATTGAGTTTATTTAACTCTTATTTTTAGCTATAATTGTATCATGCCAAACAATATCATCCATTTTATAGAACCTACTCCAAAATTACACTCTGCTAAGTGTAGATTTTTTTCTTTTCTTCTAAGAATTTTTTTACAATTTACAACTTTTACAGTAGCTTTAATAACTTGGTTTTTTTATGATTATTTTATTGCAATCGCACTCTTTATTTTAACTTTTATCATCATGGGCATTATTCGCTCAAAGCTCACAAACAGTGTCATTCCGCCAACGCAACGAGAATATCAATATAACGACCAAGGGATAGCAGACTGGTATGTTGCCAAAGAGATATGTTTTGATGAAGTTGAATAAATCAGCACCTCTTAACTGTATACTTGATATGATTTTACTCAATTTATAGCCCCAAACTTAGGGAGTTTCTAAAACTACATGGCACTCATAGACTTACAAAACATCTCCAAACATTATTCAGCACAAAAAATTCTCGTAGAGATTAATTTTCATATTGACGAAGGGGAACGTATTGTCATTATTGGCAAAAATGGGAGCGGAAAATCTACTCTTATGAAAATCATAAGTGGAACTCTCGAACAAGATAGTGGAGAGAGAATTTCTAAAAACGATTTAGAAATCAAAATGCTTGACCAAAAACCAAATTTTAAAGAGGGTCATACCGTACGTCAAGCGGTTGAAGCTGGACTTGATGAATTAACTATCGCAAAAAATAGATTTAACGAGCTCTCACTCCTTTTAGTGGAGGATTTTGAAAATAAAAATTTGATGGATGAACATGAAAAACTCTCTCGCTATCTAGAACATCATAATGCATGGAACTTAGACGACAAGATAGAGAGAATCATCCAACATTTTGATTTAAAACAGTATGAACAAAAACCTATAGAACTCCTTAGCGGAGGAGAACAGCGTCGTGTTGCACTTGCCGCTTTACTTTTACAAAAACCTGACATTTTGCTCCTAGATGAGCCAACAAACCATCTTGATGTTTATATGGTCGAGTTTTTAGAAGAGCTTATATTAAAAGAGAAATTCACCCTTGTTTTCATCTCTCATGATAGGTATTTTATAGATAGAATTGCCACAAAGTCCATAGAAGTGCAAGACTGCGCACTCAGAGAATACAGCGGTGGATATAGTAATTATTTAACGCAAAAAGAGGAGTGGATGCGAACGTTGCAAAAACAGCATGACAATCTACTTGATATTTTAAAGAGAGAAAATGAGTGGTTTGCCAGAGGTGTCAGAGCAAGACTCAAAAGAAATGAAGGTCGTAAAGAACGGCTCATGAGCATTCGAGAAGATGCAAAACATAACCCTGCAAAAATCAGACAAATGTCCTTAGAACTTGAGCGTGAAGCGAAACATTTCAACCGTGACAAAAGTGTAAACAAGCAAAAAATGTTGTTCGAAGTGGAAGATTTAACTCTTACTCTGGGCAACAAAGAGCTTTTAAAAAATTTCACGACCCGCATACTTCAAAAAGACGTTATTGCCATCGTTGGACCAAACGGAAGTGGAAAATCAACACTTTTGAGAGCCTTGCTCGGACGGCTTGAACCAACAAGCGGAAAAATAAAACAAGGCGATTTTAAAATAGGCTACTTCGACCAACACCGCGAAATGCTAAATGACCACCTAAACCTTATGGAGACTTTTTGCCCTCATGGCGGGGATAGAGTCAATGTTCGCGGCAAAGATATGCACGTATACGGCTACCTTAAGAACTTTTTATTTCCAAGAGAATTTTTAGATAAAAAAGTTGGTGTTCTAAGCGGCGGAGAAAAAAACCGTATTGCTCTTGCTCTGCTTTTTACAAAAGATGTTGACATTCTCATCCTTGATGAGCCGACAAATGACTTAGATATTCCCACTATCAACATTTTAGAAGAACAACTTACTAACTTTTCAGGTGCAGTTATCATCGTAAGTCATGACAGATATTTTGTAGATAAAATTGCAAAAAAACTTTTTATATTTAAAAAAGATAAACATATAGAAGAGTCTTACAAACAGTATTCTGAGTACTTAGAGCTTGAAAAAGAGCTCGAAGAACTTGCTCAAATGCAAGCAAACGCAATTGAAAAAAAACCAAAAACTCTCCAATTTGAAAAAGAAAAGACGTTAAAACTTACCTTCAAAGAAAAAATTGCCCTAGAAAAATTGCCCTTAGAAATTGAAGAAATCGAAGTGCTCATGGAGCAAAAAAACAAGTGTCTAGCAGACCCAAAATGTTATGAAAAAATAGGCGTAACAGCCTTAGCAAAAGAGCTCGAAGCGTTAGAAAAAAGGTATGAGCAAAAAGTAGAAGAACTTTTAGAGATTCAAGAGAAGGAAGAACTGCTCAATAGTTAGTAGCGTAACTTGAAATGTACGGCTTTAATGACGAAGTAGTACGACTAAAGTCGTCCTTCCAAAGAGCGCTTTTAACGACCTGAAAACCTCTTTTGGAAGTGTAGCTTCAGCCTCACAATGAGGCTTTCATGACAATAAAGCATGACTTCTGTGGTTATAAGAAGATACTTTACTTTTGAGCGTCTTTTAGACTATCTGCAATTAAAAATGCCAATTCTAAAGCTTGATCTGCATTTAATCTAGGGTCACAATGTGTATGGTAACGAGAAGATAAATCTGCCTCAGTCACGGTAAATGAACCGCCGATGCACTCTGTTACATTTTTGCCCGTCATCTCTAAATGGACACCGCCAGCAAAAGTTCCCTCAGCTTTATGCACTTGGAAAAATTCTTTCATCTCACTCAAAATCGCATCAACTGGGCGTGTTTTATAACCACTAGATGTGATTGTGTTGCCATGCATAGGGTCACAACTCCAAACTACTTTGAGACCCTCTCTCTCTACCGCTTTTATAAGAGCAGGAAGTCCATCTCCAACTTTTCCCGCACCCATTCTTACGATAACATTTAAGCGGCCTGCTTCATTTTTAGGGTTGATAATATTTGCAAGTTTGATCAAATCTTCAGGGTTCATAGACGGTCCTGCTTTTAAGCCGATTGGGTTATGAACACCTCGTAAAAACTCCACATGCGCACTATCAAGCTGACGCGTTCTATCACCAATCCACAACATGTGCGCAGATGTATCAAACCAATCACCCGTCAGTGAATCTTTTCTCACAAAAGCCTCTTCATATGGAAGTAAAAGTGCCTCATGAGAGGTATAAAAGTCTGTTTCTCTCAGAGTTTGATACGATTTTGATGTAATTCCGCAAGCTTCCATAAATTTTAAAGATTTAGCAATCTCTTCTGCTAAATCTTCAAATTTTTGGTTGATTTCACTCTTGTGTGCAAAATCTAAAGTCCACTTATGGATTTGATTTAAGTCTGCTAAACCACCCGAAGCAAAAGCACGAAGCAAGTTTAATGTTGCCGCAGATTGGTTGTAGGCTTTAATCATTCTTTTTGGGTCTGGAATACGCGCTTGAGGAGTAAAATCTACCCCATTGATAATATCCCCACGATAAGAATCTAAAGTGACACCATTTTTTGTCTCTGTATCACCTGAGCGTGGCTTGGCAAATTGACCGCCTACGCGACCCACTTTTATGACAGGAAGTCCCCCTGCATAGGTCAAAACTACTGCCATTTGCAGTATTGCTTTGAATGTATCACGAATACTCGTTGCATGAAATTCACTAAAACTCTCAGCACAATCGCCACCTTGAAGTAAAAACGCTTTGCCTTCAACGACATTTGCAAGTTGACTTTTAAGAGAGCGTGCTTCACCTGCAAAAACAAGTGGCGGATACTCTTTTAATTCAGCTAAAACGGTGCTTAATTCTTCTTGATTAGGGTAAGTTGGTTGTTGTAATATTGGTTTTTCTCGCCAACTAGATGGAGTCCAAATACTCATAATGAAACCTTATTTTATATATTTTTTGGAATTTTATCTTAAAATACTTAAATTCGCTCTGACAACTCAAAAAAACAGAATTACTCGCAAAAGTTTTATTTATGCTTTAGCAAGTATAATATCAAATGCATGGTTAGTTGTATCTGGTATAATTACGCAATATTTTACAAGGGGCTTATTTGATGAACAAAGATGATTTAAAATCTCTTGTTAATGAAATTTACAAAAATTTACTCAATCATATTGATTTACAAAAAAATCCAACAAAAGCACAAGTGATAAGCTATCTACAAGAAGCTGCAAACGTTGTCTCAGATATTAATGGAATAGGTTTTATATCTTTAGAACAATCTAAACACGCCTTTGCAAATGGATACAAAGATATAGCCACAGAAGGAATCTTTTCTTATCAAGAGACAAATGAAAGGTTTAAAGAGATCTCTTTCAAGCATGAAGCAACCATCAAAGAGACGAGAGATGTATGTGAAAATTCACAAATTAATTTAGACTCAATCACAAAAAAATTTGATGAAATTCAACAACATATGATTAGTGAAGTTCAAAATGCCAACTTGATTATTGCATCTCTTACAAAAAAAGTTGCGGAGCTAGAAAAAACATCCAATATTGACTCCTTAACTCAAGTGTACAACAGATACTCACTTGTAACTTACTTAGATGAGATTTGTTCTAAAAAAGAGATAAATTACGAATTACATCTTTTGATGTTAGATTTAGATGATTTCAAAGCAATCAATGATACACACGGGCACTTAGCAGGTGATAAAATTTTAATTTTTATCTCAAATATTTTGAGAAAAACACTCAGAGATGGCGATAAAATATTTCGTTATGGCGGGGAAGAATTTATCATTGTGTTAAATAGAATTGATGATGAAGAGTGTAAACAAATAACGCAGAGGATTCTAAAACTTGTGAATTCAAACAACCTTATATATAACGGACAGAGTTTACGGGTTACGGTAAGCATTGGTGCTACAAAATATTTAAAAAATGACACCCCAGATGATTTAATCTCACGAGCAGATAAAGCGTTGTACAAAGCCAAAGAAAATGGTAAAAATCAAGCACAGATGGACATGAACAATGGAATTTAATTATTTTGATATTGGGGCTCTAAGTATCATCATTCTTTTAGGTTTAAAAGGGATAATCAACGGGTTCTTTAAAGAAATTTTCGGACTTATTGGGATTATAGGAGGTATTTTTATAGCTTCTCGCATTGGGAGTACCGTGGGAAAATATATAAGCGACCTCATCTTTCATTTTGAAAATAGTGCCGCCATTAGTTTTACAGGATTTTTATTTACCCTAGGTCTGTTTTGGCTTTTAATGATTTTAATAGGTTTAACATTTAAAAAGTTAAGTGCATTCAGCGGATTAGGAGTAGTAGATAAAATCCTCGGTTTCGTTTTTGGTGCAAGTAAATTTTTTCTGATTGTAGCTGTTTTAGCCCATGCTGCTTATAACATAAAAATCATCCACTCTAGCCTAGAAAACTCTATGAAAACAAGCATCTTGTTTCCAATTTTAGTCTCTACTGGAGCTTATATCATGAAGCTTGATTCGGTCAATCTTTCCAATGCTGACGCAAATGCCAGTATGGATGAGAGTGCAAAACAGATGCAAGAAAAAATAAATGAAACAATAGATAAATCTTCACTTGAGATAGTCAATGAAGCAAAACAAAAGATAAAAAGCCAAGCAGAGAGTCATTAGAATTATGTCAGAGATTTTAACTGATTTTAATGATAGAACTGTCCGATACGAGCAGCTTCTTTTTGATTTTAAAAATCTGCTCAAAAAAAATAATTTAAAATTTACAATTCAACGAGAAGTTATCTTGGAAACTTTATATAATTCCGATGAGCACTTAACTCCAGAATCGCTTCATCAGCTCCTCAAAGAGAAATATCCAAAACTCAAAACAGGAATAGCTACGATTTATAGAACTTTAGCGCTTTTAGAAGAATCTAATGTTGTAACTTCTCTCTCTTTTGGAGCACAAGGAAAAAAGTACGAGCTTGGTGCCAAAGAGCATCATGACCATATGATTTGCACTCAGTGTGGGGAGATAACAGAGTTTGTAGATGAACAAATCGAACATAGACAGCATGACATAACCAATAAACTTGGTTTTAAAATGGCTGACCACTCCATGCAAATCTATGGAATCTGCGCAAAGTGTCAAAAAAACAACTAAATAAAAGGAAAAATATTGGCTTTTGAAAACAAATTTATTCAACAAAGAATTGAAAAAGCGCAACTGCTTAGAGCTGAGGGGATTAATCCTTACTCGAATGATTCTCAAAGAAATGCAACTATTGAAAAATTTTTAAATGTAAATTCAAATATACAAAACACACAAGAAAAACGTAATGAAAATCGCCACTATACCCTTAGCGGTCGGATAAAACTCTTTAGAATTATGGGCAAAGCAAGTTTTATCAAGATAGAAGATGAGAGCGGAGTATTGCAAGTGTATGTCGCTAGAGACAACTTACCAGAGGGGTTTTATAATGATATTTTTAAAAAGCTTATTGAAGTAGGCGATATTGTTGAAATCACTGGTTTTCCTTTTGTTACAGGTCAAGGAGAACTTTCACTTCACTGTCATGAGCTAAAAATCTTAACAAAAGCAATAGCTCCACTTCCTGAAAAATTTCATGGGATTACCGATAAAGAGACAAGGTACAGAAAAAGATATCTTGACCTTATTATGAACTCTGAAGTTCGCAAAACTTTTCAAACGCGCTCACGAGTCATCTCGTTAACTCGAAGATTTTTTGAAGATAAAGGTTTCTTGGAGGTTGAAACTCCTATGATGCACCCCATTGCCGGAGGAGCAAATGCCAAACCTTTTGTAACCCATCATAATGCGCTAGGCATTGATAGATTTTTAAGAATTGCACCTGAACTTTATCTCAAAAGACTTATCGTTGGTGGATTTGAAGCAGTTTTTGAGATAAACCGTAATTTTAGAAATGAAGGGATGGATGCAACACATAACCCTGAATTTACCTCTATAGAGTTCTATTGGGCCTACAAAACGTATAAAGATTTGATTAAAATAACAAAAGAGTACTTCGAATATCTTTTTGATCATTTAAAATTACCCGCTATTCTTCCCTATGGAGATTTAGAAGTTAATTTTGAAAACTTCACAGAGATTCCACTTATCGAATCACTTACAACGATAGGTGGAGTTCCAGCCGAAGTTGTCAATGAGAAAGAAAAAATTCTAGAGTATTTAAAATCGAAAAATCTAACCGTGAAACCAGGCATGAACTTAGGACAGCTTCAAGGAGAACTTTTTGATATGTTCGTTGAGGCAAAATTAATTGACCCTACTTTTATCACTGAATATCCAGTTGAAATCTCTCCGCTGGCTAGAAGAAGTGATGCAAATCCTACTATTACCGAGAGGTTTGAGCTTTTCATTGCAGGTCGTGAAATTGCGAACGCTTTTAGCGAGCTCAACGACCCAATAGATCAGTACGAAAGATTTAAAGGGCAATGCGATGCAAAAGAAGCAGGCGATGATGAAGCCCATGAGATGGATGAAGATTTTATTGATGCGCTGAGTTATGGCATGGCGCCAACAGCAGGACAAGGGATAGGGATAGACAGACTTGTTATGCTTTTAACAAACGAACACTCCATTCGGGATGTTTTACTGTTTCCAGCGATGAAACCTATCAACAATGAAGACCAAACTAAAGAAGAAGAGGAATAAAAATGAGTTTTTTAAAAGAATACGACAGTGAAATATATGAGTTATGTGAAAAAGAGTTAGAGCGTCAAACGGATCATTTAGAGATGATAGCATCGGAAAACTTTACACTTCCAGCCGTCATGGAAGCCATGGGTTCAGTTTTTACAAATAAATATGCTGAAGGCTACCCTGGTAAGCGTTACTATGGCGGTTGTGAATATGCTGATGGCGTTGAACAACTTGCAATTGACAGAGCTTGCGAACTTTTTGGATGTACCTATGCAAACGTACAACCGCACTCAGGAAGCCAAGCAAACGGTGCTGTTTTTGCAGGCTTATTACAAGCAGGTGAAAAACTTTTAGGCATGGATTTGAGCCATGGTGGTCACTTAACCCATGGAAGCAAGCCTAGTTTCTCGGGCAAAAACTATCAAGCATTTACCTATGGTGTTGAACTTGACGGTCGCATTAACTACGAGAGAGTTATGGATATTGCTAAAATTGTGCAACCAAAGATTATCATTTGTGGTGCTTCTGCGTATGCAAGAGAAATTGATTTCAAAAAATTTCGTGAGATTGCTGATGCTGTTGGAGCGATTTTATTTGCCGACATTGCACACATTGCAGGACTTGTAGCTGCGGGTGAGCACCCTAGTCCATTTCCTCATGCGCACGTTGTTACAACGACGACGCACAAAACTCTTGCAGGTCCACGAGGTGGCATGATTATGACCAATGATGAAGAGATTGCGAAAAAAATAAACTCAGCAATTTTTCCAGGTCTGCAAGGTGGACCGCTCGTTCATGTCATTGCGGCAAAAGCAGTCGGTTTCAAGTACAACTTGAGTCCAGAGTGGAAAGAGTACGCAAAACAAGTAAAACTCAATGCAGCAGTTTTAGCAGATGTACTGATAAAAAGAGGTTACGATGTTGTCTCAGGCGGAACAGACAACCATTTAGTGCTTGTCTCTTTTGTAGGTCGTGAAATATCAGGAAAAGATGCAGATGCTGCACTTGGCAATGCTGGTATCACTATCAATAAAAACACTGTCCCAGGTGAAACAAGAAGCCCTTTTGTTACTTCAGGTATCCGAATAGGTTCGCCAGCACTCACATCTCGTGGCATGAAAGAAAAAGAGTTTGAATATATTGCAAATAAAATGGCAGATGTGCTTGATGATATCCATAATATTGAACTACAAGAGCGTGTAAAAAAAGAGTTAAAAATATTGGCTCAAAGTTTCATCATCTATAATCAATCTACGTACTAAGGATAAAAAATGACTGCTATGGATTTAAAACTCATCAAAATGGTTAGTAATCATTACTGGAAAAAAAGTGACACAGTAGTAGATAAACTTCTATTTAAAGGGCGAACATTTTATAATAAATTTGAAAAAATAAATGCTCCCCTAACGCAGTCATTAATCAATCAGCACCTTAAAGGTGAACTCACTCTCGCACATTCTCTTGTAAATGAACATAATAAAGTTGAAAATATAGTTATTGACTACAATGGAAGAGATCCAGAGAGATTTTATCACAAAGCACAACTTCTCCTACGAGAAGAAGGGTTTATCAATTTTACCGCGTATACAACAAAAACAGAAGGTCATCTTCATGTTTACATCCATAAAGGTCACACAACTTTACAAGAAGCAATTCAACTTGGTAAAATGATTTCTATGAAACTAGCTGCCAAGCAACCCAAGCAGTGGAGAATGTTTCCAAATGATGAAATGCCAAATGAATACAATATTCTCACTTTACCATACGAAGTTTATTCCAAGGAGCGTGGTGCTTCTTGGTCGAAACACATGTAAAATTGGGTATCATTGTGTAATAAATTGAAGAGGGAGAATATTTATGGAAGAAAAAAATGAACTCAACGACATTATCTTAAATAGAGGTAATGGAACGAATGATAATAAAAAAATAGTTTTAGCAGTTGTAACACTTGGGGTTATCTTGATTGTAGTTGTTATGCTTATGAATACGTTAACTTCTAGTGGCACAGATAATCTACCTCAAGCCGTATTACCTCCGCAACCACAAGTAAAAACTGCATCAGAAGTTCAGGAAGAACCTCTTTTTGAGCCAGTTGAAGTGATACAAGAAGAATCAGGTGAGAATAACAATTTAGACAAAATTACTCAAAAACTCAAAGAAGAGAGCCAAGGAGTAGAGCAAAAAGTTGATGTTCCAGCAGTTGAGCCAAAAGTAGAAAAAGTTCTTGCTAAACAAACAACTAAAAGACAAGAAACACCAAAAATAAGTGTTGCAACAAGTGGTTCATATTATATTCAAGTTGGTTCTTTTACTCTCAATGAACCAAATAAGAAATTTTTACAATCTATTACTGATAAAGGTTTTAGTTATAAATATCATACAATAACTCAAAACTCCAAAACAATAAATAAAATTTTAATTGGTCCTTTTGCCACTGATAAAGAGGCAAGAAACAATTTAATAACTATCAGAACATCCATTGAAGCAGGTGCTTTTTTAACCAAAATTTAATAAATTTTTGACAAGGTTTTTACTTTGATATATTCTAAACAATTTGTACTCGATCAACTCGCTCCTATAGCAGTTTATTCCAAACTAAAGTCTATGTTTGCTGGTGAGGTTAGTTATTTATTTGAAAGTGCTGGGCAGAGCCAAGGAAATTATAGTTTTATTTGCATAGGTGCGAGAGAGCGAATTGAGTTTATAAACCATGAAACACTTTATACAGACGCAAATGGCAATAAAACAATCATACAAAGCAACCCTTTTGTATTTTTAAAAAAATATTATAAAAATATTGATACCTCTATCTATAAAGCAGCTGCAAAAGAGCTAAACATAGGGTATGTAGATGGATTTATCGGCTATATTGGCTATGATATGGTAAAAGTGTTTGAACCCAAACTAAACTCTAGTATGGATAGTTTGATTGATGAGCTTCACATCCCAGATTTAGACCTAATTTTGCCTAAAATCATTTTAGTCTATTCCCATAAAAACCATCAAATAACCCTTGTAACTACAATTGAAGCATTAAGCACAACCTTTGATAGTATTGAACAAGAGCTCAAAAGTCCTTATTCTTATATTCATATGAAAAAAAATATTGGTCATGACGAAGGTACTTTTGCTCACTCTAAAGAGAAGTTTTTCAAGATGATTAATGATTCCAAAGAGATGATAAAAAGTGGTGATGTTTTCCAAATTTTAATGACAAATCGCTTTACGAGAAATATAAAAGTCGACCCTTTTAGTTTTTATAGAATTCTCAGAACAAAAAATCCCTCCCCTTATATGTTTTTAATGGAGTATGAGGATTTCAATATTGTAGGGAGTTCACCAGAGGTAATGGTAAGGCTCACAAACGGGGAGATTCTTCTTCGTCCTATCGCTGGGACTAGAAAACGGGGAAAAACAAAAGAGAGAGATAAAGAACTTGAGTTTGAACTTCTAGCAGATCCCAAAGAACTAGCAGAGCATCTCATGCTCATAGACCTTGGAAGAAATGATGTAGGAAGAGTCGCAAAAACTGCAAGTGTAAAAGTTGAAAACATGATGCACATAGAGAGATTTTCCCACGTCATGCATATCGTCTCAGATGTTACAGCTACTTTAGATGCCGATAAAGATATGTTTGATTTATTTATGGCGGTCTTTACAGCAGGAACTATGACTGGAGCTCCAAAGATTCGAGCTATGGAACTTATAGCACAGTATGAAGGACTCAAGCGTGGTTTTTATAGTGGCAGCATAGGCTACTTTGGTTTTGATGGCAATATGGACAGTGCAATCACCATACGAACTGCTTTAGTCAAAGAAAATCAAGTTATACTCCAAGCCGGTGCAGGTATCGTAGCAGATAGCCAAAATGAGTTAGAGTATTTAGAAGTTGAGAATAAACTTGGCGCCTTAATTCATTCATTGGAAGATTTAGATTAGTGAAATTATTTGCAATTTTTGGTGACCCCGTAGCACACTCTCGCTCTCCCTTAATGCATAACAATGTTTTTAAAAACCTACACTATAAAGCTTGCTATACAAGGATTCATTTAAAAGATGAAGCTATGCTTCGTGATACTTTTTTTAACCTTGGTCTGAGTGGTGCAAATGTAACCGTTCCTCATAAAGAAGCAGCATACAGAGCTTGTGATGAAGTTCGAGGCTTTGCCAAAAAAGTAGGTGTAGTCAATACACTTATCAATGAAAATGGAAAACTCATTGGCTATAACACAGATGCCGATGGCTTTATGTATGCCATAAAAGAGTTTGAACCACTCACGAATGTTTTAGTTTTAGGAGCTGGAGGGACTTCCAAAGCTCTCGCATCAAGACTTTTGCACAATGGTATGCATGTGAGTGTTCTTAACAGAAGTGCCTCTAGACTCTCATTTTTTGAGGAGATTGGGTGCAAATGTTATAGTTGGGAAACTTTCAAAGTGGGGCATTATGACTTAGTTGTAAACACGACAAGTGCAGGTCTTAAAGATGAGGAGCTCCCAGCTCCAAAAGAGATGATAGATACTATTTTAAATCATACGCATTTTGTAGCTGATGCTATTTATGGAAAAATCACACCTTTTTTAGCTCTTGCCAAAGAAAAAAATATCCCCTTTAAAGACGGCTCTCAAATGCTTTTAGGTCAAGGTGTTTTAGCCCATGAGCTCTTTACAAAAAACGCATTTAAACAAGAAGATATCCATGCTTATATGCAAAAAAGTTTTGAGCTGTAGTTTTATCTTGAAAAACTAAAACCTACAGAAAATTTAGAGATGTCATGATTATAATCAATAAGGCTCTCTCCATATCCACTAAAAACTTTTGCATAAAAATAGATATCTTCTACGATTGGATAAGAGTAAGTCCCCTCTACTAAACCTTTTCCTGTATCTAAAGAGCCTCTTCCTCTTAGCGTGTACATATGCTTGCCTCTAAAATAGGTTAGCTTTATCTGTCCAAATCCAACATAATCCATAATATCTGGATTATCACTTAAATCGTTTCCCATCAAGGGTATCCATGCAATCAAATCAGTAATGAGAGCACCATGTTTCATACTTAAAATTGTGTAAAAATAATTGACACTTCTTGAATTTGAAGTGATATTGCCATCATTTCCTTGACCGTTTGATAAATGAGAGTATCCGACAGTGAAATCTTTGAGATGAAATATTGAATCTGCATCTGAAATTGGAAAAATAACAAACGCTTCAGGATTGTAGTTTGTCTCCCTAAAAGGGGCAGATTCAACATATATTTGCCAAAATGCTAGATGAGAATAGGAGAGATAATATGCTTCATTTAAACCAAAAAAATCATTAGCGAGATTGATTTTAAAACTTATCTGCAATTGAGCCTCTATATTTGTATACTCTCTAGAATCTGTATCATAGGATGTATAGTTCGCATTTCGAAATCCATAGGGCAAAATGTAATTGGGATAATGCGGTTTTAAACTAAAAATAGAGTTTTCCCATTTTTCTATAGACTCCTGTGTTTCAAGAGTTTGAATCTGCTCGTAAAGCTCTTGTTCATTTGCGAAAATTTGCAAACAAAGAAACAAATACAATACAATCTTTTTAGTCATTTTAAACCTTCACTCTATCTTCCAAAGCTCGAGTAAGCGATAATATATCGATATTTTCCAAGCTCACTCCAGTTGGAACCCCTTGCGCTATTTTTGAAAAATTAACATTAAATGGCGCCAATTTATCTTCTATATACATGATAACCGCATCATTTGAAATAGAGGGAGTTATCGCAAAAATAACCTCTTCAATTCCATTTTTTACCATCTCTTCAAGATGATAGATACTAAGCTCTTCAAGTGAATCAAGGACAAAGTATTTGCCATCAAACAGTCCATTTTCTTCCAAAAGAAGGATATCTTTCGCATTTTCAACAATGCATAATGTATGGCTATCTCTTGACTCATCACAACAAATAAAACAGAGTTCATCTTCACTCATGCCACCACACACAGCACATTTTTTTAAACAACCAAGCGCCTCTTCAATAGCATGGGAAATTCTTAAACCTACGTAACTATCCTGCATAACCATATAATAAGCTAAGCGTGTGGCAGATTTTTTACCGATAGTTGGAAGCTCTTGAAGAGCATCCACAAGACGACTAAATTTTTCTAATGAACTTCTCATATAGTTTGTTTGTCTTTATTTTTTGGCAAAAGAATCCAAAGTTTTAGCGGTGATTTTAATTCTCCTGCGATTTCTCTGGCTTCATGACCATACCCCAAAAACATATCTGCTCTAATAGCTCCTTTTATTGCGCCGCCTGTATCTTGTGCCATGACAAGCGAACTAAAATTTTTCTCTTTATGTTTGGCATTGACATACAGCATACTCCCTAGTGGGATGTATCTTTGATCAACTGCAATGGAACGCCTTGGGGTCAGTTGTAATCCCAATGCACCCGAAGCTGCATGCTCTTTTTGCTTAAAATAGACTACAGACTTGTTATAATTTAGAACTTCATCAACTCTTTTTGGATTCTCTTTAAGCCATTTTTGAATAGTTTGCATAGAAACTTCTTCTAATTTTAGTACACCTATTTTTACTAAATATTTTCCAATCGCCCGATATTGATGTCCGTTTTGATTGTCATAGCCAACAAAAATAGTCTCTCCAGTGTCTAAACTTATCCTTCCAGAGCCTTGTATTTCAAGAAAAAATCGATCAAGTTTTGAATCAGTATAACAAATAATATCTGCGTCAATATTTTTCATTTTTGTCTCTTGTCGGGTATAATAAGGGACCAATTTATTCCCTTCTATTCTCCCTCGAAGTCTATAATTTTTTAAACCTGGATAAATAGAGCTCAAATCAACAACTATTAAATCTTTTGGTGTTTTATATATTGGGTAAATGTAAGGGTACTCTTTTATAAGCGACCCTTGTAATTGCGCCTCATAATATCCTGTCAGCAACCCCTCTTTTTTCCCCTCATGAGTATTGATTTCATAGGGTTCAAATTCATTTTGTAAAAAATATTTTGGCGTTACTGATTGCGCTGCTTTTTCACACAGCTCATTGTACATATCTTTGGTTTTAGGGCTGCGACAACTCTTAATAAACGCTTGTAATGCTGCGCTATGGTTTTCATTCTCCCAATTAGGAAGTGCATTAAACTCACTTTTAATCAGATGCGTTTTAGGAAAATCATCTAATGGCATTTCAGCTTTTGACTTTTGTACATCAAGAGGATTTATTTTAGCTTCTTGTAGCTGCACAAAAGTTTCATCTACTTTTTTAAGATTTATTTGAGGCTTTTGGGAGCATCCTGAGATAAGAAAAACTATACATAAAAAATGGGTTATTGATTTCATAAAAATGATTATACTAAATTTTAAACTACAAAAAAGGTATAATTCCAAAAAATATTATAAATACGTAGGAATTCATGGAAGATTTAAGCTATTATGAAATTTTAAATGTGGCACAAAACGCAGATAAGGCAACTATCAAAGCAGCGTATCGAACAATGGCGAAAAAGTATCATCCTGATAAAAATGCTGGTGACTCTGAAGCAGAACAAAAATTTAAGCTTTGTAATGAGGCATATCAATGCTTAAGTGATGATAAACAAAAAAGCATCTATGACCGCTATGGAAAAGAGGGCTTAAAAGGGATGGGAGGAAGTTCGAGCCGCCGCTCTTCTGGTGGTTTTGATGATTTAGGTTCTATGTTTGAAGAGATGTTTAATGGTTTTGGCGGGGGTAGCTCTCGCCGTCGTCAAAATCCTGCAGATATCGAAAAGTACCAACTTGATATGAATGTTGACATGTACCTTAGCTTTAATGAAGCTGTATTTGGTTGTGACAAAGAGATAGAATTTAGTTATAAAAACTCTTGTAAAAAATGTAAAGGAACGGGTGCAAAAGACGCAAAACTCTCCCCATGTAAACAGTGTAATGGACAAGGTCAAGTCTATATGAAACAGGGCTTTATGACTTTTTCACAAACATGCCCCACATGTCTTGGACTAGGAAGCGCGCCTACGGATTCATGTGAGAGTTGTAAAGGTGAAGGTTATACGAAAGAGAAAGAAAAAGTTACTATCAAAGTCCCTGCAGGCATAGACTCTCAAAATCGTCTTAGAGTTTCTGGCAAAGGCAATATAGGCAAAAAAGGAACTCGTGGCGATTTATATGTAACATTTACAGTAACTCCAGATAAACACTTTATCAGAAATGGCAATGATGTTTACATTGAAATTCCTGTATTTTTTACACAAGCCATCACAGGAGAGAGCTTTCATATCCCCTCTTTAACAGGAGAGCTTGAACTTAAACTCGATATTGGGACAAAAGACAAACAGCATTTTACATTTAAAGGAGAAGGGATAGCGGACGTTCATGGCAATGGAAAAGGCAACTTAATCGCACAAGTAAATCTCATCTATCCTAAAAAACTCACTTCAGAACAAAAAGAACTTCTCAAGAAACTTCAAGAGTCCTTTGGAGTCGAATCAACACCGCATGAGAGCGTTCTTGATGCCGCTATTGAAAAAATGAAGGGATGGTTTAAATAACCTCCTATTCATAGTCAATATTTTTTTCCAATACATGGAATAAAATCTTTTTCGTCTAACTCTTCTGTAAGAATATTAAAATTTTTTAGTGAATAAAGTTTTAAAAATGGACTTTTTTCACCTTTTAATTCATTAGAAAAACCATTTTTTGAAAATAACACATAAATATCAGGAACGAGTTCAGCAATTTCACATTTTTCTTTTAGTTTTGTAAGCTCATTTTTGTTTGCTTTTGCATTTGAATATTTACAAGCCCCTGCCACAATTTTTCCCGATTTTGTTTTTGCCAAGATATCTATCTCGACATTTCTATCCCAATAACTTCCAATTTCTACAATTGGGTCCTCTTTGAAACTTTTCTTTAAGAGCTCTTTTGAGAGATTTTCAAAAATGAACATTGAAAATCCACCCTCACGGGCGTTAAAACTCTCTTGAACTTCTTTATAATCTTTATTTTTAATTCCCTTAAAAAAAGGTGAGATGAAAGAGAACCAAAAATGGATAAATGGGACGCTAAAATAAAGTTTTTCATCAATTTTATCCTCAGTTGGCGGAGATTCTAGAGAAGACTCTTTTTTCATAAATCCCATATCACATATGGTCTTAATGATTTGCTCACCTTGGTCTCTTGAGATACGGGCTCTTTTGAGTGCAGAATGGATTCGACGATCTCCTTTTGCAAAACCACTCAAAAGCGCATGCGTCATCTTGTCGCTATTGGTTACTTTTGTAATATCAGCATTAATATAGGTGTAGTTATTTAAAATTTTTGTCTCAACCAAGTCTAAAAGAGGTTTGTTTGTATCAATATTCCAGCTCATGCCACCAAATACGGAAAAATACTCAAGAGCTACTTCTAAATTTTTAGGATTATTTTGAAAATAAAAAGAACGAAATTGTTCCAAAAATGTTGGGTACTTAGCCATAATATCAAGCCTTTAATAAAATGATTCAATTATACATGAATAATCTTGAAATGGACAAAATTGTCATTTACTTTCTTGTGGAATTCAGCTACAATTCTGCCAATGAAAATAATTTAGGTTGAACCTTTAAACTGTTTTGTATTAATAACGACGTGTTAACAATAGAATTCATTTGAAAGATAGCTCCATATTAGATTTCAACCACCTCAGTGATGAAGTGTATTAAAAAAAAGGCATTAAAATGGCACAGTTAGTAAATGGAACAGTAAAATGGTTCAACAGTGAAAAAGGTTTTGGATTTATCGAACAAGAAAATGGTGGAAAAGATGTATTCGTACACTTCCGTCAAATCAATAACCCTGGATATGGTCGTGTTTCATTAAACGAAGGTCAAAAAGTAACTTTTGAACTTGGTCAAGGTGAAAAAGGTCCACAAGCAGAAAACGTTACAGGTCTGTAAGTTTTCAAACCAAGCCGATTTATCTGCTTGGTTTCTCTCTTTATTCATCTTTTCTCTTGATTTTTTTATTATTTTATAATGAAAAATTGATTTTCATCTTTATTTTTAAAATATTTCCAAAGATAAGTTATGTTAAGCTCTTTTATATTTTAAATTGGAATCCTCAATGAATAGCTCAAACCTCATAAATCAACTATCAACACTCTCGCTCTCCATGTTTAGAAAAGATTTTTTTGGGATTTATCATGGTTCACTCTCTGCCAAAACAGAATCAAATCGCTTTATTATTAACACTAAAGAGGCTGTTTTTGATGCCATTAGTGAAAACACTCTCATTGAACTCTATTACAAAAAGGATTATCGCTGGAATCAAGCAAGCATAGATTCCAACATCCATTATAATATTTATTCTCACATTTCAGAGGCAAAATTTATTTTTTTCACCATGCCTCCATTTACAACAGCTTATTCTCTCGATCACAGTATTATTCTTCCAAAAGATTATTTTGGTTACACGGAAATAGGCTCTATTGAGATAGTTGATCCCAAACAATTTGACAATTGGTATGAAAGAGCACAGAGCGAAATATTTCATTACTTTCAAACAAAAAAAACAAATATTATGGTTATTAAAGGTTATGGGGTTTATTCGTACAATAGAGATTTACATGAAATGGCAAAACAACTTGCTATTTTAGAAAAAAGTTGTAGACTTCTGATGCTAAGAGGTTCACAAAACAACTCAGGCTTTGACTAATCTATCAACTGCGCAATAGCGTCATATGCCGTATACATCATTATTTTTATCTCTTCATGTGTAATAACATAAGGGGGCATAAAATAGACAACATTTCCAAGTGGTCGTAGCAATACCCCTTTACTCAGTCCATAGGTATAAACTTTCAGTCCTGCCCTAAACTTAGGTGGATAGTCTTTAAGTTGTACTGCACAAACCATCCCCGTTTGTCTTACTGACTCTACATTTTCAAGTTCTAAAAATTTCTGTAATACATCTCCCATATATGTAGCAAGTATTTTGTTTTTTTCAATAATATTATCCGTTTCAAATATATCTAGCGTGGCATTGGCACAGGCACAAGCAAGCGCATTGCCAGTGTAAGAGTGTGAATGCAAAAATGCTTTGTAATCATGATATGGGCAATAAAATTTTGCATAAATATCATTCGTTGTTAAGACAACCGAAAGTGGAAGATAACCACCAGTCAACCCTTTTGAAAGTATCATAAAATCGGGTGAAATATTGGCTTTGCTACACGCAAATAATTCTCCGCTACGACCAAAACCAACCATAACCTCATCAGCAATAAGATGAACATCATATGTATCACATATTTGACGAACTAAAACTAAGTACTCTGTGTGATACATGTGCATAGAACCCGCACCCTGAATCAATGGTTCCAAAATAATTGCACTTATTTTGTTTGCTTTTTCTTTACACAACGCTTCAAATTGTAACGCTGCTTCTTTTGCCGCTTCAAGAGACATGTCAAAAGGGACGGGGGTTTGGATAGTTTCCAGCAAAAGTGGCTTATAAGTCTCTTTGTATAACTCTACATCCCCCACACTAAGAGCTCCAAGTGTTTCACCATGGTACGAATTTGTTAACGATACGAAAATTGTCTTCTCTTCTTTACCATCATTTAAGTGTGCATGATAACTCATCTTAAGTGCAACCTCGACCGCACTTGAACCATTATCGGCATAAAAACATTTTTCAAGTCCTGCAGGTGTCAACTTTACAAGTCTCTCTGAGAGTTTTACCACTTGTTCGTGTGTAAATCCAGCAAGAATAACATGTTCCAAACTCTCCAATTGCTCTTTAAGTTTACCGTTAATATATTTATTTGTATGCCCAAATAAATTGACCCACCAGCTGCTAATAGCATCTATATAAAGATTTCCGTCAAAATCTTCTAGATAAACCCCATGAGCCTTTTTAATCGGTATTAAGGGGACTTCTTCATGGTCTTTCATTTGTGTGCAAGGATGCCATAAAACTTTCAAATCTCTATTTTTTAATTCTAAATTAGTCATAAATTACCCTGAGTCTTCTTCTATGCAAAATCATACCTCTAAAGTACAAAAAACACTGTTAATCTTTATCAAGGTTTAATGCGAATTTACATAAAATTGCACAAATTTCACACTCAAGGTTACTAATCAATGATTACATGGATGCAGAGACACAAAAAATATCTCATAATTACGATTTGGATTTCAACAATCGCTTTCGTTGGAGCAGGATTTGTTGGATGGGGCCAATATAGTTATGGAGATAAAGCAGGCTCAGTAGCCAAAGTTGGAAATATTGAAATTTCAATGGGTGAATTGCAAAAAACATACTCCAATCTTTACAACCAATACAATAAAATTTTTCAAGGCAATTTTGATGAAGAAAAAGCCAAAAGTTTTGGTTTGCAAAAACAAGCTCTCAATCAACTGATAGACCAGTCGCTTATTCTGAATCTTGCTGACTCTTATGACTTACAAATCAGTGATGAGGAGTTGCTATCAGAGATTAAAAACCAAGAGTATTTTTTTGATCAAGGTGTTTTTAGCAAAGAAATTTATAAGCAAATTCTCGCCAGCAACAACATTACTATGAAAGACTACGAAGCAGATGTTAAAAAACAGCTTTTGATTCAAAAAACCTTAAAACTTCTCTCTGTCAATGTCAACGAAAATGAAAAATCAATTTTAGAAACAATTATGAAAATAGCCAATAAAATAAATTATAAAATTTTGAGTGATGAGCAAATAAATATTGAGACTTCTGACGCAGTTCTTCAACCATATTGGCAAAATATACAAAATAATTTTATGACTGAAGTGAGTCATGAAGTAAAATATATCAAGCAAACAAAAATTTCCAATCATTATTCTGAAGAAAAAATCACGGAATATTATTCTGAAAATAAAACTCATTTTAAAGACAATGAGGGGAAAATATTGCCACAAGAAGCTGCAAGAGAGTCCATTATTGCTCAATTGGATGAAAAAGCGACTAAAGACTCTGCCCTTAGAACGTATATTGCTTACAAAAAAGGCAATCTTCCTAAAGGTCTAGAGATTTTAACTGCAACAATCTCACCATCGAACAATCCTTTTAACAAAGAGGTTTTAGAAAACATAGCTAAACTCTCTACAGCATCCCCTTTTATGAAACCTATGCGTATTGATGATGCATATTTTATTTTTGAACTTGTTAAAATAAATCCATCCCAAGTAAAAACTTATGAGCAAGCCAAATCGCAAGTGCAACCACTTTATATCAAAGAGAAAAAGAAATCAAGCTTGATGGAGCTAGCTAACAACTCTTTTACTACATTTACTGGTGAAACTACCGATTTTATAACAAGTATAGAGAGTGTGCAACTCAAAGATTTAAGTGCAATGGAAGCAAATGAATTTTTGCAACAACTCTTTACACAAAATAAAAAAAAGGGCTATATCGCTCTTGAGAATGGAAAAATTATTCTTTTCAATATTTTGGAACAAAAACTGCTTAGTAGTACTGACACAAATCAAGGTGATACTATTTTACAATTAAAAAGTACTACATTTAATGAGAGTCTGATAAAAGGCTTGAGAAATAAGTACCCAACAGAGATTTTTATCGAAGGACTCTAAATTGAGCAAGACTGTTTTAGCCATAGACATAGGTTCTACAAAAATATGTGCCATTATTGCTCAAATCCATGACGACGGTTCTGTCCAGATTATCGGTGCTGGAACGACCAAAGCTCAAGGTCTCAAAAAAGGGAGCATTACAAATATAGAATTAGCTTCAAAATCGATTGCACTTGCTGTTGCTGATGCTAAAAGAGTCTCTGGAACTGATGTCAAAAGGGCTGTTGTTTCTATTTCTGGCGCCTATACAAAAAGCTTAAATTCCAATGGAATTGTAAATATTCAAAACAAAGAGGTGAGTTTTAAAGAGATTGAAAGGGTCATGCACACTTCTCTTTACAATGCAAATATCCCAAATGAATATGAAGTTTTACACGCTTTACCTTTTAATTTTAAAGTGGATGATCAAGATTTTATTGAAGACCCACTTGGCATGAATGCTTCAAGACTTGAAGTTGAAACCCATATTATTACTACCCAAAAATCAAATCTTAATAATCTCAAAAAAGCTGTTATGGGAGCTGGAGTTGAAGTTGCTAATATTGTCCTCAGTGGCTATGCATCTTCAATAGCAACACTTAATAGTGACGAAAAAGAGTTAGGTGTTGCTGTGATTGATATGGGTGGAAATACAAGCAATATCATTATCCATTCTGGAAATGCAATACGTTATAATGATTTTTTAGGTGTCGGCTCAAACCATGTTACAAGTGATTTGTCTATGGCACTCCACACACCGCTTAACATTGCTGATTCAGTAAAGTTAAGTTATGGCTCACTTTTAACACCTACTAATGATTTGATTGAATTGCCTATCATAGGCGATGAAAAGACGACACATGAAGTCTCGCTTGAAGTTGTACATAATGTAATTTTTGCAAGAGTTGAAGAGACTCTCATGATTTTGGCACAGTTCATAGAAAATAGTGGACTTAAAGATCAAATTGGCGCAGGGATAGTTCTCACAGGTGGATTTTCCAAAATGGAAGGGATACGAGATTTAGCAGTGGCGACTTTTGGTTCAATTCCTGTACGTCTTGCCCGTCCTATAGAAATGGCAGGTCTTTTTGGAAATCTAAAAACGGCAGAATACTCAACAGCAATTGGTCTTGTTATATACGCGGCATCCTTTTATACGCCTTATGAGATTGATGTCAATAAAAAAGTTCGACATAAAAATGAGTCACCCAATGAACAAATAAGTGTTAATTTTATAGATGAAACAAAAATTCCTCTCACGCCATCAGAAACTCATTTTTCAAAAGATAACATGATTATTCTTCCAAAAAAAGAGAGTGGAAATGATGAAGTTGGTGGTTTTAATAAATTTTGGAACTGGGCAACCCAGTTATTTTAAAGGAGTAAGAGAATGGAACCATTTTTAATTAAAGAGGCTAGTAATGTAAGCGGAGCTAGAATCATCGCTGTTGGTGTCGGTGGTGGTGGCGGAAATATGATTGGTCACATGATTAGAGAGGGTGTTACAGGCATTGAGATGATTATCATCAATACTGATGCTCAAGTTTTGTCAGAAGCAACGGGCGTTTCCAAGATACAAATCGGAACAAAGCTCACAAAAGGGTTGGGTGCTGGTATGAAACCCGAAGTTGGCAAAGACTCTGCTCTTGAGAATTATGATGAGATAAGAAATGCCCTTGAAGGTGCCGACATTGTATTTATCTCAGCAGGACTTGGCGGTGGAACAGGAACTGGTGCTGCTCCAATCGTTGCTCAAATCGCAAAAGAAGTGGGTGCTTTAACAATCTCTATTGTCACAAAACCTTTTGGCTTTGAAGGTCGAAAGCGTCTTAAACTTGCAGATGCAGGGCTTGAAGAACTTAAAAAAGAGAGTGACTCAATCGTTGTTATTCCAAATGACAAACTTTTATCTATCATAGATAAAAAGCTTGGATTTAAAGAGAGTTTCAAAATTGTTGATAGCGTTTTAGCACAAGCAGTAAGTGGAACTTCTGGTGTTATTCTCTCCAGTGGAAAAAATGACATCAACCTTGACTTTGCCGATTTACAAACGGTCATGAGCCATAAAGGGATGGCACTTATGGGCGTGGGTGAGCATCAAGGCGAAAATGCTGCCTATGAAGCTATCAAAGCAGCCATTGAGTCTCCTTTACTTGACAATATGTCTATTAATGGTGCTATGGGCGTTTTAGTACACTTTAAAATGCACCCTGAATTTCCATTAATGGAAATTTCAGGGGCTATGAATGTTGTGCATGAAAGTGCGCATGAAGATGCAGAGGTTATATTTGGAACTTCTACAGATGCATCTATTCCTGAAGACTATATAAAAATAACTATTGTAGCAACAGGTTTTGAAAAAGGGTTAAACAATAGCAAAAACAATCCTGATTTTGTGAGTGAAACTGCAACTCCTTCCAAAAAAGTGCTCCGTCCAAGACTTGTCATGGGTGGTGATTTTAACAGTGACTATTTGGATATTCCTGCCTACATGAGACAACAACAAGACTAAGAATATCTTTGAGCTCCTTTGAACAACTCATAAAGGCTAAAACTCTTCTTGGCCTTAGAGATAAATCCTCCCTTAGAGAAATCAAACTTAAATACAAAACTCTCATGAAAAAATGGCATCCTGATAAACACAAGGATGACGTTGATACAGCAACAAAGATGAGCATGATGATAAATGAAGCGTATGAAATCATCTTGGCCTATTGCAACAATTATGAGTATAGTTTTGATGAAGAAAAAATAAAAAAAGAGTATTTTACCCCATCTGAGTGGTGGAATGATAAATTTGCAAATAGATAAAACTCTATTTTAGAGCCAAACACCATTTTTTATAAAATAAAATACTGGGTATAAACTCACCAAAACAACATAAAGCGTAATAAAAATCATCGATATTTTATAGTTTTTCTCATTCCCTTTAGATTGGACAAAACCCACAGCTACGCCATAAAATGTTCCACTAAACAACAGTATGTAGATAAGATATCCAACATAATAATAATCTTTTTGTAAAAAACAAAATGGACAATGATGTGTTGGAAGTTCATAAATATAGGTTCCAAAAAAAGCTATCAAACTCACCAAAGATATAACAATAAAAATAAAATTGCCAACCGCAAAAAGATATCTATTTTTTAAAATATAAAAAATACCTAAGAGGAAAAAATTGCCATAAAATAAAGATAACAAAACAGGTGTCTTGATGAGAAAAATATTAGATACATAAGAAGTTGACGTACTCGAATAAAGCGTTCCACAACAGCTCACCATTTTGTCAACGTCTATGGCGCTAAACATCAACCCTTCCAAAGCAAGCTCGCAGAGAAAAAGAAAAAATGCTCCTATAAAAATGGCAAACTTAAGTCTCGTATGAGGCTGTTTCTCATCTTTGCTATCTATGTCATGAAGCATAAGCCAATATGCAAAAACATAGAGATTGACAATTTTTAGTATAAAAAGATATGTTCCATAAGCCGTAGCGTCAACTACTCCTGCTCCGCACATAGCACCCGTTAAAACATTGGAAATCTTGTCAAGAGTAAAGATAAAAAATAGAAAAAGCGGTACTTTAATGGCAAAAATATACTTGATAATGGTTGCCGCCAAAAAACTCTGTTTTTCTAAAATATACTGGCTTGTATTTGTAGAATTGAAGTCCCACTTTAAAAATATTTTTACACTTAATACAAAAGCTATGAGAGCAAAAACAGCAAAAATAATGTTTAAAATCAAAATTGTTAAAACTTCTGGCATAAAAATCATAAAGCTATTTTTCCCTTATAAATTTCTATCTCGCGGTCGACAAAATCAAGACCGAAAAAAAGCGGGTCATGCGTAGCTATGATGATTGTCTTGCCGAGTGCTTTTAGCTCTCTTAGTATCTCTATAAAATGGTTAGAAAGCTGCTCATCAAGGTTTGCAGTCGGCTCATCGGCTAAGATGATTTTGGGGTTATTGACATTTGCTCTGGCAATTGCCACACGCTGCTGCTCACCGCCTGAGAGATTGCGAACCATAGTGTCTCTTTTATGCTCTATATGAAATCGTTTCATGACTGCCTCTGTTTTTTCTTCTACCTCTCGAGCATCAGGATTGAGGGGAACTAAAGGAAGTAAGATATTATCTTTTACACTCAGGTTTGCAATAAGATTGTATTTTTGAAAGATAAAACCAATATTGTCTCTTCTGTAGCATGAAGCAAAATGATCGGGGAGTTTTGCTATATGCTTCTCATCAACTCTCACTTCACCGCTTGTGGGTTTACTAAGAGCCGCTATAAGCGAGAGAATAGTACTTTTACCGCTTCCGCTGGCACCTCGAAGCACGACAAGTTCGCCCTCTTTTACACTGAGATTTACGGCATCTAAGGCTGTGATTTTTTCTTGTTTACCCAGTTTATATATTTTTGTTACATTATTAAGCGCAATCATTATCGTATCACTTCATCTGCTTCAAGCGTTGCTATTTTCCATGAGGGAATAAGCGTTGCGGCTATATAAATAGGAACACTTAAGAAAAAGACCAAAAACAGTGTTTGAAAGTCAAAAATAAAAGGGAGTTCAAAACTTGTCTTAAGCTGAGAATAACCTACAAATATAGCACTCAGCAGAGGAGCTTGTAAAATATAAACATACGCCAAAGCAAGCCCTACTCCCAAACCGTAGGAAAAAAATGAGACCAAAAATGCCTCGTAAAATTTCTCTTTTAACACATCGTCCACTGTCCAACCTAAAGCTTTGAGTATCCCTATTTCACGTTTTTCTTCACTTGTAAGTCCGCTTGATTTGTCATAAATGATGATAAAAAAAGTAAAAAGTGCCACAACAAAAAGTGCTAAAAATATGCCGCTTTTATAATCAAAAATATTTTGATAACTCACTTGCAAATCTTGATTGGTAATAATTCGCGTATCCGGAAAACTGAGCTTTATTTTCAATGCGATCGTCGGTATCTCCTGCGGGTTGGCAACTTTTACTACCAAATCGGTCGCACTTGACTCTTGTATATCAAAAATTTCTCTCAACAAATCTTTAGACATCACAATCATATCATTCGATTCTAACTCGGTATCTGCATCAAAAACTCCAGCTATTTGGACTTTTTTGAGTGTTCCATCGGGCTTTATAAAATTGAAATACTCCGAGTAATAACTCTGCTCCATGGTACGCTTCACCCCTTTTCCGATAAGCATACTTTCACCGCCGTTAATTGCATCAAAATCGAAGTTTTCGCTCAGTTTTATAAAGCTGTTTTTGTATTGCATTTCATATTTATCAATGCCTACAATGCTAAAATTGACTCCAGCATTTTCAAAATAGTAATATCCCCACACACGAGCCACCACGTCACTTACTCCCGAAATGGCCAAAATTTCATCCATAGCAGCAACGTCTATATCATAATGTCGCCCTGCTTTTATTTTTTGCACTATGATTTGAGGAAGAGCCTCAAGCGTCGCGTCTAATTCGTGGCGAATGGAATTGGTAATAAAAAATATAGAAGTTAAAAGAAAGGTCAAAAGCGTAAAAACAGTCGCTATAAAAAAGTTTTTATATTTTTGCCGTAAAAGTGCGTTAATGGCATATTCAAGTAAATAGATGTTAAATTTATTTTTCATCTTTTTACTTGTTTGCTTGTGGATTTATAATGTGTGAATGAGAAATAGTAAAAGTTGAAGGGAAGTACTCTCTTAAACTTCCATCTTCTTTGTAGAGAGAAAACATCTCGCTTAAACTTCTATGGCGTACATAAGAAGCCTCTGTTGCTATGGCTAAGTCGGGAAGAGTGGAGAGTTTTACAAAGGCAAGTTTTTTTTGCAACACCACATCATTGGTACTTTTTACTCTCTCTAAATAAAACCCCTCTCCCATCAACACAAGAACTAAACCCAAAAACAGGTAAAAAACAAAACGCGATTTTGAGGTAAACGTCTGCGTTTTATTCATCTAACGTGCTAATATCACTCTTGGTTATATTTTTAAATTGAAGTATTTTTTTCCCTTTATGATCTTGTAAAAAAGTTTTGGCATCACTCTCATTTAAAAAAGGGATAAGCTCATCTCCCATAGGTCCATACACATCACTTCCCAAAACATAATAAGCTACTTTTGCATCGATAGCTTTTTGAGAGTAGTAATCAGTTACGAGGATTTTGCTTATATTTTCATGAGTAGACGTTTTGTAGTTACCCCAAGATATCGGGTTAAAATAAAACTTCATCAAATCTTTCACACCATCAAATGAGTGATGATGCCCAGCTCCCTTCGTTTGGTAATAAATCTGTGCGGCCCATTTAGGATATTTATAAACAAACATACCGCAAACAGGACATTTCTCATCTTTTTTTACCTCTATTTTGCCAACAACTGCTTCATAATCACCCACTCTTTTTACTTCCCACAAATAAAGAGCTACTGCTTGAAGCTGCTGTTCTTGTAGAGGTTTGCAAAGTTTATCGTTGACCAAAGAGGCTTTGAGTCCATTTATTTCTAAATATTTATTGAGATCTATGTCACCCTTACACATCTCTTCAAATATTTTTTTACCCATTGGATAGACTTTTTTCTTCTTTTTTTCATCAATCATAGCTGTATCAGATTTGAGAGACTCTTTTGCTGATTTCAAAACAGTGTCAAAATCAACTATTTTTCCATTATGTTCTTTGATGAATGCTAACGCATCTTCTTTGCTAGCAAAGGCAAGTTTGCTCAACGGAGACATCGTCCCCTTCACATCCGAACCTAAAACATAAAAAGCAGTTGAAGCGTTGATGAGTTTTTCAGTTTTTGCATCCACCACTTTTACATCTTCTTTTTTTATACTATATTCTTGCATATCTACTACAAGGCATCGCACTGAGCAGTACTGTCTATCCTCACCATGAGGGAGTTTTGAGGTGTGATTTGTTTTATAAAACATTTTCAAATCCATGCCACACAAAGGGCACCAATGCTTAGAAGAGCCTTTTTGAACTAAAACAGGCTCATTAGAAGCAGACTTATCAAATCCCTCTGCATAAAGAGTGAGATGTGTAAAAAACAAGATTACAAGAAGAGAGAGGATTTTTTTGATTTGCACTGGGAACTCCTAAAAAATAAAGTAGTCTATTGTATAAAATAATTGTTAATGTTTTGTTAAACTTTTTCAAAATCACTTTTTTAAGAACGCTGAAGAAGCATAAGCCTTCTTACAAATAGAACAAGGAGTGCAACAGCTAAAAATTTAAAGTCAAGTTCGCTTGCTACATGAAGATTTTCAAAAGTATCACTCTGCGTTGCTTCAGCTCCGAGAGTCTGCATCGCAATGATGCGAGGAACATACACACCACTAAACATGAGCGAGGCAAAAACAACACTCACAGCACTCCCAAAAGCTATCGCATCTCTTTTGCCTGTTTTATAGATTGCAGCTTCATAAACGACCACTGAGGCGGCAACAAAATAAACCCAGTAACTAAATCTTTGAAATATCTCACCCATCACAATCCCTGCATTATGGTTATCCATAAGCATGTCTATCAAGATTGTATCTGTATGAAACACCACAGGTGCAACAACCGCTCCTAAGACTAAAACAGCGCCAAAAGTAGCAGCCAACATAATCAAGTAAGCAAAGTCACCATATATTTTTTTATTCATTTTTTACACCCTTATAGTTTCAATGTAAAACCTCTATCAAAACCGCTTAGGTCTTCATAAAAAGTTATATCTTTAAATTTTTCATCTCTTAAATAATTTATAATCTTATCCTTTTGGTCATAACCCATCTCACATGTAAAAAAGTTAATATTTCGCTTTAAACACTCACTAAGAAGCTCTTTGATTATCTCATCGCCGATGGCTCCGCCAAAGAGTGCATTTTGTGGCTCATACGATAAATTTGACTCTAATTCTGCGTTATTTGCGATGTAGGGTGGATTAGAAAACAGATAATCAATATGTTCTGCGACAGGCTCTAAAAGCGAGCCCAATCGAAGCGCAATCCTCTCTTGGAGTGCAAATTTTTTTATATTTATAGCAGCAATTTCAAGTGCGGCGGGAGAAATATCGACTGCAATAAATTTGGCATTTTTAAATGTAAGTGCGAGTATGATAGAGATGATGCCGCTTCCCACACCAACCTCGACAAAGGTCATTTCGGTATATGGATTTGCCACATTTTTTATCACTTCATCAATGAGCAGTTCTGTCTCAGGGCGAGGGATAAGTGCTCCAGGAGCGATATAAAAAACTTCGCTATAAAAACTCACCTCGTTTGTTATATACTCAAGCGGCTCATTTTTAGCGCGTCGCTTGACCATAGCAAAGAGTTTTGCAGCATCGTTTACCTCTGCATTTTTGTTTGTCAGAAGCCAAAGTTCATCACACTTTAGATGTGCCATCAAAAGAAGTTGTGCTTCTCTTGATGCTCGTGGAATCAGGGGATTTAAAACAGCGGTTATCTCTTTTAAAACATCTTTGACTAAAGGAGTGCTTTGCATGTTCCCTCTAAAGAGCTCTCATCCAAAGCCTCCACATTCACACCCAAAGCTTTGAGCCTCTCTAAAACGGGCGGATGCGTGTAGTGAAAAAAGATATAAAGCGGATGAGAAAGGGGGAAACTTTTGTTCTCAGTTACTAACTTTTTAAGTGCATTTGCAAGTTCAATGGCACCTGCGGCACCTCCAAGTTCACTTCCCATTTTATCTGCCTCGTATTCGTTATGACGGCTTACAATCCCCATAACAGGCATCATGATAAACCCTAAAACTGGCATACACAACAATAACAAAATCATCACCAAATACGGCGCATGGCTCAGACCCATCTCCAAATAAAGAGACTCTGGCAAATTGCCAAAAAGTGCAAACATGGCAAAAAGCATACCACCCACAAGTGCTATATTTTTATAAATATCACCATGAGCGAAGTGTCCAAGTTCATGTCCAAGGACGGCAAGAAGCTCTTTTGTACTGAGTTTTTCTATAAGCGTATCAAAAAGAACAACGCGTTTTGTTTTTCCCAAACCGCCAAAATAAGCGTTGAGTCTTGCGTCACGTTTACTTGCGTCACTTATAAAAACACCCGAACTTACAAACCCTGTTTTGTCCATCAGTGTTTGTATCTGAGCATTAAGCTCTTCATTGTCAAGCGGTGTCACTTTGTCAAAAAACAGTGCTCTAAATGTCGGGAAAAGCATATTTATCAAAATAACCACAGCAAAAATAAAGGCAAAACTCCATAACCACCAAAACTCAAGCGTGGAGATGATTTCATAAAGACCCCAAACAACTAGAGAACCAAAAAGAACTGTCATGACAAAAGCAATGAGTGTATCTTTTATAAACTGAGCCTTGCTTGATTTATTAAAACCATATTTTTCATCTAAAACAAATTTTTGATAGTAAGAAAAAGGGAGGGAAATAAGAGAATTAATCATAACAAAACCCATCACCATGACGATATTAAAAACTGCTTCACTCTCAAAAAAAAGAGCTGATGCCAAAGTAGAAATCCCAAAGCCCATCCAGAAAATAAATGCCAAATACTCAACAAATGTGCTCGCGATGCTCATCTTCTCTTTTTCTACTGCATAATTTCCCGCATTTAAAAACTCCTCATCGGACAACAAAACCGCAGATTTTCTCTTTGCCTGATTGATATACCCTATCTGCATCACGCTCGTGTAGAGATTCACTAAAACATATAACGTATAGATACTTATTATTGCCATCAACATATTTTGACCTTACATTGCATTCAAGCAGATGATTTTTTTTAAGATTATTTTACAGGAACAGATTTAATTGTCTCTTGAACATTCATAGCATCTTCTTTATTGTCATAAAAATTATAAGCGACTGAGTAAACAATCCCCATAATAAGACCTGTAAAAATTACAGCCCATACAACTTTTTTCTTTTGACCTTTTAAAGTGTCGTAGTCACTTATTTCTTCTAAATTCGGCTCACGCATAACTATCCTTTCAATAATTTTTCAAAATCCTAACAAAAACTTAATACACATACAGTACAATAAAACAATTAATGCAGTGATTTAAGTCTTTTTTTTAGATTATTATTGCGTCAAACAATTTAAAAAGGATATAAATGGTTAAAACTCTTCTTACTTTATTGGTAGCTAGCGCAGCTTTGTTTGCAACAGATGGTTACGAAATATACAAAAAAAATTGTATGTCATGCCATGTGGAAATCATGAAAAAAAGTGACGCATTAGCAAATCTTCAAACACTCAAAGCCCCGCCTATGGTAGAAGTCTCAGGGCGTATAAAAGAGAATATCATCATCAAAGATGACGACGATGATGTTCATCGCCATATTTTTATACTTTTTGTCAAAGATTACATTGAAAATCCACAAATAGAGTACAGTATGTGCAATCCTGGAGCCATAGAAAAATTTGGTACCATGCCAAAACTCAAGAATAAACTTAGTGCGCAAGAGAAAGAAGCTGTTGCTGAGTGGCTTTATGATAGATATGAAGACGTAGTATTTGAATAATAAAACCTTATACACTTTTTAGTAAAAGTGTATAAAATCACCAAAATCATTCAAGGATATAATCGACTACTTTAGAATCCTCTGTGACCTCTTTGATAAGCGCTACAACCTTTAAATGCTCTTCATGTGACGCGTACGCTTGCAAATCTTCTTCACTCTCAAAAGTGCTGTACAAACAAAGATCATACGCTCTTTGACTCTCATTAAAATTGATGCCAACTTCCATAGAGTGCAAAACATCAATTTTTGACTCTAAACCTTCAAGTTTGCTCTGGACTTTTGCTATATTTAAAATCTTATTTTGCTCTTTAAACTTGAACATGACGATATGAACTATCATTGTTTTACCTTTATAAAATATGAATTCCGATTTTATCGCTAAATAACTAATGGTGAAATAAAATGTCAAAAATCAATTGACAAAGAGTTTGATAATCTCTATAATCGTAAGAACATCCTCAAGCGTTCATAAAAATATTTTTTGAGATTTTAATTTTTGGAGAGATACATGATACAAATAAACATAACCAAACCACTTCATACTGCCGATGGGATGATAGATTTGAGAGTCAACAAAGAGATACATGAGGGTGATTTTCTTGCTCTTTTTGGAAAAAGTGGTAGTGGTAAAACGACACTGCTTCGTATTCTTGCAGGGCTTGAGAGCCCAAAGAGTGGAAAAATAGTCGTTGATGGTGAAGTGTGGTTTGATGAAGAAAAAAATATCAATCTTCCTCCTCAAAAAAGAAATGTTGGTTTTGTGTTTCAAGATTATGCTCTTTTTCCAAATATGACTGTGCGAGAAAATCTTGCGTTTGCTTTGCCAAATAAAAATGAGCAAAAAAAAGTAGACGAGATACTCGCCATCATGGAGATAAAAAATCTCTCTCATATGAAGCCGCAAAATCTAAGCGGCGGGCAAAAACAAAGAGTTGCAGTTGCAAGAACACTGATGACAAATCCTAAAATGCTTCTTCTTGATGAGCCGCTCTCTGCTCTTGATGGCACCATGAGGCTCAAACTTCAAGATGAACTCCATACCATTCATGAAAGATTTGGTATCACTTGTATTTTGGTAAGCCACGATATTAGCGAGGTTTTTAGGCTTAGTAAGCGTGTATTTAAAATATCTTTGGGAGAGATTACAGATGATGGAACTCCAAGTAAAGTTTTTTCAAATCAAAATATCAGTGGAAAATTTAAGATAATTGGCGAAGTTTTAAGCATCAAAAAAAGTGATATTTTATATGTTGTAGAGGTTTTGGCACATAATGAAATCGTAAAAGTAACAGCAGTCAAGAGCGACATAGAAAACTTATATATCGGAGATAAAATCCTCCTCTCAAGCAAAGCTTTCAACCCTATTTTGACAAAAATCTCTAACGACTCTCTTAAATTTTAGAGAGTTTTATCTCAAATCCTTTTCTTTTTGTCCCCAGAAGTGCCACTGCTCCGCCATGTGCCTGAGCTATTTGAGAAGATAAAACAAGTCCGAGTCCATTTCCTTTAACTTTTGTACTTTTAAAGGCTTCAAAAAGAACTCTTTCATCTTCAATGGGAATGCCACTGTCATAAATGGTAAACGTGTGAAATTTCTCATCACTTTCATAAACGATTTCGACCACTCCACTCTCTTCATCATCAAGTTCAATGGCATCTATGGCATTGATGATAAAGTTACAAAAAAGCATCTCAAGCAAATCTTTATCACCATTGAGAAGAAATTTTTGTTCTGGAAATATAAACGTGATTTTTTTGGAATATGCATAATACTCTATTGCCATATCAATAGACTCTTTTAAAGCACTCCAAAAAAATGGTTGTTTATTGGCTTTTACCCCTTTGGAGAACATCAAAGTCGATTTGATAATTCGCTCGATTCTATACACCGACTTTTGTATCTCTTGGACAATGGGGATATTTTTTTCTATGACTCTTTTTTTGAGTGTTGAACTTAGCAGTGCAATGGAGCCGATAGGATTTCGTATCTCATGAGACAAATGTGCTGCCATTTGTCCCATGGTGGCGAGGTTTTCTTTTCTTTTTTGTTCTGTGATATCGGTCGCACTTATCATAAGCTTATCTTCATAAGTTGAACTTTTTATAAGATAGGACTTTTCGTTAAACTGCACTTCATAGTCATCGTTTTTAGACTCTAAAAGTTCTAAAAGCTGCGATAAAGATTTAGCTTGCGAATTTTGTAAAAAAATACCCCCCTCTTCATCCAAAATCCAAATAGCATTGGGTAAAAACTCTACGACTTTTTCAACCGTATGTTGCAAATGAGAATAGGCAGCTTTTAACTGGGTAAACTCTTTTTCAACTCTATAAGTCTGCTCAATTAAAAGATTGAGCTCCTCAGGTGTAACGCTTGCCATCAGTGTGCAAACCCTACTAAAATCTTATACAAAGAGTACGCATCATCGCTTCCACAAAGCTCTCGCACCGAATGCATCCCAAGCGTAGGAACGCCTATATCTATCGTATCAATGCCCAATTTTGCTGCGGTGATAGGACCGATAGTACTGCCACAAGCCATGTCATTACGCATCACAAAACTTTGAGTTTTAAAACCCAAAGAGGTGGCAATATTTTTAAATCTTGCTATGGTGCTTGAGTTTGAAGCGTAACGCTGATTTGTATTTACTTTGATGACGACTCCCTCGTTCATCTTTGGCGCATGATGCGCATCGTGTTTTGTGGGAAAATTGGGATGGATTGCATGCGCATTATCAGCACTTATGAGCACCGAACTTCGCATCACTTTTACAAACTCTTCATAATCACTAAACATTCTTTGCAGCGTGTTTTCTAAAAAACTCCCCGCAGCCCCTGAGGTAGAACTACTTCCAACCTCCTCATGATCACTTGCGATAAAGAGCATCGGCGTCTCATTTGCAATACTGCAAATAGTAAGCAATCCAACATAACAACTCAGCAAATTATCAATTCTAGCACTAGCGATAAAATCATCTTTTAGCCCTATATACGAGGCTTTTTGTGTGTCATACAAACTAAGTTCATGTGCATACAACTCCCCAACATTTGCAACTCCACTTGCTAAAAGTTGCTCTTTTAAAAACACCTCAAAGTCAAAATTATCTTGGGACATAAAAATAGGATTTATATCCGTTTGCGCATTAATGCTTCTCTCTTTATTGGCTTCACGCTCAAGATGAATGGCAAGTGAGGGTATTGTGGCAATGGCTTTTTTGACATCTATCAAAGTATCTTTGAGCAGGTTGTTTTCATCCAAAAAACTCACCCTCCCCGCCATTGACAAGTCTCTGTCAAACCAAGGAGCAAGCAAAATTCCCCCATACGTCTCAACCCCAAACTTCACAACTCCATGCTCTTTTATAACGGGGTTTGGTTTGAGTTTGAGGTTTGGCGAATCGGTATGTGCACCGATTATTGTGTACTCTTTGGCATATGGAAATGTAAACGCAATCACCGAAGAGTCATTGCGCGTCACAAAGTATTTACGCCCCTCTTCCAACTTCCAAGTATCACGCTCATCAAGCTTTATAAACCCCGCATTCAAAAGCATTCCAGACATATTTTGCGTCGCATGAAAAGGTGTAGGCGAAGCATCCAAAAACCCTAAAAGTCCATCGTTAAAATCTTGTTTTGTCATTTTTTACC
>JFJP01011082.1_pt1 | contig 66929 bp, 51 predicted proteins | sample 431651 | NCBI WGS metagenome assembly JFJP01 (sample SAMN02602958, study PRJNA72255) | Microbial mat metagenome, whole genome shotgun sequencing project. | biome: fresh water; feature: sink hole; material: water; isolation source: purple microbial (photo- and chemosynthetic) mats found in... | reverse complement strand
GAAGGAACGCCGACCTCGCTCTGGGCGTCGGTGAAGAACACCGGGTACACCGTGCCGTTGAGGGTGCCCTTCTTCAGTCCGGCGATGACGTCGGGCTCGCTGAGGGTCAGGTTCTCGAGGTACTTCTCGGTCAGTTCGTCGTCGGCGCTGGCGGCGGCGTCCATCAGCATCTCGCGGGCTTCGGCGACCGCCGCCTCCAGATCCGCCGGGATCGGACACTCCACGGCATGGTGCCCGTCGAACTTCCAGCCCTTCAAGGTGATCAGGTCGACCACGCCCTCGAAGGTCTCGCCGTTCCCGATCGGGATCTGCAGCGGCGCCGTCGAAGGTCTCGCCGTTCCCGATCGGGATCTGCAGCGGCGCCGCCCCCGGGATGCGGTCCTTGACCCCGTTCATGACGGAACGCCAGTTGGCGTGCTCCTTGTGCATCCGGTTGACCACCAGGGCGGTGGGCAGGTGCGTGGAGCGGATCAGGTTCCAGAGGTTCTCGGAGGCCACCTCGAAGCCGCCGTCGGCTTTGATCACGAACAGGATGCCCTCGACCACCCGCAGGGCGGCGTAGACATCGCCCCGGAAGTCATCGACGCCCGGGGTGTCGATGATGTTGATCTTGTTGCCGTCCCACTCGGTCCAGGCCAGGCTGGCGGAGATGGTCTGCTTGCGCTCGATCTCCTCTTCCGCGTAATCGAACACCGAACTGCCGTCGTCCACGTTGCCGCGGCGTCCGACCTTTTCCGTCACATGGAGCATCGCATCGGCCAGGCTGGTCTTGCCGACACCGTGTGGGCCCATCAAGGCCACGTTGCGGATCTTTTCCATGGGGAAGGTCTTCACGGATCGTCCTCCTGGGTGGTCGACGGTAGCCGGTGCAACCCTGCCGCCCGGACGGTCCAACGGTGCGGACCGGTGCGGGTGTGAACCGGGGCCCAGATCACTTCTGGCTGCCCGCGGTGAATTGACGCCCGGATGAGAGTAAAAACCCGCGAAGCCGCAGGGATTCGCGGTCCGGAGTTCCGGGGATTTCGGCCCGGTTGGAAATGGTAATTGTCTGACAAGTTGCTGTCAACACGGCCCTGAGAGGCCCCCGCGCCCGAAAGTTCTGGACACCGGGAACGGCTAACATTACCGTTACTTGGGTCCGGAAACGGCTCTGCCGGTCGACCCGAACCACCCGCGCCCCACGCGACCCGCACATCCCGGTCGAACGGCCGCTTCCAGCGACCGGCGCCTGGTCGAGGTGAATTCATGATCGTCAGGAATCTCGCGCTTCTTTCGACGCTTCTGCTGGCACTTTCGGCCCTCGGCACGGGCGCCGCACCCGCGGCAGCCCAGACGGCGCCGGCGGCCACCGCCCAGGTGACGACCACCGCCGAGGACCCGGCCGCCGAAGAGGGCGAAAAGGTCCTGGACTGGAAGGACTACAAGGTCAAGGGCTACAGCCTTTCGGCCTACGGCGGCTATTTCGGCGGGGCCCGCTACCTGGACCTGCTCCCCCTCGCCGAGCGGACGATCCTCACGCCCGGAGCCGGCGACATCATCGCCTACGACGGCAGCGTGCTGACCGAGTCCGTCGATTTCCGTCGTTACACCGGCGCCCGCAAGGAAATCGAGGCGGGCACGGCGATCGGCGGCCGCGTCGGCATCTATGTGGCCGACGACTTCCACCTCGACCTGGTCGGCAACTACATGTCCGGACGCGCGGTCACGTCGATGCTCTTCAACCCCGATCGCGAAGACCCGACCAACGAATGGACCCGCGTGGAGGTCGACGAAGACACCGGGTTCCGGGCCTACAAAGGCGGATTGTCGCTCATGTACGACGCCAGTTCGGCCACGTTCTACGGCATGACGCCCCTGATCGGCTTCGGCCTCGGCGGCATCATCAACCGGTACACCGAACTCGAGGACAAGACGGCGCTCTACCTGGAAGGCAATTTCGGGATCAGCGTGCAGCCGATGGACAACCTGCGGATCATCGGCCGGGCGGATCTGGCTGTGTTCGCCTTCGAAGTGGATGAACTCGGCTATTCGAACATGGTGAGCTACAAGAGCCTGACGGTGGGCGCGGCCTGGTTCCTGGATACGGTGCCGGCCGAAGCGCGGGCGAAGCACGTGGCCGAGCAGCGTAAGCGGCGCTGACCCGCGGGTGTTGCCCGCACGCTCGCCTCTGCATCGAAGAACCCGGTGGCCAGCGGCCTCCGGGTTCTTCTTTTGGCGAAGCGTCGTCCGGTCGCCTCCCCGCCGGCGACCCGGGCTGCCACGTTGAACCCGGGGATCGGCGTCCAGACACCCCGACCCGGCCCTGGCCCCGGAACGGGAACGGCCGCGACCGCGGCCCGAACGGCCGGCGCGATCCCGGCGCCACCCCCGCCCCGGGCCGTTATCCCGCCGGGGCAAACAGAAACCGCCGGGCCGAAGCCCGGCGGTTTTTTCGCCTCGTTCCCCCGAAGGGGCCCGCGCTACTTCTTCTTCGCAACCTTCTTGGCAACCTTCTTGGTGGCCTTCTTGGTCGCCTTCTTGGCAACCTTCTTGGCAACCTTCTTGGTAGCCTTCTTGGTCGCCTTCTTCGTGGCCTTCTTGGTCGCCTTCTTGGCCGGCGCCTTCTTGGTGGCCTTCTTCTTCGTGGCGGCCTTCTTCGTCGTCTTCTTCTTGGCGACCTTCTTCGTGGCCTTCTTGGTAGCCTTCTTGGCAACCTTCTTCGTGGCCTTCTTGGCAACCTTCTTCGTGGCCTTCTTCGTGGCCTTCTTGGTCGCCTTCTTCGTGGCCTTCTTCGTGGCCTTCTTCTTCGTCGCCTTCTTGGGGCCAGCAGCCACCATCGTCCTCTCCTCCATACCGGACCTCACTTCGTTGGGAGTCCATTCGTCCACCCGGACCACGCACCCTGTGGATTTCCGGATGAGACCTCCTGTCTCGGAAGCGCTTCAAGTACGTCTGGCGTCAGGCTGCCAGCTGAAGCAGTGCCAATATTTCGACTGCATGAAAATGCTGTCAACAAAAAAAAAGGAAACTGTCGGTGACAGTCTCCTTTTTTTTTGGTGCCCGGGGCGGGATTCGAACCCGCACGGCTTGTGGCCACCACCCCCTCAAGATGGCGTGTCTACCAATTTCACCACCCGGGCAAGCACGTTCCGACTAGTTGCCGCCTGCGGGCAACGACTGCTGCGCCGGCTCACCGGCGGGAGTCTGCGCGGGCGCGGGCGCATTCTCCTGAAGCGGATTCTGCTGCACCGGCAGATTGAGTTCACCCTCGCGCGCGGCTTCGCCGACGATGCTCCCGGTACGCGCGCGTCCCGTGCTGTCCGTCATGAACAACAGGAAGCTCGTGATGAAAAAACCGATCGCGCAGTAGATCGTCACCTTGTGAAGCAGCGTCGTCATCCCGCGCGAGCCGAGCAACTGCTGGGGCGCGCCACCGCCGCCACCGAAGGCGCCGGCCAGACCGCCGCCCTTGCTCGACTGCAGCAGGACGACCGCGCAGAGCACGAGACAGATGACGATGTGGATGATGGTCAGAAGAACGTGCAGCATGCCGTAACGCTCCGGAACGGGCCTCAACTCAAGGACGCGGCGGGCCGCCTGGCCCGCCGCCGGATCATATGGTAACAGACGGGGTCCAGCCTGTCAAACCGAGGCACTTTACCCCGCGGGAAAGCTCAGGCGTCCGTAAGCGCCGCCACCCCGGGCAGTTCCAGACCCGCCATGAACTCGAGCGAGGCCCCGCCGCCGGTCGAAATGTGGCTCACGCGGCTGGCCAGTCCAAGCTGGTTGACAGCCGCGACACTGTCGCCGCCGCCGACCACGCTGCGCGCTCCGCCGTCCGTCGCCGCGGCCACCGCTTCGCCCACGGCGCGCGTGCCGGCCGCGAACGACGGCAGTTCGAAAACGCCCATCGGGCCGTTCCAGAAGATCGACCGGGCCGGCTCCAGCAGCGACCTGTACCGCTCGATCGTCTTGGGTCCGATGTCGAGTCCCATCCAGCCGTCGGGAATGTCCGAGACGAGCACCGTGCGGCGCTGCGCCGTGTCGCTGAAGGCGTCGGCGACGACGCAATCCTCGGGCAACACCAGGCGGGTCGAACTGCCGCGCGCCAACGCGGTGATCTCGCGGGCTGTCTCGAGGCTCTCCTCGTCCAGCAGGCTGGTGCCGATGCCCAGGCCCGCGGCCTTGAAGAAGGTGAAGATCATGCCGCCGCCCAGGAGCAGCGTGTCGACCTTGCCCAGCAGGTTGCGGATGACGTCGACCTTGCCGCTCACCTTGGCGCCGCCCAGCACGGCCACGTAGGGACGCGCCGGGTCGCGCACCAGGGCGCCCAGATGCTCCAGTTCGCGCTCCATGAGCAGACCTGCCCGATTGACCGGGAAGTTCGCGGTCACGCCCACGGTCGAGGCGTGCGCGCGGTGGGCCGAGCCGAAGGCATCGTTCACGTAGGTCGTGCCCAGGGCCGCCAGCCCGCGCGAGAAGCCGGGGTCGTTGGTGGTCTCGCCGGGATTGAAGCGGACGTTCTCCAGCAGCAGGACCTCGCCCGGCGCCAGGCTTGCCGCCTGAGCGGTCGCGTCCGGACCGACAGTGTCCGTGGCGAAGCGCACGCGGCACGGAAGAAGTTCAGCCAGTCGGTCGGCCACCGGACGCAGTGAGGCGGCCGGATCGATCTTGCCCTTCGGGCGACCGAGATGGCTCATGAGGATCACCGCGGCGCCGCTGCTGCGCAGACGCTCGATCGTCGGGATCGTCTCGCGGATGCGCGTGTCGTCGGTGATGTTGCGGTCCTTGTCCAGGGGGACGTTGAAATCGACCCGCACCAGGACCTTCTGCCCCTGACCGTCGAACCCGTCGAGATTGCGCTTCCGGTTCATCGTCATCCACCCCTCCGTTGCGACCGTGACCTGCCGCCGGGCTCCGCCCGCGGCGCGCATCCATACTAGGAATCGGCATCCGGGGTGTCAACGACGTCGCCGGCGTCGTCGTCCCGGGACATCGCGAGCCCCAGGGCCAGCACGCCGGCCACCTCCCAGCCCGCCTCCCGCAGCGCCGCTGCCGCGGCCTGGACCGTGGCGCCGGCGGTGACCAGATCGTCGACCAGCAGCACGCGCCGGCCACCCCCGGACTCGCGCGCGGCGAAGGCTCCGGCCAGATTGGCTTCGCGGTCGCGCGTCCCGCTCAGGCGTGCCTGCTGCGCTGTCGCCCGGAGTCGTCGCAGCGCGCCGTGATCGACGGCCACCCCGGCGATGCCGCCCGCCAGGTCGGCGATCATCGCCGCCTGGTTGAAACCGCGCCGCCGCCGGCGACCCGCGTGCAGCGGCACCGGCACGAGCACGTCGGCCCGCGCCGCCGGCGCCGGGCGCGACTCCTCCGGTTCCGCCGTTGCGACCGCGGCCAAGGCGCGTCCCAGGGGCCAGCCCAGACCGCGCACGCCGTGGTACTTCCACGCGCCGACGACAGCCGTGAGCACGGACGACGTGCCGGTCGCGGCCCACACCGGCAGGTCGGGCGCCAGGCTGCGCCCGTCGAGCACGCGCGCACGGCCCTGGCCGAACAAGGCGGTCGCGCACTCACGGCACAGGTGCGGGCGGTCCCAGGGCCTGAGACCGCGCACGCGGGCGCCCGTCGCCTCCCAGGGCGTGAAGCCGGCGGGGGTTCCGCAGGCCGCGCAGTGTTCGGGAAGAAGCAGTTCCAGGAAGGCGGACAGTCCGGCGCGGCACACGCCGCCGCCGGCGGTCACCAGCGTCGTCGGGATCATCCGGGGGCTCGTCATCGTCGATCATCACGTTCCGGGAGGTGATGACAAAGGGCGACAGCTGCAGGCCGTACCGGCGGGACGTCAGCGGGACATCAGCGCCGCATGCATGGCCGCCCACGGCGCGGGCGGTCCGAACCACCAGGCAAACGACAGGCCGCCCTGCATCAGCAGCAGCGGCAGGCCATCGCAGAACCTGAAGCCCAGCGGCGCTTCTTCGGCCGGGCGCTGGCTGCCGTAGCGAAGGTCCACCAGCAGGGCCGGCGCTTCACCCGCGGCCGGCGGCAGGTACGGCAGCGCGGGCACGCCCCCGGCCAGGCAGCAGATCCAGACGCAGGGTTCTTCGGGCGGCAGGTCGCTGTCCGCGACCAGAGGCGCCAATGTCACCTCTTCGGTCAGGCCGAGACCTGCCAGCCAGTCGGCGAAGCGGTCGCGCCCCGCCGTGCTCCGGTAGCGCACCTCGACCGCGATCACGCCCCAGCGCCGCAACGCGTCGACGGCCGCACGTGCCGACCCGCCCGTGCCCAGCACCACCGCATCGGCGGGCGGCGGGCCCGCGGTCCAGATCTGACTGAGAACCGCCAGCAGTCCGCCGCTGTCGGTGTTGTGTCCCAGCCAGCGACCGTTGTCGACGCGCACCGTGTTGACGGCGCCCAGGTCGCGGGCCTGGTCGGTGCGGCCGTCGCACAGCGCCGCCACCGCCTCCTTGTGGGGAGCGGTGACGTTGAACCCGGCCAGTTCGCCGGCGCGCGCCTTCAGTTCAGCCAGCTGCGCGGACGGGATCGTCAGCGCCAGGTACTCGTGGGCCAGGCCGCGTTCGGACAGCGCCGCGGTGTGCAGGCGCGGGGACAGGGAATGCGTGACCGGATCGCCGATCACCGCGTAGAACGGCAGCGCCGGCTGCCACAGTCGGCCGTCGCGGCGCCAGCCCTGCGCGTCCAGGCGCAACGGCTCAGCCACGGGCTGCTCCCGGACGTCGCACCCGGAACATGACCAGCGCGCCGGCGACGATCAGGAGCACCGACAGCCACTGGTTGTTGCTGAGTCCCAGCAGCATCTGGCTCGGCTCGTAGTAGCGGAAGAAGTCCTCCACCAGCCTGGCGAGTCCGTAGAGCGCCAGGAAGCGACCGAAGGTGGTGCCGCGGCCGGACGGCCAGCGCTCGGCCAGCAGCAGCAGCCCGAAGATGGCGAATCCCGCCGCCGAGGCATAGAGCTGCGTCGGATGCACCGCACGGCCGCCGAACGTCAGCGAGGCCGGCGCCTCGGACGGGAAGTGCACGGCCAGCGCGCAGGTCGAGGGTCGCCCGAAACAGCAGCCGGCCATGAAGCAGCCGATGCGGGTGACCCCGATGCCCAGCATCACGCCGGGCGCGAAGACGTCGGCGATGGTCAGGAACGGAATGCCGCGCTGCCGGCACATCCACCACACGGTCGCCATGGCCGCCAGGATGCCCCCGTAGAGCGTCAGGCCGCCGTCCCAGATGAACAGGGCCCGGTACCAGGGGTCGAACTCGGACGCGTGTGTGGCCACGTAGAAGGCCCTGACGCCGACGATACTCGACACCAGCACGCCGAAGATCAGATCCAGCACGGTCTCGGCACCGATGCCGTGCGGACGCGCGCGCCGCACGCTCAGCCACATGCCGAGGCCGAAGCTGATGGCCAGCGCCAGCCCGTAGCTCTTGATCACCCCGAACAGCTCCGGATGCATCACGTCTCCCTTGACTTCGGTGTCCCCGCGCGGCGACGCCGGTCAAACGTCGAACGACTTCGAACTCACGTTCAGCAGCAGTCCCAGCATGGCCGAGGTGACCAGCAGGTTCGAGCCGCCGTAGCTCATCAGGGGCAGGGGAATGCCGGTGACCGGCATCAGCCCCGTCGTGATGGACACATTGACCACCACATGGAAGGTCAGATAGGCCACGATGCCCATCGCCAGGAAGCGCGAGAACGGCTTGCGAACGGCCGCGGCGTGGTCCACGCCCCGCAGGATCATCACGAAGTACAGCCCCACCACCGCCACGGCCCCGATGAATCCCAGTTCCTCGCCCACGACCGAAAAGATGAAGTCGGTCTGGCGTTCCGGCAGGAAGGCCAGGCCCTTCTGCGTTCCCTTCAGGTAGTGCGTCCCGAACAGTCCTCCGGACCCGATCGCCACCTTCGACTGCAGGGTCTGGTAGCCGGCGCTGAAGGCATGCTCGGCCGGCTTGAAGAAGGCCATCACGCGGTCCTGCTGATAGCCCTTCAGCTGGGCCCAGAAGATGGGGATGGCGATCCCGGCGATCACATTGGCCGCCAGCATCGACACCTTGGCCGGGATGCTCCAGCGCACATAGTACAGGGTCGCCAGGATCACCAGCAGGTACGCCCCCCAGGGCCAGGCCTGGTGCGCCACCGCTTCGGAATAGAACATGATCACGGCGCTACAGACACCGGTGGCCGCCACCAGCAGGAAGATGCCGGGCATGCCGAACCAGAAGATCATGCCCACCCAGGTCGCCCAGAAGACCAGGCTGGTGCCCAGATCGGGCTGCTCCATGACCAGCACCGCGGGGATGGCCGTCAACACCAGGGAGGCCCCGGTGGCCAGCGACTTGCGTTGGCTGTCCACGCCCCGCGCCAGCAGGCTGGCGTTCAGGATGATGCAGGAGACCTTCGCCATCTCCGCGGGCTGCAGGCTGACCGGCCCGAACACCAGCCACCGGCGGGCGCCGCTGATCACCGGCCCGACGACGGGTACCAGCAGCAGCAGCACCAGCGAGATGAGCCACGGCACCGCGGCCAGGTTGTCGATGTGGCGCAGCGGAATACGCGAGGCCGCCACCAGCCCGCAGTATCCGGCGATCGCCCAGATGAGCTGGCGCCAGAAGACCGACTTCGGCACGCCCGGGTCGACGTCCTCGTACGGGCCGATGATGGGCTCGGTCACCGACCACAGCACCGCCAGGCTGGTCAGGCAGAGCAGCGCCCAGCACAGCAGGATGATCCGGTCGCCGCGAGGCGTCAGGAGGTCGCGCAGGCCGCCCATCAGTCGACCTCCTCGGGGATCTCCACGGGTACGCCCACGCTGTCGGCCTCGTCTTCGTGGAAATAGGTGCTCAGCAGGGCGCCGGCGATCGGAGCAGCCTCGCTGCCGCCGTGCCCGGCGTTCTCCATGATCACCGCGACGGCGATCTCCGGCGACTCGGCCGGAGCGAAACACATGAACCAGGCGTGATCGTCACCGTGCGGATTCTGGGCGGTGCCGGTCTTGCCCGCCACCTCGACGGTCTTGAGTCTGGCCGCGCGACCGGTGCCCTCGGCCACCGTCCGGCGCATCGCCTCGCGCACCCACGCCAGATGTTCCGGCCGGAACGGCAGCGGTCGCGGCTGCCGCCGGACCGGCGCCGGAGTGCGCACGAAGACCGGGTCGGGCATCGTCCCCCCCGTGGCCAGGCGCCCGGCGACGACCGCCATCTGGATGGGCGTCACCAGCAGTTCTCCCTGGCCGATCGAGGTGTTCATCAGCACGCCGCGCGACCAGCCCTTCTTGCCCAGGTGGCGGTCGTACCACGCGGTGTCCGGAACGTTCCCTTTGACTTCGTCCGCGAACTCCGTCGTCACCCGGCTGCCCAGACCGAAGGCGCGCGCGGCGGCCGCCAGTTCGTCCACCTGCATGCGCATGCCCAGCTGGTAGTAGAAGGTGTCGCACGAGTTCATCATCGCGCCGGTATGGTCCAGCCAGCCGTGCCCGCCCTTCTTCCAGCAGCGGAAGTAGCGGTTACCGTAGGTCCAGCCGCCGCCGCAGGGCTCCAGCGACGACGCCGTGCCGATGTGCCCGCCGGCCAGCCCCGCCAGGGAGGTGACCGTCTTGAACAGGGACGCCGGCGGGTACGTCGCCTGTGTGATGCGGTTGAAGAGCGGCTTGTCGGGATCGCTGATGAGTTCGTTCCACTGCTTGGTCGAGATCGAAATGCCCAGCATGTTGGGGTCGAAGGCGGGATTGCTGTAGGCGGCCAGGACCTCGCCCGTACGCACGTCCAGCGCCACCGCGCAGCCGGGCCGGTCGCCCATGGCGACAGCCAGTTTCTGTTGCAGACGCAACGACATCGTCACGTGGACATCGGTTCCAGGCACCACGTCGCGGACCCAGACGGGCTTGCGCCCGACGATGCGACCGGAGGCGTTGACCTCTTCCAGCTTGATGCCGGCCACGCCGCGCAGCACGGGCTCCATCGCCGCCTCGACGCCCATCTTCCCGATATGATCGCCCTGCACATAGGCGGTGCTCGTGCTGTCCAGGTCGGACGGGCTCACCTCGCCCAGATACCCCAGCGAATGTGCGAAGAGCGTTCCGAACAGGTATTGGCGCCGCGAGCGCGTGACCACCTTGACCCCGGGCAGGTCGCGCCCGCGCTCTTCGACCGTGAAGATGCGCGCCGGCGAAGCGTCGGCCACCAGCACGAGAGGGTCGCGGCGGGCGGGCTGCTGCTGGAGGCGCTCCAGCGTCTCCCAGCGGTCCAGGCCGAACCACTCGATCAGGCGCGTCAGCGTCGAGTCGGGGCCGGCCGGCGTCAGGCAGCGGCGGGGCACCGTGATGTCGGCGATGTAGAGGTTGGCCGCCAGGAGGTTGCCGTCGCGGTCGTAGATGCGTCCGCGGGGGGCGCGCACGCGGAAGCGGTCCTGCCGGTTCTCCAGGGCCTGGTCCTGGTAGAACGAATGCCGGATCACCGTCAACTGGAAGAGATTCACGACCAGGATGGCGAACGCCACGATGATGATCGTGCGCAGCAGCGCATGCCTGACGGTCAGGTCACGGTCATCCACGGCTCAATCCTCGGGTCGCAGGACGCCCAGGAACTCGGCCAGGCGCAGCAGCGGCACGCCGACCAGCGCCGAGTAGGCGGCCACCGGCAGGCTCTGCGTCAGCAGGGGCACCAGGAACCGATCCTGGGTGAGGTTGCTCTGGACGAGCAGGAACACGAAATCGTGCAGCAGCACGGCCACCAGGATCATGACCCCGTCGACGATCAGCACGCCGTGGACCAGCCGCCCGCGCAACCGCCCCAGCCCGAAACCCAGCGCGCACTTGCACAGGGAGCGCAGCCCCAGCAGCGGCGGGTTGCCCAGGTCCTGCACCAGCCCCAGCACGAAGCCGCCGATGGTCGCCGGAACCGCGCCGGCCGACAGCGCGAGCATGACCAGGGCGATGATGGTGAAGTCCGGCGCCCGCCCGACGATGTCGATCGCCGGGGCAACCAGCGCGTCGCCGATGAAAGCGACCAGGAACCACAGCATCGTGGTGCGGACGAAGTGCCTCATGGACCGAACCCCGCGCCGGCTCCCAGGCTGGTCACCACGAACACCGTCTCGTTCACCGCGGCCGAGGCCGCCAGTTCGATCGTGATCTCCTTGAACATGCCGTCAGCCGGCTTTTCCACCGACACGACCGTGCCCAGGGGGAAGCCGCGCGGCGTCTGCCCAGCCTCGGGAGTTCCGGCCAGGTCGCGCACTTCGGTGATGCCCGAGGTGATCACCACATCGCCCGGCACGACGTCCTCGTCGCGACCGACCATGTCCACGCGGATGGTGCTGGCGTGCGGGCGCAGGATGCCGATCAGCCCCGTGCGCTCTAACTCGACGCCCAGGGCGAAATCCGGGGCCGACAACAGTTCGACCCAGGCCTCGCGCGCGCTGACGATCTGGCGCACCCGCCCCAGGTAGCCGGCCCGCGACACCACCGGCTGATAGACGCGCCAGCCGACGGGCTGCGCGCTGGCGATCTTGATCATCGTGATCTGGCGCCCGCGCTGCCGCATGACCACGCGGCAGGGTACCAGGTCGCCGGCGTAACCCGCGTCCAGGGCCGGTCCCGCCAGCCGGGCGGCGTCGTTCAGTTCGCGCGCCGCGGCGGCCGACTGAAGTTCCAGCTCGGCCACGCGCCGCTGCAGTTCCGCATTCTCGTTCCGGATCCGCAGGATGTCCTGCGAGAAGCCGCGCAGACGCGACCAGGGGTCGGTCAGGACGACGGCCAGGCGGTCGGCGACCAGGACGCGGGCGTCGCCCGGCAGAAAGAGCAGCAGCAGGGACAGACCGACGCACGCGACGAAGGCTATCATTTCGCCGCGCGGAGAGAACCGGTGCTGACGGCCATTCATGCCCGCGCTCCGGGGTCGGTCATCAGCTGCGTCCGCTCGGCATGATCACCGGACGGTACTTCTCAAAATCGTCGAGGATCTTGCCGGTGCCCAGCACCACGCAGAACAGCGGGTCGTCCATCAGGTTGACCGGAAGGTCGGTCTGTTCGCGGAGCAGTTCCGGCAGGCCGCGCAGAAGGGCACCGCCGCCGGTCAACACGATGCCGCGGTCCTTGATGTCGGCCGCCAGTTCGGGCGGCGTCTGTTCCAACGAGTGCTTCAGCGCGTCGCAGATCTGCTGGATGGGTTCCTGCAGCGCCTCGCGGATCTCGACCGACGAGATCTTGATGGTCTTGGGTACGCCCGACACCTGATAGAGGCCCTTGACCTCCATCTCGCGCTCGTCGTCGAACTTGTGCGCCGAACCGATCGTCTTCTTGATGTTCTCGGCCGTCTGGTCGCCAATCAGCAGGTTGTGGTTCTTCTTCACGTAGTTGACGATGGCTTCGTCCAGTTCGTCGCCGCCCACGCGGATCGACGTGTCGCAGACGATGCCGTTCAGCGCGATCACCGCGATCTCCGAGGTGCCGCCGCCGATGTCGATGATCATGTTGCCGCTCGGCTGATCCACCGGCAACCCGACGCCGATGGCCGCGGCCATGGGCTCGGCCACCAGGAACACTTCGCGCGCACCGGCGTGCTTGGCGCTGTCGCGCACCGCGCGCTTCTCCACCTCGGTGATGCCCGAGGGCACGCAGATCACGATGCGCGGCGCGATGAAGTGCCGCTTCTTCTGCGCCATGCGGATGAAGTCGCGAAGCATGAACTCGGTGACTTCGAAGTCGGCGATCACGCCGTCCTTCATGGGGCGGATGGCGGCGATGCGCTCGGGCGTCTTGCCGAGCATGGCCTTCGCCTCGGCCCCCACCGCGTAGACCTTGCCGGTCACCTTGTCCAGCGCCACCACCGAGGGCTGGTTCAGGACGATGCCCTTGCCCTTGACGTAGACCAGCGTGTTGGCGGTGCCCAGGTCGATGGCGATATCGTTGGTGAGCATCCCTTGCAGGCGCTTGAACATGCCCGAATCCTTCCGGCGGCGGCTGTCCGCTACCCGTGCGACGGGGCGGGCCAGCCGTATTCCCTAATGCTCGTGATCTCGGCGTCGCCGACGACCAGATGATCCAGCAGCGCGATGCCGAGCAGTTCGCCACACCTGTCCAGGCGGCCGGTCAGCTCCAGGTCGTCGCCGCTCGGACGCGGGTCGCCCGAGGGATGGTTGTGCGCGACGATGACTGCGGCGGCCGACATTGCGATCGCGGGTTTGAAGACTTCCCGCGGATGCACCAGCGAGGCGTTGAGGGAGCCGATCGAGACCGTCTCAATCGCTCTCACACGGTGCCGTGCATCGAGATAAAGCGCTATGAAGCGTTCCCTGTCAAGACCGCGGAACTCGTCGCGCAGCGCCGGCGTCAGGTCTTCCGGGCGCCGGACCAGCAGCCCGGTGACCGGCGCCGGCCCGAGGGCCCGCCGCCCCAATTCGAGTGCGGCCAGCAGCCTGCGGGCCCGTGCCGGCCCCAGCCCCGGCCGTCCGGCGAGGACCGCGGCCGGGCATGCCGCCAGTTCCGCGAGCCCCAGGTTCGCCAACAGGTCGCGCGCCTGCCGGTACGTCCCGGCGCTCCCGCGCCCGGTTCCCAGGACCCAGCCGAGCAGTTCCGGGTCGGTCAGCGCCCGCGGGCCGAACCGCCGCAGCCTCTCCAGGGCATCGGCCTCGCCGTCCGCCGTGGCGGACGCCCCCGGCGATCTGCTCAGGCCCGAAGTCGTCTCGTGCGACGCATTATCTTGTATCGATGCCGGTTTGAACATCATAATTGGCCTCGCGCCGCGCCGGCGTCCATCGCGCCGGCCCAGCCGTTGAAAAGACCCGTTCGGCACAGTTCCGAGTGAACGACGAGAGGCTCCGCGTGACCGACCCGACCACGACCCCGGAAGCAGCCAGGGACGCCGGCATCCTGGTGCGGAAATACGGAGGCTCCAGCCTCGCCACGGTCGAGCGCCTGAAAGCGGTCGCCGCCGACCTCCGCCGTGCGCGCGACCGCGGCCACCGGCTCGTCGTCGTCGTCAGCGCCATGGGCGACACGACCGACGACCTGCACGAACTGGCGCGCCAGATCAGCAGCGAACCTCCGCGCCGCGAACTGGACATGCTGCTGTCGGTGGGCGAGCGCATCACCGCCAGTCTGCTGGCGATGGCGCTGGCCGGCGAAGGCTGTCCCGCCATCAGCCTGACCGGCAGCCAGTGCGGCATCATCACCGACACCAGCCACAGCGATGCCCGCATCCTCGAAGTGCGCGGCGACCGCGTGCGCGAAGCCCTCGCACGCGGCCTGGCCGTAGTGGTGGCCGGCTTCCAGGGCGTCAGCCTGGCCAAGGAGATCACCACCCTCGGCCGCGGCGGCTCGGACACCACCGCCGTCGCCCTGGCGGCGGCCCTGGGCGCGGTGCGCTGCGAGATCCTGAAGGATGTGGACGGCGTGATGACCGCCGATCCGGCGCGCGTGCCCGACGCCCGGCTGCTGAGCCGCCTGGACTGGGACGAGATGGAGAAGATCGCGGCTTCCGGCTGCGGCGTCGTGCACCTGCGCGCGGTCGAATATGCCAGGCGCCATCAGGTGACCCTGGTCGTGCGCTCGAGCTTCCACGACCGGCCCGGCACCGTGATCGGCGCGCCGGTCGACGACGCGTCCGCCGCGACGGGTGTCGATCCCGCCGGCGCCGAAGCCGCCGCCGCGCCGGCGCCCGCGGGCGCTCCCGGCGAACCCCAGAGCCGCTACCGCCCCCTGGCCATGACCGTGAGCGCCGCCGCGGCGCGCCTGCGCCTGGTCACCACGGACACGGACCTGGCGCGTGCCTGGCGCGCGGAACTCCTCGAGCGGCTGGACCCGGCCCGGACGATCGCCGAGTGGCTGGACGTGAGCGACAGTTTCCGCTGGGAAATCGTGGCGCCGCTGCAGGCGCTGGACGGCCTGCCGGAGCGTCTGCGCGCGCTCGATGCCGAAGGCCGCGGCACGGTGGACTGGCAGTCCGGCCTGTCGTGCATCAGCCTGGCCGGCGGCCGTCCCGACAGCTGGCTGCAGGTCCACCGCCACCTGGACGCGCTGCGCGACGAGACCGGCGGCCGACCCTGGCGCCTGCGCGCGGACGGCTCGACGCTCAGAATCCTGCTGGACGGAGCCGAACCGGGTGACCTGCCGGCCCGCCTGCACCGGCTGCTCCTGCCAGACTGAACTCGCGTTCCAGGAACTCGCGCCAGGGCCCGGCCGGCAGCGCCCGGCCCGCTTCGCCGAGCCACCGCTCCGCGGCTTCCGCGTCCCTGGCCCGCCCGCGGCACAGCACGATGACCCGCACCAGCGCCCGATGGCCCTGCGGATCGTGCGGGTGCAGCTCGTAGAGGCGGCGGTAGACATCCAGGGCTCCCCGGTAGTCGAGCTGCAGTTCCTTGTAGCGCGCCGCCTCGGCCATCTCGGCCGGCGACAGCATGTCGGCCTGGCCGGCGCGGCAGGCTTCGTCGTAGACCGTCAGGGCCGCGTCCACGCGACGCTCGCGGCGGTGCCGGTCCCACAGGCGCCGCCAGGTTTCCTTCGCCTCCAGCGGCCGACCAGCCACCAGCTGGCTGCGCGCCAGTTCCGCCAGCGCTTCCGGATCGTCCGGCCGTCGGGCCAGCACTTCGGTCCAGGCGCCGGCCGCCGCGTGGTAGTGCCCGTCGCGGAAGTAGCGCCTTCCGCGGGAGGCCGCGGCCTCGGCCCGGCCCGCCCGCAGCTCGCCGGCGGCCAGACCGACCAGCAGCCCGAGCGCGAACCCGCCCAGATGCGCCCCGAAGCTGACCGCGGCGCCGGTCTGCGGGGCCAGCAGCATCTGCGCCACCTGCAGCAGGATCCACAGCGGCACCGCCCAGGGCACGGGCACCGGCGTGCGGCCCACCTTGTTCTGCCCCCCGATGGGAGCGAACACCCACCAGGCGATCACCACCCGCGCGCTGTACAGCCTGAGCATGGTCAGGGCCATCAGCCCGGCGATGGCGCCGGACGCCCCCATGACCCCCAGCCCGCCCTGCCCGAAGAGATCGAACGCCGACGTCAGGCCGTGGGCCAGGTTCCCCCCGACGCCGAGCACCAGCACCAGCGCCAGCAGCGCCGGACGGCCCAGACGGTCCTCCAGCGGCGGCGCCAGCACATGCAGGTACAGGAGATTGCCCGCCAGGTGCAGCCACGACCCGTGCAGGAAGACGGCGGTGACCACCGTCCAGGGCCGGCTGTTGCCGGCGAAGAAAACGTAGTCCCAGGGGTCGGCGCCCAGCCGCGCGGCCAGCCACCGCTGCCAGACGTAGACAACCGTGAGCGCCGCCATCAGCGCCCAGGTCAACAGCGGGCGTCGCCGCGAGGGGCGGTCCAGGCCGAGGGGGAAGAAATAGAAGAAGTACATCCGCACATCCCGGGCAGACGAAGGCCCTGACAGGCCCGATGGCACCTGTTCAAGGGATCGGCCGGGATAGCGCGGACTTGACCTTCAGGCGGTCGGCTTGACCGTCAGGCGGTCGGCTCGATCGCCTGGTCGCTGATGATGCGGCCGTCGGCCAGCCGGACGATGCGGCGGCAGCGGGCGGCGATGTCGGGCTCATGGGTGACCAGGACGATGGTGTGCCCGGCGCCGTTGAGTCCGCCGAGGATCTCCATGATCTCGTCCGAAGTCGTCGAATCCAGGTTGCCGGTCGGTTCGTCGGCCAGGATCAGCGACGGGTGGTTCACCAGGGCGCGGGCGATGGCCACGCGCTGGCGCTGGCCGCCCGACAGCTCGTTCGGCTTGTGGGTGGCGCGGTCCGTCAGGCCGACCGCCCGGATGGCCTCCACGACCCGCTCCTGGCGCTGCGCGGGCTTGATGCCGGCATAGACCAGCGGCAGCTCGACATTCTGCGAGGCCGTGCTGCGCGGCAGCAGGTTGAAGGTCTGGAAGACGAACCCGATCTCGCGGTTCCGGATGTCGGCCAGCTGGTCGTCCGTCAGCGTGCTGACTTCGACGCCGTTCAACAGGTAGGAACCGCTGGTCGGCGTGTCCAGACAGCCGAGCATGTTCATCAGGGTCGACTTGCCGGAGCCGCTGGTGCCCATGATCGCCACGTACTCGCCGCGGCGGATCTGCAGGTCGACGCCGCGCACGGCAGGCACCGACTGCGTGCCGACCGTGTAGGTCTTGTGCAGATCATGGACGTCGATCAGGACATCGCCGGCACCGTTGTTCGCGATGGTGGCCATGTCAGTTGACCGCCGCCGCGCTGCGGCGCCCGAGCGCCCGGTCCAGGCTGGCCCGCGCGATCAGGAAGTCGCACTTGGCCTGCACTTCCTGCGAACGCGCGCTGGCCAGGTTCACCTGCGCGGTGATCACGTCCAGCGACGTTCCGGCTCCCACGCGGTAGCGCTCCTGAGCCAGGCGCAGCCCCTCTTCCGCCTGCACAATGGTCTCGCGGCTGACGCCGGCCCGCTCGCGGGCTTCGACCAGCGCGTTGTGCAGCTGACGGATCTCGACCTGCGCGTTCAGCTGCGCCTGCTGCAGCTGATACTCGGCGATGCGCGCGCCGGCCTTCGCCTTCGAAACGCCGGTGTATGTCGCCAGGCGGTCGAACACGCTCCAGGACACCGAATACCCGAACGCGGTCGCCTCGGAGATCTGGGAGCCGAACTTGAACGGCGATTCGTTGTTGTCGCGGTTGTAGCTGCCGAAGATGTCCAGACGCGGGTACAGGGTGCCGCGGGCCGTCTTGACGTCCTGCCGGCGGGCAGCCGCCGCCATCTCGCTGCTCTGCAGGTCCAGCCGGTTGGCCAGGGCTTCGCCGTACAAAGCGGCCACGTCGGCCACGGCGAAATCGGTCTGCAGCACCGCGCGGTCGACCGCGAACGCAGCTTCCAGGGGCCGGTTCATGGCGTAGGCCAGGTTGGCCTGGCCCTGCTTGATGTTGTTGTCGGCCACGACCACGTCCAGCTTGGTGTTCTCCAGGCGCACGCGCTGCTGCAGCACGTCGCTCTTGGCGGCGCTGCCCAGACGGAAATAGGTCTCGGTGCGCTCCAGTTCGCGCGCGGCCTGTTCGCGGGTGTCCCGCGCCACGTCCGCCAGTTCCTGGAACCGGACCAGATTGTAATAGGCGGCCACCACGTCCTCGACGACCCGCTCGCGCGTGTAGCCGACCGTGGCGTCCGCCGCGTCCAGATTGTACTTCGCGCTGTTCAGCGTGCCGTACTTGGCGAAACCGTCGAACACGTTGAGCGTGGCCCGGCCCGTCAGGGCCTTGTACTTGCTGTTGACCGATTCGTCCGCGACCAGGCCGCTCGGGATCTGGGTCGGGAACAGCAGGGTGACGCCCGGATCGGTCGTCGGAACCTCGTAGGTGGTGCCGGCCACGGTCTGCGCCACGTCGAAGTCCGTGCGCTCGGACTTCTGCCAGTTGTAGCCGATCGTCAGATTGGGCAGGAAGGCGCCCCAGGCGCCGCGCACATCCTGCGCGGCGATGGAGCGCTGCTCCTCGGTGATCATGAGCGTCGGGCTGTCGGCCAGCGCCAGACGGACGCACTCGTCCAGCGAGAGAACGGGCAGCGCGGGCGCCGCCGGCGTCGCGACGGGCGCCGCTTCCTGGGCCGAAACGGTTCCCGCCATCGCCGCCACCAACAGCCAACCGACCACCGCGGTGGACAACCGCCGGCCTTCCGTCGCCGAACGCGATACGCTCATGGATCCACTCCCTGCCGTTTTGCCCGAGTCAGAATCGCCGGGCGGAACACCTTGCGATCGCCGCCGCCCGCGCCCGGCCATGATAGGACCAGCGCCGTCCGAAGCCAAACCCGAATCGGAGGTCCGGGGACGCCAACCTGCTTCCTACGCAGCCGGCGCCCACGGGTTGCAACCGGCGCGCCACCCAACGCCCGGGCGGCGCAAAACCGGCGGCGCCATAGCGAAGCGGGCCGCGTCCCGAAAGACGCGGCCCGCCCGGAAAGGTTGCCCCGATGGGCCGCCTCAGTTGAGCTTGAACGAGAAGGGAAGCGCCATCCACGCCTTCACCGGGATGTTGCGCTGCTTGCCCGGGATGAACTTGCAGCGCTTGGCGGCGTCGATCGCGGCCTTGTTCAGCAGCGGGTTGACGCTCTGGATGACCACGGCGTCCTTTACCGAGCCGTCGGGCCCGACCAGCACCTTGACGAGCACCGTGCCTTCGAGCTGGGCGCGGCGCGCCATCTCCGGGTACTCGGGCTTGGCCCAGGTCAGGATCTTCGGGTTTTCGGACGAGGCCACGAAGCCCTCGTCTCCCACCGGCCCGAACGTCGGCATCGACGACGTGATGGCTTCGTCGAGGTTCATCAGCGTGTCGGCGATGTCCACGTCCTCGGCCACTTCATCGTCCGGCGCCGCCTCGATCACCTTGGGCGGCGGCGGGGCTTCGACCGGCGGCGGCGGAATGTCCAGCGCCTCCTGCTGGTCAAGATTCACGGCCTCGAACTCTTCCTGTCTCAGCTGGTACGGGTGCGGCACATAGTCAGGCACCAGCAGGGCAAGCAGGATCATCAGCGTGACCGTGATCAACGCGGACCAACGTAGCGTGCGGCCATACTCCGCCTTGAAGCGCTCGTTGGCCGACATCTGCAATCCGTCTGGCATCGGCAGCGTCGTCATGGTGCTCCTAGTACTTCAGACCCGGCGCCGATTCGACGTCGTTGTTGAAGAACACACGGACCGCGTTCACTTCCTTGAGGGCTTCCATGACGTCGCTGACCACGCCGTAGTCGGCGTAACTGTCGGTCTTGAAGGCCACGATCAACTGTGGATTGTCGCTGATCTTCTTGCCCATGATGTCCGGGATGTGCTTCATCTGCACCAACCGGTCGTCGATCGAAATCTGACCCGTCCGGTTGATGTAGATGTTCGACACCAGTTCCCGGTTGACTTCCTCGCCAGCCTCGGCCCGCGGCAGCTCCACCGGCAGTCCGTTCTCGGACCGGAAAATGGTCGTCACCATGAAGAAGATGAGCAGGAGGAACGCGATGTCCCCCATCGACGATGTCGGGATGAACGGACCCGAGTTCGTGGAACGGTTGATGTTCATGCTCACGGTCGGCCCCCTCCCTATTCTTCCGCGGTCTTCAGAGAGACCTTGGTCGCTTTGGCCAGGCGCAATTCGTCCAGACAGGCCACCATCTTGCCGTAGTCGGCCTTCGGGTGGATCTTCAGCAGGACGACGAGCTTCGCGTTGCCTTCGATGCGATCGGCGATCACCTGCTTGATGTGGTTGATCTCGATCGGCTTGCGGTCCAGCGTGATGGAGTTCATCTGGTCCACGTAGATCGTGGCGATGTTGCTCTCCCTCACGCGCACCGTATCACTGGCTTCCTTCTGCTTGCCGGGCAGGACAAGGGTCAGACCCTGCTCGGCAGCGAAGATCGTGGTCACGATGAAGAAGATCAGAAGCAGGAAGGCGACGTCGGCGGTCGAGTCCAGACGCAACTCGCCGATCGGTGCCTTCTTCTTCTTCTTCATGATACCCATCAGTGCCCCCTGCCGACCGCGCGGTCACGGGACCGCGCCGATCGCCGCTGTGGATCAGTCGTTGCGCCGCTCGAGCTCTTCGATCAGCTCGGAGCTGGTCTCTTCCATCTCGATCACGAAGCGGTCGATCGCACCCACGAAGTAGTTGTAGGCCACGGTCGCCGGCACGGCCACGATCAGACCGAACGCCGTGGTGATCAGCGCTTCCGAGATACCGGAGGCCACCAGCTTGGCGTTCACCTGCTCCGAAGCCGCGATGGCCTCGAAGGCGTTGATCATACCGGACACGGTGCCGAGGAAGCCCAGGAGCGGGGCCAGGGTCGTCACGGACGACACCCAGACCAGGCCGCGCTCGAGGAACGACATCTCGATGGTGCCGGCCGTGCTGATGGCCTTTTCCACGGCGTCGCGGCCGCGGTCCGCTTTCTGAAGGCCGGAATACAGAATGGCGGCGATGGGGCCGCGCACCTTCTGGCACTCTTCGGCAGCCGCCTGCACGCCGTCGTTGCGCAGGGTCGTGATCACCGTGCCGAGCAGGCGCCTGGTGTTGACCCGGGCCCGGTTGAGCGTCCACATGCGTTCGACGATGACGACGAAGCCGACGAGGGCCACCGCCAGGATCCACCACATGAAGACGCCGCCGGCGATGAACAGCTTGCCGACACCGGTCTTGCCGATGGGCGAGCGGTCGACCACGCCCATCAGGCCCTTGATGGGCTGGATGATGCGGGGGATCTCCTGCAGCGAATCCGCCGCGGTGGATCCGAATCCGAGGGAGTCACTGGTGGCCTGGATCTTGGCGAACTTGGCGGCCGCCTCTGAAGTTGCCTGATCCTGGGCCAGCACCGGCAGCGCGATCAGGAGGGCCAGTAGGCCGAGCAGCGTGTGCCGAATTACGGCGCGAGTCAACGTACCCTGACGAGCCATTGTGCAAGTCTCCCTTTCCAATGATTGGGACCCTTTAGGAAAACTGGCGACGGTGGGGCTCTGCCGGCGGGTGGGGGTCCGCCGAATCACAGCCGAAAAGGTCCACTCCGATCGCGCCAATGCGCGCGGCGTTTCTCCGCGTTCACACCTGACCACCTGGTCACAGGGCGCCTAGTCGCTTGTTATAAATAGTGGAAGCGGACGCATCAAGTCAAACCGATTTGTCGAAGCGGCGTCTCAATCCTGCAGATCGGCGCCCGTGCCCTCCGGGGGGCGAACCGCCGGGCGCCGGCGAACTTCTATTCTTCGCCCTGGATGATGTTCGAGGATTCGATCTGATATTCGCCCGCGCCGTTGCGGTCCACGAACAGGAAACGCTGGCCCATGCCCCGGTTCGACAACCTGTTCATGAACAACGGCTTGCCACCATTGTCGTATTTCCAGAGCTCGAAACCGTAATTTTGCCCTGCGCTGTAGAGCATTTTGACGCGATCCCGCTCCGCTCCCCGGGACACCGGTGACGTCAGGGGGATGCCCCCGAGCGACTCGTAGGGGTTGCTGCCCTGGCTTCCTTCCGGCGCGGCGCCCTTGGCGGTGGAACCGGGGCGGTCCGGCGCGAAACGGTCGTAGACCTTGATGCGCGCGTCATCCTGGTCACGGTAGTTCAGCGGCAGCGGTTCGCGCTGGGTCTCGTCCGGCGGGCCGAGCAGAATGAACACTTCGCCCCGTCCGTCCTTCGGGCCCTGCGCCCCGAAGCCCCCGAGGAACTGCTGCACGTACGCCACGCGGGCCTGGAATTCCTGGTACACGGGATTGACCGGGCTCGCCGGATCGGGGTTCTGCTGCTGCCAGAACGCTTCGAGCATCGCGTCGCGCTCGGTGGGGCTCGCATCCTGGAAGCGCTCGCGTTCTTCCCCCTGGAAAACCAGGAAACCCTCGCCCAGGACCAGGTCCTGGTGCCGGGCCAGGGCGCCCAGCCGCCAGACCACGGAAAATCCGCTGACCAGGCCGCGCCCCTGCCCGCCCAGCGGGGCCAGACCCAGCCGATAGCTGCCCTCGGGCAGCCGGTTGACGTCGAGTTCGTAGAAGAGGAACGCCGGTCGGCCTGCCGCCAGTGCCGCGCGCCCTCGCGTGTCGAACCCGATCGAGTCGTTGAACGCGAAGATGCCGTCGTCGCTCGCGACCTGCAGCCGCAATCCGGCCAGGTCTTCGGCGCGCGTGGTTCCGCCGGCGGGCGGCCACACCGGCACCACCATCTGCAGACGATCCTGCTCGATGCCGTAGATGCGGTTCGGATGGACGTAATCGCCGAGCAGCCCGCCGGACTCGGTCGCTTCGGCCGCACTTTCGGGATTCCAGGAGGCGAGCGGCGCCTGGACCAGATACAGGGGATCGTCCAGGGACAGCCCGAGCGCCGCCCGCGGTCCCTCTTCGGCATACCAGTCCCCCACCGCTTCACTGCGCGCATCCGAACGGCCCAGCTGGCTCAACAGACCGGGCCGGCGGCGGTTCACGTCGTAGACCCCGCACTCCAGGCGCCCGCTGCGGAACGGGACGTCGGTCAACAGGACGCCGCACACCTGACGCAGCGATCGGGAGGCGGCGTCACGCGGGTCCAGGGGCCGTGTGCGGATCTGTCGCGTGCGGGTGACGGTCCGGCCGTCAGGGCCGGTCAGCGTCACTTCGAGGCGCATACGGGCCACGAGCGAGCCGTCCTCGTCCTTCGAGCCCAGGTCGCCGTTCGCCACCGAAACGAGCACCAGGACATCCACCCGGTCGTCGCCGCGCCAGCGGTTCACCACATCGATGTAGGAGTGGAAATTGCCGCGGCCGTCCAGCGGCTGTATCAGCGCGGCGGAGGCCGGCCGCGCCCCGACGACAGCCAGAAGCCAGACCAGCAGGCAGGCCTGCAGCGGGGGAATACCGGCACGACGCGTCACGAATGCCATGACGAGACCTTTCCGCAGATGTTTGCCGATCCCCCTCGACCGGAGCCGGATCGCCCGGCCGCCATCATCTTACCGAATCCGACGGCATCTGGCCAGAGGTGGCTATGTTAAAACCGCCCCGCCGGTGGTCCGGCGGGGCGGTCGGGGCAGAATCGGTCCGGCCGGTTTCCGGCAGCCGGGCGCGACAGGTCAGCACGTGACCGGTCAGTAGGTGACAGACAGCGTGAACCGGTGCACCAGGCCCAGGGCCGACATGTCCACCGCGCTGTAGTCCGCCTGGAGCTTGGTCTTGGCGCCGGTAGGGAGCGCCGCGCCGAAGCCGTAGGCCAGCCCGTCGGTGTCGTAGTTGATGTGGTAGCCCGCCCGCGCGAAGAACTGGTTGTTCAGCGCGTATTCGGCGCCCACGTTCGCATGCTCGAGATTGTCGGCCGGATGGGCGAATTCCACCGCGCCGGTCAAGCGCTGCTGTTTGGTGTTCATGGCGTTGGCGCTCACGCCCACCTTGAACGTCACCGGCAGCTTCGATTCGCGCTCGTCGAAGGTGAACTTGCCGCCCAGATTCTGGATGACCATGCCCAGCTTCAGGTCACGGATGCCGATGCGGTACATGATTCCGAAGTCCAGCGCGCCCGTATTCACCGCGGTCTCGGCCAACCCCATGTGCAGGTAGTTCAGCGTGAACCCCGCCGAGAACTTATCGGTGAAAAAGCGCGAGTAGCTCAGACCCATCGATGTCGTGCCCGAATCGAAGGTGCGACCGGTGCCCTCGGGCAGGTAGGCCGTGCGCTCGAGTTGCGGGTCCATCCAGAACGACCGGAAGGAAATGGCCAGCGTCCCGGGAATCGACCGGGGGCTGAACGCCATGACGGCCGTGCTGAGCTTCGTGTCCGCCGCCCAGACGACATGGTTGAGCGAGACTTCATTGCCCGTCACGTTGACCAGGCCGCCCGGATTCCAGAAAACCGACGAAGCATCGTCGGCCAGACCGACGAATGCCGAGCCCATGCCGGTCGCCCGGGCGCTCACTCCGATTTTCAGTTCCTGACCGCCGAAGGTGCCGACCTTCGCGAATCCCGCGGCGTACACCATCGACGGTGCAGCGAGCAGGAAGGCGGTCAGCATCGCGATGCGCTTCATGGAAACCTCCAGGTCCGTCCCGCGACGGACACTTCCGCCCAACGGCGGAGTTGACTCGGTCTGCCCCTACCTGACCACCACGAACTTGCCGACGAACGATTCGAAGCTCTCATCGTCCGATTCCACCGTATACAGGTACACGCCACTGACGATTTCCTGGCCGTTACGGCTCATCAGATTCCAGCTCAAGTGCCCGGAACCACTGAGACCATCGTGGCTGAGAGTCTGCACCAGGTCGCCACTGACCGTGTAGATCTTGATCGTATTGCGGGCCATGGGCAGGTTCGTGAACGTCACCCGCACCCCGGTGGGATCGTCCCCATTGGGATTCAACTGCTGGTACTCCGCCAACGCATCGCGCGTGGCCGGATTCGGGTAGACGTAGATGTTCACGCCGAACTGCTCGCGCTCGGCAACGGTCTGCGCCGTGGCTCCCGGCGTGGTGCTGCTGAACGACGAGCCCGGATCGCCCACCAGACCCGGCCCGACCGGGAGCTGGATGTTCAGCGGATTCTCTTCGGGCAACAGCGCGTGGTCCGTCGCCGTCACCGAATAGAAGTACAGGAATCCGTTGTGGATGTCCCTGTCCACGTACTCGTAATACCGCGTGCCGAGCTTGCCGACCACGCCGTCGCTTTCCGCCCGCGCCGCCACGGCGAAGAACGTGTCCAGCGCGTCCGGATACGTCTCCCACCTGATCAGGGTCTCGAACCGGGGATCCGGATTGCCGTCCGGCAACCGCAGATCCGGCCGCGACCGCAGCGCGTTGATCACATCGGCGTCGACGATCGCCTGCATGACAGTGTCCATGCCGGCAAATGTCGGATCGCTGAGCACGCGCGGGATGTAGCGAATGCCTTCCAGTCCCGTGTTCGCGCCCAGCGGCAGTGTATCCAGCTGCGTGGTGTTCCCGGACGCCCTCGTCGTCACGAAGGTGTTCACCAGGTCGTATTCGGCGATCATCTGCCACAGGGACGATTCGGGGCCGTTGAGCACCGACGAACCGAAGGGACGGTCCCAGTTGTCCGCGCGCCAGATGCGGTACGACTCGAAATCGACTTCCTGCAGCCGGATGTCGGCCGTGACCTCGCTCTTGTCGTCCCAGAACACGTGCACACGGCTGTCGGTCGGCCACAGGCGCAGGCCCGGCGGCGGCGGCGCCATGCCGACCAGCCAGTTGATCTGCGTTTCCAGACCATCGACGCCGGTGCAGGCCGAATTATTCGGAGCATCGGGATTGTTGCAGGTCCAGGACTCGTCGATGAAGTCCTGCGGGGTGCAGGCGTAGCCGAGCTGGCGCGCGCACTCGAAGCAGTTGTCCATGTTGAACATCGCGCACGTCTTGGTCGTGCCGTTGATGTTCAGTTCGAAAAGGTCGGCATCGGAAAGCGCCGGCTGCCCCAGCACCCACTCGGCGTTGACGCACGAGGTGTCCATGAAGTCGGGCCGGAAGTTGTCGAACACCGACGCGCTGGGGAAGTCCTCACGGCAGAGCATCGTCTCGCGGCCGTTGATGCCCGGGTTGAACGTCGAACCGTCCAATGCCGTGACCGAGATGAAGTCGTCGACCCAGATACCGTAGTAGGTCAACGCGGCCTCGGCGCAGTTGGCCAGCAGGCCGATGCCGCCGTCCTCGTTGCCCAACCCGGAGCCCACCACCATGCCGACCTGGAAATTGAGCTTCTCACCGGGCGCCAGCACCGAGAACGGGCCGGCCGAAACCAGGAACCGGAAGTCGTTCTGCTTGCCCGTCGGCGTGTTGTTGTCCCAGTCGTCGCGCACCGCGCTCAGGAGCTGGTAGGATTCGTCGTCGTTGCTGGGATCGCCGCCCTGTTCGAAGCTGGCGTTGCCCGCGAAGGCCTGGAAGGTGCGCATGCCGACCTTCGTCGGAGCTTTCACGCCGGCTGCGTCGATGTCGTGTCCCAGGAACACGATGCCGAAATAACCGTCGACCAGTTCCGTTTCCGAGGCGTCGTACATGTAGCCGACCTGGATGGGCACGAACTGGCCGTCGGAGGCGCGGACCAGCCCGGGGCTGCCCTTGGTGGTCGGCCAGGACCCGGCCATGTCGTCCTCGGCGGTGCCGCTGAGCCCGCGGGGACCGATGTCGCTGTCGGCGTAGAACCCGATGTACACCTTGTTGACGTCGGTGACGCCGATGTTGGTGATCTGGTAGTCGAAACCGACGAAGTCGTCGACCAGGTCGTTTTCCCACTGGTACGTGGACTGGACAATCTCGAGATTCATCGGTGTGTGGTCGGGCGCGTTCTCCTGCGCCAGCCGGGTGTTGTCGAAGTTCGTCAGCACCATCATCTGGTTGCCGATCTGCCCGAAGTCCTCGTCGATCTCGCCGTCGCCGTCGTCATCGAAACCGTTGAGGATCTCCTCGTCCACCAAGTCGTCGTCGTCATCGTCCTCGCCGGCCACGGGGCGGCGCCTGCCGCTGGCGGTGGTATTGCCCGCCGGGCGGATGAGGCGACCATCGACCGCTTCGTAGATCGTGTATTCCACCTCGTCGAGAGGATAGATCTCGCTGCCGAAGCCGCCGGTCGACACCAGCCGCTCGCCGAGCACGACGCCGCCGACCCACAGTCCGGCGCCCCACAGGTATTCCCGTCCCGAGCCGGCCGGCCACTGGCAGGACGGCGCATCGGACCACGGGCGCGTCAACGAGTAGGTTGAACCGATCAGCCCCCAGTTCGTGATGTTGATCTGGACCTCGCCCACGTTCATGACGTAGGAGCCGTCCAGGATGAACACCCCGTTGGGGTTGTAACCGCGGTCCAGCACCGGGTTCTCGATGTCCTTGAACGCCAGCGCAGGAGCCGCCAGCCCAAGGGCCACCAGGAGCCAGACGACCGGCGACACCGCCGCCGTCCAACGGCGTCTGAACGGGCACTTGATGGTCGCGAACATTGCCATCCTTTCCAGATCCGCGGCCCGGAGCCGCGGCGCGGTCTGCCCCTGGTCCTAGAAGTAGTAACCGATCGCCAGCCGGAACAGACGGTGCTCACCGAAAGTCCGGGGATCCACGATCGGGATGTATTCGTCGACGCCGTCACCATCGGCGTCCTGCAGCAGCGCGGAACCGAACTTGCCGGTTTCGGTCAGGTGACCGATACCCAGGCTCTGGGCGCCGTTGATCATGCCGGGTGCGATGCCGGCGCCGCCTTCGGCGACCACGACGTCCTGGTTGAGCAGGTTCATGGCCTGCAGCTGCAGCGACAGCCGCTTGCCGTAGAGGTTCACGTTGCGTTCGAGCTGGATGTCCAGCGAATAGGTCGACGGCAGGCGTTCGCTGTTCTCCAGCATCGGGTCCTGCCGCTTGGCGAAACGGTCGAACGGGGTCCAGGGCACGCCGCTGCCGTAGGAGAACGAGAAGGACGACGACCACACGCCGGGGTCGGCCAGCAGCAGCGCCACGTTCAGGGTATGGCGCTGGTCCCAGTCCAGCGGCAGTTCCTGGTTCGGCAGGTACTGCAGGCCGTCCGGGTTGGAGCCGAACTCGGTGTCCGAAGCCACGCCGTCCGCGAACGAGTACGTGTAGCTCATGTTGAATTCGTAGTTCTGGCTGTAGCGCTTCTCCAGCGAGAGCTCGATGCCGCGCGACGACGCGTACGCCTTGTTGATGTACCGGGCCAGCGTCTGGCCGGTCGATTCGTCCGTCACCTGGGTGGCGGCGATGAGGTCGTACATGTCCTTGCTGTACAGCGAGAACTGGCCCGCGACGAAATCGCTGAACTGGTGCTTGATGCCCGACGAATACTGCACCGTCGTCATCGGCTCCAGGTTCGGATTGCCCAGGGTGCCGGCGTTGCCGACGGGATCCTGGCTGGCGAACAGGTACTGACGGTCCGGGAACTGCACGAACCGGCCGTAGTGGAAGTGGAAGCCGTCACGTTCGGTGATCGGGAACGCGAAGCCCAGCCGGGGCTGGAACGCCGTCTTGTACTTGATGACGTTCGCGTTGACGCTCTCGTTGGCCAGTTCGATGGCCGCCGCCGAACCCGGCGAGAACATGTCGTAGCGCAGGCCGTAGTTGACCACCATGCCCTCGTATTCCCACCGGTCCTGCAGGTACCAGTAGGCTTCGGGGTTGTAGGTGTGGAACACGTTCCGGTTGCTGCCCTGCGTCCAGTCTCCCGTGAAGCGGCTCTGGCGCATGATGGCCGGTCCGTTCAGGGCGTAGCGTTCGAGGTCGTTGTACCGCACGCCCAGACCCAGCTCCACCAGGTGGCCTTCCCAGCGACTGCTGGTCATGTCGGCGCCCAGACTGTAGGTGCGGCTGTATTCCTCGGAGTAGAACGCCACATCGCTGTTGGTCACGTAGTACGGACTGAGCGGATCCGAATAATACGCGGTTCCGGCCAGATAGATGCGGCTCTGACCCAGGAACAGACCGGGCGACCAGATGCCGCCGTGGTTGTATTCCCAGGGGTCCTTGCCGCCGACGTCGATGCGGGTGTCGAAGGCGACCAGACCCAGCCGGACCACGTAGAACGTGCTCTCGTCCAGATTCTGCCGCCAGACCACCTTCGCGACCTGTCCGATGCTGCGCGTCTGCGTCAGCTGGTTCGCCGCGTTGAAAGCGGAATAGGAGCTGTCCTCGGCCACGGTCGAATACGATCCGTAGGGGTAGCGGAAGCCGTCGAACTGGGCCTGCGCCACCACGGTGTAGATCTGGTTGTCGGTGGCGCTGCGCACCTCGAGCACCGGCATCGCCACGCGGCGCTCGCTGCTGTTGCGGGTGTCGACGACCATCACCGAGCGCGAAGTGGTCAGCATGGTGTCGTACCACGGGCCGTAGTACACGGGCACCGTGCGCCCTGTCGCCAGCCAGTCGCCGAAGTTGCTGCGGTAGATGACTTCCGGCATGTAGAGCACGCGGCGCGCGTAACCATCCACGCTCCAGTTGGGCGAATAGCCCTCGCCCAGCGTGGTCGTGTACGAGTACTCGGCGGTGACCTTCTTACTCTCGTCCAGCGTCCAGGCAACCTTGGCCGAACCCTTGGCCTGGTTGAACTGGCGGCGGCGGAACTTGAACAGTGTCGTGTCGCCCAGCTTGAGCTTGTACTCGGGCCGGTGCGCCACCGAGGTGTTCTCGGTGTCGGAGAACTGCAGGTCGCCGGCCACGAAGTAGGTGACGCCGCCCAGCGGCGTGGGGCCGCCGAAGCCGTACTCGAGGCGGTCGTAGTTGGTGAATGTCTTGTCCTGGCGACCGAAGTCGTCGGTCAGGAAACGGATGCCGCCGCCGAACTTCTCGCCGCCTTCCTTGGTCGTGATGTTCACGACGCCGGACAGGGCGTTGCCGTACTTGGCGTCCAGACCGCCGGTGACCATCGCCATGTTGTCGACGGCCAGCGTCGAGACGTCCATGGAACCGGTGCCCAGCGGGTTGTCGACGGCCACGCCGTCGATCTGCCGCGAGACTTCACCCGACCGGCCGCCGCGCACGTACAGCTCGCCGGCGCGGTAGACCACGCCCGCCTGCTTGGACAGCGCGTCCTCGACCGAGTCGATGGCGTACTTCTCGAACGTCTCGCCGCTCACGGTGTGCTCGGTGACGGCGCTCTTGATTTCGACCATGTACTCTTCACCGGTCACGTCGAACGCCTGGAGCGTCTCGACGATCACGGTTTCGAGTTCGAAATTGACGGTCACCGCCCCGCCCGCGGTCACCGTGACGGTCTTCTCCATGGGCGCGTAGCCCAGGTACAGGACCTTGACGGTGTACACGGCGGGCGGCAGGCCGTTGAAATAGAAATTGCCGCCGCCCAGAGACATGGTGCCTCGGGTGGATCCGGCCAGCAGCACGTTGGCATAATCCAACAGTTCGCCGGATTCCTTGTCTCGTACCACGCCCTTGATGGAACCCACCTGGGCGAAGGCGTCCCCGGCTGTCGCCACCGAGATCAGCATCAGTACCAGGAGAGGCAATACCCGGTGGATCCGGTGACGCCGGAGCATACGGCGGCTCCTTTCCGTGGGGACATATCCGGCTGATTCAGGGTTCCGGAAGGAACCTGCGAACGGGTCTTTATTATGCACTGGACCTTAGCCGGGCAGTGTGGGGTGCCTGCTGAATTGGGCGTTTCCGCCGGTCCTTGAGGCACTTCGGGGCACCGGAGACGCGGGGTCCGGGTGCCGTGCCGCAACTAGTGGCTGAATATAGAGATTGGCTCATATCGTGTCAATAAATTGTGGCGGAGGGAGTTCGCTCGCCGGCGGACACCTGAGCCAGCGCCCCGGCGCCAGCTCCGCGAGCGGCGGCAACTCCTTGAAGCAGGAAGCGTTCTGGAGCGGACAGGCGCCCGCCAGGGGGCATCCGCTGAACGGACGACCACCCGCCGGCGCCGGGGCTGCCGGGGCATCGCGCCAGCCGGAAGTGGAAGCCAGCGCTGCGGGACGGCAATCCAGCAGGCGTCGCGAGTGCGGATGGCGCAGAAGGGCGAATGAAGCCGCCGGAGCGCGCTCGATGATCAGACCGCTGTGCATCACCAGCAGTTCGTCGCAGAACGAGAGCGCCGTGTCCAGATCGTGCGTCACCAGAAGCACGGCCAGACCCCGCGTCACCATGACCCGCGTCAGCAGCTCCAGCACCCGGGCCCGCGTCCCGCCATCCAGCGCGCTGGTGGGCTCATCGGCGATCAGTACGGCCGGATCGGTCGCCAGGCAGCGGGCCAGCGCGACGCGCTGACGCTGGCCGCCCGACAGCGCGTGGGGATGACGCATCGCCAGGGCCTCATCCAGTCCGACTTCCGCCAGCAGCCGCGAGACCATTCCCGGGTGTGCGGCGCCGGCGGCTTCGATCAGGGTGTCCCCCACCCGCTGCCGCGGGTTCAGGGACGCGCCGGCATCCTGGAACAGCATCTGCACGCGGCGCCGGGCCGCACGCGCCGCGGCGCCGCGGTCGGAGCCGGCCGCGACGCAGCCCACGCTCACGACACCGGACGACGGCCGCAGATGTCCGGCCAGCGCGCGCGCCAGGCTCGATTTCCCAGCCGCCGACTCGCCCACCAGCCCGACCGACCTCCCGGGCCACAGATCCAGATCCACACCGGCGACCGCGGGCACGGACTCCGCCGCGCCGTGGCGCACAACCAGGGCGCGCGCCGACAACGCGGGCGCCGCGTTCCCCGGTACCAACCGCGGCGCGGCGCCCCGCACCGTGTGCGGGGCCCGGGCCCCTTCGTGCGCGTGGCGACCGCTGACCCGTTCCACCAGCCGTCCGTCGCTGATCTCCACGCACCGGTCCGCCACCAGAGGCACCAGATCGTGGTCGTGGGTGATGAACAGCAGGGCCATGCCGCGGGCACGGCGCGCGCGGTCGAGAACCGCCAGCAGGTCGCGCTGCACGGTCGTGTCCAGGTTGGACGTGGGCTCGTCGGCGATCAGCAGTTCCGGGCCGCAGGCCAGAGCCGCGGCCAGCAGCACACGCTGCCGCATCCCGCCGCTCAGTTCGTGCGGCCAGGCGTACAACAGCTCCATCGGCGAGGGCAATTGCAGTTCAGCCAGGAGATCGACGGTGAACCGCAGCGCGTCCTGGTGGCCCAGGCCCTGATGCTGACGTGCCGCCTCGCTCACCTGCGCGCCGACGGTCAGGAGCGGATTCAGTCCGCTCAGCGGTTCCTGCGGCAGCCAGGTCAAACCGCGCCCGCGAAGCGCACCCCAGCCGCCGGGCGCCAGCCGCGCCTCGACGCCGCGCCAGTTCACCTGCCCCTGCTGCCAGGCCTCGGGTGGCAGCAGGCCCAGCGCCGCGCGGGCCAACAGCGTCTTGCCCGAGCCCGAGGCTCCGACCAGGGCGACGGCCTCGCCCTCGGCCAGTTCCAGATCAAGCCCGCGCAGCACCGGCAGCGCGGCGCCGGCGAACCCCACGGTCAACCCCGACAGGCGCAGCAGTTCATTCATGGCGCGCCGCCTTCATCCGCCGTGGGTCCAGCCGCCCGCGCAGCCCGTCGCCCAGCAGATTGCAGCCCACGACGGTCAACGCCAGGGCCAGACCGGGAAACGCGGTCAGCCACCAGGCTTCGAGCAGCACCGGCCGGCCCGACTGGATCATCGCGCCCCAGCTGACTGTCGGCTCCTGCGCGCCGAGTCCCAGGAAGGAGAGGAACGATTCGGTGAGGATGGCCGAACCCACGCGCAGCGCGGTGGCCACGATCACCGTGGGCCACAGCGACGGCAACACGTGCCGCGTGCCCACGCGCCACGGCGAAAGCCCCAGCCCGCGCGCGGCGGCGACGTACTCGCGTTCACGCAGACTCAGCGTCTCGGCGCGCACCAGACGGGCCACGCCCATCCACCCGGTCAGGCCGATCACGAGCATGGTCAGCGTCAGGCTCGGCCTGGTCAGCGAGACCAGCAGCAGGATGAGGAAGATGCGGGGGAAGGACAGGCAGGCGTCGGTGAAGGTCATCAACAGGCGATCGAGCCAGCGCGGTCCCGTGCCGGCGACCAGCCCCACCCCCGTGCCCAGGACGATGGCGACCAGCGCACTGAGCCAGCCGGCCAGCAGCGAGACGCGGCTGCCGTGCACCAGTCGGGCCAGCGCGTCGCGCCCCAGCATGTCGGTGCCCAGCGGATGCGCCGCCGACGGCGGCAGCAGACGGTCGGCCGCAGGCCCCAGGGCGGACGGATCGCCCGGCGCCAGCCACGGCGCCAGGAGCGCGACCACCGCCACCAGCAACAGGATGCCCAGCCCGGCCCGCAGCGCGTTCGTACCTTCGTTCAGGCGAAGGAACGCGGGCGGCGCCGCGGTCGCGGCCGTGGTTGTCACCTCGTCGCTCATGGCGTTCCCGGTCCGGTCAATCGCACGCGCGGATCGGCCCGCCGGTAGCCCGCGTCGGCCAGCAGCGAGCCGGCCGTCACCAGCACCGCGGACAGGAAGGTGGTGGCCATGATCACGGGATAGTCGCGGGCGCCGATGGCCTCGACCGAGACCCGGCCCAGACCGGGCCAGCCGAACACGACCTCGACCACGACCGCTCCGCCCAGGAGCTGCGGCAGGTGCAGACCCGCCAGGGTGATCAGGGGCAGCAGGGCGTGCGGCAGCGCGTGGCGCCACAGAAGACGACGTTCGCTCACCCCGCGGGATCTGGCCGCGAGGATGAACTCCTGCCCCATGGCTTCATCCAGCGCCGCCCGCACGTAGCGCGCCGTGCCCATGTAGGAACCGAGAGCCAGCGTCGCGGCCGGCAGCGCCAGGTGGCGCAGCAGATCGAGCAGGCGCGCTCCGGCGGGCAGCAGCGCCGCGTCGACCGATTGCAGGCCGCCCGCCGGAAACCAGCCCAGTTGGCGCGCGAACAGCAGGAGCAGCATCAGACCCAGCCAGAAGCCGGGCAGCGACAACAGCACCAGCCCCGCCCCGCCGACGAGATGATCGATGAAGCGTCCGCGGTACGCGGCCATGGCGACGGCGGCCAGGACCGCCAGGGCCAGATGCAGCAGGTAGGCCGTGAGCGTCAGGAGCAGGGTCGGCCCGACGGCTTCGCCGACGACGTCCGCGACCGGCCGCTGCTGCCGCAGGCTGAGACCCCAGTCGCCGCGCAGGCAGGCGCTGACCCACCGCACGTATTGGCCGGCCAGCGGCTCGTCCAGACCCAGTCGTTCGCGCAGCAGTTGGCGCTCGCGCGCGTCGACCGACTCGGCGGCGCCGGCGTCGAGCGGATCGCCGGGCGCCAGACGCACGATGGCGAAGACCATCGTCATCAACAGGACGAGCATCAGCAGGGACCACAGCAGGCGGCGCGCAAGCCAGGGGATCATGTCCGTCCTTCAGGACCGGGAACGCGGAATGGTGATAGTAGGAACGGTCCGACGCGCCGGTCAAGCGCCGTGCTCGGGTTCGGCGGCGGCGACACCGGCGGCGCCGGAAAATCGAACTGGCACGGCGAGGGCACTCTGCACGATCGCGCGGTCGCTTCCCTTCCCGTCCGCACGATTCCCGGTCCTTCCCGGCCGGGCCTGCCGCGGCAGGGCGGCGTCCCGCCGTTTCCCGTCGTTCCGCATCGTTCCCCGTCGCTCCGGCCCGGCCGCCGCCGCCGCCGTTCCCACACTCCCGGTACGGAACTTTCAGTTGAGGTCCGTCAATCCCGCGCCCGGGGCCTGGCGGAACCGGAATCCGCCTGACGAACAAACGAGGGGATCACCATGGCGATGCGATCGACCACCTTGCGGAACCGGGCCGGCACCCGTGCACGGACCATCGCTGCCCTTCTCCTGGGCGCCGCTTTGGCGACCCTGGCCGGCTGCGACATCAACAAGCCCGAGATGCCGACCTTCGACACGACGTTGAGCCTGCCTCTGGGCGTCGAACGCCTGGATGTCATGGACGCGGTCGACAGCGAGGATTTCCTGGCCATCGGCCTCGACGGCAGCCTGCTGTTCCAGGTCGACGGCGACCCGGACACGCTGAGCTTCGACTTCGACCTGAGCGCCGAGGTGGCCTCGCAGTCGCTCAGCGAAGGCCTCGGCGCCTTCGAACTGGATGCCTTCGGCCCGCTGACCTACGGGTTCCTGCTGCAGGACGTGTGGGCGCCCGCGGCCGGAGCCGACGGGCTGACCGCGCCGGTGCCGGCCTTCCCGATCGCCGCCACGAGCCCGGACCAGGACGTGCCCGACATCACGGCCGCCACGCTCTCGGCGGGCGCCGCCAGCGTGACCGTGAACAACGGACTGCCGGTGGCCATCTCGGCCGCCAGCGGCCCCGATCAGCTGGTGCTGGTGCTGGAAAGCCCGGCCGGCGATGTGTTCGCCTCGTTCACTTTCGGCCTGATTCCCGCCGGCAGCAGCCAGACCCGCGCGTTCGATCTGGCCGGAGCCGTCATGCCCGATCGCCTTCGCGTGCGCCTGGCCGGCGGCTCGGCCGGCTCGGGCGGCCAGTTGGTGACCGTCGACGCCGCCGACGCCCTGGACGTGAGCGCGTCGTTCACCGGTCTGCTCGTCTCGTCGGCCACCGCGGTGGTCGGCGCCCAGACGCTGGAGACGACCTTCAGTTCGTCGCTGCCGTCGGGCTACGAAGTGACCGAGGCCGTGGTGTCCGGCGGCGCCTCGCAGCTGACGCTGACCAACGGCCTGCCCGTGCCCTGCGCGGCCACGCTGACCTGGGCCGACCTGCGCGACGGCGACGGCCAGCCGCTGGTCGCACAGTTCAACCTCGCAGCGGGCGGCGCGACCACCCGCACCATCGATTTCGCGGGCTACACCCTGTCCGCCGGCGGCACGCCGTTGACGGCGCTGGACGCCACCGTCAGCGTGACGTCGCCCGGCAGCGCCGGCCTTCCGGTGACCATGAGCGCGGATGACGGCCTGACCGCCACCCTGGGCGCCGCGACCATCGCCTTTGCCAGCGTGACGGGTGTCGTACCCGAGTCCATCGTCGTCCTGGACCCGACGATCCAGCACATCGACCTGCCGGACGAACTGGACGGCCTGTCGCTGACGGCCGCGCGGCTGGCGCTGCATCTGGACACGACCGCTTCGCTGCCCGGCACCGTCGATCTGACGCTGCGCGGCGTGGCGTCGGACGGCACGGTTTCCGATCTGGCGATCCACGAAGCGCTCAACGGCGGCCCCGACCAGGCGCTGACCGAGATCGTCCTGGACCAGGACAACAGCGGCATCGTCGACTTCCTGAACAACCTGCCCGAGCGCATCACGCTGCTGGGCCAGGTCGCCCTGGGCGGCGACGGCGCGCTGGGCACGGTGCGCCCGAGCGATACCGCCGTCGTCAGCTGGACCATCACGGCGCCGGTGGAAGTCGTCATCGACGGCGCCACCCTGGACAGCGACCCGCGCGCGCTGGATGTCGACGACGATCTGCGCGAACGCATCGCGACCCATGCCCGTGGCGCCCGCGCGCAGCTCGAGGTGCTCAATCACCTGCCGCTGGCGCTGGAACTGACGGTTCTGGTCGGCCAGGACCCGGGCACGCTGGATTCGGCGCCGCTGCTGGTCGTCGGCCCCCTGAGCGTGGCCGCGGCCGTGATCTCACCCACCTCGCATGTCGTGACCCAGTCGGTCATCAGCCGCCCCGTCTTCACCCTGACGGCCGAGCAGGCCCAGGTGTTCGGACAGCCGGGCCTGGTGACGAAGATCGTGGCGACGCTGCCGTCGTCGAACGGACAGGCGGCGCGCGTGCTCAGCACCGACTACCTGGAAGTGCGCGGCCTCGTGCAGCTCGACGTGCTGGTCGACGACCAGTTCTAGGGATTCACCTCCCGCGCGGCGGGAGCAGCAAAGGACCGGAATCATGAACAGCATCCCGATGAACCTCGCGCACGATCAGCGGCGGCGGCTGACCCTCCACCTGACGGCGACGGCCCTGGCGGCCGTGGCCCTGGCGGCCCTGCTGCCCGGGCAGGCGCGCGGCCAGAGCCCGGTCCGGGCCTGGGGCATGGGCGGCGCCGGCGGCGCCGTGGCCCGGGGACTGGAAGCGGTGACCTACAATCCGGCCAACCTGGCCTTCAGCGACGGCTCCAGCATCGGACTGGCAGGTGCCGCGATCTCGGTGGAGAACAACGCGCTGAGCCTGGACCGCTACAACGAGATCACCGGCACCCACCTCGACGAAGCGGACAAGGCGGCGCTGATGTCCGACATTCCCGAGGACGGGTTCAGTCTGGACGCCGACGTGCGCGCCTCGGCCCTCGGCTTCCAGTTCGGTTCGTTCGCCCTGTCGGCCAGCGCCGTCGGTACCGGACACGGCAACCTGGACAAGGACTACTTCGACCTGGTGCTGAACGGCAACCCGGTCGGCCAGACCATCGACTTCAGCAACACCTGGGGCGAGGGCAGCGCGATGGGCGCCGCCACCGTCAGCTTCGGCACCCGGTTGGCCACTCTGGGCGGCGCCAGCCTGGGCGCCGGCGTCAACCTGCGCTACCTGTACGGCATCTACGAGATGCACGTCGCCTCGGCGGGCGGCACGCTGACCACCGGCATGACCGAGATCGCCGCGGACGCGCATGTTTCCACGATGTCGGCCGAAGGCGGCCGCGGTTACGGCGTGGACGTGGGCCTGGCCCTGCGCACGCCCGGCGGCCTGGCCGTGGGCCTTTCGCTGGAGAACGCGCAGAGCAGCATCGACTGGGACCGCAACGTCGAGTACCGCGAGTACCGCCTGAGCGCCGCGGACGTGAATCTGCTGAACTCCGACCTCGACGCCGCGGTCACCGACGCGGACACCGTTTATGCCGGCGACCCCTACACGACGCAGCTGCCGCGCTCGGCGCGCCTGGGCGCATCGGCCAAGGTGGGCGCGTTCGTGCTGGCGGCGGACTGGGTGCAGGGCTTCGAGGACCGCGGCCTGACGTCGACCGATCCGCGCGTGCTGGCGGGCGTCGAGTGGCAACTGGGCTTCCTGCAGCCGCGCGTGGGCGCGGCCACGGGCGGCGTGCTGGGCGACAGCGCTTCGGCCGGACTGGGCATCAAGGTCGGGTACTGGCGCATCGACGCCGCGGCGGTCACGCGCGGCGGGTTGAAGGTGGGCGATTCGAAGGGTGTGGGCGTGGCTGTGGCTTCGTCCCTGGTCTTCTAGGATCGAAGATGTGGCACCGGGCGCGGCTGGAGGTTTAGCCGGCCTCCAGCCCCCACGCCCGGCAGAAGGCGTCGGCCAGGCGCGGCAGCAGCCGCTCCTGGCCTTCGTCGTCCAGGGGGGCGCCCAGCAGTCGGCCCAGATCGGTGGTGACCAGCGCCAACTGTTCGCTGTCCGGCGACGGACGGTCGGGCGACGGCCGCAGGAAGCGCGGCAGTTCCAGGTGCGCGGGGCCGGCCAGGATGGAGCCGTGCTGCAGGAAGAACCCGCCGTGCCGCCGCTGCGCCGAGCCCACCAGCTTGCGGCCCCGCACGTTGATCTCGTGCCGGCCGGCGCTCTTGAAGCAGACCAGCCCGCGCGCGTCGTCGCGGCTCTCGCCACCGGAGATGTCCGCTGCCAGTCCCAGGTCGCGCAGGAACAGCAGCAGCGCCTCGTTGATGCGCGTGTAGGTGGCGTGCAGCGACTCGCCGAACAGGGGCGACGGGCTGGCCCCCACCACCGCATAGGTCAATTCGTCGGCGTGAAGGATGGCCCGGCCGCCGGTGGGCCGGCGCACCAGTCCGAAGCCGGCGGCGGCGATGGCCGCGGCATCGAAGCCGTCGAGGCTCTGGTGATAGCCGTAGGACACGGCCGGCGGCCGCCAGCGGTAAAGGCGAAGCACCGGCGGGTCGCCCGGCCGGTGCTCGTCCAGCAGCGCCGCGTCGCGCGCCATGTTGGCCGCGCCGTCGCAGGCTCCGTCGATGATGATCCGCAAAGACCCCGTCACGCGCGTCCTCAGCAGTTGCAGGGTCCCATCCAGCGCAGGTCCGGATCGCGGGCCGCGCGCGCCTCGTCCATGCGCCCGACCGGCGTATGGAACGGCGCCCCGTGCAGAAGGTCCGGATCGGTCTCCGCTTCGATGCGGATCGCCTTCATCACGGCCACGAAGCGGTCCAGGCTCTCGCGCGATTCGGTCTCGGTCGGCTCGACCATGAACGCCTCTTCGACGATCAGCGGGAAATACACCGTCGGCGCGTGCATGCCGTAATCGAGCAGACGCTTGGCGATGTCCAGCGTGCGCACGCCGAAATCGCGTTTCCAGCCGCTGCCGGTGGCCACGAACTCGTGCAGACAGCCCTCGGCGTGCTCGATCTCGATCACGTCCTTCAGCTGGTGCCGCAGATAGTTCGCGTTCAGAACCGCGCACTCGGTGACGCGCTTCAGGCCGTCGCTGCCGTTGCGCAGGATGTAGGCCAGCGCGCGCAGGCACACGCCCACGTTGCCGTAATAGGCGTGGATCGACGTGTCGTCCTGTCGCGGCAGGCGCTCGAGCGTGAACGAGCCGTCCGCGGCCTGCGCGATGCGCGGTCCCGGCAGGAACGGCGCCAGGTCGGCCGCCACGCAGATCGGGCCGGCGCCCGGGCCGCCGCCGCCGTGCGGCGTGCTCATGGTCTTGTGCAGGTTCATGTGCACGACGTCGAAGCCCATGTCGCCCGGCCGGGCCTTGCCCAGGATGGCGTTCAGGTTGGCGCCGTCCATGTACAGGCGGCCGCCGGCCTCGTGCACGATGCGCGAGACTTCCCTGATGTCGTTCTCGAACAGCCCCAACGTGTTGGGGTTGGTGATCATGATACCGGCCGTGCGCGGCCCCACCGCGGAGCGCAGCGCGTCCAGGTCGATGCGACCGTCGGGACGCGAGGCGATCGTGCGCGGGTTCATGCCCATGATCGCCACGCTGGCCGGGTTGGTGCCGTGCGCGGAATCGGGGATCAGGATCTCGTCACGGGCGGTGTCGCCCCGCGACTGGTGCCAGGCGCGGATGACCAGCATGCCCAGGTACTCGCCGTGGGCGCCGGCCGCCGGCATCAGGCTGCAGGCGGCGAAACCCGTGATCTCGCAGAGCGCGTTCTCCAGGTGCAGCAGGGCACCGAGCAGTCCCTGGATGTCCGCCACGTCCTGCTCCGGGTGCAGGTCGGCCAGGCCGGCCATGGCGGCGACCTGCTCGTTCACGCGCGGATTGTACTTCATCGTGCAGCTGCCCAGCGGGTACATGCCGCGCTCGATGTGGTGGTTGAGGTTCGACAGTGCCGTGAAGTGGCGCATCACCTCGGGCTCGCTCAAGGCCGGGAAGTCGGCCGGCGCCGCGCGCCGCAGGCCCGCCGGCAGTTCGGGCGCCGGAGCGCCTTCCCAGCGCGCGAAGGTCAGTCCGCGACGACCCGGTCCGCCCTTGTCGAACACCGAGCCCGGCAGTTCACCCAGCCAGCGCGAAGGCTTCTTCACGTCCTCGCTCATCATTTGCCCTTTCCGCCGACCGCCGCGAATTCCGCGAGCAGGGCTCCGTACTGGTCGATCTGCGCCGCCGACCGCTTCTCGGTCACGGCCACCAGCAGATCGTTCGCGCCGCAACCGGCCACCCCGTCCAGGGGGATGCCGGCCAGCACGCCGCGGCTCCGCGCGAAGGCGCGGAACTCGGCCGCCGGCTTCGGCAGGCGCAGCACCGTCTCGTTGAAGACCGGACCGTCGAACGGGATCGTCACGCCCGCGACCGCGCGGGCGCGCGTGCGCAGCGCCTCGATGCGCACGCGGTTGGCCTCGCCCAGGGCGGCCAGACCGCCCGCGCCCAGCATGGACAGGTAGATCGTGGCCCGCATCATGTTCAGGCCCTGGTTGCTGCAGATGTTGCTGGTCGCCTTCTCGCGGCGGATGTGCTGTTCGCGCGTCTGCAGCGTGAGCACGTAGCCGTTGTTCCCGCGGTTGTCCACGGTGCGGCCGACGATGCGGCCGGGGATGCGGCGCTTCTGCTCGTCGGTGCAGGCCAGGAAGCCCAGCAGCGGACCGCCCCAGCCGCAGGGAATGCCGAACGGCTGCGCCTCGCCCACGACCAGGTCGGCACCGTATTCGGCGGGCGTCTTCAGCAGCGACAGGCTGACCGGGTTGACGGCCGCAATCACCGTCGCCCCGGCGGCCTTCGCGATGGCCGCCAGGTCGTCGACCGGCTCGATCAGGCCCAGGTAGTTGGGATTCGGCAGCACGAAGGCGCCGGCCGGCGCGCTTGCCAGCAGCTTCTTCAGCGCGTCCGGGTCGATGGTGCCCTGCGGCCCCGCCGGCGCCTCGCTCACCTGGATGCCGGACCCGCGCATGGACGTGCGCACCACGCGCGCCCAGCGGGGATTCAGCGTGGCCGGCAGCACCACCAGCAGTTTGCGGTTGGCGTGCACGGCCACCGCGCAGGCCTCGGCGAGCGCCGTGGCGCCGTCGTACATGCTCGCGTTGGCCACCGCCATGCCGGTCAGGCGGCAGATGAAGCTCTGCCACTCGTAGATGGCCTGCAGCGTGCCCTGCGACACCTCGGGCTGGTACGGCGTGTACGCCGTCAGGAACTCGCTGCGCGAGACCAGGGCGTCGATCACGGCGGGGATCACCGTGTCGTAGACGCCGCCACCCAGGAAACTGACCAGTTCGCCCTGGCCGTGGTTGCGGGCGGCGGCGCAGCGGAACCAGCCGCGCACCTCCTCCTCGCTGAGGCCCAGGGGAAGGTCCAGGTCGCGCCCGAGGCGCACATTCGCCGGCAGATGGTCGAACAGCTGATCGATGCTGTCCAGACCCATCACCGCGAGCATCTGGCGGATATCTTCATCCGCATGCGGAACGTAGGGCATGCCCCGTTCAGCCTCCCAGCAGTTCGCCGTAAGCGCCGGCATCGAGCAGAGCATCCAGCTCGGCCGGCACGCTCAGTTTCACTTTCACGAGCCAGCCGCGGCCGAACGGATCGCCGTTCAGCAGCTCGGGGCTGGCCGTCACGTCGTCGTTGACGGCGACGATCTCGCCCGACACCGGCAGGTAGAGGTCGGCCACGGCCTTGACGGACTCGATGGTGCCGACGGCGTCGCCCTGCTTGAAGCTGGATCCGATCGCGGGCAGCTCGACGAAGACGATGTCGCCCAGCTCGTGCGCCGCGAACTCGGTCACGCCCACGGTGCCGTTGGCGCCGTCGACCAGGATCCACTCGTGTTCCTGCGTGTACTTGCGGTCTCCAGGTACCATGATCGGATTCCTCCTGCCGGTTCGTATCCAGTCGAATCTGTCGCCGCCGGTCAGGGCAGCGTGCGTACGGCCCGCGGATCGCCCTTGGCGCGCGCCGATAGGAACGGGAACGCGGTGGTGCGCGCCTCGACGCCCTTGCCGCGGATGTCGATCAGAACCTCGCCGTCGGGCACGCCGGCCTCGACCAGCGCCAGGGCCAGGGGCTTCTTCAGCGTCGGGCTGAACGTGCCGCTGGTGACGTAGCCGACGTCGCGGCCCTGGTGCAGCACGCGCGCGTCCTGCCGCGCGATGCCGCGGCCGGTCACTTCCAGGCACATCAGCTTGCGCGGAACGCCCGCGGCCTGCTGCGCGACCAGCGCTCCGCGGCCGGTGAAGTCGTCCTTCTTCAGCTTGACGGCCCAGCCGATGCCGGCTTCCAGCGGGGTGATGTCCTCGCCCAGCTCGTGGCCGTACAGGCAGTAGCAGACCTCGAAGCGCAGCGTGTCGCGCGCCGCCAGGCCGATGGGCGTCACGCCGAAGTCGGCCCCGCGCGTCATCAGTTCCGTCCAGACGGCCGCCGCGTCGGCGTTGGGCAGGTACAGTTCGTAGCCGTGCTCGCCGGTGTAGCCGGTGCGCGAGACGATCCACTCGCCGGTCACGCCGGGGCAGGTGAAGGCGGTGTAGAAGTCCAGGGCGGCGATGTCGTCGCGCAGGTTGGCCAGCTTTGCCAGGCGGCCCACCAGTTCGCGGCTGTCGGGACCCTGCACGGCGATCAGCGCGACGGCGTCGCTGCGGTCGTCCATCTTCACGCCGGCGGCCGGCACGTGTCCGGACATCCAGGCCGCGATCTTGTCGTGGTTCGCCGCGTTGCAGACGACCAGCCAGCGCTCGGCGCCCAGACGGTAGATGAGCATGTCGTCCAGCACGCCGCCGTCGGCCTTGCACATGGCGGTGTAGACGACCTTGCCCACGGCGCCGCCGGACACGCGGTTGGTCACCAGCGAGTCCAGCCAGGCTTCGGCGCCCGGCCCGTCCACGAAGATCTCGCCCATGTGGGTGATGTCGAAGAGGCCGACGCGTTCGCGCACGGCCGCGTGTTCGGCCAGCACGCCTTCGTACTGGACCGGCATCTCGTAGCCGGCGTAGGGCACCATCTTCGCGCCGTGCGCGCGGTGCCAGTCGGTCAACGGAGTGGTCTTGAGGCCCGCCAGATCGTCCACGTGATCATCTCCAGGGCTGGAGCAACAGGATCAGGGCGGCGCCGGGGAGGCGCGGCCGGCCGGACCAATCTAAGCTGCGTCACGGGCTCGTACAAGCGAATCCACGGCGTCAGGTCAGCAACCCCCGCAACATGGCCCCGGTATAGGATTCCGGGCAGGCCGCCACCTCATTCACCGTGCCGGCGACGACCAGATGGCCGCCCCCCACCCCGCCCTCCGGACCCAGGTCGATGACGTGGTCGGCGCGGCGGATCACCTCGCCGTTGTGCTCGATGACCACCACCGTGTTGCCGTGCTCCAGCAGCCGCGCCAGCACCGCCAGCAGGCGGTCCACGTCGCAGAAGTGCAGGCCGGTGGTCGGCTCGTCCAGGATGTAGACGGTGTGGCGCTGGCCGCCGCGGGCCAGCTCGCGCACCAGCTTCAGGCGCTGCGCCTCGCCCCCGGACAACGTGCCGCCGGACTGCCCCAGGCGCAGGTAGTCCAGCCCCACGCCCTTCATGACCTCGAGCACGCGCCGGCAGGCGGGGATATTGACCAGTTCGTCGTGCGCGCGGGACACCGGCATGTCCAGGAAGTCGGCGATGTTGTGCCCCTTGAAGTGGACCTCGAGCGTCTCGCGGTCGAACCGCCGGCCGCCGCACTCCTCGCAGGGGATCTCGACGTCCGGCAGGAAGTCCATGGTCAGGCGCCGCACCCCCGCGCCCTCGCACACGCGGCAGCGGCCGCCGTCGGTGTTGAAGCTGAAGCGTCCGGCGCCGTAGCCGCGCATGAGCGCCAGCGTGGTCTGCGCGAACACCGTCCGCAGGTGATTGTAGAGGCCGGTGTAGGTGGCCGGGGTCGAACGCGGCGACCGCCCGATCGGCGACTGGTCGACCAGCACCACGCCGTGCACGTTCTCGTCACCTTCGAGGCCGTCGAACGGCGCCGGATCGCGCCGCGCCCCATGCTTGCTCATGGCCAGCGCGCGGTACAGCGTCTCGTGCACCGCCGTGCTCTTGCCCGAGCCCGACACGCCGGTGACCACCGTCAGGCGTCCGAGCGGGATCTCGAGGTCGATGCCCCGCAGGTTGCGCCCGCGAAGCCCGCGCAGTTTCAGCACCGGGTCGTCCGCCGAGCGCCCGGTCAACGGCTCGGCCGAACCCTTGCCCACGCGCCCGGCCAGGTAGTCGCCCGTGGGCGAGCCCGGCGTGGCCGCCACTTCGGCCACCGTGCCCTGCGCCATCAGCAGTCCGCCGTGCTCGCCGGCGCCGGGCCCCAGGTCCAGCAGATGGTCGGCCGCCAGCATGATGTCGCGGTCGTGTTCGACCACGATCACCGAATTGCCGCGGTCGCGCAGGGCGCGCAGCGTCTCGATCAGCCGCCCGATGTCGCGGTGGTGCAGCCCCACGCTCGGCTCGTCCAGGATGTAGAGCACGCCGCGCAACTGGGAGCCCACCTGCGTGGCCAGCCGCACGCGCTGCCCTTCGCCGCCCGAGAGCGTCGACGTGCCGCGCGCCAGCGACAGGTAGCTGACCCCCACCTGCAGCAGGAAGCGCAGGCGATGGCGGATCTGGTCCAGCACCGGCACGGACACCAGCCGATTGCGCTCGCCGGTGAACGACAGTCCGTCGATCCACTCGGCGAACCGGTCCAGCGTCAGCGCCGCGGCCTGCCCGATGTGCAGCCCGCCCACCTGCACGTTCAACGCCTCGGCCCGCAGACGGTAACCGCCGCACGCCACGCACGGCTGCTCGGTCATCATCTTCTCGAGCGACTGGCGGATCTTCTCGGACTTCGTCTCGCGGTGGCGGCGCACCAGTTCGGGCACCAGCCCTTCCCAGTCGCGCAGGAACGCGTTGTACAGCTTGTGCGCCTTGAGTTCCTTCTTGAGCGCCGGCGAGAGTCCGAACAGCATCGAATGGCGCACGTGTTCGGGCAGTTCGCGCCAGGGCGCGTCCAGGTCCGCCTCGAAAGCGCCGACCAGCGCCTCGCACTGCACATAGAGCCAGTTGGAAGGCTTGCCCTTGAGAAAGGCCACGGCGCCGTCGCGCAGCGACACCGACTCGTCGGGAACGACGGCTTCGGGGCGGATCGTCCGCAGCGTGCCCAGCCCGTTGCACTCGGGGCACGATCCGGCCGGGGAGTTGAACGAGAACAGCCGCGGCTCGGGCTCCGCGAATCCGCGGCCGCAACCGGGGCACGAGGACTGCTTGCTGTACCAGGTCTCGCGTTCGCCGACCCGCACGATGACCGTGCCTTCGCCCAGCTCGGCGGCGCGGTCCAGCGCCGCGCGCAGCCGGTCGGCCACGCCCGGGCGCCAGATCAGCCCGTCGACCACCACCGCGATGTCGTGCGCCTTGCCTTTGGCCAGCTTCAGATCGTCTTCCAGTTCGAGCAGTTGGCCGTCGACCAGGACGCGCACGAAGCCCTGCCCCTCCAGGTCGGTCAGCAGCTGCTTGTGCTCTCCCTTGCGTCCGCGCACCACCGGCGCCAGCAGGTACAGGCGCGTGCCCTCGGGCAGGGCCGCGATCTCGTCGCCGATGTCGGTCAGCGGACGACCGGCGGCCGGCACTTCGCAGTCGGGACAGTTCACGACGCCGCAACGCGCGTAGAGCAGGCGGAGGAAATTGTAGATCTCGGTGACCGTGCCCACGGTCGAGCGCGGGCTGCGCCCGAGCCCCTTCTGGTCGATGGCCAGCGCGGGCGACAGACCGTCGATGCGGTCGACGTCGGGCTTGGCCAGCTGGTCGAGGAACTGGTGCGCGTACGACGACAGGCTCTCGATGTACCGGCGCTGGCCCTCGGCGTACAGGGTGTCGAACGCCAGCGACGACTTGCCGGAGCCGCTCGGACCGGTGATGACCACCAGCTGCCGCCGCGGGATCTCCAGGTCCAGGTTACGCAGGTTGTGCACGCGCACGCCCCGCGCGGAGATGACTCCCCACGGGGCGCCGGGCCTGGCTGTCGTGGACTTCGGGCTGACGGGCGGCGTCACGCGCTCTCCATCCTCGGCTGCGTTCGGGTGTGCGCGCTTTTTCAGCGGACGTCCTTCAGGTTCGCGGGCAGGGCGTCCCAGGCGGCGCGTTCGGCCGCGGTCAGTCCGGCGGTGCCGTCGATGACAAATGCCGAGATCTGGATCGGGATCGCGGGCGCATCACGTCCGGCAGCGGGATTCTTCTCCGCCGAGACGATCTTGTCGGCGACATCCATGCCGGTCACGACGTGACCGAAGATGGTGTACTTGCCGTCGAGGGCGGGCGTCTCGGCCACGCAGATGAAGAACTGGCTGCCGGCCGAGTCGACGTCGGGGCCGCGGGCCATGCTCAGCGAGCCGCGCACGTGCTTCACCTTGGTCGAGAACTCGGCCTTGAGCTGGGCAGCACCTTCAAGACCGGCGTAGCCCTTGGCGCCCAGCACCTCGCTCGCCTTCTGCACAGCCTGGTACTCGGCGTCGGTCAGCACGTCGCGCACGGTGGGACCGCCCATGCCGTCGTTGCGCGGGTCGTCGTCCTTGCTGTTCGGATCGCCGCCCTGGATGACGAATCCGGGAACGATGCGGTGGAACCGGGTGCCATTGAAGAATCCGGTGGAAGCAAGGTGCTTGAAATTGCCCACGTGGTGCGGCGCCAGTTCAGGGTAGAACACCAGCAGGATGTCGCCGGCTTCCGTCTGCAGGCGGACGAACGACGGCTGATCGGCCGCGGCGGGCGCGGCCGATGCGGCCGAAGCCAGGGCCACGGCCAACAGGATCGGAACCAGCAGGGCGCGGAGCGTGGACGGAACGAAACGCATGGTGCCTCCGAAGGGGCGCGGCCACGGGAACGGCGGCGCCGGACTGGGGTGTTTTCGACCGGAAACAGGTTCAACGCCGGCGACGGGAACCCGGTTCCGGGACCGACCCCCGATGATAAGCCGCGCCGGTCGCCACGGCCACCCCGGAAGCGCCGGCAGGACACCGGCAACCTTCCTGCCCCCCAGACAGGCAGCCCCCGGCTTCAGGGCCGGGGGCTGCCGGAAGGCATCGCGGTCGGGCCGGAGGCTCGTCAGCCGCGCGGCTTGTGCAGGATGAAGCGCACCTGGCGGTTCTGCGCGCGCCCGTCCTCGGTGTCGTTCCCGGCCACCGGCCGGAACGGACCGTACGACACGGCGGCGAAGCGGTCGGCCGGCAGGCCCAGTTCATTGGTCAGGTAGCGCACGACGGCGCACGAGCGGAACGCGCCCAGCTCCCAGTTGCTGGGAAAGCGATCGGTGAACTCGGGGCTGATCTTGCGGCTGTCGGTGAAGCCTTCGACATACACGTCCCAGTCGGGATGGCCCTCGACCGTCGTGGCGATGGCCTTCAGGATGGGGACCATGCTGTCCAGGATGACGACCTGGCTGGATTTGTAGGCCAACTGGTCCTGCACGGTGATCATGACCACTTCATCGCGCTGTTCGACCAGCACGGCGTTCTCGGACTGGCACTCCGACAGGTTGCGCGACAGTTCGGCCGCGACCTGCTCGCGCTCCGTCAGCTTGGTGTCGCGGACGGCCAGTTCCTTCTGCAGCTCGGCGATCTGGGCGTCCATCTGGCTGATCTGCGTCTTGAATTCGTTGCAGGACGAGCAACCGGCCACCAAGGCCAGTCCCGTCAGCAAGGTCAGGGCGGCAAAGGCCCTCAAGTACTTCTTCATGAATCGCTCCTTGTCGTTGTCGGGAACGGGCTCGGCATCGGAACGGCCAACCATGAGGTTCCGCGCCGGACGGCACGTCACTCCCCCAACCTAGCGCCTGAGGACCCCACCCAACAGGGGATTATCGCGGGGCCGTGACCGGCGGGCCTCTAGTCCAGCCGGTGCACCTCGCGGTCGGGACCGATCACGTCGATGCGATCGCCCGCGTGCAGCACTTCCTTGCCGCCCGGCAGCGGGAAGCGCGTCTCGTCGTCCTGGCCGTTGCCGGCATCCGGATTGCGGCGCAGGATCTGCACCAGGTTCAGGCGGTGCGTGGCCAGCAGGTTCAATTCCGCCAACGATTTGCCGTCCCAGGCGACCGGCACCTTGACGCGCCGCAGCGAGAATCCCTCGGGCAGCTGCACGAACTCCATCACGCGTTCGTGCAGCAGGTAGTCGGCCAGCCGCGTGCCCATGTCCTGCTCCGGCTTGACCACCGAATCGGCGCCGATCCGCCGCAACACGGATTCCTGCATCTGGTTGAGGGCTTTCGCGTAGACCTGCTTGGCGCCCAGACCCTTGCAGAGCATGGTGATCATCACCGACGCCTCGAAATTGGTGGCCATGGCGACCACCACGGCGTCCATCGACCCCACGTTGTAGGCCTTCAGGTTCGACACGTCGGTGGCGTCGAAGGCCACGGCGACCGATACCTCGTCGGCCACTTCCTCGACCAGACGATCACTGGCGTCGACGGCCAGCACTTCAGCCCCGCCCTTGGCCAGGCCCAGCGCCAACGCGCGGCCGAATTTCCCCAACCCGAACACGGCAACTTTCATCGCTCTCACGTCCTTTCGGGGGCACGGTTCGCGCCCCGCTCAACCGATCAGGATCCGTCCGCGCGGCAGCCGCACGTGTGACTCGTGCTTCGGCGCCGTCAGGCTGCTCGCCAACGTCAGCGGTCCGAGCCGACCGATGAACATGAGCAGGATCAACACGACACGCCCGGTCGGCGTCAGAGCCGGGGTCAGTCCCAGCGACAACCCGACCGTGCCCAGGCCCGAGAACACCTCGAAGGCAACGGTCTGCAGGTCACTGCGCTCGGTTACCAGCAGAATGACGATGGCGACCGACGCAACCACCAGCGCGGTCGACAGCACCAGCAGCGCGCGCTGCACATCCAGGGGGTCGATTTCGCGCTTGCCCAGCCGCACCCGCGAGCGCCCCTGCGCGATCGACCGCAGATTGGCCCAGGCGATCGCCACGGTGGTGACCTTGACGCCGCCTCCGGTCGATCCCGGGCTGGCGCCGATGTACATCAGGAGGATCATCACCAGCACCGACGCGGGCGTCAGCAGCCTCAGATCCATGCTGTTGAAACCGGCGGTGCGGCAGGTGGTCGACTGGAAGAACGCCTGTGCCAGGCGCAGACCGGGCGTGCCGTCCGCCAGCGAACCGTTCCATTCGAACACCGCCAGCAGGCCGCAGCCGACCACGAGCAGGATGGCCGTCATCGTCAGCACCACCTGCCCGTGCAGGCCCAGCCTGTAGGCCCGCCCGTGCCGATGCTGAATCCGGCCCCGCCACCAGGCCGCCATCTGCACCGCCACACCGAAGCCGAGACCGCCGACGATGATCAGGGTCGCGATCGGCGCCATCACCAGCGGGTTTTCGGCGAACGACATCAGGTTGTCGGGATAGGTCCCGAAGCCGGCGTTGCAGAACGCGCTGACGGCATGGAAGACCGCAGTGAACAGGAGCGGTCCCGGCGGCGGCGGCCCCTGGCTGAAGCCCGCGTACAGAACGGCGGCGCCCATCGCCTCGAAGCTCAGCGTCACCACGATGATGCCGCGGATGATGCGGCCCATCTCGTCCATCATGGGCACCTGGAAGACCTCGCGCAGCAGGCTGTTCTCGCGCACGCCGATGCCGCGCCCCAACAGCAGCCCGAGCGCCGCGGTCAGCGACATGATGCCCAGTCCGCCCAGTTGGATCAGGATCATGATCACGGTCTGGCCGAAGAGCGTGAATCCGGTGCCGGTGTCGCGCACCACCAGACCGGTCACGCAGACCGCGCTGGTCGCGGTGAACAGGGCGTCCAGGAAGTCGATGGGCTGCTCGACCGGCGTGGCCCGGGGAAGCACCAGCAGTCCGGCCCCCAGCACGATGACCAGCATGAAGACACCGATGAACCCGGCCGCCGGTCGCATGCGCAGCGCGGCGAACCGGGAATGCAGGTGCGGCAGTTCGAGCAGGATGACCGCCACCAGGTAGAGCTGCATGACGATCAGGTAGGCGCTGGTCAGGGACTCCAGGCGAAGGGACTCGAGCAGGCGCCGCAGCCATTCGGTGCGGCTGCCGGCCAGCAGGGCCAGGGCCTGCAGTCCCAGCAGGCAGGACAGGGTGAAGGTGGGCCAGCGCCGCCGCAGGTAGTCGCGAAAACTGCCCGCCGCGCGCAGGCCCAGGAACTGCTCGCACAGGAACAGACCCACCGCGGCCGTGCTCAGGCCGTGGGCCAGGCGCAGCACCCAGGCGCCGGGATAGGTCCCGTATTCGAGGATCAGCCCCGAAAGACCGCAGACCCCGGCCAGGATCAGCGCCAGACGGCGCAAGCCGACGATCCTGTTCCCCTTCGCCTCCATGCGCCTCCCGACCGGTTCCGCCGGATTAACGGTAAATGATCCGCCGCTCCGCCCGATAGATAAGTCGTGCTCACGGGTCGGGCCCAGGGCCCGACCTTCCGATCCCGCCCGGTATCATGGGGTGGGCGATCGGAAGATTCAACCGGCGATTGCGCCCCCGAAGGCAGGTGGCAACGCGCATGACATCCCGCAACCGCAACGGCTTGCTGGTTCCGGGCCTGGTGGCCCTGGGCCTGCTGGCGCCCGTTCTGGCCCTCGCCCAGGCCCCCGGCACGGCCGCTCGGCCGGCCGCGGCGCCCCTGGACTCCCTGCACATCGAGCCGGTGGAGCCCGAGCAGGATCCCCGCTACGCCCAGCCGGAAGTGGCGATCAGCCGCCGCGTCCTGCCCGAGGTGACGGCCAGCCAGGCGCAGACCGGCCGGCTGGCCAAACAGCCGCCGCGGCTGGATGACCCGCTGGGCGCCGCCTGGAGCTACCGTCTGGCGCGGCAGGCCGCGCTGGCCGGCAACGCGCCGGGTGTGTCGATGAACATGGCCGCGGCGCTGGAATCGGCGCCGGGGCATCCCCGTTACCAGTGGTGGTCGGTGACGCAGTCGGTGCGCTCGCTGGACACCGCCACGCTGGCCAAGGTGCTGCCCACCTCGGTGCGGACGCTGATCGATTCGCCGATCGCCCGCGGCCCGTTCGTGATCGCGACGCACCAGGCGGCGCTGCTGGCGACGACCATCTTCTGGACCGTCCTGGTGGCGGCCCTCTGGATGGGCCGGTGGCGGCTGCTGGCGCACGACCTGTCGGCGCTGCTGCTGAAGGACCGGCACCATCGGCCCCGACTGGTGCTGCCGCTGCTGGCCCTGCTGCTGACCCTGGCGCTGCGTCCGGGCTGGCTGGGACTTCTGGCGCTGCTGTCGGTGCCGGTGCTGGTGCACACGCGCGGCCGCCGGCACAATCTGCTGCTGCTGACCTGGCTGGGCGCGCTGTGCCTGTCGTTCCCCGGCTGGCCGCTGCTGCGGTCGGCCGTGCCGACCATCGATCCGTCCAGCGAAGTGACGCTGCTGGAGCAGGGCTGCACGATGCCGCCGTCCGCTTCACTGATCGAAACGCTGACGGGCCGTCTGGCCCAGGCGGACGAACCCGCGCGCCAGGCGCGCCTGCTGACGGCCCTGGGCATCCAGGAAGCGCGGCGCGGCGCGTTCGCCGTCAGCGATCGCCATTTCCAGCAGGCGCTGACGCTGGAGCCGGGCAGCTTCCCGGCCACCATCGGACTGGCCAACAATCTCTACTATCTGGGCCGGCTCGACGACGCGACGGCCGCCTATCGGCAGGCCGCCACGAGCTATCCGAAGCGGGGCGAAATCCCGTTCAACCTGGCCCAGGTCCAGTTCAAGAAGCTGTTCGTGCCCGAGGCGACCGCGTCGCTGGACCAGGCGCGGCTTCTCGGCTTCGATCCGCCGCGCGCCACGGGCGAACCGAATCCGCGCGAAGGATTCTCGGCCGTGGTCTATCCCGGGCTGACCGGACCGCAGATGGCTGCGGCCTGCGACCGGGAAGGTCGCACCTACGCGCCGCTGGTGGCGCTGTCGGGCTGGCGCAACCTGCTGGGCGCGCCGCCGGTGCCGCTGTACATCCTGGTCGGCGTACCGCTGCTGCTGGGCCTGCTGGCGGTGGCGTGGAACAGCCGGCGGCCGCACCCGCACGATTGCGACAACTGCGGTGCACCGCTGTGCCGCTCCTGCAGCGGCGTCCATGAAGGCGCCTGCATGTGCGCCGGCTGCCACGAGACCGCGGTGCGTTCGCGCAGCGACCTGGTGCTGGCCACGCTGCTGAAGAACCGCGGCCGCTCCGAGAGCATGGCCCACGCCGCCCGCATCGTTCGCATGGGGCGCTTCCTGCCGGGCACCGGACATCTGGCCACCGGCTGTTTCTGGGCCGGCTGGGTGCGGCTCAGCCTGGTCGCCGGCGGCCTGTTCCTGGTCCTGGCCGGCTGGGCCTTCGACCCGGGCGCCGAGCTGAACACGCCGGGCCTGCTTCTGCCGGGCGAAGCGATCCACCCGCTCTGGTACCCGCTGCCGGGCGCGCTGTGGCCGGGTCTGGGCGGAGCGCCGGTCGTGGCCGGACTGGTGATGCTGGGCCTGGCCTGGCTGACCGCCTTGCTGGACGCCCCCGGCCTGCGCCGGCGGCTGCACGACCGATTCACGACGATCACCACGGGTACCGCCAAGAATCAACCGGCACGGCGCGCTGGCGCCGGCGCCCGCTAACGGAGGTCGACCATGGCCCTGGAAGGCCAACTGAGCGATTTCAACCTGGCGGAAATCCTCCAGCTGCTGGCCAGCCAGCAGAAGACCGGGTTCCTGAACATCGAGACGACCCGGAATCTCGTGTTCATCTTCGACAAGGGCATGCTCATCTCCACGCGCGACCGCCGCAGCCGCGAGCGCGACCCGCTGGAGAGTTACCTGCGCGCCTATGGCTGGTACACCGAGCAGCAGTGGAAGCACATCGAGTACGTCGGCCAGAACAGTTCGCTGGACCTGACCGAGATCCTGATCTCGGAAGGCCTGATGGACGAGGCCGAACTCCAGCGCGTGCTGCGCGGCCTGGCGCAGGAGATGACGCACGCGGGCATGAAGCTGAAGCGCGGCCGCTACTACTTCAGTCCGTGCAAGGACGCGCCTCCGGGGGTCAAGCACCGCTACGAGGTCGACGTGCAGGGCCTGCTGATGGAAGCGGCGCGGCGTCTGGACGAAGAGCCCATGCTGAAGGAAGTGCTGCCCTCGCAGTCGATCACCTTCACCGCCGGCCGCAAGGTGGTGCCGCCCGAGGCGCTGTCGCCCACGGCGCAGCGCGTGATGGAACTGGCGTTGTCGGGGCTGACCCTGGGCCGCATCATCCGGCAGGGCAAGGCCGAGAGCTTCGTCGTGCGCGACCTGCTGAAGAGCTGGTGCCACGAGGACGTGCTGGTCAAGCACCTGCCCGTCGAGGAGGACGACGACGAGAACGAGAACGGGATCGGCCTGGCGCTGCCCCGCTCGCCCGGGCTGCGCTCGGTCCCGCTGACGCTGGCCGGCCTGGCTCTGGTCGGCGCGCTGCTGACCGCGCGCTACACCGCGCTGCCGACGCCGACGGACGATCCGGGACGCACGCTGCGCCTGTCGCAGCTGCGCTACGAAGTCGTGACCGCGGCCCAGCTCTACCGCTACCAGCAGGGACAGTGGCCGCAGGACCTGCATTCGCTGGTGCGCGCGGGGCAGCTGGGGCCGTCGGTGCTCTCGACGGTGGAACAGCTCGGGTGGCAGTACACGCTCGATACGGGCGCGGACAGCTTCAGCCTCAGTTCGTGATTCCCGGGGCGCGGCGCCGGGCTCTGCCGGGCGCCGCCCGTCCCGGTCCGGCGCCGCCCCTCTTCCGCCTTGATTCCGGCCCGAAAACCCATTAACTGGAATGACTGCGGTGCCCTGAAACGACCCGGACACAGCCCGGTCGCCCGCGCCGCCAAACACTTTTCCGCGAGGCCGCCATGAACCGCCAGCCTTCGGCCCCAGACCCGTCCGTGGTTCCCTTCGTCGTTCCCTGCGCCGATCGCGTGACCAACCTGCCGCCGTACGTGTTCGCCACCCTGTTCCGGATGCGCGACGACGCCCTGGCCGCCGGCCGCGAGGTCTTCGACCTGAGCGTCGGCAATCCGGACGTCAGGCCGGCCGCCTCGGTCGTGGGCGCCATCACCGAGGCGATGAACGACGAGACCTGGAACTGCCACCGCTACGGCACCTTCAACGGGCTGCCGCGGTTTCGCGAGGCCATCGCCCTGTGGTACTACGAGCGCTTCGGCGTCAGGCTGGACCCGCACACGCAGGCGCTGCCGCTGATCGGCTCGAAGGAAGGCCTGGCCAACCTGATGCGGGCCTACCTGAACCCGGGCGACGGCATCATCATTCCCAGTCCCTGCTATCCGGCCTATTTCGGCGCGGCGCATCTGTGCGAAGCGGAGATCTACGAACTGAAGCTGCGCGAAGAGGACGGCTATGTGCCGCGCCTGGAAGACATCCCGGCCGAAGTGGCGGCGCGTTCGCGCATGCTCATCCTGAACTACCCGAACAACCCGACCGGCGGCGTCTGCGACCTGGCCTTTTTCGAGAAGGCGGTGGCCTGGTGCAAGCGCCACCAGGTGATGCTGGTTTCGGACGCGGCCTACACCGAACTGGGCTTCGACACCGAGAACCCGCCACCGAGCGTGCTGCAGGTGCCCGGCGCCTTCGACGTGGCGGTCGAGTTCCAGAGCCTGAGCAAGAGCCACAACCTGGCCGGCTGGCGCGTGGGCTTCGTGGTGGGGGGCAGCGAGCCGATCGCCAACCTGGGCCGTCTGAAGAGCCATGTCGACTTCTCGCTGTTCGGCGGCATCCAGATGGCGGCCGTCAACGCGCTGCGCTACGGCGCCCGGACGGTGAAGGAGAACCGCGAGACATACCTGGGCCGGCGCAATCAGATGGTCGCGGGCTTCCGCAAGCTGGGCTGGCAGGTGCCGTCGCCGGCGGCCACGCTGTACATCTGGGCGCGCATCCCCCGAGCGTGGGGCGACGACGACTTCGGCTTCGTGCGCGACGTGTTCGCGAAGACGGGCGTGCTGGTGTCCCCGGGCAGCGGCTTCGGCGTGCACGGCCGCGGGTACGCGCGCGTGTCGCTGGTGGCGCCGTCGGCGACGATCACGCGCATCATGGAACTGCTGGAAGGCGCGGGGTTCGACTGGAGTTGAGGTCCGCACCGTCGGTGAGCCCCAGGCGCTGCCGGCAGTACTGCTGCAGCTTCAACTGGTCCGCCGTCAGCGCCTGGCGAGCGGCCAGTGCCGTCAGCAGGGACTCGGCCTCGGCGTAGCCTCCCTTGCGCACGCACAGGCGCGCCAGGTTGTCCATCACCGGGGGATAGTTGGGATTGAGGCTCTGCGCCCGCCGGTAGCTGGCCTCGGCCTGCTCCATGAAGCTCTCCTGCGGCTGTCCGCGCTCATCCGATTCGTTGTACAGGGTGACCTGGGCCGCGCCGAGCAGCGCGTGGAACCGGGCGTTGTCCGGCAGCGCCTTTGTCGCCTCCAGATACATCGCGGCCACTTCGGCGGACCGGCCCGCGTCACGGTGGTACTTGCCCAGGCCCTCAAAGGCGTAGGCCTGCGCGTACGGCTGGAATCCCTGCGCCATGGCGGCCAGCCGGTCGGCCGCCGCCGGCGCGTTCAAACCCAGCGCGAACCACGGCAGCGAACAGGCCAGTGCGGCCACGACCAGGCGGCGGGGCCTGAGCCGCGCCGCCGGCACCACGGCGACGGCCAGCGCCGTCAGCACCGCGGCGTGCGCCGCCAGCAGATCCCAATCGCGCGCGGCGCCCAGCTTGGGGTCGAGAAGTACCATGGCCGCCAGCAGCACGGCCGCATGCGTCGCCAGAAAGCGCAGGACCGGAGCGGTGTGCAGGGATCCCTCGTCGCCGCGCCGCGCGGACAGCAGCATGACCAGCGGCACGGGCGCGATCAGCAGGAGCAGGTTCAGCACGTCGACCACCGTGCGCAGCGAGAGCACGCCGCCGGCGCCGATCAGCGTCCGCAGCGGCCGGTGCAGGTTCGCGTTGTCCCCCATGCCGGCCGCCACTGCGGCCAGGCCGCCCTCGCGCACGGCCAGGAACACCGCCAGACCCAGCACGACCGCCGCCGTCGGAGCCAGCGCCGTCACCAGCCGCCGTCCGCGTTCGCGTCCGTCGGCCCCGCGCAGCGCCAGGACCACCAGCGCCGGCGCCGCCAGGACCGCGCTCAGGTGCGCGGCCACGGCCGCCCCCAGCAGGAGGGCGGGCACGCGCAGCGGCAAGCGCTCTTCGGAGGCCGCCACGCCGGCCAGGGTGAAGGCGGTCAGGAAGGCGTAGGCGAAGGCGTAGTGTTCGACGTAGCCGCAGTAGAGCAGGGTCGCGGCGCCGAACATGTGCAGACCGAAGAAGACGACCTGCCGCGCCGGCTCCCACGATGTCTTCGGCAGCAGCAGGCGCACCAGAAGCACGCCCGTCACCCCGGCGGCGATCGAAGCGGCGCGGTAGACGGCCAGCGAAGGATCGGGCGCCGAAGCGAACAGCGGCCGGAGTTGTTCGAGCAGGATGAAGCCGAACGATTCGAATGGCCGCAGTTCGTGCTTGCGGCCCAGCACGTCCAGCAGCAGGTAGCCGTCGCCCAGGAAGTGGGCGCGCGTCCGCAGCGCCGCGAACAGGGCGCCGGCCAGGGCGGGCCAGACGACCAGCCCGGGTCGCCACCGGAACAGAAGGACGTGCAAACGAGAAGTGTAGCCGCGGTCGGGCCGCCGCGGGCCGCCGACCCAGAAGAGAAACCCGACGAGCGGCAGCACGGCCGCCAGCGTCCAGCGCGGCAGCCAGGCCAGGTGGTCGAAACCCCAGGTGCCGGCCCCGTCCAGAAAGGCGCCCGCGACCACGAGCAGACCGAGCAGGCGCAAACCCCAGTTCAACGCGGGCAGGTCCGCCGGCGGCAGCCGGTCCCGGACCGTGTCCCGGCGCTTGGGGTCCTCAGGCCTGGCCCTCGTCGTCATCGGATTCGTCTTCCGTTGAGTCGTCGTCCGGATCATCGTCGTCGGGGTCGTCATCGTCGGGCAGGGCGCCTTCGCCCGGGCCGTGCACCGCGAACAGCAGGCTGTCGGGGTCGAACCAGGTCGAGGCGCAGCGCATCAGCTGGTCGCAGTCCACCTTGTCGATGCCGTCGACCAGTTCGGCCACCGGCACGAAGCGTCCGTAGTAGATCTCGTTGCGCGCCGCGCGGTACATCTGGTTGGACACGCCGTCCAGCGAGAAGATGAGCTGCGACTTGAGCTGCGCCTTGTTGCTGTCCAGCTCATCGGCCTTGATGCCGTTCTGCAGCAGGTTGCGGTACTCGTGCCGCAGCACCTCTTCGAGGCGGCCCAGCTTGTCGGGCGAGCACGAACCCGAGCAGCTGACCAGCCCGGTGTCGCGGCCCATGTCGTGGTAGTTGTAGACGGTGTAGGCCAGGCCCTCGCGCTCGCGGATGGCCTGGAAGACCCGGCTGCTCATGCCCCCGCCCAGCAGGTTGATGAGCAGATAGATCGCCAGGCGGTCGGCATGCGCGAACGACACGCCCAGGTTGCCGGCCTCGAAGTACGTCTGCAGGATGGGACTGCGCAGGTCCAGGCGGAACGGATCGGTCAGGCTGTCGACATATTGGCCTGGATCGAGCAGCGAAGCCGAGGCCGAGGCCGAGGGCGCTTCTGCCACCGGCGCGACCGGCGCCGCCACGCCCCCGCTGAACAGGGAGACCACGCGGTCGCGGAAGGCGTCGCCGAAATTGCCGGCCAGCGACACGACCAGGTTGTGCGGCGCGAACAGGCGCGCGTGCTCGGCGTGCAGCACGTCGGAGCCGAACGAGCGCACGGACTCCGGCGTGCCCAGGATGGGACGTCCGCGCGGATGAACGCCGTAGATGCGCGCGGCGAAGGCGTCGTGCAGGCGGTCTTCGGGGGTGTCCAGCGCTTCCTGGATCTCCTCGACGACCACGTCCTGCTCCAGCACGGTCAGCTCGGGCGCGAACGCGGGCTCCAGCAGCATCTCGGCCAGCAGGTCGGCCGCGGTGGTGAAATATTCGGGCAGCACCTTCACGGTGAAGGCCACGAGGTCCTTCGTGGTGAAGGCGTCGACCGAGGCGCCGATCGCGTCGAAGCCGGACGCCAGCTCGAACGCGCCGCGCCGCCGCGTGCCCTTGAAGACCATGTGTTCCAGGAAATGCGAAATGCCGCCCAGGTGCGACGGCTCCTCCTGGCTGCCGTTGCGCAGCCAGACGCCGAGCGTCACGGCGGTCGAAGACGGCAAAGGCGCCGTCAGCAGGACCGCCCCGCCGGGAAGTGTTTCCCGGCGGGGCGGCGTCTCGTTCCGATACGGATCGAGGTTCATCGGTACGTCCGGTTGTCGATTACCGGCGAGGCCCGCCGCGACCACCACGGTCACGGTCACGCCCGCCGCCACCGCTGCGACCGCGGTCGCCGCCGCTGTCCGAACGCTCGCGCCGCGGCGGCTCTTCCCAGCCCTCGGGGGCCGGCAGCAGAGCCTTGCGGCTGAGACGCACCTTGCCGGTGCGGCTGTCGATCTCGACCAGCTTGACCTCGATCGTATCGCCGACCTGGACGACGTCCTCGACGTTGTTCACGCGGCGGTACTCCAGCTCGCTGATGTGCAGCAGGCCGTCCTTGCCGGGCAGGAACTCGACGAAGGCGCCGAAGTCGACGATCGTCTTGACCACGCCCTTGTAGACCTTGCCGACTTCAGGCTCGCACATCAGGCCGGTCACGTAGGCCATGGCCGCCGCGCCGCCCGCCTGGTCGATGCTGGAGATGAAGACCATGCCGGTGTCGTCCACCTCGATGGTGGCGCCGGTCTCTTCCTGGATGCGCTTGATGACCTTGCCGCCCGGTCCGATGAGCGTGCCGATCTTGCTGACGGGGATCTGCACGGTGTCGATCTTCGGCGCGTACGGGCTCATCGTGGCGCGCGGACCGGCCAGGTGCTCTTCCATCACGTTCAGGATGTGCTGGCGCGCCGCCTGCGCGTCGCCCAGGGCCTTGCTCATGACCTCGCGGCTGATGCCGGCGATCTTGGTGTCCAGCTGGAAGGCGGTGATGCCGTCACGCGTGCCGGTCACCTTGAAGTCCATGTCCCCGAGGTGATCCTCGACGCCCAGGATGTCGGTCAGCACCGCGATGCGGTCGCCTTCCTTCACCAGACCCATGGCCACGCCGGCCACGGCCTTGCGGATCGGGGCGCCGGCGTCCATCAGGGCCAGGCAGCAGGCGCAGACCGTGGCCATGGACGACGAGCCGTTGCTCTCGAGGATCTCGGACACCAGACGGATGGTGTACGGGAAGTCCTCCAGCTCGGGCAGGATCGGCCGGATGGCGCGCTCGGCCAGCTTGCCGTGGCCGATCTCGCGACGGCCGGTGCCGCTGTAGCGACCCGTCTCGCCCACCGAGAACGGAGGGAAATTGTAGTGCAGGTAGTACTTCGACCAGTACTGCTCGCCGCCCAGCGGCTCGATGCGCTGCTCGGCCTGCTTGCTGCCGAGGGTGACGGTGCCCAGGGCCTGCGTCTCGCCGCGGGTGAACAGGCAGGAGCCGTGCGCGCGCGGAAGCACGCCGGTCTCGATGGTGATCGGACGGACCGTGGTCAGGTCGCGGCCGTCGGTGCGCACGCCCTCGCTGAGGATCATCTCGCGCATGAGCTTCTTCTCGGCCTTGGCGAAGGCTTCCAGCATCTCGGCGGACGGCTTGCCGTCCTCGCCCGGGAACTGCTCGGCGACCTTGGCCTTGGCGGCGGACAGCGCGTTGGAGCGCTCGAACTTGCCCTTGACCGAGATGGCGGTCTTCAGCTCGTCGCCGATGAACCCGACCACCTTGGCCACGCTGTCGGAGATGTCCTTGACCGGGGCGACGTCCCACTTGGTCTTGGCGCCGGCCTTGGCCACCAGCTCGCGCTGCAGCGCGTTCAGCTTGCGGATCCAGGTGTGCGCGAATTCGATCGCGTCCAGCAGACGGTCTTCGCTGACTTCCAGGCACTCGCCCTCGATCATGCAGACGATGTCGTCGGTGCCGGCGACCACGAGGTCCATGCACGAGGACTCGAGCTGCTCGAAGGTCGGGTTCGCCACGAACTCGCCGTCGATGTCGGCGACGCGCACGCCCGAGAGGATCTCGTGGAACGGCACGTCGGACAGGGCCAGGGCCATCGAGGCGCCGGTGATGCTCAGGGTATCGGCGTGGAAATCGGTGTCGGCGCTGATGATGAAGCAGATGATCTGCGTCTCGCAGCGGTAGCCCTTCGGGAACATCGGACGCAGCGGGCGATCGATCAGCCGGCAGGTGAGCGTCTCGCGTTCGGTCGGCTTGCCCTCGCGCTTGAAGAAGCCGCCGGGGATCTTGCCCGCAGCGTACGTCTTGTCGCGGTACTCGACCATCAGGGGCAGGAAATCCTTGTCGGTGGGCCGGGGGTCGGCCGCCACGGCGATCAGGCTCATCGTGTCGCCCATGCGCACGATGCAGGAGCCGTTGGCCTGCTTGGCCATGCGGCCGGTCTCGAGACTGAAGGTCGTCCCGTTCATCTCGAGGCTGACTGTCTGCTTGTTCATCATCAGGTTCTCTTCCCTTCCATCCGCTAAATCAACGCGTCGGGCGGCCCTATTACCGTCGACGCTCCGCTGGCCGCCAGATACGGCAATCGGTCGCGACGTTTCCGGCGCGACCGACAGCCAGGCGGACTCAAATTCCGGTGCCTGTCATCAGCCCCGGATGCCCAGGTCCTTGATCAGGGCGCGATACCCCTCAAGGTCCTTCTTCTTCAGGTAGGACAGCAGTCTCTTGCGCTGACCGACCATCTTCAGCAGCCCGCGGCGGGAATGGTGATCCGCCTTGTGCATCTTGAAGTGGTCGCCCAGGGTGTTGATCCGCAAGGTGAGCAGAGCGATCTGTACCTCGGGCGAGCCCGAGTCACCCTCGTGCTTGCGGTACTTGCCGATCACCGCGTCCTTCTGATCCTTGGTCAGTGCCATCGTCCAGAACCTCCAGAAAACACGTCACGCCGCGGCGTCACGATGGCCGCAGGCCGGCCGCCTTTCCCGTCTGCCGATGCGTTCACGGGAGTGAGGCGGGACCAGTGCACCCGGCCGGGGCATTCCGCTCCGGGTGACGGCGCCGACCCGCTTGTACGGATTGAGCGCAAACTACCGGACACAAGGACAGCGGGAGTTCTCCCGCCGCCCACGTTCCGGTGGCTGCGCGGCCCAAGATAGAGGTCCCCCGGACCCGATGCAAGGGTAAAGCAGGGCGACGGGGTGGCCTCCGCGGCGTCCCGGCAGGGCACGCCTCTCGGCCCGCGGACCGCATGAAAGACGTTATCGTCATGTCAGATGGCGACTTGAGGGCCGTTGCCCGACGGCCGGGCAGGCCCCCGGCGGGCAGCCCCTGGGCGCCCGGGACAGGCTCAGTTCCGGGGTTCCGGGTCGCCCGCCCCCGGGTTGGCCATGGTCCAGCCCCGCGGCCAGATCGCGATCTGCCCCGCCCCCGCACTCCGGGCCTGCCGCCAGGCTTCGGGCCAGGCCGGACCGTCGATGTAGTTGCGCAGCCCGTGCCACGACAGCAGCGCCCAGAGCACGAACACGGCGCGCCAGGTCCGCCGGGGCGCCGGGGCGGTCACCTTGGGGATCGCGAGCAGGACACCCAGCAGCAACAGAAGATTGGACGCATAGAAATAGCGCCCGCCGGTCTCCGCGGAGACCAGCACGACCCGGTTGCCCAGCGACGTCAGGACACAGAAGACCGCCAGCAGCAGGGCGACGCCCAGGCACCAGGCGCTCGTCGTCCACCGGCGTTTCACGACCAGCACCCACAGCGACACATAGGCCGCCGAGACCGCCAGGGCCAGCGCCCAGGAGGCCGGGCTGTCGTTGACCAGCAGGTTGAACCGCAGGATGGCGTGCCCCGCCAGTTTGATGCCGAGCAGCGGCGAGACCACGTGCTGCGCCAGCAGGGCCAGCCAGAGCACCAGCGGATCGGTGACAACGTCACGCCCTTCGGCGGTCAGCCCATGCTGCACCAGCAGTCCCAGCTGCAGGGCCGAGGTCGCGGCCAGGATGCCGACCTGGATCCATCGTTCGCGCAGACGGGCGCGGACCGCGCGCGCGACGAAGACCGGCAGCAGGCTGTTCGCGGGGATGCCGCTGAGCCCGGCCCCCAGCAGCAGGACCCGGAACAGCCGCGCCTGCGCGCCGGACGGCGACGGCAGCACGGCGATGAGCCCCGCCAGCAGCGCGAAATGGAAGTGCAGGTTGATGCTGTTCGCCCAGACCTCGGGGCTCTGGGGAATGGCCGCGGCGGCAAGCACGAACAGCAGCGCGCGCCCGAACGACAACCCGACCTGCCGGCGGCCGTGGATCAACAGCCCGATCGGCAGCAGCTGGAGCAGCCAGGAAAACCAGGTCGTGACCAGGGGCGCCCGCTGCGGATCCACCAGCGTGCTGCACAAGACCACGAGGTTGGTCATGAACTCGAGGTGGCCGTTGAACACGTACAGCAGGCCGTGCCCGCCGTCCCTGGCGGCGATGTCGACGAAGAAGTCGCGACCCTCTTCGGCCCAGAACCGGCCGTGCTGCCAGTAGGCGCGCATCTTCACGAAGCTGCACAGGAGCACGGCGACCCACAGGACGGCCGATTCCCGGGCCGGGGTGCTCACGCTCCGGCGCAGGACGTTGCCGATGGTCTGTCGCGTGGTCATGGCCGCATCCCTGCCGTTACATTCCGATGTTCAGCGCCGCCGGCGGCGGATTATAGGTCGCGTCCGCAGCGCTGTCATCCCCCGGCCCGCCGCAGCAAGGCCATGACAGGAACGCGCCGGAAGCCTATCATGCCGTCGTCGACCGCATGAACGGGCCCGGGAAGCACTTTCTGGCGGGGGGAAGCGAAGCGTGATCAGCAAAGTCCGCGCACTGGTGAAGGCCAACGGGATCGGCAGCCTGGCGGGCGCCGTCGTTCGCCGCCTCGCGCCCCACCGTCTCGAGTACATCCAGCGCTCCCCATCGGATTTCGCGGCGGGGGTCGGCCTGGAACTGGGCGGTCCCAGCCCCATGTTCGGACCGCACGGCGCCATTCCGGTGTATCCGCTGGCCGCCAGGGTCGACAACTGCAACTTCGGCCACCGGACCGTGTGGGAAGGGACGATCAGCGAAGGCGACAATTTCGTCTTCCACAAGGGGACGGCGCCCGGCCGCCAGTTCGTCGGCGAGGCCAGCGACCTCGGTTTCATCGCCGACGCCGCGTACGATTTCGTCCTGTCGTCGCACTGCCTGGAACACCTGGCCAATCCGCTCCAGGGACTGTCCGAATGGATCCGGGTCCTGCGGCCGAACGGGACGCTGGTCCTGGTCGTGCCGCACAAGGACGGGACCTTCGACCACCGCCGGCCGGTGACCACGCTGGAACATCTGGTGAGCGACTTCGACGCGCGGATGGACGAAACGGACCTGACCCACCTGCCGGAAATTCTCGAGCTTCACGATCTGCAGAAGGATCCCGGCGCCGGCGACTTCGCGGCCTTCGAGGAACGTTCCCGGCGGAACAGCGAGAACAGGTGCCTGCACCAGCACGTGTTCGACACGCGCCTGGCGGTCTGCGCGGTCGATCACCTGGGACTCCGGGTCATGGCCGTCGAGGCGTTCCGCCCGTACCACATCGCCGTCATCGCGAAGAAGCCGGCGCCGGGCGAGGTCGTGGACAACGGGAAGTTCACCGGCGGCGACGCGGCGCCCGCCTGGCGCAGCCCCTTCCCCACCGATCGGCTGCCCCAGCGGCCGCGGGCCTGACCGCGCGCCACGGCCGGATCAACGACCGGCGCTCTTCTTCCGGGCCACGGTGAAGAGTTCCTCGCCGCACAGCGGCGCCACGCCCAGCCGCAGCCACTCCAGGGTCTCCATGCCTTCCATCCACAGCCGCGACCCGAGGCCGATCGGGGCCTGGAAGTCCATCCGGCCCGCGCGGGCGATCTGACGGCTGCCCAGGAACACGCCCCGGGAGCGCGGCGTGGTCCGGCTGCGCTCGACCGCGAAGCCGGCCCGCTCGCACAGCCCGCTCAACGACGACGGCGTGAAGATGTGCAGGTGGCGCGGAGGGTCCAGCGGCATCCAGTGCGCGCCGTAGCGCCGGTGGCCCCAGCTGTCCGCATTGGGCGTCAGCAGGGCGAGGCGGCCGCCCGGCTTCATGATCCGGTGGCACTCGCCCATCAGCGTGGACAGGTCGGCCACGTGCTCGATGACATGCGACATGACGATCGCATCGAACGAATCGTCCGGGTAGCGCCGGCTGAACAGGTCGCCCAGATGCACGGACCGCTTCCGGCTGCGGGCGAGTGCGACCACCTTCTCGTCCACGTCCAGCCCTTCGGCCTGCCAGCCGATCTGTTCAAGCCACTCCAGCTTCGCGCCCACGCCGCAGCCCACCTCCAGGATCCGTCCGCCGGGAACGGGCTTCAGTCCGAACACGGTGGCGTCGGCATCCCAGCGGTGGCCGGGGATCAGGTACAGCAGCGGACCGAGGAGCCGGTCGGACAGGGTGCTCCGGCCGGGCGCGTAGCGCGCGCGCAGGTAGGCCGACATGAGCCTGTGGCCGGCGCGCCGAAGCCGGGACGGGCTGGTCGCCGCGTCGGTGTCGACGTGGGTCATGTAGGTCTCGTAGGCCTCGTGCAGGTCTTCGGCGACGGGCATCGGATCCAGCCACAGCGTGCCGCACCGGTCATCGCGGCATCGCGACAGGCTCCACTCGCCCGGGGCGGCGAACAGGAAATCGCGGAGTCCCGCATGGACGGGATCGCCGCCCGTTCCGCACAGCGGGCACAGAGGGGCCGGAAGGCTTCGGATCATGAACGAGCTCCATCTGAATGCGACCCGCGAGGGTTCGACTGCCGGACCGAGCGCAGCAGCGCGGCCAGCCGCGGCCCCGTCTGCTGGACGCAATAGGACTGCTCCACCCTCCGCCGTCCGTCGGCACCCAGCCGGTCGCGCATGGTCGCGTCCGCGAGCAGTCCGCCGAGCGCTTCGGTCCACTCGGCGGGCGTGTCGGCCAGGAAGCCGTTCTCGCCCGGCCGGACGAGTTCAGGATTGACGCCGACGCCGGAGGCGACCACCGGCAGTCCGCAGGCCATGTACTGGATCAACTTGTATCCGCACTTGCCCCGCTCCCACGGCGACTCGAACAGAGGCATCACGCCCACCTGGCAGGCGCAGAGGCTTTCCACTTCGGTCGCTTCGGACCAGGGCACGATCTCCACCGGCACGCCGGGCAGGTCGACCTCGCCGCCGATCACCCGCAACGTGAACGGGCGGTTCGCGGCCAGGGCCTGCAGCGGCTCGCGCAGCAGTTCCAGGTAGCGCGCGGTGGACGGCGAACCGATCCAGACGATGCGCGGCGCCTCGCCCGTCGCCGCGGTGATCGCGGACATCTCCGCGCGGCGCGGGTAGCGGTCCAGGTCGATCACCGTGGGCAGCACTTCCACACGGCGCGCACCGGACTCCTGCGCGCGCTGCGCCAGGTAGCGGTTGCCCCCGACCACCAGCGCGGCCCCGGCCATCAGCCCGTCGAGTCGCCGGCCGTACAGGCGCCTGACCAGCGGATTGGCGTGCAGATCGTAGTTGTGGAACACGGCGTCGTCGTAATCGAGCACGTACGGCACACCGCGCAGCAGGGTCGACTCCAGCCACAGCGGCCACCAGGGCAACGCTTCCTTCTCGATCCAGACCAGGTCGAACCGCCGCCTGCGCGTCAGCGCCCGGGCGCGGGCGGCGTACGCCTGCAGCAACGACGGGATCCCGTAGCCGCCGGACCGGTAACGCGCCAGCACCTGATCGTCCGACAGCAGCGACTGCACCGTCACGTCAAGGCCCGCCTGCCGCAGCCAGGGCAGGTACTGCTGGAAGCGCAGGCGCGACGACGCGCCCAGGCTGCCGTATTTCGTCAGGACCAGGATGCGCATGGGTTCAGACATCGCGGCTCACCCGGTCTTCCTCTTCAACGCCCACTTCGGCAGCCAGCGCCACAACCTGCCGTACGCGGCCCAGGTTTCCTGCAGGCCGCGCCACGAACCGCGCCGCAGCGCAAGAGCCGACCGCGAGACCGGCTCGAGCAGCAGCGTGGCCAGCAGGACGGCGACGGTTCCCGGCCAGGCGAAGTGCCGGGACACGTACTGCAGGCGGCTGCGCAGGAAATAGAACAGCCGCAGCGCCTTGATCCGTTCGGTGGTGCCCCGGCCCGCGTGGAACGCCTGCGCGTCGGCGACATAGACGGTGCGCCAGCCCGCCTGGCGGGCGCGCAGCGTGAAATCGACTTCCTCGAAATACACGAAGAACCGTTCGTCGAAGCCCCCCAGTGCCTCGAACAGCTCACGCCGCACGAAGAAGAACGCGCCGATGACCTGCTCCACTTCGCGCGTCTGCGCATGGTCCCACTCGACCATGAAGTGGCCAAGGCGCGGGAACACGCGGTCCAGCCCGACGGACTGGGCCACCAGGCCCGACACGGACGGAAGCCGGGCGCAGCTGCGGGCCACCCGGCCGGATTCGTCCAGCAGCTGCACGCCGCAGATGCCCACCCGGGCGTTGGCCGCATCCTGCATGAAGGCCAGGGCCCGCGGCAGCGTGTCGGCATACAGCGCGGCGTCCGGGTTCAGGAACAGCAGGTAGTCGCCCTGCGCCTGCCGCGCGCCGAGATTGCACCCCTTGCCGAAGCCCAGGTTGGTACCGGCACGGATCAGCGTGACGCCGGGACGCTGCTCGGCGCAGGCCTCGGAACCGTCGGTGGAACCGTTGTCGACGACGATGGTCCGCCGCACCAGGCCGTGGCCATGCTGCGTGACGGAGTCGAGGCAGTCGCGCAGCTGTCGCCCGGCGT